>Ga0209495_1001116_pt1 | contig 19299 bp, 15 predicted proteins | sample EN1Hudsemesocosm_FD_184629 | JGI IMG/M metagenome (GOLD analysis project Ga0209495, IMG submission 184629) | Methane-oxidizing microbial communities from mesocosms in the Hudson Canyon - EN1E Hudson Canyon (SPAdes) (version 2) | ecosystem: Environmental > Aquatic > Marine > Cold seeps | place... | reverse complement strand
TGATAAAGCCCTGAAAGCATGAGCAAGACCATCTCGTTTACCGGTGCCCCGGGCACGGATCACAATCAAATCCATCTTATTTTTATCGATCACTTCACGTTCCATGATCTCCCTGATAAGCCGCTCATCTCCTTTCTCAACAATGGAGATAATAACCGTCACAGGAACCGATACTCGCTGACATTCACGAAATATCGACTGATAAACTTTAAAAGTGGTTTCAGGTGGAATCCGAAAACTGGTCACAACCATAAAGATGCGAGAAGGCAATGCTGCATCACCCATCGCATCTACCTGCTTCCTCATACGAGGAAACTTCCAGTGAAGAAAATAGATGCCTCGACAGTAATGCATAATGGCATTACTGTAGCGCCAGCCACCTATTATCCCCAGAAGGAAAAGGAATTTTTTATGATCAGGATCCAAATATTCCGGCTTCAGCGTACTGCCCAAAAGAGCAATAACACTGAATAAACATGCCCAGCCAAATAGCTTTTGAGCAATAACATAGGAACTTCGCATCGGTAACTTCTCATTCATACTAGAATCTCGAAACCATGCGGTTGAAACCAAGCATTAAAAGAACTAAGGCATGATTTCAAAGGCATAACTTTCTTGAAATAAACGGCTACCAACAAATTCCGGTTTGAAGCTCTGTAGACTGTCCTTTCATAAAGCCAACAAGGTCAACAACAATCTTGTCTTCATGCTCTCGTTCAACAACCTCTTTAAACTCTTCAGAGGCATTACCAACCACAATAATTTCTGCATGGTCAATAACCGCTTCAATATCAGAATCCAACAAGTTTGAAACATGAGGAATGACATACTCAATATAATCACGGTTTGCACCATGAAGGCGGGCGTAATCTACGTTTTCATCATAGATTTTTAGGTCGTAACCTTTACCGTAAAGCTTCTCAACAAGCTCGACTAAAGGACTTTCACGGAGGTCATCAGTACCAGCTTTAAAGCTGATACCAAGGAAACCAATTTTTTTCTTACCAATATTCGAAATAACTTTAAAGCCGTTATTGATGTGAGATTTATTACTCTCCATCAATGAATCCAAGATAGGCAATTCAACATCTAAATGACGTCCGAGGTGAGTCAAAGCACGTACATCTTTTGGCAGGCAAGAGCCACCAAATGCGAAACCTGGCTTCATGTAATAAGACGAAATATTAAGTTTCTTATCTTCGCAGACGATACCCATTACGGTTCGCCCATCTACACCGACCTGTTTGGCAATACTGCCAATTTCATTAGCAAAACCAACTTTAGTTGCATGCCAAACGTTACAGGTGTATTTGATCATTTCTGCAATTTCGATAGTCTGCCTTACAATAGGCGCATCGATGTTTTCATAAAGCTTTTCAAGCATATCGCCTGATCGCTTATCGTACTCACCAATAACCGTCATTTCTGGCTCGTAGAAATCGGCAATAGCGGTACTTTCACGCAAAAACTCAGGGTTCATTGCTAAACCAAAGTCTTCACCCACTTTTTTACCAGAGGCACTTTCTAGAATAGGAAGAAGCACTTCCATTACCGCGCCGGGTAAAATAGTGCTACGAATGACAACAAGGTGATAATCACCTTTATCTTTTAATGCTGTACCAATTTCCTGACAAACCTGCTCAAGATATCGTGTATCCAAACTACCATCAGAGCGACTTGGTGTACCCACACAAACAATGGATACTTCTGATTCAAGAACCGCAGTTCTTGAATCTTTTGACGCTCTTAATTTTTTCGCTGCAACAACTTCAGCCATTAACTCAGATAATCCTGCTTCAACAATAGGAGCACGACCTTCATTAATTAATTCAACCTTGTGATCACTAACATCAACTCCAACGATGTTATGTCCGGTTTTTGCCAGACAGGCTCCACATACAGTCCCAACATAGCCTAACCCAAAGATACTAATTTCCACGCAGCGATCTCCAATATCGAATTTCAAATCATCCCATTTAATAACTAGACAAAAAATTACAAAAATAAATTTGACTAATTAGCAATTGGAACTATGTTACCAAATTACACACCTCCTTAAAACTACATATTTAACAATAAGTTAGGTTGAACACTCTAATTTCAATTGATTTAACTCAAGTTAATTATGACTGAGAAGAGCCAAGTCATTAATAAAACAATGATTTTTTCTATCGAATAAAAACCAGAAAACTCACTTAAAAGAATGTTAAATATTTAATATTGTCCGTGAGCCAGTCTTCAAAAAGTAATATTTATACATTTTTCAACAAAATAATCGACAATATAAACAGACCTACTCTTACCCCCAACCTAGACTGATATTAGTAAATAATGGGGAAAGTCGATGAATGTAACAATAAATACTCAACGTGCTTTAACATTCATAACTCTTTTTTTATTATTCAGCCAAACGGCACAAGCAACATCCAACCTGTGCCCTATAGCAACACCTCACGCATATACAAATAACCTGAATGTAAGCAGCAAATATGCCCCTAATGACCTAACAAGATCAACAGAGATTGAGATAGACCAAGAGTCATTATTTATTCAGAAACAATTAAATAGCTTCTCAGCTGGCATTGTTTATTTTTCAGATTACTATGTGCATTATCGTGACGATGAACGTGGGAAAGTCGGCTTAAAATGTATTCATAACTGGCTATCTGACTGGGCTTCAAATGATGCCATCACAACTTACACAACAAGCCCTACAGGAAAAGCTCTTAGAAGCTGGACTCTTTCGTCAATCTCATCAGCACTTCTTAAGGTTAAATTTTTTGCAGGAAATAAATGGGCATTAACACCCACTGAATCAGCATGGCTCAGACGCTTAGCAGAGCATGTACTGTTTGATTATTTTGGAAGAACCAACAACATTCCCGACAGGATCAATAATCATGATTATTGGGCTGCTTGGTCGACCACAGCAACAGGAATTTTAATTGAAAACAGGGATTTTAGTGATTGGGGATATATTGTTTTTAAGCATGCAGTTAAACAATCAGTGAGTGATAACCTCACACAAACTGCTTATCTACCAAATGAGCTCGGACGAGGCTCCCTAGGCATACACTACAGCAACTTCGCCGTTACTCCCCTGGTGATGCTATCGATATACCTCCCCCAACTTGGCTACAGTCTTAACCTTCAAGATCAGCAAACTCTATCGGATCTTGCCAGCTTTGCATCTTTATCCATATTATCACCCAATAGCATATCTCACCTTACATCAGTGGAACAAAAAACACCGTCTCCGGCAATTTTATCCTGGAGCCTACCGTTCAGACATAATAATGAAAATCATTTATTAGTTAATCGGCTGCTAGGTAAATATGGCCATCTAATTAACGGGCATAATCAAATCGGGGGGAAAATTAAAACGCTATACCCCTTTGATTCGGAATAAGTATAAAAGCCCTGTATTATTTTCCCCACAGGCCTTTAGCCTCTTTTTCTTAACCAATTAAGTTAACTTCTTCTTCCGTCAAATACCGCCACTCACCGGGCTCAAGCGTTTCATCCAATACAATATTACCCACCTGCTCCCTATGAAGTTCAACCACTCGGTTATTAAGCGCTGCAAACATACGCTTAACTTGGTGATATTTTCCCTCATGAATCGTCAATAACACTTCAAGAGGTGATAGAACATCCAATTTTGCTGGTAAGGTAGCATCATACTCTCCCCTTAGCATTACTCCTTCAGAAAAGCGGTCGACAGCATCATCTACCAAAGGCTCCGCTAATGTAACCCTATAACGTTTGCCACATTCCTTTTTAGGTGAAGTAATACGGTGAGACCATTTCCCATCATCGGTTATTAACAGAAGGCCAGTAGTATCCATATCAAGCCGTCCAGCTATTAGTAGCGGCGCTCTGGTTTCAATATCAATGATACCCATCACGGAACGATAATCATCATCCAGCGAGGTGCAAACCGTATCAAGCGGTTTATTTAGCATGATGTAAATCGGTCCCTGTGACTTTAGTGATCGTCCGTCATAAACGACCTCGCACTGATCAGTCACTTTTGTGGAAGGGCTTTTCTGAAGCGCACCATTAACGGTGACCCCACCTTTACCAATAATTCGTTTCGCTTGAATACGGGTTAGGCCTGTACAGTTACATAGAAATTTATCAAGACGCATAGATAGATACCGATAGTAATTTTCGACATTATCTTAGAAAACGGAGTCACTATGAAGTGTTGATGTGAAAAAGAGGGTAAAAAACATCCCCCTCCTGTACAAAACATTAATCATGCACAAATAAATAGAATATTTACTCTATTTATTTGTATTCTGCCAAGTAGTACCTGAAATCAAACATGCTCCCATGATGAAATACTGCTCATAATATGAACATCACAATCAAATATTAGCGATAAAACACAAAAGTTATACGTTAAAACACAGGAACATGCAGGGAATAATTTATAAAATAAAGGAGGGTTAATACAGCTTCAAAATAGCGCTTAATCAGACAAAAAATCATTTGATTACAATCGGGGTAAACATGACTGTCGGTATCAACGATAAGCTACTTGCTGCTAATTATCCGGCCGTTCTTTCACGTCTTATGATTGAGAAAGGAATATCGTCTACTTTGCTTTTTGAGGGGACTTCTTTCAGTGAATCAAAGCTAAACTCACCTGATACACTGGTTTCACTTAATGAGTACCTTACGCTTATAACAAATGTAAAAAAATACTCTACTGAACCTGCACTTGGTCTACATCTCGGAGAGGCCCTAGGGGTAACAACTCATGGAATGACGGGTATTGCCGCAATGAGCTGTAAAACATTTGGAGAGGCAGTGGAGACCGCTAGCCGCTATTTTGTCACACGCTTCCCAGCAATAAGAGTTACCTGCCAAAAACATGAGCACTCAAACACTTTCACTCTAGAAGATAATGCTGACCTTGGCGTACACAAACGCTTTATTATAGAAAGCATATTCGCCAGTATCTACACTATTGCAAAATTTTTAATTGGAGATAATGCTGAATACTTTATAACTGAATTCACAACTCCTGCAGCACCCTACCAAGAAAGCTATGAAGAAATATTTGGCGATAGCTGTCATTTTGAAAGAAGTGAAAATAGAATGATCTGCAATGCTAAGCTATGGCCTATGCCTTTACAGTTCTTCGATCCATCTATGAGAAAAATTGCCATAGACAAATGTGATGCAGAACTTCAGGAATTGAAACTTAAAGGAGGGATCCGCCAACAAGTAAAAGATATACTCCGTAATGATAAACAAGGCTTTCCATCCATTGACATGCTAGCCCGGCAACTAAACTTAAGCCCACGAACCATAAGCAGAAAACTCAAACTGGAAAAAGCATCTTTTCAGGAAATCTTAGATGAAGAAAGAAAACGAAGGGCTATTAACTACCTGACGCATACAGAACTTAGTATTACTCAAATAACCCACGAGCTCAATTTTAATGATTCCGCCTACTTCACCAGAGCCTTCAAAAGATGGACAGGCTATCTTCCGAGTCATTTCCGTAAATCAGCCTTATCAAAATAAAAACTAAAAGGTTTTTCTAGCTCCCATAAAAAGTGAACAAGTTCTCACACTTATTATAATGGCGTCATAATACAAAATACCGTCATAATAATCCAAGCACTACCATCGGTCATATTTTACTTTATTAACTCGGATTCCGGTCTTTGCCGGACAGAAAATAAAAACAATATGACCGCAGGTAATTAACATGAATAAAATAGTATGTAATACAGCGCGTTTACTGTTGCTCATTATCAGTTTCAGTTTATCAGTATCAAGCCATGCAGGTTGGTTAAGTTTTCTCAAAGGAAAAGGTTATACCGCCACCCAGTACCCTATTGTAATGGTAGGTGGTGCATTTGCCTTTGATAAAGCAATGGGCATTGATTACTGGTATGGAATTACCGATAGACTGAGAGATGGTGGCGCTAATGTTTACGTTACCAACCTGAGTTCAGCTAGTTCTAATGAACGCCGTGGTGAAGAATTACTGGCTGACATTCAGAATATATTAGACTTAACTGGCGCGGACAAAGTCAATCTCATCGCCCATAGTCAAGGCTCCTTAGCCGCTCGCTATGTTGCGGCAATAAGACCTGACCGTATAGCATCCGTCACCTCAGTTCACGGCATGAACCGGGGCACACATTTCTCAACAGGTTTTCGAGCGGCAATAGCTGAAGGCAGTGCAATAGAGACATTAGGCGTTGCGATTATTGACCCCATTTTCAATATTCTTGAAACGCTTTCGGCTGACTCTTCTGATGGAAATTACAACAGTGAGGCCCGACCAAGTGATCAGTCTATTTTGGTACTAGCTGATGCAACAGACCCCGTACAAGTTGCTCAATTCAATGCAATGTATCCTGCAGGTTTACCTTCCGTTGACTGCTTTACTGTAAATGGTGGGTTGAGTGGTGATGTTGGTAGTGGTGCAGCAAAAGTTAACGGTGTTAGATATTACTCTTGGGGTGGCGTTAAAGAACAAACCAACCTCATTGATCCAATCGATTTATTTCTTATCACCGCATTTAATGTATTCGTACCAGCTGAAATTGAATGGGATGGCTTAGTCCCTGGATGTGGTCAATCACTAGGAAAGGTTATTCGCAATAACTATAGAGCTAACCACTTCGATGCTATTAACCAATTCACAGGTCTTACTGCCTTCGCTATCGATATACCATCAATCTACGCACAACAGGCTAACCGTCTTAAAAAAGCAGGACTATAGCCATAATTTATAACCTCTACTTGGGCAGATAATAACCTGTCTGCCCAAGCTAATTTTCAGGATTTCATTATGAAATATTTTACACTTTCCTCCTGTAAACTCGGCTTCAAAATGCTTTTAGCATTATTTCTTACTATTATTACTTTGTATCTGATAATACTAATCGCTGATAATGGGAACCCACAATTTAATAGGGGCAGCCCTTCAGTCGTCTTGGAAATCAGTACAATAAACTCTAGTAATGCTGGGAATACTGAGAACCCGCATACAGCACGAATCATAGATCAGAGCAAACTAGAAAATGAGCACTCATCACCCGAAGCTAAAATGCAACTCGCCCCTTCATTGAGAGGGACAGACATGCCAGCCGCTTTTGAGATGGATAACGAAGGAAACCTCGTAATTAACCGAGAGACTCGTTACATTTTTGATTACTTTCTAACAAGCCAGGGTGAACTCACTCAGAAAACCATTTGGGCTCAAATAGACCAACTAATCAACCAACAGCTAAAGGGTGACGCTAAAGGTCAAGCCAGAAAACTATTCAAGAACTATCTAAGCTATCAAGATGCACTACACAGCTTAGACCTTGCTTTCCCTTTAAACACGAGAAACGATGGAGCAATGGACATGTCTAACCCTGAAACACTCATTCAACTTGAGGCTCGCTTTCAGGCAAAGCAATCACTTCGTGAAGAGTATTTTGGAATAACCAATAAAGAGGCCTTCTTTAATGAAGAAGAGCAGTATGACCTTTACCATCTTGATAAATTGAGCATTAATAGCAACAACCTGCTGTCTGAAGAAGAAAAGCAATACCAGCTCAGCCTGTTACAACAACAATTGCCTGAAAATCTACAGGACAACAGAAACCAAGTTCATGCGATACAAACATTAAAAGAACAACTAGGTGAACTGGCACAAAAAGGAGCGACCCATGAGGAGCGCATGATGCTCGTCACGGAAATGGCAGGAGAAGAAGCGGCAGACAGGTTTACTGTAAGCCAATTACGTGCAGATGAATGGAACGCTAAAAGGAAGTCATTTCTACAACAACGGGAAGAAATTAACCTCAACCCCGCCTTAGGTAAAGAGGAAAAAGACGCAGCCATAAGTTACTTGCTAACAAACATGGAATTCACTGATGGAGATATACTTCGCTTGAATGCATTGGACAGAATTGATGGGTGATTTTTTTGCGGACCAAAAAGGCCCTATTTCAACCTATTTGTCATCCTCGCGCAGGCGGGGATGACAAATGCGGTTATATCTTATTATTTCTTCTTAGGCCTAAAAGGCTTAATTACCGCCTCATCACACTCAAGAAAAGGCCCTTCCATAAGGTCAATACAATAAGGAATAGCGGGGAAAACTGCATCCAAGCATTCACGAATAGATTTAGGCTTACCGGGTAGGTTAACAATTAAAGAGTCTGCTCTAAGACCTGCAGTCTGGCGTGATAGAATAGCAGTAGGTACAAATTTTAATGACTCTGCACGCATCAGCTCACCAAAACCGGGCATCATTCGATCACAAACCGCCTCGGTTGCTTCTGGTGTTACATCACGTTTTGCAGGACCTGTTCCACCCGTGGTAACAATAAGAGAACAGCCTTGCTCGTCTACCATTTTGATTAAAGTCGCTTCGATTACATCTTGCTCATCGGGGATAACCTCGTAAACAGGTTCCCACTCTGACGTTAAATAATCATTCAGAGTATCAATGATTGCCTTACCTGAAATATCTTCATAAACACCTGCGCTGGCTCTATCACTAACCGTTACAATGCCTATTTTTGCTTTACTCATCTGCTTTAACCTTTTAACGCTTTACCATTTATCGATATTTTCTGGTGCGTACGGAGCACCCTACTAAACGCCTACCTATTACCACCCGAGCGATTACCACCACCAGAGCGGCGACTAGAATTAGAAGACCCGTTATTAGCACCTGAGCGTCTGCCGCCGGGTTTATGGCCTTGTGAATTTTCACCTGAACGCTGTCCATCTTTATGGCCAACCTTAGGCTTTTTCGGTTTCTTAGGCTTTTTGATTCGAGTATCTAAACGAGTTTCTTGCAATGGCGTTTCAGGCTCAAAACCTTTAATTTCCTTTCGCGGCAATAATTCACCAATAAGACGTTCGATATCCGACAACAATTTAAGATCGTCAGCACATACTAATGAAATAGCTTCTCCAGTAGCGCCTGCACGCCCAGTACGACCTATACGATGTACGTAATCTTCTGGCACATTAGGTAAATCAAAATTTATTACATGAGGCAGTTGCTCAATATCCAGACCTCGGGCTGCAATATCCGTTGCCACTAAAACTCTTACTGAACCACTCTTGAAATCAGCCAAAGCACGAGTACGGGCTCCCTGACTCTTATTACCATGAATCGCAGCGGCAGTAATTCCCTTAGCTTCCAACTGTTTAGTTAAGCGGTTAGCTCCATGTTTTGTTTTACTAAAAACCAGTACTTGCTTCCATTTGTTATCTTGAATCAACTTACTCAACAAGGCAGGTTTTTTGCCTTTGTCTACTGGGTGAATCCAGTGCTCTACGGTCTTCACTGTGGTATTAGGCGCTGATACTGACACTTCAACAGGGTCATTAACTAAGCCTTTGGCTAGCTTGCGAATGTCATCAGAAAATGTGGCAGAAAACATCAGGTTTTGACGTTTTTTAGGCAGTAAGGCTAGGATTTTTTTAATATCGTGAATAAAGCCCATATCCAGCATACGGTCGGCTTCATCCAATACCAATACTTCTAACTGACCGAACTTCACCGCATTCTGACTGTATAAATCAAGCAAACGCCCAGGTGTCGCCACCAACACATCAACCCCCTTACGCAGCTTCATCATCTGAGGATTAATTTTTACGCCACCAAATACAACAGTAGAGTTGATGGGTAAGTTCTTACCGTACGTAGCAACACTTTCACCCACCTGAGCAGCGAGTTCACGTGTAGGCGTTAAAACCAAAGCCCTCACATGGTTATTTCTGGCTCGATCCCCCTTAGAAAGACGCTCTAACAAAGGCAAAGTAAAACCAGCTGTTTTACCTGTACCCGTCTGGGCTGCTGCCATTACATCCTTACCTTCAATTACTGCAGGAATCGCCTGCGCCTGAATAGGTGAAGGTGTTTCGTAACCTTGTTCGGCCACGGCTTTAAGGATAGGGGCAGATAAACCCAGGGAATCAAAACTCATAGAATGTTCTCATGTAAGAAAGCGCTGTTTTAGCGGGGGTGCAGCTTACAGGATATTATAGTTGAGTGCTATGTAATTGCTCAGTTTGTAAGCTATATGTCTTACAAGCCCGGAATGGGTAAGAAGGAATCAATTTAACCACATGATCGCTATAGGTTAGTCAGTAAACAAGGAAAGGTGCACAAACTATTGTGCACCTTTATATATGGCAAGCTATTTAAAAACGAGCTCATAAGCATCGTAATGGTAAATGTGATTGATTTGGCTATTATCAAACACAGCTACACCAAACAAATACCCTTTACTCAAGTCTTTAAACTGAACATCTTGAATATCAGCATCTTTACCTGTTGTAACTAGCGCACGCTTGATTTCAACGGTCCATACACCATTATTCCAAACACCCAAGGCTTCAATGTCTCCACGAGATCCTTCAAATGGAGCGGTTACGATGCCTGGAATTCGGTCACTTGCAGAGTATGCAGGATCAAAAGGCACTTTTTCGCTGTCAAGAATGGCAACTGATGTGGTGGTTAAACCTTTTGCGGTAAACGCAGGTGCGCCGTTTGCTACGTTATTTTTGTAGCCTCCGCCAGTTTTGCTATCTCCTTTACGCCCCCAACCCTTATTTTTCTTCGGGTCAGTATTGCTATCTACAAACTGGTCATCTATTTGGTGGTTAGGGTTGGTACGTACACCTTTCCAATGCCACATATCAATGGACTCACCTGGATTTGTGTACTTTCGAGCAGGTGACTTATCTTCGATTCCATTAATCTTACCGTTTGATGCTTTGTGGCATGCAACAGCACAACCTTTTATATCAAATTTCTTAGCATTGATATTCCAGAAAAACGCGAGTTTGTCTTCATAATAAGTATTGTCATGACCCGTACTGTCTTTAGCTTTTAGTTGCTTCCAACTACCGTCGGACTGCTTCATCCATGGGAAACGCTCAATACTGTGAGTAGGATCTTTATATTCCAGCAAGAAATAAACATGAGTGTCATCATAAAGCGATTTCATAGACACTTCAGTTTCAGTTATTCCTTCATAGCCATTATTTGGCTTATAAGGGGTTCTATCCAGCTCAATTTCTATGTCTTCAGCTTTATCCCAAATTGCATCTTTAACACCATCAATAGTAACGGCTTGTGTGACCTTTTTACTCGTCAACACCATCTCATCGTCATCATCTGCAAAAGCAGGTGCCCCGAGTAAAAGACCTGATAAGCCCAGCCCACATAAACCGACGCTTAGTATTTTTTTGTTGTTTTTCATACCTTAATCACCTGCTCGTTTATTTAATTAACACTTTATTATCCTACTACTTTAGTTTATGCCTGAGACAGTTAATCAAAATGACCTACGTCAGGTTTACCCCATCTTTCTTTGGCCCAATATTTTTGTTGATCAGAGCTTAAAAAACTCCATGCAATCAGTCGACTTACTTTCTGCCCCTGACTCATATTAATAACTTCAACCTGCTTAGCACCTAGCTTATTCAAGAACAATTTCAAAGGCTGAATATTGTCCCCTTTCGAAACCAAACTAGTAAACCAGCAGACCTGACGGGCAGCGTTTACACTCTCTTTGGCCATTTTCTTTATAAACGTAATCTCGCCACCAGGACACCATAGCTCAGCATTTTGACCACCAAAATTTAGTTTAGCTTTAGACTTAACATGCCCCTGATTTTTAACCGCTTTTCCTTTAGCAAGATTCTTCAACTTACGCTGACTTCCTGCCTGCGCTTCAGCCATGGATGAGTGAAAAGGTGGGTTACACATCGTAAGATCAAATCGGTCTTTTTCTTTTATAATGTCCTTAAAAATTGCCTCACTTTCTTTTTGCAAAACCAGTTTAATTCGGCCAGCTAGATTCTTATTAGACTGAACAATCACACGAGCCACATCAATTGACACAGGATCTATATCAGAACCCACAAATTGCCAGCCATAACTCTGGCTGCCAATAATCGGATAAATACAATTTGCCCCCGTACCAATATCAAGCACTTTAACTTGTTTTCCAGTAGGCACCGTCCCTTCCACCGTCTGATTACAAGTAGCAAGAAGGTCTGCAATATAGTGAATATAGTCAGCACGCCCAGGAATAGGAGGGCACAAATAGCCCTCCGGTATTTGCCAGTTATCTATATGATAAAAATGCGCCAGCAAAGCTTTGTTTAAGCAAAGTACGGCCTTTTCATCACTAAAGTCTATAGTTTTGTCGCCCTTGGGGTTAGGCTTAATATAAAGCGATAACTCTGGGCAAGCTTTGCTTAATGCTACAAAATCATACCGTCCCTGGTGTAGATTTCTGGCGTGCAATTTACCACTTAATTTCATTTTCAGTACGCCCCATGAGCGGCGTCTTTCTTACTTCGATGGTATACATCCAAATAAGTGAAACCCAGGTAATACCAAACATCAGCATAAAGGCGGAGGTTCTTACGGCGGTTAAGTCCATTAAAATACCGAACATAATAGGCAAAATAAAACCACCTAAACCACCGGCCAGGCCTACAATGCCAGATACTGCGCCCATGTTGTCGGGATACTCATCAGAAATATACTTATAAACAGAGGCCTTACCAAAAGCCATAGCAACACCTACGGTGAATAATAAAATAGTAAAGATGGTAGGACTCAGCGCGATCTCAAATGTTTTGGGGCCTTCAACGGTTTTGATAATAAATTCTGTTTGTGGGTAAGACATAATAAACAAGCAAATCCAGCAAACCCACATAACCCACCAAGTTACAGAATGCGCACCATATTTGTCTGAGAACCAACCACCTAATGCTCTTAATATTCCACCAGGCAAAGAAAAGCAGGCTGCAAGTAAAGCGGCTGTTTTCAGATCAAAACCATACTCACCGATATAATACTTAGTCATCCATAACGCTAAGGCTACATAACCACCAAAAACAAATGAGTAGTATTGGCAATATCGCCAAATATGGGGGTCTTTCAGAACTTTCAGTTGATCTTTAAACGTAACATTTGAAGCAATTCGGTGAGATTTATCTTCAAAACTAATAAACCAAAACAGGATAGCAGCAATCAACATAATAACCGCGTAAACAGTAGGTACCATCTGCCAGCCGAAGGCAACAACAATGGTAGGGGCAATAAGCTTGGTTAAGGCAGCACCCGCATTGCCTGCGCCAAAAATCCCCATGGCAAAGCCCTGATTACCCTTTTCAAACCATTTGGCTACATAGGCAATACCCACTGAGAATGAACCACCGGCAACACCAACAGCCAAACCTAATGCAAGAAAATGCCAAAACTCAGTCGCTAAAGACAAACAATAAATAGGAATTACGGTAGATAGCATTAAAAGAAACAGAACAATTCGGCCACCAAACTTATCCGTTAACATACCCAGCGGAAGTCGTGTTAAAGCACCCGTTAAAACGGGGGTTGCCGCAAGTAAACCAAATTGAGTTTCGTTAAGACCCAGTTGCTCTTTAATGGGAATACCAATAACAGCAAACATCATCCAGATCATAAAGCAGACGGTAAAGGATACTGTACTTGAAGCAAGCACTAACCCTCGTTTCATTTTGAGACTTGCCATTCATTGGCTCCTTAAGCTATGTTCAAAAAACTTGTGTTCAAAAAAATCATGTTTAAAAAAGTTTAGGCTTTAATCGAATTCTATCCAGAATAATATCGAGTCTATTATAGCCGTAGGCGATCAGTTAAATCTCATTAGCTTTTCGATAACTGCCCTCATAATCAAATATTCGCTCTTTAACCCGCCAGAATTTACCAGCCTTTCGAGCTACCACAAAGTCGGGGGCTGTGAAATGCTGACTGACACGTACTACTTCATATGCATTGTTAAAAGGTTTAGGTGATGTCCCCAGCTTAAAACGACGACCAAAAAAAAGATTGAAGATATGCCTCTGCCCCTTGTGAGACAAATCAAATGATTCACTTAATTCAACACCTTCTTCATCATGATAAATCACCTTTAATCGCTCATCATGCTCTGAGAAAGTCACACCGGCACAACGAATGACCATAGCATTTTTCAACCTAAGTGCCGCTTTCAACTGCTCGTCGGGATCGACCATTGCTTCATGGCAAGCATTACACTCTCTTGCTGCAATATCATTTTCTGCACCGCAATGACGGCATTCTTTAAAGCGGAAACGATAATCGCAAAGCACTCTCTGGTCATTCTCATCTAGCTCAAAACCCCAACACTTCCGACCATAGTGCTCCATGAGGTGGCCATCTTCATCTACTTTGCCCCAGAACGTATTGGCAAAATCACATTGAGGACAATGAACCATTACAGGCACACTATCAGATTCGCCCTTACGACCTCCTACTTCAGGATAAAACAAATCGAAATTGTTTCCAGCATAATCAATAACTAAGCAATCCGTTTTCCCCTCTGACAAACGTAAGCCACGACCCACAATTTGTTGATAAAGGCTGACCGATTCCGTAGGTCTCAAAATCGCAATCACATCAACATGAGGCGCATCAAAACCCGTTGTTAGTACAGAAACATTCACCAAAAACCGAAGTTCCCTAGCCTTAAAGCGCTGAATCAATTCATTCCGCTCTTTGCCGGGGGTATCCCCTGTTATTAAGGCGGTTTCTGGTGCATCTAAATAACCCTGAATTTCAATGGCATGTTTTACAGTCGCTGCAAAAATCATCACGCCTTGTCGTTTAGGTTTACCATTCGCCAGTGTTTTGATCTGTTCAATAATCCCTTCAGTTACTCTGGGGTAACGAGTAAGCAGATCATTCACTTCCCGTTCATTGTAATGACCACTGGTACGAGCATTAAGACTAGAAAAATCATAATGGGCAATCGTCGCATCAATTACTTTTGGTGGTGTTAAATAATCATGCCTAATCATGTATTTTAGTGGCAGCTCATAAATACATGAGGTAAATGGACGAGCATCTTCTGCTCGGGTAAAACCATGATAATGGTACTGGTAAATCCACCCTACTCCCATTCTATATGGTGTTGCGGTTAGGCCTAAAACTTTGAGTCCTGAATTATGCGCTTTAAGTTTTCGAATTAGCTGTAAATATTGGCTTTCATTTTCTTCGCTACAGCCTTCACCCTGAACTTCATCCACAGCCCCACTCACTCGATGGCACTCATCAATGATCACCAGCGAATAAGTTTCAGAGAATGCGTCTAAATTACGTGAAACCGATTGAATGCTGGCAAAAGTCACTTGCTGATCGGTATTTTTTTGCTTCAAGCCTGCAGAATATATACTGGCCTTAAGACCATAACTTTCATATTTTTCATGATTCTGCTCAACCAACTCTTTTACATGAGCCAAAACCAATATCTTGCGCTTAGCAAGCCTAGCTAGCTCAGCAATGACCAAGCTTTTACCTGCCCCCGTTGGCAAAACAATCACCGCAGAGTCGTCACTCTTACGAAAGTGTTCGATCGTTGCTCTAACGGCATCACGCTGATAGTTTCTGAGAGTAAAAACCATGTTTAGTTTCTAACTAGGAGAGAGTAAAATGAGATGTATTATTAATGATATAGCTTGTTAAGAGTAATTTCCCTTTAAAAATGATAAAAAACATTTGTGTAGGTATCGTCGGTGGAGGTATGGCAGGTTCAACCGTAGCCTTGCGCCTAGCTGAACAGGGTATAAACGTGACTCTTTTTGAAGAAGGGACAACATTGGTTAATGGCCCGCCGATATGCCATTTGCATGCGGGAGGAAATTTATACCGAGAAATTTCAGACGAGCAGTGCACTACTTTACTCCGTCAATCTATTGATACGCTTAGGGTGTTTCCTCACACTGCCAATATTCGACCTACCGTTATTGCTATTCCTACTCACGACAACGGAAACCCCGGACAACTATTATCTCGATTACAAAAACTACAAAATGAATACGCATTGCTAATTGAAGAAGATCCGGAAAACCAAGTACTGGGCGCTGTAGACGATTATTTTAAGCTTTATGATCGACAAGCATTAGAAGCACTAGCCAGGCAAGACCCACCATCCCCAGCTCAAACACTAGATGACTGGATGATTCCCGTTGCAAAGAATCTCAACCTTGACGAATTTAAGCTACCTTTGATTATCGTGCAAGAATACGGACTCAGCATTTTCCGTATTGCCGCAACAGTGAGTCTTGCATTAGAAAAGTTAGAGTGCTGTAAGGTATTAACTCAAGCCAAAGTAACCCATATTCAACATCAGGAAGATAATATTGGCTGGGAGGTTTGTTATACTTCCGCGCAACAAACAAAACACACCGTTAGGGTTGATTACCTAGTTAACGCATGTGGCTACCGTACCGGCACGCTAGATGATATGCCCGGATTTAAGCGCGACCGTTTAGTTGAATTTAAAGCCGCTTACCTCGTTCACTGGCCCGACTGTACAGGTGAGTGGCCTGAAGTAATTTTTCATGGTGAGCGAGGTACACCTAATGGAATGGCGCAATTAACACCTTACCCAGATGGGTATTTTCAACTACATGGCATGACAGAGGAAATTACTCTATTTAAAGAAGGTATGGTAGCTTCATCGGAGCACTCAGCTCAACCCAAGCTCAGCAGTCTATTCCATAGAAAGTTAACCGACCGCTGGTATCAAACTGAAATTGAAGACCGAACGAGAAAGGCAATACAACATGTTGCTCAATTCATTCCTGGGTTCAGCAGTGCGGTGGTGGGGGGAAGTCCATTATTTGGGGCACAACAAATTCCGGGAGATGACCCTTCGCTTCGTGCAGCAGATGTCTCTTTCGCTGGGGTAAATTATGCCAGAGCTGAAATAGTTAAAGCCTCATCTGCCTTAGAGGTTGCCGATGCAATTGTCGCCAATCTTGAACAAGAAACGCCTGCCACGCATTTACAAAAGATCTCTTCACCACGTTTTCCAGTAACCGAGACATTAACGCCTAATGAGGTGATATCGTTAGCTGAAAAATTAGCCAGTGAGCGCAATTTCCCCATCGCATTAGCACAACCTTTTGGGCGTTTTTTAAGGTAGTTGTCATCTGTGTGCAATATTTAAACACTTGTTTGAAAGCCAATAATAGAAAGGGCTTGGGCGTTTTTTCAAGAACTTACTAAGAAAGTTATCCACAGTTTCTGTGCACAATCTAGGGTGTACGTACAAACAAAGGTTATTGATCCATCATCTCCAACAGATACATCTCCAAAAGAGATATTGCCAGAGAGAATGAGTTAAAAACAAACTTGTGTAATGACAATAAAATGGTAGCTATCATCGCTGTGCAATATTTAAACACTTGTTTGAAAAGCAATAGATTAGAGGGCTAGAGAGTTCTATCAATAAGATATTCATAAAGTTATCCACAATCTTTGTGCATAAACAGCAACAGATGCTAACACTTTTACACTTGAATGCCGTTTTATTGTAATTATCATGACAAAACAAAACAGATTTACCAGTATGAAACCTAATCGAAAACTCTGGTTATGCTGACTTTGTGTTACAATAGGCGCAATTAATTTTCTTAAATCCTTATGGTCTTGTGATTTGTATGGCTAAAAAAGCACTGAAAATACGCGATAAAACAATTTTCGATGGGATATTTGTTAAATATTTCCTTAAATTTATATTCATGGCTTGGTTTAAAGTGTTTGGCTGGAAGCTCACTAAACTAGCACCTGAAGGTGCAGGCATCACTATTGCGGCACCCCATACTTCTAACTGGGATATTTTTTACGCAATGGCTGCAGCCATCATCCTTGATATAAAAATGTACTTCTCAATAAAAGAGAGTTGGTGTCGCATTCCTGTTGTAGGCTCAATTATTTTATGGCTTGGGGCTATTCCAATAAACCGTTCTTCAAAAGGGCAAGGTCAGGTTGATTTGATCAAAGAATTTGTTGATCGTCATAAAGGTGAGCGAATTTTCTTCCTTTTTACACCTGAAGGTACGCGTGGAAAGGTAGACAAATGGAAAACAGGTTTTTATCATGTTGCAGAAGATTGCAACCTACCTATATTCCTTGCTGAAGTTGATTATCGAACTAAAATTTCAGGTGTTTTTCACACCTACCAGCTAACTGGCGACAAAGCGGCAGATATAGATGCAATTCAAGCTTCTTATAGCAGCATTCACGGGAAATTCCCTGAGACACAATACCCATACTATAAAGGCCCAATGGCAGAAATTTCAGAGAGAGAAGCACGTGTAATGAAAGCCATGTATTCTTTCAAAGAAGCTGCAACGCAAGCTGAAATTGCAGCTAAAGCCAAATTTGATGAACTGAGCACTGAAATGCTTGATTTCTTAATTGAGAAAGGCGTATTAGAACAAGTTCAAACGATTAAAGAGGGTAAAAACGTACTTACCTACCGTCTAACCATCGCGGGGAACGGTTGCCTTTTACATTTAATGCCGACCTTAGCTAAAGCATAATATGCTTCGCTACTCTCATTAAATGAAAATTATAAAAATACTCTTCTTAGTTAGCATCATACTGTCACTCACTGGCTGTATGGTGTTTCCACTTGAAGAAAAAGAACAAGACCGTTCATTATATTGGTGTCCGCCATTACATAACTGCGCTTCAACAGAAGCCGTCACATTTGTTCACAGCATCCAACCCTTTGAATTACAAATGTCGTTAGATGAAGCATGGCCTCTTATACAAGAGACTGTGGCCAATTTACCAGGCACATCTATTGAGCATGAGTATGAAGGGTATATTTATGCAAAAAGCTACAGTACAGTATTTCACTTTCTGGATTACTTTGAGGTTCTCGCTATACCAGAAGATAATCTATTAATCGTAAGATCATCTTCGCTGATAGCAATAACCGATTTCTTTGTTAACTACTTTAGAACTGAACAATTCAGAGAAGAACTGGAAGAAAAAGGCGTTCTGGTTATTCAATAAGTAGAATCTCAGTCATTAAAAAAGGTACAGATGTACGCTGAGATATTGATATTAATCAATTATCAACGTAAAATGATCACCCTAAAAAATAACTATAGCTGATCAATATTATTACTGAGACTCTAAATGCTTAACTTTCTTCCATATTGGCTCCGCGGTACACTCGCTCTTTTATTGGTTATTACAAATACATTTTTCTGGTTCCCTCTTCTATTATTGGGCGCCCTATTAAAAATAGTTGTTCCCGTTCACTTTGTTAGCAAAGTGATGACTTTATTACTCATCAATATCGCTAATGTCTGGATTTCAGGTAATAGCCTCATTCTCGCTTTAACCGAACGCACTAACTGGGTAATCACCGGCACAGAAAACCTTGTAAAAGATGACTGGTATTTTGTTAACTGTAACCATCAGTCCTGGAG
>Ga0209495_1001115_pt1 | contig 19308 bp, 18 predicted proteins | sample EN1Hudsemesocosm_FD_184629 | JGI IMG/M metagenome (GOLD analysis project Ga0209495, IMG submission 184629) | Methane-oxidizing microbial communities from mesocosms in the Hudson Canyon - EN1E Hudson Canyon (SPAdes) (version 2) | ecosystem: Environmental > Aquatic > Marine > Cold seeps | place... | reverse complement strand
GCATATTTCACAGTTTCTAGATAATGTGAAACGTTATATGACTATAAAAACAGTGATCAGTTTAATGACCGGTTTACTCATCTATGTTTGGTTGCTGGCCATTGGTGTAGATTACGCTTTGCTTTGGGGCTTAGTTGCCTTTCTTTTCAATTTTGTTCCAAATATTGGCTCCATTATCGCAGCTGTGCCTGCTATGCTGTTGGCCCTCATTCAATTAGGGCCTTTGTCATCGCTGTTTGTTGGCTTGGGTTATTTGTTAGCCAATATTATAATGGGAAATATTATAGAACCTCGGTATATGGGGCGCGGACTTGGGCTTTCGACACTGGTTGTGTTCTTGTCCTTGGTCTTTTGGGGATGGGTTATGGGACCCGTAGGTATGCTGTTATCTGTACCGTTAACCATGTTATTAAAAATGGCCTTTGAAAGCAGTGAAGATACTAAGTGGATTGCGATTATTATGGGGCCTGACATTAAAGGCTAAAGAATTACCGTAAAAATAAAGTGGAGAATAGTTTATGAGCTTTAAAAAAGTTGTTTCGGGTCACTTACTTTTTACCATGTTGTTAGTCTTAGGCGCTTCTTTCACAGTTTCGGCAACCCCGGTGTTTATTCATGAGGAGCTTAATAAGCTGGATATTTCAGTAGAAAGCAGTCTTGTTGGCCTTCGGGGAATGGTCTTTATCGAAAATAAAGAGCAAGGGATGGTTGCATGTCAGGTGGTATTTAGAAATGGACCAGAGCTACCTATTACCAGAAGAGAGCGTATTAAGCCGGGTGTTAAAAAAATGGTTTCTGCAAATATGAGTAGAGCTATAGTAAGGTTAAATATAGACGTCTCATGTAACAAAGAATAGCAAGAAAGAGTAGCAACAAAGAATAATGGAAGACTAAATAAAATATGAAGGCGGAGATGTAAATGAATAAATGGGTAGGTGTAGGTTTGGTTGGTCTGGGTGTTGTTGCTCTTGGTGGGCCATACCTCAGTGGCACGGAAGCAGAGACTCAGTACTATCAGGCAATTGATTCTTTGAATAAGCAGACGGGCATTACTGCTATTTCTGAGAGCTATGAGAAGGGCTATTTAGGAGCTGATGCGGTTACTGTTATAAAAATCGACAGGACTGAGCTTGATGATGAGCTGCCTCAGGAAGTAAAGTTAAGTACCCATATATCCCATGGCATTTCTTCAGTGAGCGCCATTACGCACTTGGTTTTAGATGATGCTGCAAAAGCTGAATTTAAAGAGTTGTTGGGTGATAAACCGCCAGTTGAAATTGTAACGAAAGTTAATCTTCTAGGCGATGCGTCTATTGTTGCAATAACACCGGAAATTAACTTTACCAAGGAAGGCGGTGACGAGACGGTCTCTATTTCTGTTTTTCATATGACTATTGATGTGCCTTCAGATCACAAGCAGGTTAAGGCCAACGTAAGCTGGCCAGGTATGAGTGTAACGGGTGCAGATGGCGATGCTTTAAGTATTGGCAAGCTATCTATGGTGCAAACTGGAAGTCAGTTGACTGATTATTTGTGGACCAGTGATATGTCAATGACGCTGGACTCCATTAGCGGAGCTGATGACGGGCAGAAATTTGATCTTAAAAAGTTGAAGGTCAGCTCTCTAACGGAAGAGGCTACCGCTGGCCGTATTAACTCAAGCTTTGAAATGACCGTTGATAGCGTTAAGTTCAATGATGATGAGTTCAAAAATCAAAAACTAGTCTTTGCCTTACGTGACTTAGCGGTTGAAGAGTTTGATGCATTAATGGAAACCATCGACAAGCTGGAGGAGACGGCACAGATCAGTGATCCACAGCAGCAGGCCATGGCGCAAATGGAACAGTTTGCTCGCATTGGGCAAGATGTAACGAATTTGTTTAATAAAGGGCTCAAAATAGATATTTCTGAGTTGTTTGTGAATACGCCAAAAGGTGATGTTAACGGTAAGCTTCATCTGGAGCAGCCTGAATCTGATGTTGCAAGTGGAGCAGGGCCAGCAGCATTGTTGCAAGCGACTAAAGGGCGTTTATCGCTTTCAGTTCCGGTTTTGCTGATTGAAGGTGGAGCACCTGAAATGCAACAGCAATTAGACGCACTCTTAGCGCAGAACTTTATTGTGAAAGAAGGTGAGGTCTATAAAACAGAAGCAACACTGGAAAATATGATAATTAATGTGAATGGAACTGAGCTGCCATTACCTCCGTTAATGTGAGGGGGCTGTTTGAGTCTGAGGGCCTGACGTTAAAAGTCAGGCTCAATTAGCATTTCTCCTGTTTGGAGACGTTTAAGCTCTCGTTCTCTTTTTTGACTTAATTGCACCGCTTTATTCATTTGCTCATTATATAACTCAAGCCAAGTACGTGAACCAGGTACCATATGGGCGAGGTCGTACATGCCCGATTTCATTGATTTGATGAAATCTTGATAGCTTTTTTCCTGTTGTAATAAAACTTTCTGAAAGGTAGGGGCGCTGCTATTTTCTAGTAGGCCTTTTAGTCCTGTGTAGTCTTGCTCAAGTTTATTAATGATATTCTGTTGTACTGCAATTTGTTGGTTTAGCTGTGTTAATTCCTGCTGAACCTGTACAAATGCATCTTGCCCAACTAGTGACTCTTCATCACTCATTCCAGTAATAATAATTACCGTAAGGGTTACCGATATAGCAACGATTAAAATGAGAGCCAAAATAAGCAGCACCACTTTATTAGTGGTAACACTTTTTTCCAATAGAGAAATACGCTGCTCTTCTGATAACTCTTCATTTTCATCAGACTCGTCTCTATCTGCCATTTGTATTTGCTCCCAAAAGATTATTAAGATTGATTACTAACTACAGTGTAGACAAAAATAAAGAGTTGTAAAAATAATGAGATAGAGGTGATACTTTTTGTCTTTTATAATGACTATGCTCTAATGTTAAGCCTTATCATGAGAGCCCCTACCGAACAATGGCTTGTCCTTCCCCTCTAGGGTCTGATGCGGCTTCAATGGCACCAGTTATCTTGTTGATATGAATTGCCTGCATATTGCCATATTTACGCTTAACATTCTTGAGTGTATGCCCCATGTCTTTTAGCTTTTGTATTTCGTTTTCGGTAAATGTATCCGGCTCATGTTGAATTGTATCAGGGAGGTATTGATGATGAAATCTGGGGGTGTTTACCCACTCGTTGACAGCTTTTCCGTCTATGTAATCTAGAATTCCTAGCAATACCATGGTAATAATTCGACTTCCGCCAGGTGTGCCGATAATAGCTGCAGACTCGGAGGATTCTATAATTGTGGGTGTCATACTGGATAATGGTCGTTTGCCCGGTGCAATAGCATTTTTCTCATTTCCTGTTAATCCATAGGCATTGGGTATACCCGGTTTAATTGAGAAGTCATCCATCTCGTTATTAAGCAGTACACCGGTGGATGCAGAGGTAAATGCTGAGCCAAAAGGCAGGTTAATGCTGAGTGTGGCAGATACTTTATTTCCCCATTTATCTACTACTGAAAAATGAGTAGTGTGCGTACCTTCGTTCTCATAACCTGTTGGTGCTAATTGATTGCTAGGCGTAACCTTTGTTAGGTCAATGGTGCTTGCCAGATAGCTAAGGTAAGAGTTGGAGGTGAGTTGCTTTAGGGGGATATCAATAAAGTCTGCATCACCCAACCATTCTGCTCTGTCTCGGTATGCCCTGCGCATAACCTCTGTAATAAGGTGAGTTTTTTCTACTCTATTCATTTCACTGGTGTCAAATCGTTCTAAAATACTGAGCATTTGCTGTAGTGCTATACCGCCGGATGATGGCGGTGGAGGGGCTAAAACTCTCGTGTCGTTATATTCAAAAACGATAGGGCTGCGTTCAATAACTTGATATTCGCTAAGATCTTGAAGTGTCCATAAACCGCCACTGGCCTTTACGTCGGCTACCAGTTTCTCAGCTATTGTCCCCTTGTAAAATCCTTTGTGTCCTTTTCTGCCAAGTAAGTGAAGTGTGTTTGCTAATTCGGGTTGCTTAATTATAAAGTGGTTAGAGGGGGAGGCTCCGTTTTCTAGAAATATTTTTTTAGAGTAAGGGTGTTGCCTGAGAGCATTCAGGCGGTAGTCTGCCAGTCTTTGGTATTTTTTATCGACTCGAAAACCTTTGTTGGCTAGTCTAATCGCATCTGAAAGGTTTGCTGCCAGAGGGCGAAGTCCGTAATACCTGGATATGTGAGAAAATGCTGCGGCTTGACCAGGTATAGCTGCTGCCATTGGCCCATTGACTGAGGGTTTACCTGGAAGCAGGTCACCACTCTTGTTTAGATACATGTTTCTGTGTGCGTGCTCTGGAGCCTTCTCTCGGGCATCAATAACAATTGATTTCCCGTTTTTGTCCTGAAGTAACCAGAATCCACCCCCGCCAAGTCCTGCACTATAGGGCTCAACGACCGATAATACAGCGGCGGAGGCAACTGCTGCATCAAAAGCATTCCCTCCTTGATCTAGTGCTCGAAATCCTGCTTGCGTGGCAAGCGGATGGGCGGTAGCAATAGCTGCTTTAGATTCGATTGGTGAGTGACTGGCGCACCCTGCAATCAATAAGGGCAGTAGTATGGCGAGCAGTAATAATCTAGCCTTCATCATTCCAATCCCTGGCTGACTTCATTATTTTGGTTCAGATTTTTTAGCCTGTGAGCTTATTGTACTTTTCCATTAGCTCGTCTTCGGTCTCTATATTATCTGGGTCTACAGGAATACAATCTACCGGACAAACTTGCTGGCATTGAGGCTCGTCATAGTGGCCTACACATTCGGTACATTTACTGACATCAATTTCGTAAATTTCTTCACCCGGGGTGATTGCTTCATTAGGACATTCAGGTTCGCAAACATCACAGTTAATGCAGTCATCAGTAATAATTAATGCCATTTCGAGTACCTCATTTATCTCCGGTCAGACCGGTATTGGCGTTAAAGTTAATAAAATTAAATTAGTGTTTAAAGTGTTCGTTGAGTGCGTTAACCACAACGGGGTTAACAAACTCAGATACATCGCCCCTAAGCGCTGAAATCTCACGAATGAGTGTAGATGAAATATAGGAGAGATGATTTGCCGGCGTAAGAAAAACACTTTCTACTTCAGGGGCTAGTCGACGGTTCATGTCGGCTAGCTGAAATTCAAATTCAAAATCCGATACGGCACGAATGCCACGTAAAAAGATGTTGGCATTGTGTTCTTTAGCAAATTCAGCCAACAGGTTATTAAATCCAACAACCTCAATATTATCTAAATGGGCAAGGCATTGCTGTGCCAGTTCCACACGTTGCTCTAATGGTAATAGTGGGCTTTTCTTTGGGCTTTCTGCAACGGCAAGGATGATTTTGTCGAACATTTTTGAAGCGCGTTCAACAAGATCTGTATGCCCATTAGTGATAGGGTCGAAAGTACCAGGATAAACAACGATATTCATGAAAAGTCAGCCCAAAGGTGAATCCGGATTTTGGGCGGAATATTAACCAAATTAGAGCCTCAGTACAAATCCAAAATGACTGAGGCTCTCGTTTTTGAGTTTATTAACGAATAAAGAGAGAGTAAACCGCTTTGTGAAGCAGGCTGCCATGTGGAGGGTGTATTGCTTTACCACTGTTAATTTTCTGTTTAGCAAACACGCCTTTTGCGTTAGAAAAGGTACGGAAGCCCTCTTCTCCATGATAATGCCCCATGCCAGACGTACCGACGCCACCAAAAGGCATATCATCCTGAGCTACATGCATTAGAGTGTCATTAATACAAACACCACCAGAGTGTGTGTTCTCCAAAATATGCTGCTGGGCATCTTTATTGTAGCCAAAGTAATAGAGCGCAAGGGGGTGTGGTCTGTCATTAATATAGTTTACTGCTTCATCAATTTGGTTGTACGGAATTACCGGTAGAATAGGTCCGAATATTTCTTCCTGCATGACTAGCATTGTGTCGTTAGCATTCAAGACTAAGTGTATGGGCATCTTACGGGTGCCTTCAGAAAAATCTTCACCTTTAGGATTTACCTGAATAACGGTTGCCCCTTTATTTTTTGCATCTTCCAAGTAATGCTCTAAACGCGCTTTTTGGCGCTCATCTATGATACTACTGTAGTCATTATTCTCTTTGATAGAAGGGTACATCGCTGAAAAATTGGTTTTGAAAGATTCAACAAACTGTTCTATGCGATCTGATGGACAAAGTATGTAATCTGGTGCAACACAGGTCTGCCCAACATTAAATGCCTTTCCGAATACAATGCGCTCAGCTGCATCATTCATGGGCACATCAGGTGAAATAACTGCCGGTGATTTTCCACCTAGTTCTAATGTTACTGGGGTTAGGTTTTCTGCTGCTGCTCGCATTACGTGACGACCAACTGCTGTAGACCCTGTAAATATCAAGTGTCCCCAGGGCTTTTTAGAAAACTCGATAGCAACATCAGCTTCACCGGTAGTAACACTGATTAAATTTTCAGGGAAAAACTCTTCGATAATATCTTTAAATAATTGAGATGTTTCCGGAGTGTACTCAGACATCTTAATCATTACGCGGTTACCTGCAGCTAAAGCACCTGTAAGAGGGCCTACTGCAAGAAATAACGGGTAATTCCATGGCACGATTACACCAACGACGCCAAGAGGCTGGTATTCAACCCGGTTGCTGGCTGGCTGAAATAATAAACTTACATGACGCTTAGATGGCTTCATCCACTTTGAAAGGTTCTTTATCGCATAGTTGATGCCTTGAATTGCAGGCATTATTTCTGCTAACAGGGTTTCATCAGCTGAGCGACTGCTGAAGTCTGAATTAATTGCGGCAATGAAACGATCCTGATTTTTTAGCAGGATATCCTTCAGTGTTTGCAGGTTTTCTATTCGCTGCTCTAGCGTTGACATCGGGTTTTTTCGATAAGCATTTTTCTGATCATCGAATACTCGACTCATATGCTGAATGTGTTTTTTGCTCTCGGTAAGCTGAACAACATTAGTGACCATGGCTTATCTCCAAATGATGCGATTTCTAGATTAGTGTCAGTTTGTATTTGTAAGATTAGAGTATATGCTCTAATTGGTCAACTGTTTTTCTTGCATCAGTTCTGAGAAATAGAATTTAGGTGTATTCTTTTTGGTAGGACATTTTATAATAGCCCGTCGCATAATGGCCTTTGGTGGCTGTATTTGGGTTTAATATATAGAATTGGATACCTGGTTAACGATATATGAAAACAAAAGATAAAATAATTCTGGCTAGTCTTGATCTTTTTAATGATCGAGGTGAGCGAAATGTGACGACTAACCATATTGCGGCTGAGCTAAATATGTCGCCCGGTAATTTGTATTATCACTTTCGAAACAAGTCTGACATTATTTATGAAATCTTTGTTCAATATGAGTTGCTTGTTGATCACTACTTGCAGATACCAGAGGATCAGCCTCTTACGCTGAACCACTTAGTGGGCTATCTGGAGGCTGTTTTTGAAGGGCTGTGGGCTTACCGTTTCTTTCATCGTGACCTGGAATTTTTGTTGAGTAGTGATGAGCGATTAAGGAAAGACTACAGAGCATTTACCTTCCGTTGTCTTAATGCCATAAAGAAAATATTACAAGGTTTGCAAAAAGGGCTAGATGGCGTTTTGGTTGAGCTGGATGATGAGCATCTTGAGTCGATGTCTTTGAATGTCTGGTTGGCTGTGACTAACTGGATGGCCTACCTTAAAACGGCTCATGCAGGTGAAGATGATGGGGCAATTGATAAAGACATGCTTAAACAGGGTATCTATCAAGTACTTTCCTTTACCGTGCCGTACCTTACGGAAAATTATCTTAAAGAGATAAGAACTCTTCAGGATAAGTACCGCTTTCAGCCTCTTAGTGAGGCTTAAGCTCTGTGTTGTAGGTAAGGCGTGTTATTCGGGGGGCATTAACCATTGATCCAGTTGATTTCTGGCATTTTCAACCCCAGTCTTTTTAAGGCTTGAAAAAAGAATCACTGAACTCAGATATTCAAATTCTTTTAGCTCTGACTTCACTTTTGCTAACATGTTTTTTGCAGCGCCTGGGCGAAGTTTATCCCCCTTGGTTAACAATATAGATATGGGGAGTTGACTGGCCTCGGCCCACTCCAGCATCATTGTATCAAAGTCTGATAAGGGCTTCCGAATATCCATTACGAGTACCAATCCTTTCAGGCTTTCTCGTGCATGCAGGTATTCATCCATATTTTCCTGCCACTCTGTTTTAACTTCTTTCGATACTTTTGCATAACCGTATCCTGGTAAGTCAACAAGCCGACACCCTGGAACATTAAGCGTAAAAAAGTTAATGAGTTGTGTTCTGCCTGGGGTTTTACTGGTACGTGCGAGCTTTGAATTGATTGTGATGGTGTTAATGGCAGAAGATTTACCCGCATTAGATCGGCCAGCAAATGCAACTTCATATCCAGTATCTGCAGGGCAGCGAGCTAAATCTGGTGCGCTTAGCATGAAGCGGGCACTATTGTATGAGACTTTTGGTTTCTTATCGTTCATGAGGGATTTTATCATTTATATGTTTAGTGATTAATAAGCATTATATAGTTAATTGTAATTTGCTTCGAGCATGGCGTGCGTGAGATGCCATTTTTAACTGTAAATGTTATCAATACTTTAATCGGCTCTCTCATAGTGTATAATGCCGCATTAATTTTTTAAGAACTAATTTTAAGAACTAACGAGAGAGAGTAGGGCTGACATGAAAAATATTGTAGCAGGTCTGGTTTTAGTCATGGGTTTTTCTGGAATGGCTCAAGCGGAAGGTGATGCAACTGCAGGGCAGCAAAAGTCAGCGGTTTGTGCAGGTTGTCATGGTGTTGATGGTAATAGCGTGGTGCCTACTTTCCCAAAATTAGCTGGTCAGGGTGAAAAATACCTTGTTAAGCAATTGAATGATATTAAAGAAGGCAAACGTGTAGTGCCTGAAATGACAGGTTTGCTTGATAATTTAAGTGGTCAGGATTTCCAGGATTTGGCCGTTTATTTTGCTTCGAAGAAAACAACGACGGGTCAGGCTAAGGCTGACTTAGTTGAAAAAGGTCAGAGACTGTACCGAGCGGGTAATATGGCAACGGGTGCAGCAGCGTGCACTGCGTGTCATGGACCAAGTGGTTTGGGTAATGGTCCTGCAGCGTTTCCAGCGCTTTCTGGTCAGCAAACTGCGTATATCGTAACACAGCTTAAGAAGTTCCGTTCAGGTGAACGTACTAATGATGGCGATGCAAGTATGATGCGAGATATTGCTGCTAAGTTGAGTGATTCCGAGATGGAAGCAGTAGCAAGTTATATCTCAGGCTTACACTAAGCTTAGACTTGTCTAAAAATAAGAACCCCTACCCAGGGGTTTTTTTGTGTCTGGACATTGCCAAAATTTAATTGTGCGGGTTAATAAAAATGCTAGTATCTACAGAGTTAATTTTTTAAGTGCTGGGTTGATTCGTTTTACATAATAAATTAGTGAGTGATTTTATGAGGCGGTTGTTGGTTAGACGTTTGTTTATTAGATTGTTTTTTGTGGCAGTGGTTTTGCCTCTTTCATTTATTTCTAGTGCCCTTGTCATGGCGGAGGGGAGTAAGGGGATAGAGGATGCTGAATGGGTGGCAGGAAAGCATTATAAAGTGTTGCCTTATGCTGTTCGTACCCGTGATGCCAGTAAAATAGAGGTGGTTGAGTTGTTTTGGTATGGCTGCCCGCACTGTTATAAATTCAATCCAATGGTGCATCATTGGTCTCAGGGTTTGGCTGATGATGTTGATTTCTGGCTATCCCCTGCAACATTTGGAAAGGCTTGGAAAACACATGCGCAGGCATTTTATGCCGCTCAGGCTTTAGGGGTTCAGGAAAAGATGCATCAGCCTCTGTTTGACGCCATTGTAAGAGATAGAAAGCCGCTAGGCAGTGAAAGTGAGCTGGCTAAGTTCTTTGCAGACTATGGGGTTGAGGCTAAAGACTTTAAAAAGGCCTATAATTCATTTAGTGTAAAATCAAAAGTTGACCAGGCTAATGCGCGAGGCAGAAGTTACCGTGCTACCGGTGTGCCTGCTTTGATTGTAAATGGTAAATATAGAGTTAGTGCATCCGAAGCTGGAAGTCATGAAAACATGATAAAAGTGGCTGATTTTCTTATAGTGAAAGAAAGAAGCGCGACCTCTAAATAGCATGCCTTCAAGATAAAGAGGTGTATAAGGCTGATGTACCGTGAACTCAGGACACGAATTAATAAATACCGACGCAGTGCATCCCCTGAGGGCGGGGCTACAAAAGTGCGAGGGTTATGTTCTGGTCTGGACTGCGGTGCAGCCTTTGATTCCCGTCAACATATCCGGTTGCTGACTTTTAATATTCAGGTCGGCATCTCAACATCTTCCTACAAGCATTACCTGACACGTAGTTGGCAGCATTTCTTACCGCATAAAACTCGCACTGAAAACCTTGATAAAATCGCTATGCTATTACAGCATTATGATGCAATTGCGCTACAAGAGGTTGATGGTGGAAGTTTGCGAAGTGGGTTTGTTAATCAGGTTCAGTATTTAGCTGAGGCGGGCGGGTTTCCTTTCTGGTACCAGCAATTAAATCGGGATTTAGGGCGCGTAGCTCAGCATAGCAATGGTTTTTTGAGCCGACTTCGGCCTTTGAGTGTTGAAGAGTATCGTTTGCCTGGGCTTATTCCGGGGAGAGGGGCTATTGTTGTTAAATATGGTCGGGAAGATGACCCTTTGGTGTTGGTGGTCATGCATTTATCGCTTAGCCTTAAGGCGCAAAATAAACAGCTGGGTTTCATTCGAGAGCTATTGTCTGGTTATCGCCATGTGGTGTTAATGGGGGATATGAATACTCATGCAGAGCAGCTACTTGAAAACTCTCCATTAAAAGGTATGGACTTAGTTTCATTGCCGGGTGCTGCGCATAGTTTTCCAAGTTGGAGGCCTGGTAAGGCGCTTGATCATATATTGGTTAGCTCTTCGTTGCAGGTATTAAAGGCTGGGGTTGTTATGTACCCAGTATCTGATCATTTGCCTATAGGCCTGGATATAGCGCTTCCTTGCGGCTATGGTAGTGGCTGCTAAAATATATCTTCAGCAGATATATCGTCTTCACCCTCCGTTTGTTCTTTCAGTTGCTGAGACTCAATGGTTATGTCGTCGGCTTGAGGTACGTTTTCTTTTCGGAATATTTCAAAAATAGTTTTGGTGTCGTTTGCCGCAGGAAGCTTCCCTGTTTCTGAATTTATTTTTACTGTAACCATGCCTTCTGGTTGTTTCATGACGGCCTTAGGGGAGTTTTTAAGGGCTACTTTCATGTAGTCAATCCAAATGGGTAGTGCAGCGCTTGCACCGTATTCTCTTCTTCCTAATGTCTTGGGTTGGTCGAATCCGACCCAAACGGTTGTTTCAATATCGGTGTTGAAGCCTGAGAACCATGCATCTTTCTGGTCGTTGGTTGTACCTGTTTTGCCTGCAAGATCTGAGCGTTTAAGCTTTTGAGCTCTGCGCCCAGTGCCTTTTTTAATTACGTCTCTTAATATGCTGTGCATAATATAAACGCTTCGCTCATCTATTACCGCTTCAGCTTTATAGTAGTTTGGTGTTTTTGGTTCTTGGGTTTCTGTCTTTTCGATTACCCTATCTGGGTGCAAAGCTAAAGTTTCGGGTGAACTGAATTCGGCAGGTGCTGTGGTGGCGCTTTTTTTAAGTTGATAGATTGCGCTGGGGCTAAGCGCTGGAGCCGCCTTGAAAAGTATTTCTCCCTTACTGCTTTCTATTCGCTCAATAAAATAAGGCTTAATTGCATACCCTCCATTAGCAAGAATACTATAGCCTGTGGCAATTTTCATAGGTGTAACGCCAGCACTTCCTAATGCAAGCGATAGATCGTTGGGTAGTTTGTCACTATCAAAGCCGAAGCGACTTACAAAGTTGCGCGTCGTACGAATGCCTGTTTTTTTAAGGAGGCGAATGGAAACGAGGTTACGTGACTTATATAGTGCCGTTCTTAGTCTTGTTGGTCCGTAGAATCTACCGCTTGAGTTTTCTGGGCGCCATGATGCTTCCAGGTTCTTATCTTCAAAAACAATTGGGGCATCATTAATAAGAGTTGCTGCTGTTGAGCCGTTTTCAAGCGCAGCAAGATATATAAAGGGTTTGAAGTTGGAGCCGGGTTGTCGCTCAGCTTGTAATGCCCTGTTGTATTTACTTTGTGCGAAGTCGTAGCCGCCCACTAGTGCTTTTATTTCACCGCTTGCTGGAGCAATAGAAACTAATGTGCCCTGAGCTTTAGGAACCTGAGCAAGTTGCCACTCAGAGTTACTTTTGTCGGGGATGGCAGTGTTGTTTGGCTTAACTCGAATAATATCGCCTATTTTAAGTGTGTCAGAGATGATTTTAGGCTCTTTTCCTAAGCGGTTAACGCTGATGTAGGGCTTGGCCCACTTGATGTCATTAAGTGTTAGTTTTATTTCTCCGTATTTCTGGGTGGCCAGTGTTGCGTCGGATTTGCTAACGTTTATGACAACGGCAACTATTAAGTCACCATAATTGGTGAAGTTGTTTATAGCTGAATTAATATAGCTTATGTTGTTGGCTTGCTCTGCAGGGACTTTCCCTTCTGGACCTCTATAGCCGTGACGTTTGTCATAGCTTTCAAGGCCTTGCCTGACTGCTTTGTTAGCGGCTTCCTGAAGCGTGCTGTTAACGGTCAAATAAACATTAAACCCTTCGGAGTACGCTTTTTCACCGTATTGATCAACCAGTGTCTTTCGTGTCATTTCGGCAAGGTATGGTGCTTCAGTTTCAGGCTTTGAACCATGGTATTTTGCGCTGATTGGGCTTGCTTGTGCTATGTCATGCTGCTCTTGGTTAATAAACTCCAGGCTTAACATGCGGCCTAATATCCAGTCTCTTCGGAGTAAGGCGCGAGAGGGGTTGGCTATTGGGTTATATCTGGATGGTGCTTTAGGTAGCCCGGCAATCATTGCCATTTGAGCAAGGTCAAGCTTGGATATTCCTTTTCCATAGTAGACTTTTGCCGCAGCCTCAATTCCATAAGCCCTGTTACCAAGGTAGATTTTATTAAAGTAGAGTTCGAGTATTTCTGGTTTGGTGAGCTCTTGCTCTATCTGAAGAGCAAGGAGTATCTCATTGAATTTTCTGGTAAATGTTTTTTCTCGTGATAAAAAGAAGTTTTTTGCAACCTGCATAGTGATGGTGCTGCCGCCTGACTTTATTCTTCCTGTGGAGGCAAGCTGCGTAACCGCGCGTAAAAGCCCTTTAATATCAACCCCATGATGCTGGTAGAATCGATTATCTTCAGCGGCAATAAAAGCTTTTGTGAGTTTTTCTGGAACTTGGTCTATGGTAATAGGAGATCTACGTTTTTCGCCAAACTCTGCTATTAATTTATTGTCGGCAGAAAAAATGCGTAAGGGTATCTGCAGCTGAGTATTTTTAAGCTGATCGACATCGGGCAGGTTAGGGGTTAGGTAGAGATAAAAGGAGGCAAATACTAAGCCTGCTCCACAAAGGGTTGTGACTAAACTCCAGCCTAAAAAACGATAAAAACTAACAAAACGCAACATGTTTTTCCTGACAAATGATAAATTTGTGTCTATTATTTAAGAAATTGCTTTAAATTGCTTCCATTATACGTGTTTTTTATTAATGGGTTTAGTTAAGAATTGTTTAACTCTGCAGCGCATCTTCAGATTCTGCGCTAATTAAGAATTATAACTTGCTAGAATTTATAGGGTTTACTTGTGTTTGGGTTAATTGGAAAAAAAGCAAATACGTTAATAGGGATCGACATCAGTTCAACTTCGGTTAAATTGTTGGAGATTGGGAAAAATGGCAACCGCTATAGAGTAGAAAGCTATGGTGTTGAGCCTTTACCACCCAATGCTGTTGTTGAAAAAAATATTAATGATGCCGAAGCTGTGGGTGAGGTGATTAAGCGGGTTGTCGCTAAATCCCGAACCGGGGTACGTCAGGCTGCTGTTGCAGTAGCTGGTTCGGCGGTTATTACCAAAACCATTCAGATGACTGCAGGGCTAAGCGAGCAAGAGCTTGAAAGCCAGATCACAGTCGAGGCCGATCAATATATTCCTTACCCTCTTGATGAAGTCTCTATCGATTTTGAGGTGCAAGGGCCTTCCGAGCAAAATCCTGATCAGGTTGATGTGCTACTGGCGGCCTGCCGGAAAGAGAATGTTGAATTAAGAGAAGACTCTCTTGAAATCGGGGGGCTGGAAGCTAAAGTTGTTGATGTGGAAGCGTATGCCATGGAGCGTGCGTTTGAGCTTATTGAATCGAAAATGGATGCTGATGTTGATGCCAGTGAGCGGACCGTTGCCATTGTTGATGTCGGCGCCACAATGACCACATTGAGTGTTTTAACTGATGGTAAAACGATTTATACCCGTGAACAGTTGTTCGGGGGTAAACAGCTTACTGAAGAAATTCAGCGGCGTTATGGTTTGTCTCAAGAGGAGGCAGGGCTAGCTAAAAAGCAAGGCGGTCTTCCAGATGATTATGACATGGAAGTACTTGAGCCCTTTAAAGAAGCTGTTGTTCAGCAGGTTGCGCGTTCACTTCAGTTTTTCTTCTCATCTAGTCAATACAATGAGGTTGATGTTGTTGTGTTGGCAGGCGGTGCAGCTTCGACGTCAGGTATTGCTGATATGGTGCAGGAGAAGGTGGGTACGACAACCGTTATTGCTAATCCCTTTGCTGATATGGCATTAAATTCGCGGGTTAATGCATCTGCTCTTAGTAATGATGCTCCATCGCTGATGATCGCATGTGGACTTGCGATGAGGAGTTTTGATTAATGGCAAAGATTAACCTTAGGCCTTGGCGTGAAGAACTACGTGCAGAAAGGCAGAAGCAATTTATTGCAATTCTTGTTGGTGTGCTTATTGTTGCAGTAGGTATTGTTTTTCTCTGGCAGGGACACATGACGTCAGAGATTGAGTATCAACAGTCTAGAAATAATTATCTTCAAACATCCATGAAAGTGCTGGATAAAAAGATAAAAGAGATTGAAGGTCTGAAAAAACAGAAAAAAGAACTTCTGGCTAGAATGAAAGTAATTCAGAACCTTCAAGGTACTCGTCCTATTATTGTTAGGGTGTTTGATGAGTTAGTAAGAACACTTCCTGATGGGCTTTATTACAGCAAGCTGGATAAAAATGGAGAACAATTAGTTTTTGTTGGCTTGGCTGAATCAAATAACAGGATTGCTGGATTGATGCGGAACTTTGAAGCTTCAGAGTGGTTTGGAGATCCTAATTTAACAGCTGTTAAAGCTGTAGAGAAGGGGGAGCCTGCAAGTCAGTTTAATATGACGGTGGTTCAAAAAACTCCAGAAAATAAGAAGGAGAAAAAGAAGTGAGTTTTGCTGAATCCCTTGAGAGTTTAAAAGGCTTTGACGTCAATGAACTGGATTTTAATAATGCAGGCTCTTGGCCCGGTCCAATAAAAGCGATTGTATTTATAATTGTTATTACTTTAGTTGTTGGTGGAGGGTATTGGTTTTTAATTAAAGATCAGTTCGCCCAGTTAGATCAGGTTACTTCTAAAGAGTCTGATCTAAGGCAGCAATATGAAACGAAAGCATATAAGGTGGCAAACCTTGCGGCTTATAAGTTGCAAATGCTTGAAATGGAAGAGTCGTTCGGAGCATTGTTAAAGCAGTTGCCGACAGATACTGAAGTGCCTGGATTGTTGGAAGATATTACCAATACTGGTATTGGTAGTGGTTTAGAGTTTAAGTCAATTAAGCTGAAGCCCGAGATTAAGAAAGAATTTTATATTGAGTTGCCTATTCAGATTGAAGTAACAGGGACGTATCATGATATTTCCTCGTTTGTCAGTGGTGTAGCAAGTCTGCCTAGAATCGTAACGCTTCATAATTTCTCTGTTTCGCCTTCAAAGACAAATGAGGTGTTGAATATGTCTATCGAGGCCAAAACCTATCGTTATAAAGCAGGGAGGAAAGGCAAGTGAAGATAAAAAGCCTGCTTATAGTGTTGTCTGCTACGTTTGCTCTAGGGGGATGTAGTGCAGGAGATGGTTTCTCCGACATTGATCAGTTTATGGAAGAAACAAAAGCAAAGCCACGAGGGAAAGTGGAACCTCTGCCAGAATTTAAGGCCTACCAGTCATTTACCTATAGTGCTGCAAACCGACGTGATCCCTTTACCCCACCGATTGATGTGGTATTGAGTGCGGTTATTGAAGATAAGCCAGCAAATAGCGTGAAGCCTGACTTTGATAGACCCAAAGAGCTACTCGAAACCTTTGGTTTAGGTGCGCTCAAAATGGTAGGTACCTTACAGCGTCAGGAAGAGAATACATTATGGGCCTTAATTAGTGATAATGATGGCGGTATTCATCGAGTGAAGCTGGGACAGTTTATGGGGAAAAATCATGGTCGCATCGTCATGATCGATGAGAGCCAACTTGAACTGATAGAAATAGTACCAAATGGTCGCGGCGGCTGGTTGGAACGACCCCGTTCTATCGCACTGGATGATCAGTAATATGAAGGGGGTAAAATGAATAATTTTTATGCTGAAATCGATAATAAACAATTGAGGTCGAAAAATAACATGTATTATCGGGCGCTGTTGCTATTAGGAACGCTCTGTCTGGCATTGTTATCAATGCAAGCACGAGCAGTAGTTTTAAATGATGTAAGTTTTGCTTCCTTGGCGGGAGATAGAACTGAAGTTACCTTGACCTTTGACGGCGTGCCGCCAGAGCCAAAAGGATATACGATTGAAAAACCGGCCAGAATTGCACTTGATCTTAAAGGTGTAAGTAATGCGCTTAGCACAAAATACCATAGTCTGGGTGTGGGTAATGCTCAGGGCTTGACGGTTGTTGGGGCTAAAGATAGAACGCGCCTTATTGTGAATCTTGTTGAGCTTGTGCCTTATGCTTCAACGGTTGACGGAAATAAAATAATTCTGTTAATTGGTTCTTCTGAAGCGCCTAAGGTGGCTAGTTCAGGCTCTTCATTATCGCAGCCGAAGACTTCTTCTGCTCAAACAGGGATGACTCCAAAGGTTACTGACATTGATTTTCGTCGCGGTGAAAAGGGAGACGGTCAAATAGTATTGTCTTTCTCAACACCAAAGATTGATGTCGATATGTCGGAAGAGGGTGGTTTGATTAAGGTTTTACTGCCAGACGCTGAGCTACCCGAAGCATTGCAGCGTCGCTTAGATGTGGCCGACTTCGCTACACCCGTTAAAAGAATTGATGCAATGCAGAGTGATGAGGGTGTGGTTGTCACCATTAAGCCAGAAGGCAATTATGATTACCTTGCATATCAGGCGGACAATCAGTTTACGATCAGTGTTGAAGAGTTAACTGTTGATGAAGTAGAGAAACGTAAGAAAGATAAGTTCCCATACACGGGTGAAAAGCTTTCTCTTAACTTTCAGGATATTGAGGTGCGTTCAGTGCTGCAGTTAATTGCAGATTTCACAGGGCTTAACCTGGTTGCTAGTGACACTGTTGGTGGACGTATTACTCTAAGGTTACAAAATGTTCCTTGGGATCAAGCGTTAGAGCTTGTACTTAAAACTAAAGGTCTGGATAAGCGTAAGATTGGTAATGTGCTTTTAGTTGCTCCGGCAGATGAAATTGCAGCAAGAGAAAAGCTAGAGCTTGAAACTAACAAGCAAGTGGCTGCTCTAGCGCCAGTTCGTCTTGAAGTGATTCAGATAAATTACGCAAAGGCTGAAGATATAGTTAGCTTGCTAAAAGCTGACAGTGAGCTAATTTCTGGACGAGGCTTTATTTCTTCAGACGAAAGAACGAATACAATTAGTGTAAGAGAAACCGCTGATAAGCAAGAGCAAATCCGTCGGTTGATCGCTACTTGGGATATTCCTGTCAGACAAGTGTTGATTGAAGCAAGAATTGTTCGAGCAAGAACCAATATCGCTAGTGACCTCGGTGTTCAGTGGGGTGGTGCGATTAGAGATACGGGTGATAACCATACCGCGTTTGGTGGTGGTAGCTTTGAGACGACTTCGCAGGTAACGCAGGGTGATACGATTACATTCCCTGGTGCAAACGTAGTTGATTTAGGTATTAGTAAGGCGGGCGCATCTTCTTTTGCTTTAGGTTTTGCTAATGACCATGTTCTGCTTCAAATGGAACTCTCAGCGTTAGAGTCTGATGGAAGAGGCGAAATTGTGGCTCAACCTAAGATTGTAACGGCTGACCGTCAAACAGCGATGATAAAAGCGGGTGAGGAAATTCCTTATCAAGAAGCTTCTTCAAGTGGTGCAACGTCTGTTTCATTTAAAGAGGCTGTATTGAAGCTTGAGGTTACTCCTCAGATCACGCCAGATGGAAAGGTGATTATGGATCTCATTATTAATCAGGATAACCGTGGTGAAGTTACTGCAGGTATTCCAAGTATTGAAACAAATGAGATTCAAACTCAAGTATTGGTTGGTAATGGTGAGACAGTCGTTTTAGGTGGGATATTCCAGTCTGAGGTTGCTACTACTATTACAAAGACACCCTATTTAGGTGATATTCCTTATCTTGGTGCGCTGTTCAAGAAGACCGAAAAGGTTGATGAACGTGCTGAGTTATTGATATTTATTACACCTAAAATACTTAAGCGTGGATTAATTGATAATTAAGTCTTAGCGTATTGAGTAATAAAGCCATTACCATTCGGTGATGGCTTTTTTTTGTCTGGGGTATTCTGAATAGAATGCCTTGTGTTATGCTCTCGCCTTATTAAAGTCCTATTAAAGTTAGATATATTTACAGGTTTACATGGCTAATTTATTAAAAAATAGCGCAAAAAGAGTTGTGCTGGTTGGTCCTATGGGAGCAGGTAAAACAACGATTGGTAAGTTGCTGTCCCGTGAGCTGGGTTTTTCTTTTTGTGACTCAGATAGCGAGATTGAGTCCCGCAGTGGTGCGAATATTCCCTGGATCTTTGATGTAGAGGGTGAGGCAGGGTTTCGTGAGCGTGAATGCGGTGTTATTAGCGACTTAAGTCAAACAGATGGTATCGTACTGGCTACAGGTGGTGGTGCCGTTCTTAATGCGAATAACCGTTCGCACCTTAAAAATGGGGCGCAAGTAGTTTATTTAAAAACATCGGTAGAGCAGCAGTTTGAGCGAACGAGGCGAGACCGCAACAGGCCCTTATTACAAAATGATAACCCCTTAAAGGCCTTAAGCGATATATTCAAAATTAGAGATCCTTTATATTCCGAAGTAGCCAATGTAATTATCTTGACG
>Ga0209495_1001112_pt1 | contig 19357 bp, 13 predicted proteins | sample EN1Hudsemesocosm_FD_184629 | JGI IMG/M metagenome (GOLD analysis project Ga0209495, IMG submission 184629) | Methane-oxidizing microbial communities from mesocosms in the Hudson Canyon - EN1E Hudson Canyon (SPAdes) (version 2) | ecosystem: Environmental > Aquatic > Marine > Cold seeps | place... | reverse complement strand
TGTTTGTTATGAATAACTCAGGTTATGCGTCAATTCGTAATACCCAACGTAATTATTTTGATGGCCGATATGTAGCAACGGGTGAAAGTTCTGGATTACATATGCCCGATATTATTAAAGTCGCTGAGGCGATTGGTATCGATACTTTAACGATTAATGATATTGAAGAATTAGATACCAAAATAAAACAAGCTTTAAAACATTCTGGACCATTAATATGTGATGTTAGGCTAATTAGTGATGAAGCCTTATGGCCAAAAGTCGCAGCGATGCCGCAAGCAGATGGGTCAATGGTTTCTATGCCGTTAGAGGATATGTCGCCTTTGTTAGATGTTGAGATTTTGAAAGATGAAATGTTATCTGAGTTGCAGGCAGTATCACGTAAGGTTAGGGAATAAATGTTATGAAGGATCTTTATACGAAAATTAAAAGTCACTCTAAATCAATAAATGAGGCAGATTTTTTGCCATCATTATTTGGTGAATATTTGTCTGATATTTTAAGTAATACAAAGGAAGTTGTTCTTTATGGTGCTGGTTCTGCAGGCCGAGAATTGTTTGAATGCTTACAGTTACATAAAATTAAAGTGAGCTGTTTTTGTGATAAAAATAGCAATTTAATTGGCGAAAGTTTATATGATTTAGATATTATTTCAGTAGATGAGTTGATGTGTGATTATAAAGATTCGGTGATAGTTGTTGCATCTAATAATTTTAAATATGAAATAAGTAGTGAATTAAAAGATAGGGGCTTTTTAAATGTTTCCTTCATTAAAGATAATAAAAAATTATTTTATTACTTGCAAATTTATAAATGGCATTATCAATTAGCTACGCTTAATGAAAATAAAGTTAACTTAGCATATGAATTATTGGAAGATGATAAATCAAGAGCATTATTTGTAAAACGTATAGCGCTGTTAACATCTTATGCAGACTATGCATTGTTTAATGAATATATTTCTGAATTTAGTAATGTAGAGCAAGTTAATAAATTAGATTTTTCAGTTAGTGATATTGTAGAAAATTTTGAAAGTTACTTATATTTTAATAACGACATATTACAAGTAAGTGATAATGATATATTGTTAGATGCGGGGGCTTTTGATGGTGACTCAGCACTTGAGTTTGTAAATGCATGTGATAGAACTAATGTTAATTATAAACATGTATACTGTATAGAGGCAGACATTGATAATTACGAGAAGCTTGTAAAAAATATTCAATATTATGAAAATATTTCTTGTGTTAATATTGGGTTATGGTCGAAGAAAACACGTTTAAAGTTTGCCACATCAAATAATATGTTCGTTACTGAATCAAGGATTGTTGATGATTCGGTTGAAATGAATCAAGGAAGTAATAGAAGTGATGGAGATATCTATATTAATACGGAGAGTATTGATGAGTTGTTTTTAGATAAGGGAGTTAGCTTTATAAAGATGGATATAGAAGGAGCTGAAACTGAAGCGCTTAAAGGCATCTCCTTACACACATCTTTTTACTGATTAAATATCAATGACTTATAGAAATCACCTAAAAGTAAAGAACTCAGTAAAATAAGGGGATACAGCCAATTGTACAAAAAATACACAATTACGTAAGTCATTGATTTTATAATGTTATGATACTTGTGTGTAAGGAGATGGCTTAAAGGTGGGACGGCAACAATAAAAAAATATAAACCGAAACTAGCGATTAGTGTTTATCATAAAAAAGATGATATTTATGAAATTATTTTGTTGATTAAAAAAATCTGTCCGGATTATAAGTTTTATTTACGACATTTTAGTTCACAGTTGAGTGAAGTTGTATTATTAGCATTAGTATAGAATTTGGAAGAGTTTATATCTGTAACGTACTCCGAGTATAAAAGGAAAGTTCTTTAAGATAATAAGTTGTTTTTAAAGATATTATAGTGATTTTACAACAGATATTGTACTATTTTCGTTTTTTTAAGTTTTAACTTATGCCAGACTTTTTGAATAATTCTAGGGGATATATTAATGCATCAGTCTGACTCTTGTGACTTGATACAAAAAGGCTTTTTACTGATGATAGATAAACAGTGGAAAGAAGCGGGTGAATTATGGAAAAGTGTACGTACTAAATTTCCTGAAAGAGAAGAAGGATATGTTCAGGGAGGGATTGTATGCAGAGAATTAGGGTGCATAGAGGAGGCTTTATATTTGTTCGATGAATCTATCAAGCAACATGCTAGTTTATCTGAAAATTTTATCCAAAAAGGTTTGACGCTGATGCAAAATAAGCAGTGGGAAGAAGCCAGTCAAGTGTGGGGAAAGGTCCGTAGTCAATTTTCTGAAAGAGCCGAAGGCTATATTCAAGGCGGGATTGCCTATCGAGAGTTAGGTCGTACAGTGGAAGCTTTACATTTATTTAATAAATCTATTCAGCAACACCCCAATTCACCTGGTAATATTATTCAAAAAGGTTTGACGTTGATGCAAGATAAGCAATGGAAAGCTGCCAGTGAATTATGGGAAGGCATGCGGTCAGAGTTTCCTGAAAAGGCAGAAGGGTATATTCAAGGTGGGATTGCCTGTAGAGAGTTAGGCTGTATAGAGGATGCACTTTATCTATTTGATCAATCTATTAAAAAACATCCTAATGTGCCTGGAAATATAATTCAAAAAGGCCTAACGCTTATGCGAGAAAATAAGTGGGAGGCAACCGCTGAGTTGTGGGAATTGGTGCGGCTTAAATATCCAGATAGAGTTGAAGGTTATATTCAAGGGGGTATTGCTTGTAGAGAATTGGACTGTATAGAGGATGCACTTTATCTATTTGATCAATCTATTAAAAAACATCCTAATGCGCCTGGAAATATAATTCAAAAAGGCCTAACGCTTATGCGAGAAAATAAGTGGGAGGCAGCCGCTGAGTTGTGGGAATCGGTGCGCCTTAAATATCCAGATAGAGCTGAAGGTTATATTCAAGGGGGTATTGCCTGTAGAGAACTAGGCTGTATAGAGGATGCTCTTTGTTTATTTGATCAATCGATTAAAAAACATCCTAATGTGCCTGGAAATATAATTCAAAAAGGCCTAACGCTTATGCAAGCAAATAAGTGGGAGGCAGCAGGTGAGTTATGGGAAGCGGTGCGTCTTAAATATCCAGATAGGGCTGAAGGGTATATTCAAGGGGGAGTTACGTATAAAGAGTTAGGTATTGCTTTATTTGATGAGTCAATAAAAAGGCATCCGAGTAATTCAGGAGCCATTGTAAAAAAAGGATTTGTATTAATGGACGCTAAGAAATGGAAAGAGGCAAGTGATTTATGGCAGGAGTTGCGAATTCATCATCCAGATAGACGGGAAGGCTATATTCAAGGGGGGATTGCGTGTCGAGAGTTAGGGCGAATAAACGAGGCGCTATTTTTATTTGATGAAGCTATACAGAAATATCCAGAGAACCCTAGAGGAAGTATCGAAAAAGGCCTTACATTATGGTAAAAGTGATGGGAGTGGGTGATAAGTAGAGAAGCTGTTATTTATTAGAAAGTTTTTTGAAAATATAAAGTTGAAGAATGGATTAGCTTAAAAATTTCCTATATATTTCATGGGATTTAATTAGGTCGTTAGGGCAAGCGTCATGCCAAGAGAGGTAACCTAGCTCTTTGGGGCATAAATTATCATTAGCAGGGATAAAGTTGGATTCTAGAAAACAATCAAATAGTAGTGAAATGAAATGCCCTCTTGTATCATGCTGACAGACAATTTGGTTGATAGCGATTGGTTCGGGGTTAAATTGTATTTGTGAGCCAACTTCCCTTTCTGCTGTTTTTTGAATTCTTGTCTCAAAATTTTCTTTATAGCGAATAATTCCTCCAGGAATATGCCAGCCCTGGCCAGCAAATTGATCATCTCTCCAGGCAAGAAGTAATCGATTATTTTCATCTTTAATTAGTAAGTCTACATTGACTAGAGGTGTTAGCCGGCTGACTAGTTGAAATACCTCAATAGGTAAGCCTTTTTTAGGGTCAGAAATTTCTGCTTCCAGTATAGATATTGCTTCGTTAATAGTCATAAGTTTTTTGTTTGCTTGCAATAGCATGCAACCTTATCGTTTAAATTCGAGAAGGTTGGTACTTAATAAGGGGTAAGACTTATACAGGTTCTTTTTCGGTGTTGCGACTATACTTTTGGTATTTTATTTGCTGTTTAACCTGAATACCCGGTTGAATTTCTGGGTCTCCATACGTTCTTCCATTGCAAGAATTGCAAGCAGGTATACTTGGGATATCGCGCAAGTAATGTTTTAGGCTCAGCTTTTTTTTATGAATAGTTTCTGCTGATTGTTTCGATAAGCCTTTTAGAGAGATATAATTTTCAGCCGATTCAGGCATCGCATTAAGACGCTCAGTATTTGCGGCGAAAGGGCACCTGAATATTTTTCCATCAGTTAATGTGGTGAAATTCTTTGCACAACAAAATCTAAACAGTTCATTTAATTGGGCTTGGTTCCGGTCATATAATTTAATATCGCCGCAATCAGTCCAGCCATAGGCATCTTGAATATTAAAAGGAATATTATATTTTTTGAGTAGCTGACCTAGTTTTTCAGCATTACGAGATAAATCACCATAAGTTGTTATAAAAACAAATGTTTTTTTGTGAGCCATCTGGGCAATTTTTTCTTCAGGAGGGCAGATTGTGCCATTAGTATAAATAACAACTTTGTTAACTTGCTCGTAGCTTGCTGCATGTTGAACAACCTTATGACAATCTTTGTGCATAAATGGGTCACCACCAATAATCCTTATCTCATTGATTTCATCAGCAACGGTGCATAAATCATCTAAATCTTGCTGTAGCTCTTCAAGACTAATATTGATTGGTTTTTCATAATATTGCATTAGATTGGAGCAGTCTTTGCATTTAAGAGAGCATTTTTCAGTCAAAATTAAATCAACACTCCTAATGTATAACGATTTAGGGTCGAGATATTTTTTTTGGGAATTAATCATATTAGAGAGGACAAAGCTATCGAAGTCTTGTGTAAATCCTCCCCCTGAATGGTTATAGCGAAGACTACCAACCAAGAAACTTTCTAAATCTGAGTCTTTTTTATCTTCAAGGATATTATAGATTGGTAGCCAATTTAAAAATCCCATATCCTCAAGTTGAGCAATAATATCAGCAATATAAGTTGATGCTATCAAAATGATTGAATCGTTATTTTCTTTTGCTAGCTCAGATGCATGAATAACTTTGATGTTGCCAATATTAATATTGCATTTATTTTTGTTGTTATCGACGAATGCAGTGACAGTGATTCCATTGCTTTTTAGCAGCTCAGCCATTACTTTTCCAACTATATCTGCTCCAAATATAAAAATCGGGAAATCATTGTTTTTGGTAAAGGATTGGAATCCATTAAAATCTTGTGGTATGCGGGTTAATTCTGGTTTCATTTTAAGTCTCTCATGCGGGTTAACCCTATTTTTTTGATGGCAATATACTAACTCGAATTAATCCAGAAATAAGTACAAACAAAGGTAATTTGGTTTTTAAAGCAAAGGGAATGAGAATGCTTTCATTCTTAGCTGGGGTATAAAAACTTAAGTTATGGCATACTTCTGGTGATTTTGTAATATGTGCTATTTTTCGGTAGGTTTCCATTGATGGTGTGTTTATCATGCTTTTACAAAGGCGAATGATAGTAATAATCATTGTGGTAATAAATAAATGGGCTATCTCTTTGTCGGCATTAATTAGTTTTTCTTTATCATAGCTTAAGATAAAATCCTTTATTGCTTGATATGCAACCAGTGTTTTTTTTGCTGCATTGGCCTCTTTTCCCGTCATAGTGCTAAGTGATTGAGAAAAGCTAGATATGCGGTGATGATAGATAAAAGCAGACTTGTAGGCAACAGTAGTGCAATGGCTGAGATATTGAAAGTTGAAATTAACATCTTCTAGCTGAGATAGGTTTTCATTAAATTGTATCGCATTATTTTTTATATAGCTAAGCTTGTAAAGCTTAGCCCAGCAATGAACGAAAAGAGTATATAAGTAGGGGCTTTTAAGGTAATTTTTTATATAAAGGGTTAGCTCTTTTTGGGTGAAAACATGATCTTGTTGGGGGGATTCATCACTTTTTTGTATTGATTTATGATCAAAGTTTTGAATGTGGCTGGCACAGACAAAATCATTATTGGATTGATTGGCAAGGTCAACTAACATTTCTATTGCATTGGGCTCTAGCCAGTCATCAGCATCAAGAAAAAAAAGATATTCGCTATGACTGTGACTTATACCTACATTTCTAGCTGCAGAGGCACCTTTATTTTGTGTTTGATGAACTACCTGGAACCGATTGTCAGAACTGATGATTTTTTCAATATGTTTGACTGACTGGTCGGTTGAGGCATCATCGACTAAAATGACTTGTATATTTTGATAGCTCTGTTTTTTTAATGAGTTGAGACTCTTTTGTATAGTATTTTCTGCATTGAATATTGGGATAACAATGCTGACCGTACCAACTTGAAATGTATTGTTATGCGACATTATTTGATAATTAAGGTTGCGATATAATTCAAAGGAAACTGTTTAAATGTTTTGGCTACCTGGCCTAATGCCATGTTCAGGGCCAAGGATTGCACGAAAATCATCTGTAGAGGAGTCAATAATAGACTTATCAAGAACAAGAGAATAATTTTCCTCATTAGCAATTTCTCTAGCGTAACTAGCTGCAAAACTTCCTAAAAGGCAAGTGCGTTTTGAGGTGGAGTGATTTTCACCGCCACGATGCCAGAGCGCTCCATGTATGACTAAAACTGAGCCTGCTGAGGCAGTGGACATGGTAAGGTCGTCTCTAGACTGATCAATGTCTTTGGGCTTGTGCTTAAATTTATGACTACCAGGTAAAAATTCCGTGGCTCCATTTGAGCTGGTAAAATCGTCAAGAACCCATATGGTATTTGCTTTAATTATCCAATCTGGCAAAGGTTCAGGGACAGGCGTATCAATATGTAATTTCATTTTTTCAGCGCCAGGGTGGAGAACGTTTGCTTGTAGGCTGCTAAGGTAATATTTTTGGTGAGAGGTATCTCTGTCAAATATCCAGTCCATACTCTCTAAAATAGCTTTTCGTTGAATAAGGTCTCTAAATATTGCATCCTTATTTAATAAGTTCCACACACGTTGCGCTGCTAATTTATTGTCATAAAAATGAGCATTATTTTTATCAGATTCGTTTTGCGCAAGCTCCAGCACTCTTTTTTTTATAAATGAAACTTCAGGTTCACTAAGTACATTTTCAATAACAAAGAAACCATGCTCTTCAAAATTTTTTTTGTGTTGCTCCGTTAGTCTTGCTATCATTCTTGTCCTTCCTAGGTGCGATGTAAGCGTTATTGAATGCTTATTTTATACATAAAATTAGTTAGGTATCTTATTTTATTTATCGATTTTGGGAATTAAATTTTACTGTATTAGGGTATGGCAGTTTAAATATAGGAATATTAGGGTATTAAATGGTTACTAATGTATGCCGAGTATGTCACCAAGCGTTATTTAAAAAAGCATTGCTACGTTACGAGGGCATGCCAAAATCAGCCCAGTTTTTTCCAGATGCAGAAAATGTACAGGATGATCAAGGTGAAACACTTGATGTCTGTCAGTGCTCAGGCTGTGGGCTTGTTCAGCTGAATAATTCACCTGTTTCATATTATAGGGAAGTTATTCGTGCAGCATCTGTTTCTGTTGAAATGGAAAAATTTAGGTTAAATCAATTTGAGCAGTGGATTAAGAAATATGCCCTAGCAGGAAAAAAAATCATCGAAGTTGGCTGCGGCGCAGGTGAGTTTATGCGCATTATGGCAGTTAATAATGTAGACCTTTATGGCTTAGAACAAGGAAGTGAGTCGGTAAGTAAATGCCTAGATCATGGTTTTGATATTGAAAATGGTTTTATTGAATATAAAACCCAAAAATTAGAGAATTCACCATTTGATGCTTTTTATATGCTAAATTTTCTTGAGCATTTACCCGATCCAAATACTGTTTTAAAGGGGGTAAGTCATAACTTGGTTGAAGGAGCTATAGGCTTAATTGAAGTGCCTAATTTCGATATGATTATTAGAAATAATCTTTTTTCAGAATTTATTAGCGATCATTTATTTTATTTTACTAAAGAAACGTTTATTTCAACTTTGCATAGAAATGGATTTGATGTGCTTGAGTGTAGTGAGGTATGGCAAGATTATAGTATTTCTGCAGTCATTAAAAAGCGAGGAAAGACTGACCTGTCTAAACTTGCTTTAATGCAAAGTAGGTTAAAAATGGAGTTATCCGAATATATAGCGCAGTATCCTTCTGATAGTGTGGCAATTTGGGGGGCTGGGCATCAAGCTTTGGCGGTTATGTCATTAACCGAGTTAAAGGGGAAAATTAAGTATGTGATTGATTCGGCAGAGTTTAAACAAAATAAATACACACCTGCGACGCATATCCCCATTGTTTCACCAAATAAAATTAAAGAAATCCCCGTCAAAGCCGTTATAGTTATGGCAGCAAGCTATTCAGATGAGGTTGTAGCTATTTTGTCTGAACGTTATGCCGAAGTTCATATATCGGTTTTAAGAGCAGATGGCTTAGAAGTGGTGAAATAAGGTTTTAGTATGTTAGGGACAATCGTTTGAAGAAAATTTTAATCACTGGTGGAGATGGGTTTTTAGCGAGAAGTATCGCAGAAAAACTAGCTCGTAAATATTTGATTGAGCGGTGTAATCGCTCAGTACTTGATTTGAATGATTCATCCGCGGTTTTTGAGTTTTTAAAACAAGGCTCATTTGATGTGGTCATTCATACTGCTACTTATGATGCTGCACCGAAAAACTCATTGAAAGACAGCGGTTTAGTTTTGGAAAATAACCTCAATATGTTTTTTAATCTTGCTAGATGTAAAGACCTTTATGGGAAAATGCTATATTTCGGGTCGGGTGCTGAATTCAGTCGTGATCACTGGGTTAGTCATATGTCAGAGAGCTACTTTGATAAATATGTGCCTAAAGACCAATATGGATTTTCCAAATATGTGATGGCAAAATATGCTGCAACAACAAATAATATCTTTAATTTGAGGCTATTTGGGGTATATGGTAAGTATGATGATTGGCGTTATCGGTTTATATCAAATATTTGCTGTCATGTTATTTTTGATATTCCTGTTAAAGTATATAATAATTCATGTGTAGATTTCTTGTTTATTGATGATTTGGTTAGAATAGTTCAATGGTTTATTGGTAATACTCCAAAATATCAAGTATACAATGTGTGTTCTGGGGTGTCTTATAGGTACTATGAACTGGCTAAAGAAATTATTAGTTATTCGGGAAAAGATATGGAAATTGAAGTTATAAATCATGTTGGGTCTGAATATACTGGAAATAATTCATTGTTACTTAGCGAGATAGGTGAATTTGAATTTTCAATGATGAATGAAACATTAAATATGATGTATGCTTGGTTAAATAAACATAGTAATAAAATTGATATTAATGAATTTCATTATTAAGTTAAGGGCGAAAAAAATAAATAAGAAAAAGGAAGTTTATATCCCACTGTCGATTTAAAGTCTTATCCTGGCTAGGTATTTATCTGATAGTTTCTTGTTTTTATTGAGTAAAATAAATGGAAAAATATACTTATATACATTGTGGGCCAGCAAAAACAGGTTCATCTGCTATACAAAGTTTTTTGAATATGAATAGTGATTTGCTTTTTGAGAATGGTCTTCATTATATTCAGTCATGTAAGTGTCGTGGAGGGAGTCATAATCCTTTAGCTTGGATTCTTTATCATAAATATACTCAACAGCATATGAGTGTTCAAGGTATTGACTTTGTAACTAATAAAGAGAAATATTTATCTGATTTGAAAAGAGAATTAAATGTAGTATCTGATAAATCTTACATCGTATCATCTGAAACATTTTTGGATCTGCCAAGTGAAGCGATAGATGAACTTTTGGAGTTATTTAAGGGAACGAAGGTAAGGGTTGTTATATATATAAGAAATATTAATGATATTTGTCAAAGCTTAATTAAACAGTATATAAAAAATATAAATAATAGGACGAGAGATTTTAGAATGTCTACTCTTATTAAAACAATGTCATATCAGTACTCTATTGACTCTATTGACAGGTGGAGTAAAAAAATTGGGCGAGAGAACTTAATATTCAGAAAGTATGAGAATGAATATTTTGAAGGTGGTAATATATTTAGCGATATGCTGGATGTGCTAGGTCTTGATTCTGCATTGGGTTTTAAAGTTGATAAAAAAAATAGAATAAATAACTCTTTATTTTTTAATGAAACATTAGTATTTAAAGACCTGTTGAACCGTTTAGATGTAAAAATTCCTCAGAACTTAATAGTAAGGCAGTTGCTTTTATGGGAAGAAAATAATGTAGGATCAATATTTTCAATTTCAGGGGAGGGCGTAGACAGAATATATGATGAGTCTGAAATTTTAAATCAATATTTACTTAAAGAATATTTGGATGAGAGTTTTTTTGATATTCTTTATAAGAGTAAAAAACTGGATATTAGTTTAGTAGAAAGTTATAAATCTCCATTTTTAGATTTTATAAAAATGCTATCTTATATGGATGAGAGAGTTGATGGTTTTGGTGCTGAATTTATGATTTCCTTGAAAGAGGCCCTTAACAATGCATATGAAAAAGAGTTAAATATTTCTTTTGAAGGTAAAAATGAGGAGCGGCTAAGTGATGAATTGAAGCTAAGAAACTTATTCGTGAATGATAAGCCAGTCGCCCTTTGGGGGATAGGAAGTGTTGTAAAAGTTCTTTTTGAAAGAGCTAGTTGGCTAAAATCAGACGTACTGTTGTTTTTAGTAGATGAAAACCCAACAAAATATAGAGACAGTTTTTTTGGGCACAAAGTCTATTCGCCAGAAGTTATTAATAAAATGGAAATTGAGACTGTTATTGTTACTTCTATTTTATATTCGGGTGAAATAAGTAGCCTTATTTATAAAAATTTCCCAAAAGTAATCAATATTGTAGAGTTACAAGATTATATGTCCATGTGTGTAGAGGAGAATTTTTAATGGGAGTTCAATTATCAGAATATAATCCTGCGGTAATGCTGAATACAACTCAGCGGTGTAATTACCGTTGTAGCATGTGCTTCTGGGGTGTGCCTGAAAAAGCAAAGTCATTATTGGATAATGATCCAACAATGACTATGAGTATGTTTACTAAAACCATAAAGGATGTTGCTCCTTACTGCTCTACATTGTGCTTGGCTGGTGCGGGTGAATTTCTTTTAGATCCTCTAATTAAAGAGCGGTTACCTGTGTTGCAGGAAACCCTTATAAATAACCCTGATGTTAGGTTTTATCAAACAACAAACGCGTCCCTTTTAAGTAAAGAAAATTTACAGTTTTTGAAAGGGGTGAAACAAGTAGGCTTTACTATATCCATTGATTCTACAGATGCTCTTGTGTATGCTTCAATTAGAAAGCCTGGTACTTTATCCAAGGTGCTAAAGAATATATTATCATTACGAAGTGAGCTTGGTCTTATAGGTGTTACAGATGTTCATATTCAATTGAATGTAGTAGTAATGGCCAGTAATATATTTTCACTACCTGATATTTTTCATTTAGCTAAAAAGATTAATGCAGGCGTTTTTATTGATCACCCTCAAGGTTTTGGACCTAAAGAGCATTTGCAGCAAGTTTCACTTTTTAGGTTTCCAGCCTTTTCGAATGATTTTTTAGATAAGTGCTCTAAATTAGCAAAATTATTAAAGGTTGATTTCAGAAAACCTCCTCCTTTTGCTATTACTAAAAATGAAATAGATGAATATTACAAGGTGGGAGCTGAGACGGAATTATTTTGTCAGCAATTAAATACTTCTGGTCCTATGCAAATATTGCCTAATGGTGATGTGTCTGTATGTTGTGGTAATTTAATTTTTGGTAATGTAAATAAGCAATCATTTGATGAAATATTCAATAGTCCACTTTATAAAGTACATAGGGATGCTATTGCTACTGGGAATCCTTTGAGTCCGTGTGACTCTTGTCGTTTTTTATATAGAAAAGCGCCCTTTTTATATGAATCTGAAATATATCAGTTGGATATTCCACCAGAGTCTCGCAATTATGAGGTTGAACCAGATTTTACTAAAAATGGTTTTTTTGAGTGGTTGGATGACATGACGGAAATACGGATAAAAGAACAATTAAAAAAAGATTATTCATTTAAAGCTAGCAAGCTCGTTACTACCGGGTTATCAGATGAAATAGCTTTTATGGAACACCAAAAAACTATAAGCTGGAAACTCGTTTCTTGGGCTAAAGACAACAAAAGAATTATTATTTACCCTGCAGGGGGGCAAGCTGCAGAAATGTTAAGTGATACTGCCGTGTCTCTTCTGAATATAGTTGGATTTTCAGATAGAAATACAGAAATCCATGGGAAACAATTTCATGGCTACAGTATTTTTTCACCAGAAGAGATAATAAAAGTGAAACCTGATGTGTTACTTATTGCTTCAAATATGTATAAGGAGCAGATATTTAAAGATTTACAATATCTAACTGATGGTGGAATTGAGATTTGTGCATTATAGGTAACTAAATAAAAAGTAGTTTAATTTTCTATAGCACTGTTTTAAATGGGGATTTTGTTTAATCGCAAGGCGGTTGGTTGTAGCTTATTAGTATTTATAAAGGGTAGAGAATTGATAGTATTAGATGTATTAAGTGAAGGTTTATTAACCGAAGAAGAAAAATTAAAAAGAAATGGCTTGCTAGCTAGGAAGCCTTATATAGCTAAAAAATTAGCTAATATTTCGGCTATGGAAGCCCGTGGTGAGATTAGCCCGATTATTCGCCTAGAGAAAAGTTATTTATGTAATTTTCAGTGTACCCATTGTTCGGCTGAATATTATATGGATCGTCATTTAGATAAAGTGTTACATGTCACTGATGACCGAAAAAAGATTGATATTGCAAAAATCAAGGACATATCAAAAGAAGCTGATGAATTAGGTTTAGCGCGTTTTGTTATTACGGGGGGAGAGCCTTTGGTAATGAGAGACTTAGATGAAGTTGTTGCTGCGATTGATCCCGAAAAACATTATGTTATTGTTGATACTAATGGCTGGTTTTTAGATGATGATAAGGCGAAACATCTTAAATCTATCGGCGTCGAGAAAATTCAGCTATCGTTAGATAGCTTAGTAGAGGAAGAGCATGATGATTTTCGTAATAAACCTGGCTCCTATAAAAGGGTGATGCGCGCTATTGATTCGACCGTCAATGCAGGCTTGAATCTTTTATTATCAACAGTACTTATTAGAGGGCAGCCCAAAACACAAGCATTTCTTGATTTATGTCAATTTGCTACCGATAGAAATGTAGGGCTGTATGTTTCTTATGCAAAGCCAACAGGCTCTTGTACTGACCATCCTGAGTTTGTTATTACTAAAGAAGATGCTGATATATTGCGCCAGTTAGAAAGTAAATATAAGGTGTTTACGCATATGACCCCTTCTTATGGTTCATTTAAAGGTTGCATTACAGTGAAAGGTATTATCACGGTGACTTCAACAGGGGAAATTACTCCGTGTCCTTATATTGATTTTTCTATTGGTAATTTATATGAAAATTCATTAAAAGAAATTCTTGATAGGGGTATGAGAAACCCTTGGCTTGGGCCGCATCGACCTGATTGTTTAATTGGAGAGGACCCTAAATTCATTAAAATTCATACAGAAAAAACGACTGGTGCAAAACATCTTCCATTGCCTTGGGGACAAGGATTTTCTGGAGATGATTCATTAATAGATTGATCTAGTTATTATTAATATTGGAAATGCTTTAAATATAGAAGGAAGTTAGTAGTTTATGATAAATAATAACGTAGATAAAAATAATTCTTATTTTGATAAGTATGGTAGATGTATTCCTACGTCATTGGTGGCAGCTGTCCATAATGATTCAAGAAGGTACTTTTCTATTGTTCAGCCTCAAGTTGATTACCATGAAATTTATCACCGATTAAATAATAGCTTTAATTTCAGTGATCAATTATCAGTAGGTGACTTTCAACAACGAGCTGAAGCAATTTTGCACCAGATTTGTGATGAGGATAAACATAAAAAATTGACTGCTGGTGTAGGTGTTCCATTTATACTTCCTCAGGCTGAATATAATGATATAGGTGAAGCATTTCAGGATATTTATTTGAATGCAGTAGAAAAATCTTTTCAGCAGATGTTTCCAGCACATTCATTTGATAATTATTATAAAGATAGTTTAGTTGGGAAATTGTCTATTACTAGTGGTGTGCATCAGGAGTATCTAATGCAGGCAATGAAGAAAGGTGTTGTTGTAGGCTATTATTTCCCATGCTTACTTGAATATTCAGTGCCAGCCGCAATTGAGCGGATGGAATCACTGCCGGATAACTTTATTTTAGCGGGTGGTTTTGATACGGCTGCAGCATTTATTGGCTCACCAAACTTATTAACAAGAGCTGATGGATACCCCCCACTTTTATGGCTTTCTGGATTTTCATGTGAAGATGCAGGTGCAGGCTTCCACTTTGAAGCTTACGGCTATGATTTAACGTTTAACCGCAGAATGCATCTTGGGAAAGTGGCAGAATACTGGGCAAGCGGGCTTATTTTATTGGGATGATTTTTAGTCCGCGGTAGGCAAAGGGGAATTTGGCAATCTGAAGTGAGCTGTAAGTTCGCTTTGGAGGTCAAAATTTTATCCTGAAGGGCCCTGTAGCTATTTGAGGTAGGATTAACGAAGCAGATTTTGTACGTACTTGATTCTAACGTAGCTCGGACCGGGGCATTGTTGGTTTTCTGCGTGGTGGCGCACCTCAGTAATTCTCATTATGATATCTTCATTAAAATTAAGGTGTTATAAATGAAATTTCATAATTTTCTTTTAGCTCTATAAAATCATATTCGTTATAGTTATCGCAAGGCCTCGTAAAATAAGAGTTCTAGAATTATTGCTTATTTCACTTATTGGTTAATTTACAAGTATTGCGGTATCTTCTGCGTCTGTCTTGAATAATAAAAGACTATCTATTTGATTCTTATTGGGTTTCCATAATGAGAATTGCTGGGCGCACCTAGATTTTAGATTGTTATGGTACTTGTGTGCAAGGGAGGGGGAATCTTATGGAGATAAAAATTCCCCCAGGTTTTACTAGCTAAAATTAAAAATTAAAAATTAAAAATTAAAGGATATTGATAGAAATGAGTAACGATTATGTGGTGGAGCGCTGTCTGCCTGAAATTAATAATAGGGAAAAGCCATTAGTAAGTATATTGGTATACAATTATAATTATGGGCGATATTTGCGAGAGTGCTTAGATAGTTTGGTGGCACAAACATACCCGAATATTGAAATTAATTTCTCAGATAATTATTCTGAAGATGATTCTTGGGATATTGCGATTGAATATGCAAAAAAATACCCAGGAATTTTTACCATTACTCAAAATCGTCAAAATTTTGGGACTGGTCCAAATTTCCGGAATTGCTCGATTAATTTACGAGGTAAGTATTTTATTAATATGTGTTCCGATGATGTTTTACTTCCAGATTTTATTAGTCGCTGCGTGGCGATACTCCAGTCAAATTCAGAAATTGGATATGTTATGACTCATCGAGCTATTATCGATGCTGATAGTGTGCGAACGGAAGAGCTTCCATTTTATAATCAGTCATGTGTTATACCTGGTCATGAGCAGGCCGCAGTATATATGATGGCTGCGGTTAACCCTAGTGTTTCACAGATTTTATATAGTGTAAAACATACAAAAGGAACGTCAGCAGGTGGGCTTGCTAGCGAATGGTATGGGACACGGATTTATGATTTTAATATTTGTCTTGAATATTCTATGGCATATATTAAAGAACCTTTAATGTTACATAGGATTCATGGGTTAAATGAATCCTTAAAGGCCGCAGATAAGTTGTTGGAAGTTATTGGTGCGTATGTGGTGCATGTACAGTTTGCAGATATCGCTTCTAGACGTTCGTTGAATAAAGTTTCCGAACGATTACCAAAATCAATATCTAAATTGGCCTTATTATCATTACGTTATTGTATTAGGGCATTAATAAATGAGAATGAAATTTTAGCTAAAAAATATTTTCACCTTGCGTTGTGTTTAGATCATAATTATGAAGAGCATGATATTACAAGAAAACTCCAAAGGTATTGGCTGGCAGAAGGAGAAGAAAGACTGCATATATTAGACTCATTTGAATCTAATGCTAGTGAAGGTATAATAAGCAGAATGACTTCTTATGCTCCACCAGAGGGCAGTATCCTTTTATAAATACCGTATTTTAACGTAAAAATTACGGTATTGTAAGTTTTTATCAGTAAGTGATGAGTGCAAAGATACTTCCTTTGAATATTCATAGGTTCAAATATATAAGGGAGCCTCGGAAAACTTATAAATCCAACGCTAAAATATGTTACTCATGATTTTCTTTCCTGAATTCAAGTCATAAGTGCATAACCCAGTAAATTAATTATAGATTTATTTTAGTTTTTCGAGGCTCCCATAGGTATCTGAGGAAAACTAACCTCCAGGTATTTATTAGTCAAATTAATTAATTATCATTCGTTGAAAATCTGGAAAATTGAGCGATAGCGAAGTGATAATTTTTTCCCGAAAGCCGTCAAGTGAATGAGGTAGATTTTAACGTAGCGGCTTTTGTGTGAAGTTGAAATCGTACGCAGAACGAATCGGGGCACTCTATTAATTCACCCGAGCGAAATGAGCCTTTGGACATGGACGCCCCAAGGTAGTATGTAGCAAGAGTGGCGCACCCAAACTCCAAAACAGTTAATTATGTTGTGTAATTTTAATATAATATACAATATAAATTTTTTTTGAGATACTTCGATGAGACCCTTTAGTTTTTTTAATGCAGTACGATTACCTTATTATATTTATGTGTATGGTTTTGATTTTACGGATAAATCTGCAGGTATAAGGGCGCTACATTATTTGTGCCATGCGCTTAATGAAGTTGGTGCTGAAGCCTATTTGATTGGCGGCACTAAAGAAAATGAAATTTTGCGTACGCCTTCGCTAAGAGAGAGTGATGTTCTAAGGCATAAAAAAGCTAATAAGACACCAATAGTTGTTTACCCTGAAGTGACAAGGGGTAATCCTCTTAATATGCCTTTTGTTGTTAGGTGGTTACTTAATAAGGCAGGATCTTTAGGTGGAGATGCGTTTTTTCCTGATTCAGAAATGTTGTTTGCATATACTAAAGATTATATTCCAGAAGGATCATCTATTCCTCTTTTAACGGTTCCCACTGTGAATGGAGAAATATTTAATAACTTAAATAATCAATATGATACTAACCGGCAGGAGAGCTGTTTTTATGCTCACAAGTATTTATTGAGTGGCGCTAAACTAACAGAGCATGTTGCTGGGGCGGTTAGCCTTTGCCAAGATGTTGACTTGTCACCTAGTGAGATAGCCGCTGTGTTGAGGCGATCAAAGGTTTTATATTGCTATGAGCCATCAGCTATAATTAAGGAAGCTTTGTTATGTGGGTGCCCAATAATAGTTATTCCATCAAAGTTTCTTGATGAAAACCTGTCTTACCCTATAGTAGGGCCAGGAATTGCTTCAACACTTGATTCAGAAGCAATTAAGCAAGCAAAAGAAACTATTGGGCTTGCTAAAGAGAATAATCATATATTTATTCACCGCTGTAAGCAACATGTTAATAATTTCATTCCAAAAACGCAGTTAGTTTTTAATGATAGGCAGAGTGAGTGTCCTGATAATAACTATGCTTGGGCTGATAATATTTTACATTTTCTTTCTATACTTAATGAGCAAGTTGTTAAAGAAGTAACGGTGGATACTGTTACCTCTACACGGTTAGTGGGTGCAAAAGAAGTCTTAAAAATTGATTATTATAATGAGTGGCAAGCGCAGAGGAACTTATATAAATTAAATGGCTCGCAGCCTTTCAGTCAAATGCAGCCGATTAGCGATAAGACTGTTCATGCTGAAATATTAGTGTTAATTTTTTTTGAGTCAGAAGATTTATCTCTTTTGGCTGATACGATTGATTCATTATCCGCACAAACGGTATCAAATTGGCATTTGATGGTGATTTCCTCTGTAGTATCTCCTGATAAGGTTTTTGATGAGCTGGATTCTTTGACATGGTTAGAAATACATGAGACAGATAATCCATATGAGTCCATTAATAAATGTATTCAAGGTAGCGGATGTAGTTGGGTTTGTTTAGTAGAGTTAGGGGGGATATTTGATTCTTACTGTATGGCTTTAATTGAGTTTTATGCTGAGAAAAATGAAGATTGGTCATTTATTTATACTGATGAAGATCAGCTTGATGAAAATAACCAGAGGATATTTCCAAAATTTAAACCGGATTTTAATTTAGACCTATTACGATCCTCTCCCTATATAGGTAATTTTTGTTTTATAAAAACTCAAGTGTTATCAGAACTGGGTGGTTTTTATGCGATGCCTAATGTTGAGAATTATGATTTAGCTTTACAGGTATTAGAGCATTCTGGTGATCAAGCGATTGGTCATATAGCTGATATTTTAGGACATCGGCCTTATCAGCCTGTGCGAGAATTTGATGCTGAGTTAGGTTTGCAAGTGCTTACAAATCATTTACAGCGAGTAGGTGCTGATGCTGTGGCTACCCACTCAGGAATTGAGAATTCTTTTTGTGTAAATTATCAATTTGATATTGGGTCTAAAATAAGCATAATTATTCCTGTTAAGGATCAATTGCCTGTATTAAGAGCGTGTGTAACGAGTGTTTTTGATAGTACGAATTATCCTAATTATGAAGTTATTATTGTTGATAATCAAAGTAAGGAAGAAGGTACTAAAAAATATTTATTAGAAATACAAGCGTTGTATGCTGATAAGTTAAAGGTCATTGAATATAAAGGTTCTTACAATAAAGCTGCAATAATCAATGCTGCTGTTAAGCAAGCGTCAGGCGAATATTTAGTTTTATTAAATTATGACACGATGGTACTGCAAGCTGAATGGCTGCATGGCATGTTAATGCATGCGCAACGCAAAGAGGTCGGTGTTGTTGGGGTTAAGTTGGTTTATCCGAATAAGACACTTCAGCATACTGGGTTAGTCTTAGGTTTAGGTGAAGACGGTATTGCTGCTAGTGCATTTTCCGGTAAGTCTATGGATGAAAAAGGAGTAATGAATCGCGCAATGCTTGTGCAAGACTTTTCTGCGGTGAGTGGCGCTTGTTTAATGATTTCTAAAGTACTTTATC
>Ga0209495_1001110_pt1 | contig 19380 bp, 20 predicted proteins | sample EN1Hudsemesocosm_FD_184629 | JGI IMG/M metagenome (GOLD analysis project Ga0209495, IMG submission 184629) | Methane-oxidizing microbial communities from mesocosms in the Hudson Canyon - EN1E Hudson Canyon (SPAdes) (version 2) | ecosystem: Environmental > Aquatic > Marine > Cold seeps | place... | reverse complement strand
GACTTATGGGACGGTGCGCCAGTTCTTTGGGAACCACCTATCATCATTTAACTATCAAGAAAGGCATTTAACCATGACTAAAATTGAACCCACCTTCGACCTAATTAACACACCTCCCCACTACACAGAAGGGGGCATTGAGCCTATTGATTACATCATTGCGAATGAGTTGGATTTTTTAGAGGGCAATATTGTTAAGTATTTAACAAGATACCCGTACAAAGGGACAGCAAATGCTGACCTTTTGAAATGCCGCTTTTATCTGAATAAATTAATTGAAAGAACTGGACAAAATACATAATGAAACTATTGAAATTCTACTCTGACACATGCGCCCCTTGTAAGGCGTACTCCCCTCTCATTGATGATGTTACCGAGGCTTTAAATATTGAAGTGTTGCCCATCAACATTATTGATAACCCTAACCTAACAGCAGCCCACAGGATTCGCTCTATCCCCGCACTCGTAAGTCTTAATGATAAAGGTGAGGCTTTAGGGTCGCTAGTGGGTACAAAGACACGCGCCGAGTTAACTAAATGGCTGGAGCATTCCGCAGTATGACAATCACGAATAAAATACTCAGCGACATTACCGTATTCTCTAAATACGCTAAGTATCTCCCTGAGGTGCAGCGCCGTGAGACATGGGAAGAGTTAGTCACACGCAACAAAGAGATGCACCAGCGCAAGTACCCACAAGCTGCTGAACAAATCGAAGGTGTGTATAAGTTTGTGTATGACAAGAAAGTGCTCCCTAGTATGCGTTCCCTACAGTTTGGAGGTGCGCCTATTGAGCTTGCCCCTAATCGTATATTCAACTGTGCCTACCTACCCATAGACGCTCAAGAAGCCTTTAGTGAAACCATGTTCCTCCTACTTGGTGGCACAGGTGTAGGCTACTCAATCCAACGCCACCATGTTCGTAAGCTTCCTGAAGTCACTGGGCCTAAGAAACGCAGACGCCGCTTCCTTATTAGTGACAACATTGAAGGATGGGCAGATGCCGTTAAGGTTCTGATGGAATCTTACTTCAACGGCTTGATGGAGGTTGACTTTGACTTCCGAGACATTCGGGCGAAAGGTGCGCTCCTGATAACCTCTGGTGGTAAGGCTCCCGGCCCTCAACCTCTGAAGGACTGCTTACACAACTTACGTAAGGTTTTAGACACCGCTATAGGGCGTCACTTAACAACGCTAGAAACGCACGACATGATGTGCTACATAGCAGACGCCGTACTTGCTGGTGGTATCCGTAGGGCCGCTTTGATTGCCTTGTTCTCGTTAGATGATGACGAACTACTAGGCTGTAAATCTGGTGAGTGGTACATAGAGAATCCACAACGAGGTCGGGCGAATAACTCTGCTGTAATCTTACGTCACAGAATCACTAAGCCTGAGTTTGAAGACTTATGGAAACGTGTAGAAGCTAGTGGCTCTGGTGAGCCTGCTGTGTACTTCTCAAACAGTATGGATTGGGGGACCAACCCTTGTTGCGAGATCGCATTACGCCCATACCAGATGTGCAATTTAACCGAGCTAAACGTGTCTGATGTTACTAGCCAAGAGGACTTAAACCAACGTGCAAAAGCTGCTTCATTCTTAGGGACTCTTCAGGCTGGCTACAGCGACTTCCATTACCTACGTGATGTGTGGCGAGAGACTACAGAGAAAGATGCGCTACTTGGTGTAGGGATGACAGGCATAGGTTCAGGCGAGGTACTTAAGTATGATCTTAAACAGGCTGCGGAAGTGGTTAAGTTGGAAAACACCAAGGTGGCGCGTATGTTGGGTATCAACCCTGCTGCCCGTACTACTACTGTTAAACCTTCAGGTACTAGCAGTTGTGTTCTTGGTACTTCTTCTGGCATACACGCTTGGCATAATGACTTCTACCTGAGACGTATCCGCGTGGGTAAGAACGAGGCTTTGTACCAACACCTAGCTAAGTTTCATCCTGAGTTAATTGAAGATGAATACTTCAATCCTAAAGAAACCGCAGTCATTGAGATTCCTCAAGCTGCTCCTGAAGGTTCCATCCTACGTACAGAAAGTCCCAGTGACCTTCTTGAGCGTGTCCGTCATTTTAATACAGAATGGGTGAAGACAGGCCACATCAATGGTCAGAACACCCATAACGTATCCTGCACTATCTCAGTCAAAGATGATGAATGGGATTTAGTTGGTGAATGGATGTGGAAGAACCGTAACAACTTTAATGGTATCTCAGTATTGCCGTACAACGGAGGCACGTACAAGCAAGCCCCCTTTGAAGATATCTCAGAAGAACGTTTTTCTTTATTAGCTGCTTGTCTCACTAGTGTTAATTTAACGCAGGTGGTGGAAGTAGAAGATCATACAGAATTAGCAGGTGAAGCTGCTTGTGCGGGAGGTGCATGTGAAGTTTCTTAATAAAATCCAACGAGTCCTTTGGGAGTGGCATATCCGCTACTCCATTTATTCGATGAACCGTCAAATTGACAGAGTAGAACAGGCGCTTATACAGGAGCTGAAAGAACGTGGTGATATCAAAAAGTGAAGCAACAGGACTACCCATCCGCACGAAAGCAAAGACTGATGCTTATGACGCAGGGTGGGAAGCGTTATTTAACAAATCTCCAGTACCTTTAGGTGAAGATACTCGCCCTAAGGACGCAATCAAACGGGGTCTTTCTCGGAACTGTATTGAAGAAGAGTGGGATTGCCGTTGATGTTCATTACCCACTTTGAAGAAATTATGAGTGGCTTCGGCTGCTCTTTCAACACTGCCGTTCAGTTAGCACAACGCGGTACAGTCTGGGAGGATTTGTAGTGAACTATAGAGAGATTGGTTTTGATGACGGATACCCGCCAGAGTGGGATTTACCAGATGAGGAAGAGGATGAGGATACAGATGAAGTATATAGAAGATTTAAAGAATGTATTCACAGATGAGTATTTGGATGGGTTATTAATAACTAGACTAATGGAGCAATACCACAATGTCATTGGAGTGAGTAGCACACACCCAGAAGATACTGCTTACGATAAGGTGTTATTAAATGCTATGAACACAGTGATAAAGCATAACCTAACCGCCCCTGAATACAGAGAATGGCTGGAGGATACTGATGAAAGCTGAGTATGTGGACCACATGGGTTCAGACCTAACAGTGGTGAATGCAGCAAGGGTGAGTTTTGATAAAGAGAGTACGGAAGTTAGTTATGTTAATGAGAAGTTGATTAATTACTTAGCTTCTCACGGACACTGGACGCCGTTCTCGCATCCTCAGATCACCTTACGCTACACGGTGCCAATCTTTGTAGCACGTCAAGAGTTCAAGCATATAGCTGGGTTCACACGTAACGAGGTAAGCAGACGCTATGTTGATGATGACGCTAAGTTCTTCATACCTGAAGAGTGGCGCAGCCGTCCCAAGGGTAGTGTTAAGCAAGGAAGTGGCGGTAAGCATGAGTCTGATGAATATTGGCATGGTTATTACACGGAATACTTAGAAAAATGCGTAACAATTTATAAAAGTATGCTGCTTGATGACGTAGCTCCTGAACAAGCACGTATGGTCTTACCACAGTCTATGTACACCTCGTACTACGTTACTGGTTCTCTGGCTGCCTTTGCTCGGATGGTTAAACAACGTTCCGATGCTCATGCACAGGTAGAGATTCAGGAGCTAGCTAAAATGGTGGATAAGATGATTAGACCTCTATTCCCAGTGAGTTGGAAAGCCCTCCTGAACTAACGCTAAATGCGGTGATCTTCGATTAACGTACCGTTACAGAGTAAACATTATGCAGAACATACTGAATAAGTCTTTGGGTATCTCCCAAGGACTCCTAACGACTCTTGATAAGTTATTCCCTGACACCCTCCCAACCCGTGAGATTACCCTTGAAGAACTCAGGTTCCTTCAGGGGCAGCGAGAGGTCATTAAGAAACTTAAAGAGTTATCCGAAGAAGACTTTAACTACGAGGAATAAAACAAATGTGTTTGTTTAGTAGTCCCTCCAAACCCGCACCTAAAGCCCCACCACCTGCAAGAGCACCCGCAAGCCTTGATATGTCTACCTTAGAGCAGACACCTTCAGGAGCGCGTAAACGCAGGGCAAGAGGTAAACGTGGTATGCGGAGTTCAGGCAGTACAGGTTTAGGCGTGGGTGGTTCTAACAGCTCTAGTTTAAACATCCCTAAAGGAGGTAATAAATAGTGTGTACAGCACAGATGAAGACCTCCCTAAAAACCAAAAGCCCTGCTAACACAACTGCTTCGGTAGTCCGTGTGGGAAACAGCGTCTTACGTACTAAAGATGGTAAGGCTGTGATAACAGGTAAGCGGAAGCCGAAAGACCGCAGTATTGCCATTGAGCGTAACACGCCCCAAGGGGCATTAACTGTACCTAACAAGGCTACGGTTGCTAAGAAAGCAGACGTGGCACTACCCCCTCAACTTAACAACGGTGGGGTTACCACGTCTAGTACCACTAAACAGTCTACAGCGTCTACTAGCCCTGCGAGTTCCACCATCCAGCCTAGCAACCTAACCAACACCCTTGCGTACAACAGAGGTAAAAACTCTGGTGGCAAGAGGAAACTTAAGAACCGTAAGGGTGGTGTAGGCCATGGGTTCGGTGGCTCAGGTTTAAATATTATTACTTAAAAGAGATACATTAGCTATGTTGAACAATGCAGGTTCAGTAGCTAAACGCTATACACAATTAGAAAGTGATCGCTCACCTTTCCTTCAACGTGCAAGAGAAGCAGCCGTATTAACAATACCTACTCTCATGCCGCCTGAAGGACACACAGGTTCCTCTTCTTATTCTACGCCTTTCCAATCAATCGGAGCGCGTGGTGTTAATAACCTAAGTTCTAAGTTATTAATGACCTTACTACCTCCAAACTCTCCTTTCTTCCGTCTGACAATTGATGATTTTGATCTTCAAAGTTTAGCTGGGGAAGGTGCAAGAGGTAAGGTAGAAGAAGCCCTTGCTCGTATTGAACGCGCTGCTATGCACGAAGTAGAAGCAACAGCCATACGAGTACCAGTGTTTGAAGCACTTAAACAACTCATTGTCTCTGGTAATGTGTTAGTTCACATGCCGAAAGATGGTGGTGTCCGTGTATTCCGTTTAGATCGTTACGTATGCCAACGTGACGCAATGGGCAACGTCCTTGAGATTATCACTAAGGAAACCGTAAGCCCTTTAATGCTTCCCCTAGAAGTCCAAGCACTTCTAACTAAACCAACTGAAGAGTCACAGCTTAAGTCTGTTGATCTTTATACAAACGTCAAACGTGTCGGCAAGAAGTGGGAAGTACACCAAGAAGTTGAAGGTCAGGTTATCCCTAAATCTCACGGTACATTCCCGTTAGATAAAACACCCTTCATGTCTTTACGTATGGTGCGCATTGATGGCGAGAGCTATGGACGTGGTTATGTAGAAGAGTTCATTGGTGACCTTAATTCATTAGAGACTCTAACCAAGGCGATTGTCGAGGGTTCAGCAGCAGCAGCTAAAGTTCTGTTCTTAGTCAGACCTAACGGAACCACTAAGCCTAAAGTCATTGCTCAGACACCTAACGGTGGTATTGCCCAAGGTGATGCTAATGACGTTACTGTACTCCAGCTTCAGAAGTTTAATGACTTCCGTGTGGCACAGGACACAGCGCGTGAGATTACAGAGCGCCTTGCTTTCTCCTTCTTAATGAACTCTTCAGTCCAGCGTAAAGCTGAACGTGTAACTGCGGAAGAGGTTCGGTACATGGCTCAAGAACTTGAGTCAGCCCTTGGTGGTGTGTACTCAATCTTATCCCAAGAGTTCCAGTACCCCTTAGTGACCTTACTTCTCTCCCGTATGGAGAAGAGTGGCAAAATGCCTAAGTTCCCTCAAGACACGCTAAAGCCTCAGATCGTCACTGGTATGGAAGCCTTAGGTAGAGGACAGGACCTTAACAAACTTGCTCAGTTACTTCAGTTCTTACAGCCGTTAGGTAAAGAAGTAATTGCACAGGAATTAAACGTTGACGATTACATTGATCGACTCGGAGCTTCCTTAGGTATTGATACAGATGGCTTAGTGAAGTCTCCCGAACAAAAGGCCCAAGAGAAGCAACAAGCCCAACAACAGCAGATGCAACAAATGATGGCTTCAATGGCTGAGAAAGCTACAGGCCCAGTTGCACAAGGCATGATGAAACAACAAGGTGAACAGTAATGTCCATACCAAAACGTAAACCCCTAATTGACAAGAATCAAGCTTTGTTTGAGAAGCTTCTTGGTGGTTCAAGGGATGAAAGGGCTTCCAAGCGGAAGCAGCAACGAGCTTTACAGAAAGAGCTAGCAGAAGAGAAAGCTAAAAGGCGCACACCTAAGTTTAATAGTAAAGGACAGAGCGTAGCTAAAGAAGAAGCTGAAGTTAAGAAGAAAGCTAAGGCTAAACCTAAAGCAGAAGTTAAACCTAAAGCTAAACCTAAGGCTAAACCTAAAGCAGAAGTTAAACCTAAAGCTAAACCTAAAGCTAAACCTAAAGCAGAAGTTAAACCTAAAGCTAAACCTAAGGCTAAACCTAAAGCAGAAGTTAAACCTAAGGCTAAACCTAAGGCTAAACCTAAAGCAGAAGTTAAACCTAAGGCTAAACCTAAGGCTAAACCTAAAGCAGAAGTTAAACCTAAAGCTAAACCTAAAGCAGAAGTTAAACCTAAGGCTAAACCTAAAGCCAAGAGAAAGGCCCCTTCTAAACTAGCTAAGTCTTTGAAAGCCGCACGTGGCACACCTAAGACCCCTACGAGTCCTAAGACTAAGTTACTTCAGACTCTTGCTAATTCACGAAGCGCCCCTAAGCCTACAGTAGCTAAAGTGGAACAACCTACAGTTAAAAAAGCGACTGTTAAGAAAGCAACAGCTACGCCTACTAACAAAGTAGCCAAGCCAACCACAAAAGCTCTAGATAAGGTTAAGAGGAAGCCCCGCACTTCAGCCCGTAAAGGCCCGTCAGTTAAGCGTACTGGTTCTACAGTCAAACGGACTAACCCTGCGGCTGTGAAAAGGAATAACCCTCTAAATGTTAAGAGTAAGTCTACTACAGCGAAGCCTGTACGCTCTGCGTCTATCGGCCCTGCTGGTGAACGTATTGGCGGTAACCCTACAGCCAAGGCGGCTAAAGCTGGACGTTTGGCACGTGTAGGTAAGACATTACTACGTGGCGCTGGTCCTATAGGTGCGGCATTGACTGTGGGTAGTCTTGCGTATGGTGCAGTACATCCTGACAAAGTTAAGGAACGTACAGGCCCAAGTAAGGCTGGCTTTGGTACAAAGAAGAAGAAAGCTGCTACAGCTCCTGCTCCTACTACCACTGCTACTACACCTAAAGTAGCCTCTTCTACACCTAAAGCAGCCGCAGCCCCTAAGACCTCTTCAGGTTCCTTCGGTTCTGCTTTCAAAACGGCTAAAGCTTCAGGTAAGTCTAAGTTCACTTGGAACGGTAAGTCTTATTCAACCGCCACTAAAGATGACGTGAAGAAGTCAGGCAGTAAAGACCTACGCACACACTTAAATAAGAAGACGGGCAAGAAAGCTACGTCCTTCGGTACAGCTTTTGCGGCTGCTAAAAAAGAAGGCAAAAAGACCTTTAAGTACAACGGCAAAAGTTACTCAACGAAGACCAAATAACCTACCTGTTCGGAGACAGATAAATGGTAGATGCAGTTAACACATACGAAGAAACCCCAGAAGACGGGCAGCACACATTAGACATGTTAGAAAAGGCCGAAGGTCTTGATAACCCTGATGCGTCTGACCGTCCTGAGTGGTTACCTGAGAAGTTCAATTCTGTAGAAGACATGGCGCAAGCTTATGAATCTCTTGAGCAGAAGCTAGGCTCTCAGGATGAAGAAGAGCACGAAGAAGAAGAGTACGAAGAAGGACACGAAGACCAAGACGAGCTAGATGCTATTGCTGAAGAGCTTGAAGAGATAGGGATTGATTTTGATTCGTTATCTCAAGAGTTCATGGAACTTGGTGGACTGTCTGAAGACTCTTATGATTCTTTAATTGAAGCTGGTATCCCACGTTCCGTAGTTGACCAATTTATTGATGGTCAAATGGCAGTGGCTGAACAACTTCAACATGAAGCCTACGAACAGGTAGGGGGCCAAGAAGCTTACGCTGACATGGTCACTTGGGCTTCTGAAAGCTTACCTGAAGCCTCTATTAATGCGTTTAACAATGCAGTAAATAGTGGTGACATTGAGACAGCAAATCTTGCTATTCAGGGCCTACAGGCTCAGTACCGTTCTGTTAACGGGAGTGAACCTTCACTCGTCATGGGCGAGACAAAAGCCGTAACAGGTGGGGTCTTTGATTCTGCCGCCCAACTGACCGCAGCAATGCGTGACCCAAGGTACAGCACAGACTCTGCATATCGACAGTCCGTGGCTTTGAAACTTTCTCGAAGCAACGTTCTGTAGATTCTGTCTCCGCAATCTTTAAGCCCCCGAAAGGGGGTTTTTTTAGTTTATACGCAACAACTTATTCCAAGTATCTATCGACCCTCTGCGGAGGACAATCTTTAAGGGAAAGGAAGTAAGAAGTAGCTGAGTAAACAACTTAATACAACTCAACAACTTAATACTTTACTTTAAATAGGTACATATAACATGGCACTTCCACATCAAGCCCCATCTCGTTTGGGCCAAGTAAACGCTGCTGGCGATGATCGCGCACTCTTTCTAAAATTATATGCTGGTGAAGTTCTTACCGCGTATGAGGAAAAGAACGTATTCATGCCTCTACACCGCACACGTACTATCTCTAATGGTAAGTCTGCAAGCTTCCCTCTAACTGGCACAGGTTCTGCAAAGTATCACACTGCTGGTACTATGATTGAAGCTGATACCATCAAACATGGTGAGCGTATTGTTACCATTGATGATCTGCTTATCAGTACACAATTCATTGCCAAAATTGACGAGGCCATCAACCATTATGATGTTCGTTCAATCTACTCTAAAGAGTCTGGTAACGCATTAGCTAACGTATCTGATCGCAACATTGCGCGTATCATTGCTAAAGCCGCTAAGATCACTAGCACAACTGAAGCTGCTACAGCATTTGGCACTTCGTTTGACGATGAAACTTTCACCTCTAACTTCAACATTGGTACTACCGCAGCACATGCTGTAGACGGTGCTAAGATCGTTGAGTCTATCTATAAAGCTCTTGAAGAGTTCGACAAGAAAGACGTAGGCGGTGAGAAGGTTTGTGTACTTCCTCCTGCTCAATACTACGCGCTATTGAACGTTCCAAGTGTAGCTAACGCTGCATGGTTGAACCGTGACGTAGGTGGCGAAGGTTCCGTAGCCTCTGGTGTTGTACCTCAGGTAGGCGGCGTGAAGATTATGATGTCAAATCATATCCCACAGACCAACCAAGCTACTGGTTCTGCTGACGTTGAGCCTTTAACTAGCTCACGTACCTCTGCGTACCGCGCTGACTACTCCAAGCTTTGTGGCTTGATCTTCACTCAAGATGCTGCTGCAACTGTTAAGTTGTTAGACCTTGGTGTTGAGTCTGAGTACCAGATTGAGCGTCAAGGTACATTGATGGTTGCTAAGTACGCTATGGGTCATAACATCCTGCGTCCTGCTTGCGCTATCGCACTATCTAAGATTTAAACCTTAGAACTCACAAAGGGTGGGGAGATTAATTCTCTCTGCCCTTTTTTTTCTTTTATAGAAGGAAAACTGATGAATCCGACAACCAAACTAGATGCTATTAATACCTTGCTGGCTACGATTGGTGAAGTTCCAGTTAACTCTTTGGAATCTGGTCTGCTGGAAGCCAGCCTCGCAGCACAAACGTTAGATAACGTAAGTCGTGCTATGCAGTCTACAGGTTGGACCTTTAACACTGAGCTGACCTTTACGCTTACACCTAATGCCAACAACGAGATTCCGTTACCTGCTAACTGTTTACACGTAGACACTACAGCAATGCGTATGTCTTCTGAGTCCGACCTAGTACAACGCGGTATGCGTATGTATGACCGTATTAAAAACAGCTTCACTATGACACAAGCTATTGAAGTAGACATGGTGGTTCTTCTTGATTTTGAAGAGATGCCAGAAACTGCAAGACGCTACGTAACTGTAAGAGCCGCACGTATCCTTCAAGACCGTGTACTTGGCTCAGATATGCTACACAGCTTCAATGCTGCTGATGAAGAATCAGCGTGGGTAGCTTTATTAAACAACGAATCAGACGTTAAAGATTTGAATATCTTTGACAACTACGAAACCTATTCAATTATTCGCAGAGGTTAACTACATGTCTTTAATCTCAGGTTCTATCCCTAATCTTTTAAACGGGGTATCTCAACAACCCCCTAGCCTAAGACACCCAAGCCAAGCCGAAGTACAAGAGAACGGCCTTTCCTCTGTAACACGTGGTCTTGAGAAACGTCCTTGTACTGAACACGTAGCTAAACTTAGCGGCTACACTGAAGCCTCCAATGTCTTCATACACCCCATTAAGTATTCAAGTGTTGAGGACTACACAGCAATCTTCAGTTCTACGGGGGTTAAGGTATTCAACCAAGATGGTACGGAACTGGCAGTTAAAGACGCTGATGGTAACCCACTTACAACGCTCCCGACGTACCTTTCTGGTATTACTGATTTTAACAGTTCCATTAGTGCAGTGTCTGTTGGTGATACTACGTTTGTGGTTAACAAGGTTAAGAACGTCCAACTGAGTACCTACGTTCCTACAGCACGTCCTAACGAGTGTATGTTCTACGTAAGACAGGCTGATTACGGCTTGACCTACACAATCAAAGTAGGCTCCGTAACTTCTACATTCACCACCCCTGACGGCAGTGTTGCTACACATGCTACACAGATTGGTACTGACTACATAACTACCCAACTGTTTAATAACCTTACCTTACCCACAGGATTCGTTAAGGAACAGATTGGTTCTGTACTATATATTAAGAATGAGACAGCCGACTTTACTGTTGAATCCAGCGACGGTGCAGGTGACCGCTTCCTATACTCATTTAAAGGACAGACCATTGACTTCAAAAATCTCCCTCGTAAAGGCAAGGTAGGCTTCAAGATCAAAGTGGCAGGTAGTAATGAGAAGAAGCAGGATGACCATTACGTACACCTCACTCAAGGTAATAACACCAATAACGAACTGATATGGAAAGAAACAGTAGGTGACCTAGCTGAAGACGGCACGGCACTTAAGAACCGTATTGATTCTCTCACCATGCCTCACCAACTCCGCAAAGAGGCTGATGGTTCCTTCTCCTTTATTCCGACTACTTGGGATGATCGGGCAGCAGGTGATGAAGCAACTAACCCACACCCCTCTTTCATTGGGTATAGGGTTAACGACATATTCTTTCACCGCAACCGCTTAGGGTTCCTCGCGGACGAGAACGTCATCTTTAGTGAAGCTGGAGAGTTCTACAACTTCTTCCCTAAGACCGTGTTGACTGCTTTAGATTCTAACCCTATTGATGTAGCAGTTAGCAACAACCAGATCAGTATTCTTAAACACGCTATACCCTTTAATGAATCACTATTGATCTTCTCAGATTTGACACAGTTCATGCTGACCTCTTCAGACCTCTTGACGCCTAATACTGTCCATATAGACGTATCCACAAACTTTGAAGCTAATTTAAGCACAAAGCCTGTAGGTGCAGGTCGTTATGTATTCTTTGGGTTCTCTAAAGGCAACTGGTCAGGTATCCGTGAGTATTACGTTGAACAGGCTTCAGAAACTAATGATGCTGCTGATGTATCGGCCCACGTACCTCATTACTTAGAAGGTACTATTAGAGGTCTAGCCGCATCTTCCAATGAAGATATGCTACTGGTTCTCACAGAAGATAAACCTAACTCAATCTTTGTATACCGCTACTATTGGCGCGGTGACGAGAAACTACAAAGTGCTTGGTCAGAGTGGACGTTCTCTGGTGCAGTGAAGTCCGTAGCCTTTAATGGTTCAGTTATCAAACTGGTTATGGAGTATGACGATGGTGTTTACTTAGAAAACCTAAGTCTTGCTAATGACTCTGCTAGCTCTGATATGGTGTATACCAGTACCTTAGATAACTATGGTGGCGGTGCTGTACTCCTTGACAGACGTTACAAGGTAGCCAACGCTACGCTTCCCTACACTAACGGTTCCTCCCTCTTCGTGAACACTACAGGTTCTGTAAGATCACAGGCAGATGCCTTACTGGATGTAGCTAATGGGGATGTAATTTACTCAGGCATTCCGTACACCTTTAGGTATCAATTTAGTGAACAGGTCTTAAAGCAAGACAACAAAGCAATCACAACCAACAAACTACAGATACGTACATTCCATATCGTATATAACGACACGGCTTACTTCAAAGTCGAAAGCACCCCCAAGGCACGTCCTACAAATACCATTGAGTTTAATGGCAGGATACTTGGCTCCCTAAGTAACATATTAGGCCAAGCCAACCTAGCTGAAGGGAGCTTTAGAGTACCCGTTATGACCAGCTCTAAGTATGCACATGTGGTTATTGTCTCAGACAGTTACTTACCTTGTGTATTCCAAAGTGCTGAGTTTGAAGGTTTCTTAACTCAAAGAACCCAAAGGATTTAACCAATGGCCCATTACCGCGATTCCGTTCAGGAAGACGTGACTGTGCTTGCTGCAAAAATGCGACAAGCTGACGTTAGGGAAGTTAAAGCATCTAATGGCTTAACCCCGCTTGAAGCCCTCCAAAGAGGCTTTGAGGCTTCTAATGCTCAATCCATTATTCACAAGGGAGAACTGATCGGAATGTTTGGGTGCGCCCAGATTGATGACCTAATAGGTTCTCCGTGGATGTTAGGTTCCGACAAGATACCTCAGATCAAGAAAGACCTGTTAACGCAATCCGTGGAATGGGTCAAAGAAGTAAACCAAGAATACCCCCTACTTGTTAACTATGTGGATGCCCGAAACAGGGTGGCCTTAAGGTGGCTCAGTCACATTGGATTTTCCTTTGTGCAGTACCTCCCACAGTTCGGCGTAGGGCGTATCCCCTTTTATGAGTTCGTAAGGATTAACCATAATGTGTGACCCAACAACAATTCTATCGGCTATGACCTCCATTGTTCAATATGGTGAGCAACAGCAACAGGCGCAAGCCAATGAGAGGATAGCCAACCGCACCCACCTTAATGATGTAAGGCAGTTAAACCTACGTCAACGTCAAGAAGAAGAAGCGGAGAGTCAACGAGGTTTTGAAGCCGATGTTCAAGCAGCACGTGACACAGCTAAGGCCAAAACAGCCGCAGGTGAGTCTGGTGTAGCAGGACTATCCGTGGATGCCTTAATGTCTGACATTCTGCGCCAGAACCTATTTGACGATACCAAAGCCAACACCAACCTCTTAATGACTAAAGCTCAGATCAAAGAAGAGAAAGAAGGTTCCAAAGCGAGGCGGCAGTCTCGTATTAATGAAGTACCTCACCCTAACTTCGCAGCCACAGCTTTGCAGCTTGGCGGTCAAGCATACGAAGGTGGTTACTTTAAAAAGACCCCGTTCAAACGGAAAGGCATAGGTAGTCCCTCTGCCCGTTAAATTATTATATAAGGAGTTATCGCCGTGGCGAAACAACGAGTCCAAACCCAATACCAACAAGGTCAGGTGCGCCTGAACCCCCAAGCTTCCGTAGTTGATACCTTTGTACGTCCATCACGTAATGACCAACTAAGTAAGGCATTAGATTCTGTTACAGGTAATGTAGCTAGAGTACAGCAAGAAGAAGAACGTGAACTGGATATGATTCAGGCGGGTAAGAAACAAGCTGCCCATGCTTCATATAATGTAGGGTATAAATCCCTTATGGAGCAGGAACGCTTTTCAAGATTAAGTGCTGAAGAAAAGGCAGAAGACTCAGAATACAAAGAGTTGGTTAACAGCACCTTATCCCAAGTAACTGATGAAACACTTCGCGGTGTCTTGAGCAACTCTATTACTCAATCAATGGTTGCCACCAGTGACGCAGCTTCGGCTGGATGGGAACGTAAAGACCTACTAGAGGCAGGTGCTGATCTTGCTAGTGGTACGGTTGACTTATGGGTGGATGAATCCACTGCTCAGTACGAACTTAACCCAGATGCCACTGCTAGTGTTTCTCCAGACGGTTTGACTCAAGAGCAGTTACAGGAAGAAATGGTTCTAGGACTTCCTTCAAAAATAGCAGACATTGAAAGGATTCTTAAAGAGAAGTACGGCTACTCTAATACAGACCTACAAGAGTTCTGGCTCCTTGAACAAGAAAGACGTGGTGAGGTTTTTCACGATACTTTAATTGGCGACTACCTTCTTTCAGCAGGTCACGGTGGCCCTGAGTTCCGTAATAAAACCATAGCTCTTATTGAAAGAGCTAAAGCTCACGCTCTTGTTAAATCAACCATAGCAACTACAGATGACCTAATGCGTTGGCAGGGACAAGCAGGTGCAGGTACATTTAAGGCTGACTCTGACCTTCAGGCTCGTAAGGCTATGAAGGAAGAGCGTATCACTACTCACCAATATAGGGCGCTACATACTGCAAATCTTACAGCCATTAATAATCAAGCTGCCAGTGCTCGTTTAAAAGGCGCTACAGCTACAGGTGTTGCCATGCTGTTAGCAGGTGAAGGTATTGTAGGTGAAACGACTTACGTAGATGCAAACGGTGTTACTAAGACCGTCAGCAAATCCGACATTGAGAGAGCAGCACAGCTACGTATCTCAGAAATGGTTAAGGAACAAGTGCCAGATGGCGACCCTGATAAATCACTAGCCGTAGAGATTGGCTTGTACACCCGCGCTAACCTAATAAACAATAAGTGGGCAGCTCAGGTAGGCAAGGCTTTTGACAACTTAGGTTCTGGTGACATGGGTCCTGAATCACCACAGTGGAAAGCCACTATGTCTAAGTTCAAGTTGATGAAGCACTTACATGCTGGCAATCCTCAAATGTTCAAGAAGTATCTTACAAACCCTACACACCGCATTATGTTCACAGATTGGCGTGTCATGTCTGCTTATGATAACAGCGAGACAGACGCACTACGTCAGCTAGGCTCTGCTGACCATTTACCATCGAAAGCTTCAAATAAAGACCTCCAAGGTTTTGCTGATGCAATCGTAAGTAACCTCGACAAGTGGACTAAATGGGACGATGTAGCAGGTGATGATGAACACGTGAAGACATTGTTTAAGGAGAAGATGGTTGAGTATGCCAAGGTGGTTGCTAAATACAGTGGCCTAAACCCTAAGGAGATTGTTGATGAATACATGGACGAGGTTGTAGCTGACCATTCAGTAGTCAACGGCAAGTTAGTGTTCATGGGTAACTTTGATTTGGATAACAACCAGTTCCAAAAGGATGCTCAACTTCACTTAGAGAAGATTAAAGCTTCTATAGCCTACAATGCCGCAGACGTTGGTCAACTTACGTTACGTCACACAGGCCGTGGAGATACCTTTTGGATTGTAGACCAAGCAGGTCGAGTCCTACCCACAGCCCCACTAAGCCTTAGCAGCTTTAATGGTGCGTATGCCAAGCAGGAACGCCACAAGAAGCGTACACAGGCTAACGAGCAATTAAACAACAAGAGCAATAATGTATCTGCTCGTTCTGGAGCACGTTAATTATGGAAACAGTAGGAGACTTTACTTCACTTTTTACCACAGACTCTACAGTCCCTAAAGACCCTTCAATGGTGATTAGGATGGCTACAGAGAACGGTAAGATATTCGACCCTAACGTTAATGCTTTCGTTGATAAGCCTGATGACTACGGTATGTTGGACACCTTCAATGCAACGCAGGAGGAAGGGGCTTCTATGTGGGAGCTTGCTAAACGTGATATGGCAGTGGGCAATGCCTATGATGCTGACTTCAGGTTTGACGATAGAATCATGGAAACTTACTTTAAGGACACCCCTGAACAGTTCCATGATTCTATGTTTGAAGCTACTTCAGAGGGAATGCTAAAGCAGGTTATGGAGCAAGTGGCGCAGACACGGCATAACCAAGCGATACTTGCCGAGAACTTTGGGGATTCCCCAGCAACGACTGTACTTGCAATGTTAGGCGCTGGTGTCCTTACACCTGAGAATGCAGCGTTAACAGCCATTCCCATTGCTGGTGGTTTCTTAGCAGGTGCTAAAGGACTTGCTAACGTGTCTAAAGGTATTAGCACTTTAGGCAAGGCAATACAAAGTGCAACCACAGGCACTACACGTTTACGTACTATGGGTAAGATGGGTGCTTTCACAGGAGCGCAGGGCGGCTTAGAAAGCATCTATGCCGCTAATGTCCTTCCTGACTTCACCACAAATGACATGCTGGTTGATACAGCGTTCTCTACTTTGTTTGGTGCAGGTATGGGTGGTTTTGTACATAACTACGCCAAGCATGTGGATGATTTTAGAGAGCATGAAGCGGTGTCAGCTATACATGCTGGAGGTGAATTAAAGAACCCTGACATACAGGTATCTTTAGACGCCCCAGAAGCCACACATGCCCCTCAACGTATTGACGAGATTGATTCCCCTGAACAGGGTAAGACCCTCTGGGGAACTAACTGGATTAGTAACATCCTCTCCCAAGGGGCTGCGTTACGCGGCTCAGACAATCCTATTGTACGTAACTTCTCCCGCATCCTAGTTCAGGACAACCGTGTGAACAATAAAGGAGGCACTAACATTCAAGCTGTTTCCTCCATTCAAACACGTGTTACTCGTGCTTCACGCGCTACCTTAGCAAGGGTTTCACGCCCTGAGTTCAACAAGTGGCTTAAAGGTACTAACCATTCATGGGGCAGTCCTAAAGCACATGATGAATTTGAGACAGCAATCACTAGAGCTGTACGTGACGATGATGTGTATAACACTTCACCTAAAGAAGTCAAAGCAGCAGCCGACAATGCACGTAAGGTCTTTAAGGATTTACTAACAGCTAAGAAACGTTACCGTGTAATAGGTTCTGAAGGTACGGAATACAACCGTAACTACGTTCCTACTGATTGGGATTCTGCCAAATTACGTGCCGTTACGAAGGAACACGGTGAGGCTAAGGTTGGCAAGATTATAGGACAGTCTCTTGCCGCTAAGAACGGGTGGGATTTAACATTCTCTGTACGCCTTGCTCGATTATTCATTCAGAAAGTCAGTGGTTTAGATACTGGTATTTACGGTACTAAGCTGGATGGAATCATGGATGACGCTGGAGAAATGCGTAAGTGGTTAGTAGATCAAGGTGTAACTGACGCTGAGATTGATGCAGGTATGGGGGCAAAAATGTCTTCCAGTGGGGGCAAGAAACGTGTGCCTGATACCAACATGCGTCAACGCTTGGATATGGACTATGAGACTAAATTCTCAGCCGATGGTTTAACCCTATCTGTAAGTGATCTTCTTAATAACAACATGTCTGACGTGGTTCAGAACTATGCCTTTAAATCAGGCCGACACATTGGCTTTGCCCGTAACGGTATTGATGGTGCAGGTATGGACTCCTTTGAAGAGGCTATTAAGAAGGTTGAGAAGTGGGGGTCAGATAACAAACAAGACCCTCTTAAGACAGCCCAAGAGGTTGACCACATACGCAGCTTATTAGAGGGTCTTAAAGGTTCTGAACTTATCAATGATAAGGCACTAGGACGTAACAAAGGCAAGACTAAGGGACTCCAGTTAGCTCGTAACATGACCTACTTAGCCTACTCTGGTTACTTTGGAATGATGTCTCTCATTGAAGCAGCAAACATTATTGCCTATGGCGGCTTTAAAGTTATCTTCAAGGTAGCCCCTCAATACAAAGATTGGCTAAGAGCCGCCCGTAATGGTGAGGTATCTAACAACGACATGCAGAATATTCTGGATGCTTCAGGCTTAGGTACTCACGGTTTAACAGGTGCAGCTTCCACACGTATTGACGAGATTGGCGGTATGGTCGAACACATGGACCCTTACTGGCAGAAAGCTCGACAGATTCAAGGTGTTATCTCAGGACTCACTCCCCTTACTGACTTCCTACAACGCTTAGATGCGGCTGTGATGCGTCAAAAATGGATGGACGGTGACATTCCTAAAGCCATGCGTCAAGACACTGGTATCACTGATGCAATGTATGACCGTATTCAGGCTCAGATCAAAAAGCATGGTGATGGTAAACGTGTAATGAACTACGCTGATTGGGATGATGTAGAAGCGCAGGATGCTTTTATTAACCATGTCTCAATCGAGGTACGTAACAACGTCCAAGAGACTGACATAGGCGCTACTAATAGTGTCTTACGCGGTCAGGTTGGTTCTACTGTAGGTCAATTCTTAAGCTTCGTTGTTGCTTCTCAAGAACAGCAGTTTGCACGTATGAACCGCAGGTCCGTAAACGGTATGGGTGTTGAAGCAGCTTATGTTGTTATGGGTCAGATGCTTATGGCAAGTCTTATCACAACAGCACGTACTCATATAAATGCTGGAGGACGTTCAGACGAGAGGGAGTACCTTGAAGAACATTTAAGCCCCCTAGCTGTAGCAAGAAGTACAGTAGCTTACACAGGAGGCTTCGGTGTACTCGGCATGGCTACTCAAGTTCCAGATAACATAGCTCGTGGTTGGGGTTCCAGTTTCGTATCCAACCCTCTTGTGGGTTACTTGGACAGTATAGGCCACCTTATTAACGGCGGTATGAAAGGCGACGGTTTCTCTGAAGCAGATGTTCGTTCAATGACCCGCGCATTGCCTTTTCTCAATCAGGCGTACACAAAGACAGGCTTAAACCTTATAGCTAAAGAACTAGGAGATTAACAATAATGGCTTATAGCTTTATTGAATATGTCTCAGACGGGGCTACAACTTCTTATCAAATCCCGTTTGAGTACGATCAGCAAGCAGACATAAGTGTGTATATAGAGGGGGTCGCTCAGACCTCCTTTACCTTCACTTCTGCTAACACAATTAATTTTACAACCTTACCCTCAAATAACGCTTTAATACGTATTGAACGTGCGACTGATTTAGAGAGCCGTGTGGTTGATTTTAGTAACGGTGCAATCCTTACTGAGTACGACCTTGATACCGCAAACATACAGGTATTTAGGGCAGCGCAAGAAGCTATAGACAAAGCTGAGTCAGCCATTGTTAAGGACTTAGCAGGTAAGTATGACGCTCACGGACGTATCGTAACTAATGTTGCAGACCCTGTGGACGCCGCAGACGTAGCGACCAAAGCTTATGCTGACGGTGTTCGTGCTGATTCTGAAACACGACACACGGACATAGTAACCAAGCACACAGAAGTAATCATTAAAGCCTCAGACGTTACACAAATCCGTGACGAACTCTATGGCT
>Ga0209495_1001108_pt1 | contig 19390 bp, 17 predicted proteins | sample EN1Hudsemesocosm_FD_184629 | JGI IMG/M metagenome (GOLD analysis project Ga0209495, IMG submission 184629) | Methane-oxidizing microbial communities from mesocosms in the Hudson Canyon - EN1E Hudson Canyon (SPAdes) (version 2) | ecosystem: Environmental > Aquatic > Marine > Cold seeps | place... | reverse complement strand
CGAAAATCGATTCCAATATTGTTCGTTGTCCAGATGAGATAATCGCAACAGAAATGATTTCTCATATCGATACTGTACGAAAAGAAGGTGATACAGTTGGAGGTGTAATTACGGGCTTAGCCTTGAAAGTTCCAGTTGGATTAGGTGAGCCTGTTTTTGATAAACTACATGCCGACCTTGCAAAAGCCATGATGAGCATTAATGCCGTAAAGGGTTTTGAATACGGCGGTGGATTTGAAATGTGTAAGCGTAGGGGCTCAGAAGTGAATGACCTTTTTATTAGTGATGAAGAGGGTGTTAAAACAAAGACGAATTATTCTGGTGGAATTCAAGGCGGAATTTCTAACGGAGAAGATATATACTTTAAGGTAGCATTTAAGCCTGTGGCTACCATTATGCAAGATCAAAAGTCTCTAAACGATAAAGGTGAAGAGGTTGTTGTAAAAGGAAAAGGTCGTCATGATCCTTGCGTGGTTCCACGAGCAGTAGCCATTGTTGAGGCTATGACTGCCATGGTACTATTAGATCATTATTTGAGAAACAAAAGCACTAAACTTTAATATAGAAATGAAGAATTTAGCACTACACTGGAAAATCATCATCGGGATGACTTTAGGAGTTGTCTTTGGTTTGTTAGCCATCACCATCGGTTGGGATGAGTTTACCAGCGATTGGATAAAACCCTTCGGAACGATCTTTATCAATCTTTTAAAACTGATTGCTGTTCCTTTAGTTTTTGCTTCATTAATTAAAGGTGTAGCCAGTTTAAGTGATATTTCCAAACTTTCAAGAATCGGTTCAAAAACGATTGCACTTTATCTTAGTTCTACAGTTATAGCCGTTACCATTGGTTTATTAATAGTGAATACAGTTCAGCCCGGAAAGTATTTCTCCGAGGAGAAACGTATAGAATTCAAGGAGAAGTTCGCTACTAAAACGGAAGCTAAGATGGAGGCGGCAGCTCAAGTGCAAGACCAAGGCCCTTTACAGTTTATGGTTGACATTGTTCCTCAAAACTTTTTAAATGCTGCTACGGATAATAGCAATATGCTACAGGTTATTTTCTTTGCCATACTATTCGGTATGGCTATGATTATGCTACCCGACGAGAAAACCGTTTATGTAAAAGGATTCTTTGAGGGTGTGAATGACGTCATACTCCAAATTGTTGATATGATTATGACCATGGCTCCCTATGGTGTATTTGCCTTGTTAGCGTCTCTTATGGTAGACTTCTCAGATGGAGATGTTCGAAATGTAATTGAATTGTTCTCCGCTTTAGGTTTGTATTCACTAGCGGTAATTCTTGGTTTGTTGGTGATGATTTTTGTAATCTACCCAATCATTCTTCGCTTGTTTACGAAAATGAATTATTTTGATTTCTTCAAAGGGATTATGCCTGCACAAATGTTGGCTTTCTCAACAAGTTCGAGTGCCGCAACTTTGCCCGTTACCATGGAGCGATGTGAAGATCATTTAGGGGTTTCCGAAGAGATTAGTTCTTTTGTTTTACCTCTTGGAGCTACCATTAATATGGATGGAACAAGTTTGTATCAAGCTGTAGCAGCCGTGTTTATAGCACAAGCTTTTGGTATTGATTTAGACTTAACACAACAACTTACTATTGTGCTTACGGCTACACTTGCTTCTATAGGTGCTGCAGCTGTTCCAGGTGCAGGATTGGTTATGCTAGTTATCGTACTTGGAGCGGTAGGAATGGATCCTGAAGGAGTTGCCTTGATATTTGCAGTAGATAGAATTCTGGATATGCTACGTACCGTAGTAAATGTTACAGGTGATGCAACTGTTGCTGCTGTAATTGCTAGTAGCGAAGGGCAACTCAGAGAAGTTACCGAAGATGAATTGTTGTCATAAATTCGTTGTTAGTTATTGGCTGTTTAATAGTTAATCACAAAACAAAGCCCTACCGAAGCTTCGGTAGGGCTTTGTAATTTTATATAAAAACGCTTATTTAGTTTTCTCTGTAACCCAATTACGAGCATTTACAAAAGCTTCTATCCACGGCGAAACTTCGTTTCCATTTTCCGGGTAGTGCGCCCAGTTCCAAGGGAAGATAGAACGCTCTGGGTGAGGCATCATCACTAAGTGACGACCGTCTTTTGAAGTTATGGCTGCTGTATTAAAGTCAGAACCATTCGGGTTAGCTGGGTAGTTCTTATAGCTGTACTTCGATACAATATTGTATTGATCTTCGTTGTAAGGCATGTCGAATTTACCTTCACCGTGAGCTACCCATACACCTAAACGAGAACCCGATAAAGTACTGAAGAGTACTGAGTCATTTTCTGGTATATCTACGTTCACGAAACCAGATTCAAACTTGTGTGAATCGTTGTGAAGCATTTTTGGTTTTTCTGTGTGATCAGCATTTATCATTCCTAATTCAACGAATAACTGACAACCGTTACAAATACCTAAAGACAATGTGTCTTCTCTTTCGAAGAAGTTCTTTAAGGCGGTACGAGCATTGTCGTTATACTTAAATGAACCAGCCCATCCTTTCGCAGAACCTAAAACATCTGAGTTAGAGAAACCACCAACGGCAGCGATAAAGTTTACATCTGTTAAATCTTCACGACCACTCATCAAGTCAGTCATGTGGATGTCTTTTACATCGAAACCAGCTAAATAAAGTGCGTAAGCCATTTCACGTTCAGAGTTAGAACCCTTTTCGCGAATGATTGCTGCTTTTAATCCACTAGCCGTTTTTCTATTTGGATCTAATCCCATAGTTGCTAACTTTCCGCTGAACGATGTAGGGAAGTTAAACTCTAAAGGCATGTGCTTATAGTTATTGAAACGCTCTAAAGCTTTTTCTTCACCACTTTGCTTGCGATCTAATAAATAAGAAGTCTTGTACCAAACATCTCTTAAATCGCTAACGCTTAAGTTGAAGTTTAGCTCAGTATTGGTAATGTTCAATTCAGAAGTTTCAGCTACAGTACCCAAAGTATAGTAGCCAATATTCATCTCAACTAAAATAGCATCCGCTTTAGCGATGTCGTTTACTTGAAGCAGAACACCAGCGTTTTCAGCAAATAATACTTTTACGATGTCTTGCTCATTCAAGCAAGTTAAATCGATGTCGGCACCTAAGTTTACATCAGCAAAACACATTTCTAATAAAGTAGAAATTAAACCACCTGCAGAAATATCGTGTCCGGCTTCAACCAAGTCAGATTTGATTAATTTCTGAATCGCATTGAAACCGTTCTTAAAGAATTCAGAATCTTGAATAGTTGGCGTTTCAGAACCTACTTTGTTATTTACTTGAGCAAACGAACTACCACCTAATTTATACGCATCCTGCGATAAGTTGATATAAATGATAGGCGCATTTTCCTTTTTCTTCAAAACAGGACTCACCACTTGGTTGATGTTACTACACTCACCAATTGCAGAAATGATCACTGTACCTGGAGAAACAACTTTGCTTCCGTCCTTGTACTTCTGAGTCATCGATAAACTATCCTTTCCTGTAGGAACGTTAATTCCTAAAGAAATAGCGAAGTCGCTGATCCCTTTTACAGCATCGTATAAACGAGCATCTTCACCTTCGTTTCTACAAGGCCACATCCAGTTGGCACTTAATGAAACGCCATTAAGATTATCTGAAATAGGAGCGAAGACAAGGTTTGTTAATGCTTCGGCAATAGAATTGCGCGAACCAGCAACAGGATCAATCAATGCACTTATTGGAGCGTGTCCAACTGAAGTAGCAACACCTAATTGACCTCTGTAATCTAAGGCCATTACACCACAATCGTTAAGTGGTAAATGTAATGGACCTGCGTTTTGTTGTTTGGCAACTCTACCAGATACACAACGGTCAACCTTGTTGGTTAACCAGTCTTTACATGCTACTGCTTCTAATTGAAGTACAGCTGTGATGTATTCGAATAAGTTATCTTGATTGTATTCTAGCTTAGAGAAGTTTGCTTCTTCTCTAGAATCTGTCATAATTGTTTTTGGAGAAGAACCGAAGTAGTGTTTCAACTTCATGTCGATAGGCTTGCTTCCGTCTTTTGTAGATTCAAAAGAGAAGTTCATATCGTTTGTGATCTCACCTACATTGTAGAAAGGAGCTCTTTCGCGCTCAGAGATTTTGCGTAATTCTTCGATGTGCTTTTCGTCGATTACCAATCCCATTCTTTCTTGAGATTCGTTACCAACAATCTCTTTAGCAGACAAAGTAGGATCTCCTACAGGAAGTGCTTCTAAATCGATTTTACCACCTGTTTCTTCCACTAATTCCGAAAGACAGTTTAAGTGTCCACCTGCACCGTGATCGTGAATAGAAACAATAGGGTTATTATCGCTTTCTACCATTGCTCTAATCGTATTGGCAGTACGCTTTTGCATTTCAGGGTTCGAACGCTGAATAGCATTTAATTCGATAGCATTATCCAATTCACCTGTATCTACAGAAGATACCGAAGAACCTCCCATACCGATACGGTAATTGTCACCACCTAAGATTACCACACGGTCACCTTTGTTTGGGACATCTTTAAGGGCATCTTCGTGTTTACCCCAACCGATACCACCGGCTTGCATAATCACTTTATCGTAACCTAATTGCTTATCCTCTTCAGAATGCTCAAATGTAAATACCGAACCTGTAATTAATGGTTGACCAAATTTGTTGCCGAAGTCAGAAGCACCGTTTGATGCTTTGATTAAAATATCCATTGGTGTTTGGTACAACCAAGGGCGTTCTTCCATTCCTTCTTCCCAGTTGCGTTCTTTTTCCAAGCGAGAGTAAGAAGTCATGTAAACAGCAGTTCCTGCTAAAGGTAAACTACCTTTACCGCCTGCTAAACGGTCTCTAATTTCACCACCCGAACCCGTTGCAGCTCCGTTAAATGGCTCTACCGTTGTAGGGAAGTTATGCGTTTCTGCTTTTAGAGAAAGTACAGATTGAATTTCTTTTGTATGGTAGTAATCGGCAATATCCTGACGTTTAGGAGAGAATAATTCGATTTTAGGACCTTTTACAAAAGCAACGTTGTCTTTGTATGCAGAAACCAAGTTACCTCCGTTCATTTCGGAAGTATTCTTGATTAATTTGAAAAGACTCGTTTCTTTTTCTTCACCATCGATGATGAAAGTCCCGTTAAATATTTTGTGGCGACAGTGTTCAGAGTTGATTTGAGAGAATCCGAAAACTTCAGAATCAGTTAACTTTCTACCAATCTCTTCACTTACTCTATTTAAGTAATCTACTTCATCCTGACTTAAAGCCAATCCTTCTTGATTGTTATAAGCAGCGATATCTTCAATGTGAATGATTTCTTCAGGCTTCGTATCAACCGTGAATATCTCTTGGTGAAGACCATCGTATTTTACTTGCAACATTGGATCGAAACCCGCCTCTTCATCGAAAGCAAAGTACTCTTCAATTCTATCAATACCTTCTACGCCCATGTTTAGAGTAATCTCAACGGCGTTAGTACTCCAAGGGGTAATCATCTCTTTCCTTGGGCCTACAAAAGTCCCGTCAACAGCCGCAGAATTGATTTGCTCAGCATCGCCGAACAACCATTGTAGTTTCTCACAATTTTCTTGGCTAATAATTTCTTTAGTGGCTACGGCAAATACTTGGTTTGCTCCCTTAAAGAATGAAATCATAGATAGATTTTTTGGTTGCGTTTTATGAGTCGCAAAATTAGGTATTTTTTGGGAAATAGGGCTCAAAAAAAAGCCCCGATAAACGGGGCTTCATTTTACTTCAAAAGGCTTTCAATTTGTTCAGCCAATTCTGTACCAATTCGGTCTTGTGCTTCAAGAGTAGCAGCTCCAATATGTGGGCTTAACGAAACTTGATGTGTCATTAAGATCTTCAAGCTTGGTGTAGGTTCATTCACAAAAACATCTAAACCTGCAAAGCGAACTTTACCACTATCTAAAGCGTCTAGTAAATCTTCTTCGTCGATAACACCACCACGAGCAGCATTTATTAAACCAACGTTGTCTTTCATTATTTCAATTTCAGCTTTCCCAATGAGTGGTTTCCCTTGATAAGGAACGTGAACTGTAATGAAATCAGCATTTTTATAAACTTCTTCAATAGCAACCGTATCAATTTTGAAGTTTACTTTTTGCCCGTCGTAGAAATTCAATTCGATGTCGGCACTTTCGCAATAAGGATCGTGAGCAAGAACTTCCATTCCTTGACCTAAAGCAATTTTAGCAACTTCTCTACCTATACGTCCGAAACCGATAATACCGATTTTCTTACCGCGCAATTCTATACCAGCTCCGTAGTTTTTCTTTAATTCCTTAAAGCGTGTATCACCATCTAAAGGCATATTGCGGTTAGCGTCGAATAAAAAACGAACCATACCAAAAAGGTGAGCAAAAACTAATTCGGCTACAGAAGCTGAACTTGCGCCAGGAGTATTAATTACGTGTAAGCCTTTTTCGCGAGCGTAGTCTACATCGATATTGTCCATTCCAACACCACCACGGCCGATGAGTTTTAAACTGGAACAAGCATCGATAATGTCTTTGCGAACTTTAGTTGCAGAGCGAACTAAAAGTCCAGTAACATCATTTTCGTTGATAAAATCGATTAATCGCTCTTGAGCAACTTTATCTGTAAGTACCTCAAAACCTGCAGTCTCCAAAGCGTCAATTCCGCTTTTGGCAATTCCGTCGTTAGCTAATATCTTCATGTTTATTCTTCTAAATCGTTATCAAAAACTTCAATAATATTACTCTTCTTTACCAATGGGGTCCATTTAGTTTTAAAGCGTGTAGCTCTAACAATATGGTTGTCTATCCAGTGATAATTTCCACCACGAGGTTTGTTCATCAACACACCGTGATATTTAAAACCGTGCTTATCTAGCCAAGTTGTAGTCACCTCTCTAGTGTCTTCAGTTCTCGAAGTAAAGAAAGTGATGATGTGTCCTTCATCGTACCATTCGTTAATGATCTTACGAGCATCTAGCCATGGTTCGCAAGTCACCATTCTTTCAGGTTCCTCATTAGGAACATCTTCAGTGATAGTACCGTCGATGTCTATTAGGTAATTTTTCACATTCTCATCTAGTTGCGGAGAGATGTGTTTACCGTCTTTATCGAATAATTCTTGAAGTTCGTGTGTCATTTTAGGCTAGTTTTTGCATTACATCAACTAATAACTGAACACTTTCTAAAGGAAGTGCATTGTAAATAGAAGCACGGTAACCACCTACAGAACGGTGCCCCTTTAATCCATTAATACCAGCATCATTCCATAATTTATCGAATGCTTCTTGTTTGCTTTCATCTGCTAAAATGAAAGTTACATTCATTTTAGAACGGTCTTCAACAGCCGCAGCACCTTTAAAGAAAGGGTTGCGATCAATTTCAGTATAAAGCAATTCTGCTTTTGCATTATTGATTTTTTCAATCCACTCTACACCACCGTTTTTCTTCAACCATTCTAAAGTCAACATCGAAACGTAGATAGGGAATACTGGAGGCGTGTTGAACATCGATTCCTTTTTTATGTGCGTTGTATAATCCAACATCGTTGGGATTTCGCGTCCAGTTTTGTTTAAGATTTCATCTTTAACAATCACCAAAGTAGCTCCAGCAGGTCCCATATTCTTTTGAGCTCCAGCATAGATTAAATCAAATTTTGAAGCATCGAATTGGCGAGAGAAAATATCCGAAGACATATCGCAAACCAATAGGCTATCACCTTTTGCTTCAGGAAACTCTTGGAATTGAGTTCCAAAAATAGTGTTGTTCGAAGTAAAGTGTAGGTAATCTACATCTGTAGGAACTGTATATCCTTTAGGAATGTATGAGAAGTTTTTGTTGTCAGAACTAGCGATAACATTAATGTCACCTAATTTCTTCGCTTCTTTAATAGCTTTATCAGACCAAACTCCGGTATTGATATAAGCAGCTTTCCCATCTATTTTTAACAAGTTCAAGACAGTCATCAAAAACTGTGTACTTGCTCCACCTTGAAGGAATAAAACTGAATAACCTTCTGGAAGGTTCAGCAATTCTTTCACCAATGCAATAGCTTTATCCATTACGGCAACAAAATCTTTCGATCGGTGCGAAATTTCAATTAAGGAAAGGTCGGAATTGTTAAAGTTGATTACAGCTTGAGAAGCTTGTTGGAGAACCTCTTGTGGAAGGATGCAAGGCCCTGCACTAAAATTGTGTTTTTTCATCTTGATAATGAGTCAGTTTGATTTAGTGAATAAAAAGCAAAATTCGACTTTTTAAAAGAAATGAGAAAAGTTTCGGGAGCTTATTATTAACAAGTTTTTAACCTAAATAGTAGGTGGTCAATAGTATTCCGTGACGATGAATGATTAATCATCATTATTAATTAGAATCACTGAGATTGAAGTCCTCTTTGGATGTTTTTGGCTTGTTTTCCATCCTGACTTTTGTCATTCATAGCGGGAATATCTTCTACAAAGCGCCATTTGCCATTTTTAAAAGTCAAGCCATCATAACTTAAGCTAGGAACATAAAATTCGTACATACCTTTTTGGGCACCTTCAATAGGTTCTAAATGATCGAAAATAATATATTCTTCATCTTCATCATACCCCATATTAGTACTTGTGTTTTTAGAGTATTCAAGTACCATCCTATATCGAGTTCCATCATTCATTTTTATGATAGGTGCCCCGAAAATAGGTTCTTCATTTTCGTCGAAATAAAGAATGTCAATAATTCTTTTTGTTGTCGAAGAGTTGTTTCCATCCCAACCCAATAAAGTATAATAGTTCTGTTTTTCGAATTTGGTGTGTACTATATTAGAATAAAGTGCGCCATACCAATCTCCATCAGTAAATATTTTGTACTGTTCATCATCAATAAAGGAGGATATATCGTTCAGCTTGAAGAAATAAAGTTCTTTTTTACGCTTTTTATAGAATTGTAAATAAGCATAGTATTCAAAATTTCCATTTTCTTTTGGTACGACCCAATTGAAGATTTTAAATTTTTTATCGGGTGAAGTAAGTACACTTAGTTTATCTAGATTCTCAAAAGTATAGTGAAAACTACCTCTAAGGAGTAGTACTTCTTCGATGTCTTCGATTAATAGTTTGTTCGCTTCGTCTTTTAGTGAGTCATTACTAGCTGTAAGAATTTTGTTGGCTAGTGTTTGTAATCTAGATTCAAAAAAGATGAAATCACTTTCGCTCTGAGCTTGTAGAGTGTAAGTCCATGAGCTAAAAAGAATAAATAGATATATGAGATTATTCTTCACAATGAAGGAAGGCTTTTTTAGTCAGTAATTCTTGTTCGGACTCAATATTTTCTTCATCATCAACACAACACTCTACAGGGCAAACAGCTGCACATTGAGGTTCTTCGTGAAATCCTTTACATTCAGTACATTTATCTGTAGCGATATAGTAGAAGTCATATGAAACAGGTTCTAATTCTTCATCTGCTACAGCAGAAATACCACTTTTAGAATGTATTTTCCCAGTCAGCTCAGTTCCTTCAGCAAAAGACCATTCAACACCACCTTCATAGATGGCAGTATTCGGGCATTCGGCTTCACAAGCTCCACAATTGATACATTCGTCGGTGATCTTAATCGCCATAGCGTTTTATGCTTTAAAGATTTGTATTTTGCAGCACAAAGATAGAAAAAACATTGTTGATGAATCGCGAAAAAATCATTGAAGCATTTAGCTTTTTAGGAGAGTTTATGAGTCAGTTCAAATCGATTGAAACTGAAAAGAAAAATTTAGCTTTAAACGAAGAGTTTTATGAAGCCTTTTCATCTGCGATTTATGCAGCGAAGATTCATAATGGTTGGTTTGAGGAGAAGCAAGTTCGTAGATCAGTTCAGGCTATTTCAGACTGGTTGACACAAGATGTTTTAAGTGAGTGGGTGTCTGATTACTCGCCCGTTATCAATTCTAAGAGAGTAGCTGTTATTATGGCTGGTAATATTCCTTTGGTCGGGTTTCACGATTTTGTTTGTGTGTTACTCTCTGGAAATAAAGTTTTGGTTAAGCTTTCTTCAGACGATAAAGTGTTGTTACCTTTATTGGCTAAGGTGTTGATTCGTTACGATGAAGGATTTAAAGAAAGGATTCAGTTTACGGAAGCTCGTCTTGAGAATTTTGATGCAGTAATTGCTACTGGTTCAGATAATACTGCTCGTTATTTTGATCATTATTTTGGAAAGTATCCCCATATCATTCGAAGAAATAGAAATTCTATTGCCGTTTTGTTAGGCAATGAATCTAAAGAGGAACTTGTTGCTTTAGGTGATGATATTTTCGCTTACTATGGTTTAGGTTGTAGAAATGTGTCTAAAGTGTATGTTCCAAAAGGATATAACTTCAACTTGATGTTTGAAGCTTTTTACGAGTATCATGATGTGTTTGATAACAAGAAATACGCAAATAACTTTGATTATTATAGAGCCTTGTTTTTGATGGGTGGAAATGAGATGTTAGAAAATGGTTTCTTATTATTGAGAGAAGATGATTCATTGGTTTCACCTATTTCTATGTTGCATCACGAAACTTATGAAAGTGTAGATGCATTAAAATTGGATTTAGAGTATAAGAAAGATCAAATTCAATGTATTGTTTCTTCGTTAAATATTTCAAATTCCTTTGAGCTAGGACAAGCTCAATGTCCTGCCGTAAATGATTACGCAGATGGGGTAGATACTATGGAGTTCTTAACGAATTTATAATCTTTTGATAAGTTTTGTAAATAGTTCCGATAAATTAGGTTCGGCTTTCTCTGCGGTGGCTATAATCTCTTCAATTGATACTGGGACTAGGTTGTCTGGATTACACTCATCTGTTAAAACGGATACCACTGCGCAAGGTAAGCTCATATGGTTGGCAACAATAACTTCAGGAACAGTAGACATGCCAACCAGGTCAGCGCCTAATATTTTTAACATTCTATATTCAGCACGAGTTTCAAGAGAGGGGCCTTGCCAAGCTGCATAAACGCCACTGTGAAAATTGCAATCAATATTAGCTGCGCATTCCCATAGTAAATTACTTAAGTTTTTATCATAAGGTCGAGACATGTCAGTAAATCTCGGCCCATGTTCATCAATGTTTTTACCAATTAATGGGTTTTCAAATAATAGATTGATGTGGTCGTCGAGAATGACTAAGTCACCCTTTTTATAATTAGAGTTGATAGCTCCAGATGCATTAGAGATTAGCAGGTTATCTATCCCTAGTTCCTTAAGTACTCGTATTGGGAAAGTGATTTCTTTCGCTGTATACCCTTCGTAATAGTGGAATCTTCCCTGCATAATTACTACAGGTTTATTCGCAATCTCACCAAAAATTAATTGTCCTTGATGAGACTCTACTGTTGACACTGGGAAATGCGGAATGTCACTATAAGGAATGGTCAGTTTAATGGTGCAATTTTGTAGCAAACCACCTAAGCCTGTACCTAGTACAATTCCAGTGGTTGGTTTGTGAAAATTAAAATTGTTAATAAAACTTATTGCATCTCGTATCTCTTGCATAGTCAAGGTTTTGAGCAAAAGTAATGAACATTTTGTTGTTAGTTTCAGCTATTTCATAAAATTCTATTTTGATAATTCGCTGAATTGTATATATTTGCATTCCTAGCATCTAAAAAAGAAGATGTTTTTAGTTTTAAAATAGATATTTTATCCATTTCCCCCAGATAATGTATTTTAAAAAAGGCAGCTCAATTGAGTTGCCTTTTTTAGTTTTAGTCACTTTTATCTTTTGGGTATAAAAAAATCCTCGATTTCTCGAAGACTTTAAGAGTGACTTGGCAGGGGCTCGAACCCTGGACCCTCTCCTTAAAAGGGAGATGCTCTACCAACTGAGCTACCAAGTCAAAATGTTAAAAAATAATAAGTGACTTGGCAGGGGCTCGAACCCTGGACCCTCTCCTTAAAAGGGAGATGCTCTACCAACTGAGCTACCAAGTCAAAATATTAAAGTACCTAGAACAGGAGTCGAACCTGCACGACCAAAGGTCATACGCCCCTCAAGCGTACACGTCTACCAATTCCGCCACCTAGGTAAATAAAGAGCGTGTTTCTGCTTCGTGAAAAGCGATGCAAATATACGGGCATTATTTTAGAAGACAATGCCTCTTTTTAAATTTTATTTACTGTTTTTTTAAGCCACTGAAAACCTTACTATTCTATGATTGGAGAACGTTCGAAAACTGCATTCTCATCAAATAATTTGCGGTATGTTTTCAAGTCGTGATAGTTTTTTGCTCCCATAGATTTAGTTACGTGCATCATCTTAGGATTGAAATCGCCAATCCAAGTTACAATTACGTCTTTGTAGTTAGGACGCTTTGTGCGTAAATGTTCAGCCGCAGAATTTAACACATAAGATTCCATTCCAATTCCTTGGAATTTAGGTGTAACCCCAAAGGCTAATCCCCAAACAAATTTCGGCTTACTAAAGAGTTTTGTCAAAAGGAATTTTAGTTTACCCCAAAGGTTGAAGTTCCCATTTGTAGCTTGGAAAAATTGATTCAACTCAGGGAGCATTATTAAAAAGGCTATTGGTTTGCCATTGAAGTAGGCAAACCAAACTAAATCCTCTTCCATAACTGGTTTTATCTTCTTTAGCATTGACATAGCTTGCTCTTCAGACATACCTTTAAAGTTGTCGTGTGTTACCCAAGCTGAATTATATACCTCACGAAAATCTTCAGCGTATTTCTTTAGATTTTTCTTATCTATAATCTCAAGGGAATAATCATTGTTCTTTTTAATCCTTTCGTACCTTTTAATATAACGCTCTGGCAATTGTATGGTAAGTGGTCTAATAAAATTATGTTGATTGAAATAGGTTTGGAAACCATAGTTTTCGAAAAATGCTTGATAATACGGAGGGTTATAGCTGTTAGCATAAATAGGGGGGTGGTCAAAGCCACTTACTAATAAGCCCCAATAGCGATCTTTTTCCCCAAAGTTGATTGGGCCATCCATAGCTTCCATATCTCTATTTGATAACCATTGCTTACAAGCGTCGAATAGTAATATTGCAGCAGCCTTATTGTCAATGCATTCAAAAAAGCCCATTCCTCCAGTTACTTGATTAAAAGTATTCGCTCTTTTTTCATCAATAAAAGCTGCTACTCTACCAATAGTTTTACCATCGGAGTCTTCTAGTATAAAACGCGTTGCTTCACCATGTTCGAAGTATTTATTCTTCCTCTGATCAAATACTGCTTCTACTTCTTGTTTGATGTGAGCTATCCAATTTGGGTCATTCTTATAAATAAGGTATGGAACCTGATGAAATTTTTTGATGTCGGATGGAGTAGAAACTTCAACGATCTTCATATATAAGTCTTTAGGAATGGCGATTAATTTTATCTTTGTTTCTGCATTTTCAATGCAATTTTACGATTTAAAAAGCAATAGATGAAAAATAAGCTTGTAATTGTTACGGGTGCTTCTTCAGGTATAGGAAGGGCGTGTGCTATTAGGTTTGCTCAAAAAGGAGCAAACATTGTTTTGGCAGCTCGTTCTGAAGAGAAGTTGAAGGAAGTATCTGCCGAGATTTCTAAATATGGAGTAGATGTACTTGCTGTAGCTACAGATGTAAGTAATGAGCAAGATTGTATGCGCTTGATTGAAGTCACATTAACAAAATTTGGCAGAATTGATATTTTAGTAAATAACGCTGGAATTTCTATGCGTGCTGCTTTCGCCGATTTGGATGTTAATGTGCTTAAAAAAGTAATGGACGTAAACTTTTGGGGGATGGTATTTTGCACGCGTTATGCAATTGCAAGTATACTTGAGAATAAAGGTTCTGTGGTTGGGGTTTCATCTATTGCAGGATATAAAGGATTGCCTGGTAGAACGGGGTATTCCTCTTCTAAATTTGCAATGCACGGATTCTTAGAGGCTTTAAGAATTGAGAATATAAAGAAGGGCTTACACGTTTTGATTGCCTGCCCCGGATTTACAGCTTCGAATATTAGAAATACAGCTTTGGCTGCTGATGGTTCTTCCCAAGGAGAAACACCTAGAGAAGAACAAAAGATGATGCAACCTGAAGAGGTTGCTGAATACATAGTAGATGCAGTTATTAAAAGGAAAGATCGTTTAACGCTTACCTTTAATGGAAAACTGACTGTTTTGCTAAATAAGTTTTTCCCAAAGCTCGTTGATAAATTAGTTTACAACCATATGAGTAAAGAATCCGATTCTCCTTTTTAGATGAAAATTTTTCTTGTCGGATATATGGCTTCAGGTAAAAGCGTGGTGGGCGAGCAATTAGCTCAACTACTCAATTACCGATTTGTAGATACCGATCTATGGATTGAAGCTAGATCGTGTAAAACAATTCCTCAGATATTTACTGAAGATGGTGAGGATAATTTTAGAGCTAAAGAGAAAGAATGTCTGGAGTTTTTAATGGATCAAGAAAACTTAGTTGTAGCTACAGGTGGAGGAATACCTTGTTATCATCAAGCAATGGAGTTTATGAGTGAACTTGGCGAAACAGTTTATCTTAAAGCCAATCTTCAAACTTTAGCCGCGCGTTTGTGGGACGAAAAGTCAGATCGCCCCAAATTGAATTCTTGTAAAAGTAGAGAACAGTTGATGGATTTTATTTCTGAACATCTTTCTCAAAGAGAAATGGTTTATGAGAAATGTATTCATTCTGTATCAGTAGATGGGAAGTCTGTAGAACAGATTGCCCAAGAAATTAAATACCTTTTAATATGAGTCCTATAGAATTAAGAAGTGACACTTTTACCAAACCAACAAAAGCTATGTTGGATTTTATGTTTCAAGCCGAAGTAGGTGATGATGTTTGGGATGAAGATTTTACAGTAAAAGCTTTAGAAGAAAAGATCGCCAAAATCTTTGGGATGGAAGCAGCGCTTTTTTGTCCTTCGGGAACGATGGCTAATCAGATTGCTATAAAAGTTCATACACAACCAGGAGATGAGGTTATTTGTGACTATTCATCTCATGTGTATCAATATGAAGGTGGAGGTATTGCATTTAATTCTTCAGCCTCGGTAAAATTATTGAATGGTGAATATGGGAAATTGACAGTCGATTTGGTTGAAGCAGCTTTACGAGATGATAATGTTCACTTTCCTCGTACAAGTTTAGTTTCTGTTGAAAACACGACCAATAAAGGTGGTGGTGCTTGTTATGATTTAAAGACTTTACAAGAATTATCCTCATTATGTATAAACAAAAACTTAAGTTACCATATGGATGGCGCTCGATTGTATCACGCCATAGTAGAGACTAACACTAGCCCAGCAGATTATGGTACCATCTTCGATAGTATCTCTGTGTGTATGTCTAAAGGATTAGGAGCTCCTATAGGTTCTTTGTTGTTAGGAACGAAAGAGTTTATTTGCAAAGCGAAAAGAGTGCGTAAGGTACTTGGTGGTGGTATGCGTCAAGCGGGGTATTTGGCTGCTGCTTGCGATTATGCTTTAGTTAACAATGTGAGTCTATTAAAAGATGATCACCGCAGAGCTAAAGAAATTGAAGCGGTTTTATTAAGCGTAGCTTATGTTTCGGAAGTACTTCCAGTTGAAACCAATATTGTAATTTTTTCTGTAGAGAATCCAACAAGTATAGTCGATTACTTGAAGTCGAAGAACATTTTATGTTCTGCGATAGGTCCTCAACAAATTCGTTTTGTAACACACTTGCAATTTGATGACGAAATGCTGAAAAAGTTAAAGTCAGCTTTGCTTTCTTACTCGTAACGCAATGCTTTTACAGGTTCTACCTTTTGGATAAGAATTGCAGGGATTATGAGTATACACATACAAATGAGTATACTCATCAAATTAATCATTAACCAGTTTTCTAGTGATAATACTACGGGTAATACTTTCACGTAATAGTGATTTGGATCTAATTGAATAGGGGTGAAAAAGTGTTGAATCCCGATAATCGAAAGTCCAATTCCATTTCCAATGAGTAAGCCTCTTCTTAATAAGTAGAAAGCGTGGTACAAAAAGATTTTCTTAATCGACATATTGGCTGTTCCTAGAGCCTTCATCAAGCCAATCATTTTTGTTCTCTCGAGAATAATAATAAGTAAGGAGCTAATCATATTAATACTCGCGACTAAAATCATAATCAATAGGATGATTAGAATGTTGAGGTCGAAGAGTTTTATCCAATCGAAGATTTGAGGATAGAGTTCTTTGCTTGAGTTTACGCGTGTGTCATACGGACTCACCATTTCCACCATAGCGTATACCTCATCACTATTAAACCCTTCTTTAACTTGAACTTCTATAGAACTACATTGGTCTTTTGTCCAGTGGTTAATTTTTTGAAGATGTTTTATGTCGGCAAGAATGTATACGTCATCAAACAATTCTATACCCGTTTCATAAAGTCCTTTAATCGTGAATTTTCGTATTAAAGGTTGATTGCTTTTCTTTCCTTGAAAGTAAAATAGAGCTTTGTCTTGAACTTGTAAGCTTAGTTTTTGCGCAAGCTTTTTTGAGATAACAATTTCTGAACTCTTTTTGTCTGAACTGTATTTTGGGGTGCCTCCTTCAGTAATATGAGATTGAATGAAATCCCAATTATAAATCTCATTCACGCCTTTAATAACAATACCTTCAAACTCAGTTCCGGTTTTAATTAAGGCATTTTTAGTAATATGTGTTTGAATCTGGTCTACACCTTCAATTTGTAATAAGCTACTTATAAGAGTGCTATCAGCTAAAAGAGGTGCGGCTTCTAAGGATTGATTAAGGTCTAAAACGGACACTTGAATATCAGAGGTAAATCCGCTAACTTTATCACTGATTTTTTCTTGCAAACCTTTACCGGTAGCAATGGCTAAAATCATGATAGTTATGCTTAAGCTTACCGCAGCAATCGCCATTTTTAAAATAGGTTTTGAAATGGAATGCTGAAGATTTTTTTCGGTGTGTAAGCGCTGGGCTACAAATTTTTCAAAATTCAAGGCTATATGCTTTATATATATTGTTCCAAAGATAATAAAATGACTCTTCTGATTCTGTTTATCTCTGGGTTCTTATTTTCTTGTCAAGGACAATACACAAATAGTATCGTTACAGGTGCAGAACAGCTTGATGAATATACTTATTTATTAGAAGGTAAAAGTGTGGCTTTGGTAGCTAATCAAACTTCATTAGTTAATGAGGTGCATTTGGTAGATACTTTGCTTTCTAGAGGATTAAATATTGCTAAAGTTTTCGCTCCAGAACACGGTTTTAGAGGGGAGGCTGATGCAGGGGCTCATATTGATAATGAGATGGATTCTAAAACGGGATTGCCTTTAATATCTCTTTATGGTAAGAATAAAAAACCTTCTAAAGAAAGCTTAGAAGGAGTTGATATAGTTGTGTTCGATATACAAGATGTAGGTGCTCGATTTTACACTTATATATCAAGTTTGCATTATGTGATGGAAGCCTGTGCTGAAAATAACATTCCTTTATTGGTTTTAGATCGGCCGAATCCGAACGGACATTATATAGATGGCCCCCTTTTAGATACCGCATATCAGTCTTTCGTAGGGATGCATCCAATCCCTATCGTTCACGGAATGACCATTGCAGAGTACGCCCAGATGATTAATGGTGAATATTGGTTGAATGACTCCGTACAATGTGAATTGTATTGGCAGAAAATGGAGGGCTATAGTCATAACAAAGTCTACGATTTACCTGTAAAGCCATCTCCAAATTTACCTAACGCTCAGGCTATAGCTTTATACCCATCATTATGCTTGTTTGAAGGAACAGCTATTAGTGTTGGTCGAGGAACTTCCAAGCAATTTCAAGTTATTGGTTCGCCAGAACTCGATTCTTGTGCTTATGTTTTTACGCCTATCTCAGGCGAAGGAGCGAAGTATCCTAAATATGAAAATAAATTATGTTGTGGTTGGGATTTACAGAATAAGGAATTGATGTCAGAGATCAATCTTGATTACTTGATTGAGACTTTTAATCAGTATGATGTGAAGGGGATAGCCTTTTTTAACTCCTTTTTTGATAAGTTAGCAGGCTCCAATGAATTGCGTATTCAAATTGAATCGGGTTGGAGTTCTGAGCAAATCAAAGAGACTTGGCAAGAAGATTTAAATCGATTTAGTAATTCTAGAACACCCTATTTAATTTATCTATAAAATGAGTAATAATATATTTGCTTTCACCTTAGCGATGATCTCGTTAAGCCTTAACGCTCACGCACAAACTTTAGATAATACTTTAGGAACGGAAGATCGTAAAGTGAAAAAGTTTGGATGGATAGCCGAAGGTCCTGGGAATTATGAATTCTTCTTTGTTGGAGGTGCTCGATATACGGGTGCATTTAGTTTCTATTTTGAAAATAAAAGGTTTAAGCAATCCGCAAATTTCAAAAATGGTTCTTTCCACGGTATGGTTATCGAATACAATAACGATGGTTCGATAAAAAGTAAAGGGCGTTATAGAAATGGAAGTAAGGTAGGGAAGTGGATGTATTTCTACGATACCAATTCTTATGAAGAAAAGGTTTACACTAGAAGAGAGCCCAATCAGGTAAGGAAATCTGTTTTTGTGAATTCTAATTCGGTAACGACTGAAAGATTTAAAACATTGCGTAATATGCGTTTTACTAAGTACCATTATGAGTATCATTCTAATGGAAATTTAAAACTCAAAAAAATACTCGTTAATAGATTTCGAAAGATTTATGAGATTGAGGAGTATTTTGAGTCCAACAGAATGGCTAAACACTATTTCTTACAGTTTGACGTTGAAAATGAAGAGTGGGTTTATGTTAATGAGTACAAAGAATTTAATAAAAATGGTAAGCTATTAATTCACGAATATCATTAGTGATAATCAGCAATTCGTAACCTATGGACACCTCTAAAAGGGGAGTATAATTCGCTGAATTATTTTTCGAATTTAACTTTCAATTTTCATTTTGATTATCCACACAATAACTTACTTTTGCAAGGCAAAATAGAGAACTATGAATTTACACGAATATCAAGGTAAACAAATACTAAGTAGCTACGGTGTTGGGATACAACGCGGAATGGTTGCTACAACTCCGGACGAAGCGGTTGCTGCTGCAAAGCAATTAACTGAAGAAACGGGTACTGGATGGCACATCGTTAAAGCTCAAGTACACGCAGGTGGTCGTGGAAAAGGTGGTGGAGTGAAGTTAGCTAAGAATTTAGATGAGTTAAGAACTCACGCTGAAAACATCTTGGGTATGCACTTAGTAACACCTCAAACTTCTGCTGAAGGTAAATTGGTGCACCAAATATTGGTTGCTGAGGATGTATACTATCCAGGTGAGAGTGAGACAAGTGAAATTTATATGTCAGTTCTTTTGAACCGTGCAACAGGACGAAACATGTTAATGTATTCT
>Ga0209495_1001106_pt1 | contig 19409 bp, 23 predicted proteins | sample EN1Hudsemesocosm_FD_184629 | JGI IMG/M metagenome (GOLD analysis project Ga0209495, IMG submission 184629) | Methane-oxidizing microbial communities from mesocosms in the Hudson Canyon - EN1E Hudson Canyon (SPAdes) (version 2) | ecosystem: Environmental > Aquatic > Marine > Cold seeps | place... | reverse complement strand
AATGATAGCAAATGAAGCCCACGGAAAAAAGGTGCCAGGTCTTGAATATTGAATTATTTGAGCTGGATTCAAAATTCATGACACCTTTTCTATTTCGTAACATCATGAGGTCAGCCAGTTTTATATCGGGGAATACCACCTAACCAACTGTTTTATTAGGAATAATAACCGAAATATTGCGTACCACTATAAGTACAAGTACAATAACACGAACAATGAAGCATGAGAGTATACACTATGGACACGATGAGCTATTCGGCATTCCGTAATCATTTAGCAGGTACCTTAGATAAGGTCAACGAGGATCATAAGCCACTTCTTATTACTCGTCAAAATGGAAAACCAGCCGTAGTGATGAGTCTGGATGATTTCCATGCTTATGAAGAAACATCCTATCTTATGGCTAGCCCCAAAAATGCAGAACGCCTGAATCAGGCGATTGAAGAAGTCGAAGAGGGTAAAGCCGTGCAGCATGAATTAATTGACGAATGATTTTATCCTGGGCAGAAAAAGGATGGGAAGATTATCTGTATTGGCAAAAAACCGATAAGAAAGTGCTCAAGCGTATAAACTTATTGATTAAAGATATTAAGAGACAAGCCTTTAAAGGGCTAGGTGAACCTGAACCGCTAAAACATAATTGGTCAGGTTATTGGTCACGACGAATAGACCGTGAACATCGCTTAGTTTACAAAGTGGTTAATGAATCGATTATTGTTGTTCAATGTCGTTATCATTACTAAAAACACCGTTAAGGAGTGTAGCAGCACGATGGAGCCTTTGATTTGTTATTCGTAACAAACCTATACCATTAGGTTTCATTGTCCAACCAAACAGCGGACATATTGCACCAGTTTATACAGTCATTGTGCAGTGCATAAAAATCAACTCACTTAAGTCATTTTTCTATCGATCACCTAAATTCATTCAATTCTTTAAATGTCCTGAATTCAAGTCACCACAAAAAGGCCGGTTTATTGCTTTACACCAGTCTTGTAATTTTTTTCAAAAATACGAATTGGAAAAGCGTCAAAACTTCAGTCCATCCCTTTTCAACACAGATAAAATAAATTTAGAAAGGAGGCTCATCATCATTATCTTGCCTGAATTCAGGTTCTTTGAAAGAGAGTGGCTCTTCATCAGTGTCTATATATTCCCACATTTCATTTTGATGTAAGAAAATGGGATCAGCATTTCTTTCAATAAACTCATCCACATCCATACCATCAATTGTAGGGCTTCGCTTTATTCTGACTTGCTTGCCATTCATAAAAACCCACTCATATTTTTTTTGACGTTCAGCTTTTGCCTCTTTTCGAGCACGTTTTTGTGCTGTTGTGAGTTTCTTTTTAATTTTGGCCATTGCCTAATACACACGTAGTTTAAATATTCATCATGACTTCAGTCATTTGTGATTGACCTAACTCTGTCAAAAAAAACTCACCAATAGTCCGAATTCCACACTTAAGGATAGGTAATTTCTTTCTCAAAATCGGGTCTAATCGTTTGCTCATTCATTTTTATGGCTCTATAAAAACCAGTGAATTCCTGAGTTATTCTTATTGGTAGGAGGGGCCTATCGGCCCCTCCTTATATCGACAAAACTTTAATTAATGCTAGGAAGTTAGAGGTATATGACTCTTTAAACTGTGGTTTATTAATAAACCATGTTCATTTTTATTTTCCCAACGCCAGAGCCGAATATTAAGTTACATTGCTTACACTCAAAATTTATTTCCATAACCGTCGCTTTGTAGTATTAACCGTTGCTTTGATTCAAATCTAGCTTTCATTATCATCAGTACCCTTACCTAGATCTTTATACTCTTTAATCGAAGCTTGCAAAGCCAATCGTTGTTTTTCCAGCTCCAATAACTCAATCTCTCTTTTAAGATAAATATCTGCTTTTTTTCTGGCACTATAGCTTTCTTCCTGCATGGCCAGACGTTGTACTTCGTAACGTTTTTTATAGCCTACATCTGTTTCAAATTCTAATTGCTTTTGCTTATGTTTAAGATCTAATTCTTCTGTATGAATCTTATCTTTAATTTCTCTCCAGTTAGCCTGTTCCCTTTCATATTCGGCAATGTCCGCAGCTAATTCCTGTTCTTTTAATGTTGCCTGGTGAGCAATCAACAGCTCTTTTTCTTGCTGTTCATTTTCTCGTAACAGTGCCTGCTGACGCTGTTTTTCCGTTAATTCATTCACTAAAGCCATTTCCTTTAACTGGCTATGCTGGTTGACTTTATCCTGATGAATCTTTTTCTTAACTTCAAATTGTTCTAGTTGTTGCAGTGCTTTTTCTTCCAGCAACAACTTATTATTTTCGGCCAATAAAGCTTGGCGTTGTCGCTCTATTTCAGCCAATTGATTTATTTGCTGTAACTGTATGCGTTTATGATCTATTTTTTGCTTTTCTTTTGCTTGTTGCTGCCTGAATAATTCCGTTCGTTCAGATTCATTAAATTCAAAGCTTTTTTTCAATACCGATAGATAAACACTTTCTTTTGCAAACTGTACATCAGGAAACTCTTCAAAACTCGGTTTCAACTGGCATAACACTTCCGATTGAATATTCTGCAAAATTAACATTTCATTGATAGCAAAACCAATCTTTTTCTCTGTCTCCTCCAGCCCGTCACGCACCCATGCCCCATCCGATAAATTAAGCAACTCTCTATGGACTAAATCCAAGGCAACATCATGATAGGCATTTTTAATATGCTCGTTCAGTTCTGTCAGAATCTCAATATTGCTCATGGCATAATTAAAGGTCGCCTGAAACCGCACATCTAAAACCACATCCAGGGTGCAAAAACCATCATACAACTTGACCTGTTCAATGCATTGCCATTCTTCAATGGTTAAAGGATAAACCGTATGGTAAAAACGTTTTACAAAATTCTGGGGACGTGAAAATATTTTTTGATAAGGCCCAAATTTACTGAGTACCAGCTGTCGGTCAACTTCAAAGCCAGACTCCCAAACATTCTCAGCGCCCTGCTCATTGTCTGAGGACAAAGCCATTAACCAGCTATCTATTTCTGTCTTGGAATTATTCATTTGCATCAACCTGAGCCTGTTGCTGGACTCTGGCCGCCTGTTTCAGCTGATAAATCTTTTCTCCCATTTTTTCAGCAATCAACGGGTAAAGATTAGGTGCAAACTCGACTGTTTTATCATCAATTTTTCGTAAAAACCCACGATTTAACAATAAACCAACGGCAAACATTCTCGACCAGTCTGAATAACGTCTGGCTTTTTCAATTTCAGTTTTCTCAATCACCATTTGCAACTCATCATTTGCATTAATGGTAAATTCACTAAATTGCCTTAAGCACTCAAATACTAGCTCTTCCTCTTCGGCAGTTAATGGACCGGGAGCAGTAAACTCCAGTCGATAGGAGAGTAAAACGGTAAAAAAATCGACCATTGCAGCACAGATAAAAGCAAATATTGAGAAGCCCTGCCACATTGAAACTGATGGATTAATATCTTCTGTATATTGCTTATATGTCATTAATAAAGGAGCCTCTGGCAAGCCCTGACCGATGGAACTGGAAAGTTTCCCTACCTGTAACTGTACATCCTGATAATAACTTAACACTTGATAATAAGAAGCTTCCAGGTCTTTGGCGATATCTAAATCACTTAAACTTGCCTGTAACTTTTGAATTTTTTTATCCAGCTCTGAAAACTCTATATCCAGCGCCTCCTGCTTTAACTTTTTAGCCTGATAAATCTGGTTATAGTGTTTCCAGAAGGGCCCCTCGCCCACTTGATTTTTATAGCCTGCCGCTATTAATGGATGGGTTCCGAAATAAGCTTGTGAGACTTCAACAGAGGCAAGTTTAAGCTCTTGATGTTGCCTGGATAAAACCTCACCTTTAATAAGCGATACCTGACTAATATAGTCTTTAATCCCCTGCCTTATTTGATTAAGCCGGTTAATATGAATAGTGTCTTTTTGTGAAATCTCGTAAAACTTAAAATAAGAAAAAGAAACTGAGGCCATTAAGGCAATCAGCAAAGACAAAAGCACTGAGAAATAGCGCATTCGATTGGCTTTCCAATGTATCCCTGCTAGCTCCAAAGAACAGATCACCACGATAGATTGAATCGCAACGGTTATAACCAAAGCAATCCACGGGGTAATAAAATGCGACAGGCCGTAATAGGTAGTAAACCCTGAAGCCACACTGAGCATCAATACGATAGGAATCGTCCATATCCTCAGCATTCCAACAAATAAGGTCTGAATCGTATTAATTAAATACCCGACGCCAGCCGATTTTTTTTCTTTAATTTCAGTTTTTGACATGTTTTAACAAGTGCTAATTATGTTGATTAGACAATAATTAATTCACCCTCTCATCATTTTTATACATGGTTTCAGTCATTATTGCGCCGTCTTTGTCCCAAATTGTCACCACACCTTCTCTTTTTCCATTGATAAAGTGACCTTCTACTTTTCGCTGTCCATTTTCATGCCAATCTATCCATAGACCATGCTTAACACCATTTTTATAATGTTTTTCAATGATTTGTTGTCCACAGTCATTCCACCATGTCCACAAGCCTTCTTGCTTACCCTGGCTATAAAAGCCTTCACTCTCTTTTCGCCCGGTCAGATGCCATGCAGTATAAAGGCCATCAGCCAAACCCTCTTTGTAATGTACTTCCTTTTCAATTTGACCATTGGCAAAACGCGATATAAATTTCCCGGTAAAGGGCTGGTCATGACTGGGCACATATTGGTAGCCTCCGCGATCCAAAAGTCGATTAACCACTATACTCACGACTTTTTTACCACATTCAGGGCAAAAATTAACCTCGCCTACTTCAGGTAATTTAGTACCGCAATTATGACAAAACATTATTTAAACCCCTTGTTTATATTTTCAAAATTTGTAATTACTCAACGTAAAATAATAGCTACCGCTATGAAGTCCTCTCCTGCTGGATGCCTACACGGATGTAGGTAATTAGAGCAATGCAGGAGCTATTGCCGAGAGGGTTGGGTGAGGAGAGCTTAAAATAAATTCTTTTTGCCTTTAGAAACAAAGAAAAAAGCATTTTGAAAAGAGAACTATTTAATTTCTCCTCGCCCAACCCTCCCCAGCAAGGGAGGGCTATAGAGCAAACCCCACCAGACTTCCAGCCACCCCGTCAAACCACTGCTGCGCTTAATTACTCTGCTACTATCCGTCCATTTTTATAATTCCCTTGCCATTTTTTTTGACCATTGGCTTTCCAGACGACCCATAAGCCTTCCTGCTCTCCATTTCTCCAATGACCTTGAGAATACATTTGCCCGCTCTCATACCACATGGTTTCACAACCATTTTTCTTGCCATTACTATAAACGATTTCACCTTCTTTCTGGCCGTTGTGATACCAGGACACCCACAAACCATTCAAGATACCTTTAGTCCAGCTTATCTCACTTTTCTTTTGTCCATTTTCAAACCACTCGCTTTCCAAGCCATCAAATTCATTGTTTACATAGCGGATTTCCTGTGCCTTTTTGCCATCTTCGTACCAATAACCCCAAGTGCCATGTCCATAGCCATTATTAAAGGTTTCTTCATGTTTTTTCTGACCATTACGATAATAGGCTATACCTGAACCAGTAAAGGGTTTGCCTTCATAACACATCAAATTATTTATTTTTTGTAATTTGTTGTAATCTACCCTTGTGACTAATACTTTATTACCACATTGAGTACAAAAATTTGCACTTGCAAGTAATTGATTACCACAGTTGCAACAAAACATATCAATTCCTTCTACATATTCAAGGTATGTACCAGTATAATTCAACACTTTAAATGATGCCTACAAAAATGAGGACAAGATTTTGCCAAAAGCCAGTGATTTAAAACAAGGGTCTGCAATAGAAATTAACGGTGAACCCTACGCAGTCAAAAAAATTGAAGTAAGAAACCCGACCTCCAGGGGGGCATCAACTTTATATAAAATTCGTTTTGCTCATATGAAAAGCAAACAAAAACTTGATGATACTTTCAAAGGTGATGATTTCCTTAAGGAAGCAGACTGTTCTAAATTAATGGTTCAATATTCCTATCAGGATGGTGAAAGCTACAATTTCATGAACCTTGAAAGCTATGAACAATACACTCTAAATGCTGAAGATATAGACGGGCAAATTGAATATCTGACTGAAGGACTGGAAGGCATTCTTATTTTACTGCTTGATGAAACGCCTTTAGGTATTGAATTACCGACCACGGTAAGCCTGGAAATTGTTGAAACACCGCCTGCAATGAAAGGCGCTAGTGCAACTAACAGAACCAAACCGGCACAATTGAGCACAGGCCTGGAAGTGCAAGTCCCCGAATATATTGAAACAGGTGAAATAATTAAAGTGAATACCGATACTGGAAAATATATGTCCAGAGCTTAAACTTATATTTCAATGTTATTAAGGGCAGAGGATAACCTTCTCCCTTGCCCCTAATGCTATTGGAATTTAGAAAAAAACTCAAAGGCATGTGAGGAAGTGAGGCTTTAGCCTCATAAGTACCTGAGTATATTTAATTTAACAGAAATATTGTAGGAGCGTCCGCCCTCGGCGCGATTTATTAGAGAAAAGAGCATTATTTTATTCGCGCCGAGGGCGGACGCTCCTACAAATCATTATTAATGTTTAGAATAATTAAAATATTAACTAATTTTTGAAAATATTAATTTAAAAAGGCACTAGTACTTATGTTTCAGGCGAGGCTAAAGCCTCACTTCCTAAGTCAACAGTATTGTCCTTTGCCCCACCCCACAAAAACACAAGTGGGCAGCCATTTATTCATCACGCCAAAGTAATTTTCTATGTCAGCAAATATTTTAAATATCCACCATTCCAGCGTTATTGTTAAAGATACCCAGGCTTCATTAAAGTTTTACTGTGGTGTTTTAGGTTTAAATCAACTTGAGCGACCCAACTTCCCATACGCGGGTGCCTGGTTAGAAGTGGGCTCACAACAAGTTCACCTGCTTGAATTGCCAAACCCAGACGCAACTACAGGACGTCCAGACCATGGTGGAAAAGATCGTCATATAGCCTTTTATGTATTGAACCTTGATTTAATCAAAGACTCTTTAGAAAATAACAAGGTTAACTACACCTTAAGTGCATCAGGACGTAGAGCTTTATTTTGCCGCGACCTTGATGGAAATGCCTTAGAATTCATTGAAAAACCAGAGTAAACAAGGTCTTTCAATTAACGCCTGTTTATAGAATATGCCGAGAAAAAACACCCAATGAAACCTTATACAGCCAGTCAATTCCAGGTATCAGCGACTAATACGACTTGTTTAGAGCTTCAGATCAGTGGTGACTGGGTTATTGGTAACACCATCCCTAGCCTGGATAGGGTAAAAGAATCGCTCTATCAGCAGCACAATATCAAGCAGGTTGTGATCAACAGTACCTCTCTGGGTCAATGGGATAGTCGTTTAGTCTCTTTTATTTTATTACTCACAGAAAATCTCAATAACAACCATATTGAGCTTGATATAACGGGCTTACCCCCAGGCATACAAAGCCTGTTAAAGCTGGCGACCACGGTGCCAGAGAGAAAAGGTGTTGAAAAAATAGAACAGCAAGCTTCTATTGCTGAACAACTTGGCAATAAAGTGATTAGCGCCATGACCGAGACGCAACTTTTCTTCAGCTTTATAGGCGAAGTCTGCTTAAGTTTTGTCAGGTTCAGTCAAGGAAAAGTACGTTTTAGAAAACAGGATTTTTGGCTCATCGTGCAGGAATGTGGCCCCAATGCTTTACCTATCATCACCCTGATTAGTTTATTAATGGGCTTAATTCTAGCCTTTATGGGGGCGATTCAACTACGCTTGTTTGGAGCCGATATCTATGTTGCCAATCTGGTTGCTATAGGCATGTCGCGTGAAATGGGGGCGATGATGACAGCCATTATCATGGCAGGTCGCACAGGCGCAGCCTTCGCTGCAAAGCTGGGTACCATGCAAGTTAATGAAGAAATCAATGCCTTTAAAACCATGGGCATTGCAGCCATAGATTTTCTGGTCTTACCCCGAGTACTCGCCCTTAGTTTAATGATGCCTCTCTTAACCCTTTATTCTGATGTTATCGGCATCCTTGGCGGTCTATGTGTTGGGGTTGGATTGATGGATATCTCAGTCGTTGAATATTATCTGCAAACACAACAATCAATCACCTTACTGGATTGGTCTACAGGTATTTTTAAAAGTGTGGTGTACGGCTTACTCATTGCTATTATTGGCTGTATGCGCGGTATACACTGTGGCCATAGTTCTTCCTCCGTCGGTGATGCAACCACCACTGCCGTGGTTAGAAGCATCGTTACAATCATTGTTGTTGATGCCATTTTCACTCTTTTATTCGAAAGTCTGGGTATCTGACTATGGCACAAGATCCTCACATTATTGTTAATGACCTGACCATGGCTTATGGCGATGATGTTATTCAACAAAACCTAAATTTTAGCGTTAATAAAGAAGATATCTTTATTTTAATGGGTGGCAGTGGCTGTGGTAAGAGTACTCTGCTGCGTCATTTAGTGGGGTTAAAAGAACCTGCTAAAGGCTCAGTGTTTTATCAAAACACCAATTTTTGGCAGGCCAGTGAACAACAACGCAATGAACTGATGCGTCATAGTGGCATACTCTATCAAAGTGGGGCTTTATGGAGTGCCATGACGCTGGCAGAAAATATTGCCCTGCCCTTAGCTGAATACACTGATTTAAGCTCGGCAGAAATTAAAGAACTGGTTTCATTAAAATTAGCTTTAGTTGGATTAGCCGGTTTTGAAGACTATTATCCATCTGAAATCAGTGGTGGTATGAAAAAAAGAGCAGGCCTGGCCAGAGCGATAGCCCTCGACCCCGACATTCTCTTTTTTGATGAACCCTCCGCAGGTCTTGACCCTATTAGTGCAAAATTGCTGGATGATTTAATTCTGGAACTACGGGATAGCCTGGGTGCAACCGTTGTCATAGTCACTCATGAATTAGCCAGTATATTTGCCATAGGTAATAATTCTATTTTTCTTGATGCTGACTCTAAAACAATGATTGCCAGTGGCAACCCAAAAGCTTTACTTGAAGAGTCCGAAGACCCTAGAGTTCGCCAATTTCTCACACGTGGTGAGCATCATAATCGTACAGAGAATTTCTCATGAATAACAAAGCCAATGCGACAAAAATAGGTACATTTATTATCGGCGCCTTTTGCCTGCTTATCGGCAGTATTTTTGTTTTTAGCAGTGAATCATGGTTTAGTAAAAATCATCAATTTATAGTGGTCTTTACAGAGTCCATTAACGGCCTTAACGTAGGCGCACCGATTAAATTATACGGTGTGCAAATTGGTCATGTTACCGAAATTAATGTAGAACGCGATATGCAACGTAATATGACCTTAATTCCCGTGGTATTTGAGGTTGATCAGGAAAAGATTAGTGCCTATGTCGATACCAAGAAAAAAGACTGGGATCATTCAGAAGTTGATAAGCTAATCGACTCAGGCTTGCGCATGCAATTACAACTCGGCAGCCTATTAACAGGGCAATTATTTATTGAAGCCTTGTTTTTACCTAATACAGAAATTCAGTTATACGGCCATAAAACAAAGCTTAAAGAAATCCCTTCTGTCCCGTCAAAAAGTGATGAAATTCAAAAAGCACTACGAAATGTGCTTGAAGGCACAAAAACAATTGATTTAACAAAGTTATTTACTGATCTACAAAAAACAGCCGCCAACATTGAACAGATAACAGGCTCAAAACAAACCCAAAGCACCCTAACTGCAATTAATGCCAGCATGCTTGATTTACAAGGCATCCTAAAAACCTTGAAAACGGATATAAAACCACTAAGTAGCAACCTGAATAAAACAATCACTGATGCCGACAAACTGTTATTAACGCTTGATAGCAATGCCAAACCGATATTAGAAGATAGCCGAGAAATTATATCTACTGGTAAAAATACCTTGCAAGCAATCGATTCCACACTAAATAATGTTAAATCCTTGATTAACGATAACTCACCTATCAATCAGGGTTTGCAGCAGGCATTACAGCAATTAACTCGTGCAGCCAGTGCAACCCGCAGTATGATGGATTATTTAGAACGTCATCCAGATGCATTGCTATTTGGCAAAGATATTGATACAGAAGAGAAATAGTCATGAAATTAAAAAAAATACTGATCCCTCTCTATTTATCGTCCCTTTTAGTGGCTTGTAGCTCACACCAGGCCACTAGTTTTTATCAGCTAAAACCCATAGAATCAATCAACCCAGCGCAGAAACAATCACTTGCTAAACCCATCACTATCTTAGTGATGCCAATAAAGTTTCCTGAATATCTTGATCGCCCTCAAATACTGATCAGAGACAATGATTTCAAACTGAAATTGAGCGAAAACCACCGCTGGGCAGAACCGTTAAAAAATGAATTCAAGCGAGTATTGCTAGAAAACCTCAATAACCGTATTTTCCCCAGTACAGCATTGGTCTATTCTGAACTCAATGGCCTTGAGCCTGATATCTCAGTATCGATTGAAGTATTACAATTGGATGTTAATACTGATAATCAAGCGACTCTCTCTGTAAAATGGGCTTACTGGATAGCTAAGAATACTCAAAAAACCATCAGACTAAGAAATAAATACACCGTAACCGTTAAAAATAAAGACTACCAATCCAGGGTAGAAGCACAAAGCCAGGCTATTACCCTTTTTACTGATGAGCTGCTTAACACCCTATACTCCTCTCAGAATTCTACCGACAAAAAAACTGAAAGCAGGTTTTAACGCTGTACAGACTGATACCTTGACACCTTTGAAAAGATAAATAACGGAGTAACCGTTGGATGGGCACGCTATAGCTTTGCCCATCCACAGTCTGCGAAAGTACTCATCAAACCAAAATTGTTACACTACTTCTAGTCTCCCTTATCAACAATAAAAACAATCATCACTAAAGAGACAAGTATGTCACACCTTCACATGACATACTGACAAAACCGACTGACAACTCTGTCAGGTTTCATTGTAAATTCAAAGTACACCCCACACCCTCAAAGGCCTTAACAAAGTTGGCATTAGGTTTGCTTAACACTTAAGTGATTTCAAATTTTAACGCCACACCTGCTGTGAAGCAGGGCCGGAAAACTTCAGGTCTCTTAGTTTAAAAGAGATAGCTGGGTCGCATTACCTTATACAGGATTAACTATGATAATGCGCCATCTCCTTATGTCTATTTTATTACTTGGCAGTTTTACTGCTCATGCTGCTACTTTTAACTTCATATCTTATGCTGATAATGATGCCAATAATGACGGACATCATGAATGGGGTTACGAGCAATTTTCAGTCACTGAAGATAATATAACGCTGAATGCTACAGGACTCCATAGGAAAGATAATGGCTGGCAACAAGCATATGCTTATCTAGATAAAGGAAACGCAGGGCTGGGGGTTTGTAAAGTGCTTAACACAAACAATCAGTGCAATCCAAGCTCTGACGATAATGTCACTTATCGTGAAGCATTGGTATTAGGTTTTGATAAAACTGTAAAACTAGACACCGTTCTATTTCAAAATGGTAGACATAAACCAAATTTCACTGGAAATTTTAGCTTAAGTATCTTAACAAACAACCTGTGGAGTAACTGGGAAACATTCTCACTAGAACATATCTTTAATTCTGAACTGATTGGAAATGGCTTCGCTTTCTATAACCCAAATGACTCTACTAGAAATTCTAAACAGTTCTATATTGAAACATTAACGGTATCATCTGTCTTGAGAACTGCATCAAACACTGCAACTGTTCCAACCCCTAGCACTATTATATTATTGCTTGTAGGTCTAATTGGTTTTAGCTTAAACAGTATACATAAAAAAGCTGTTTTTCCAGGGCTTAGTAAACCAGTAGAGTTAAACTAAAAAGGTCTTGACATACCCTGCCCCCCTCTAAAATGTATTGGTTTTTAGAGTGATTAATACACACATCATGCCATCAAAGGAGTTCGTGATGTGACGTAAAAAACCAAATATTTTATTGGGGATAATCGACAGCTATCGTCCTATAACGCTCCATAGCGGAGATAGAAATAATTAAATATACCCTCTAACTAATCCATTAGTTTATTGACTTACCTAGTAGCCTGTCCGAGAATAGAGAACCTACTACGGAAGCTGCTAATTAGCCATAAGCTTCCGCTTATTTTAGAGGACCAGCTACAGGCCCCGTCATTCCGGCATGCTCTCAGCAGGAATCTAGATATTTAAAGATAGATTCCCGATAAGAGACTTCGAGGATGGCGTGTTTAATATTGTGTTACAGGTACTTTCAACCTTTATTCCTATAAGATGGCGGAAGCTCAGGGGAAATCAGGAAAGCTTTTCATTAGCTAGAACGAGCAACGATCCTGTTTTGATCGTCAGCTTTTTTTACAATAGTCATCAGCATTAGTTAAATTTGTTGTTGCTCCTGAAAAAAACATGTTTCCGTTCAGAAAAAACGTTCACACCTGTTTTAGAGTAAAAATCACACTAAATTTCGAAAGTCAAAACTTTAAATGTCAATAAATTTTACAGTCTATACTTTCAGCTTTCTTAAACTAACAGTAAAGTGCTGTTATATAGAAGAAAAATAAACTCGGTACATTTTATGCTTTTCATTAGCATCTATACCTTAACTCTACATTTTTAATGCAATTATAAGGATTAAATTATGAAAAAACCTAATCTAGTAAAACCTTGCTTAGCTATAAAAAACAAACTTTTTTATGGAATATGTCTAACAGCAATGCTTACTACAAGCAATATCGCTTCAGCTGTTCTTGCTCCCATTACAACTGACTTAACAATTTCTGGAAGTGGAACAATAAATCCGGTTTATCCAGCCGCCAACACTACTCAAACTGGCTGGGTTACCGCGACTGTTGGAGGTTCATTATTAACGAGCTCCTTTGACGAAAGTGCCGTACCTAGCCCGGCTCTTCCCCCTTCAATACCTTTTATGCATATAGGTGATGGACTGTCTATTGGTACCACTTTACAGGCAGGCGATGACGGTGATTATGCTTATATAGCTGACTACACAATGAGTTTTGTCAATCACTCATCCGACGATTACAAAATTATAGTTAACTATTTCTTTGATCATGAAGTGGATGCTGATGGCAATAGTGCCTTTGCACAATCAAATATTGATATAGAAGAAAATGGAATTGATATCCCCAGAACGCCCTCTAGTGTTGGTGGTTTCAGTGAGATTTATTCTGAAACTGATGCTGAAATAGATGAAGATACTTTGAACGGTGTTTTGCTGGGCACAAATGGTGAAATTGTTTCTGATACAGAATCATTACCTTTTGAGTTTATTGTTTTGGCTGGAAAAACCAGTGTGTTTTCTTCAATATGGGACTGGGAAGGTTTTGTTGATGGAACAGGCACTTCAACTGTAGACTTTTCTGCCAATATTGAAATTGCTAGTGTCATTAATTTAACTGCTGTACCGTTGCCAGGTGCGATGGTATTCTTTATTTCAGGGTTATTAGGTTTAAGCGCAACAAAATTACGTCGTATACAGCTTTAAAATCATAAGCCCAAGCTTCAAGCGTTTAGATTTCTCACCTTTTCCCCATTTTGAGAAGGTGAGAAAAAAATAGCACCCCCTATCCAGGAGAACGCAAATGAATAAACAGGACAATTCACCAATCCTTTCAAGCACACTGTCCATTGTAATAGTTGCTTTATCACTTTTTAGCCCCTCCCCAGTAAAGGCCAGCGAGCCTTTTGTAGGGCAAATTCAGTTTTTTGCTTTTAATTTCGCCCCGCGAAGCTGGTCATTTTGTAATGGACAACTTTTACCAATCAGCCAAAATACAGCCTTATTTTCATTATTCGGTACTATATATGGTGGCGATGGTCGTACCAACTTTGCCTTACCTAATATGCAAGGTCGCTCACCTGTCCATGCTGGCAGAGGCCCTGGCTTGACATCCCGCCGACTAGGTGAAAGAGGGGGAGCTGAACAAGTCAGCCTTAACAGCTTACAAATACCAGCACATAGCCATACCCTAAATGCCACTAGCAACAGAGGTGACCAAACAACCCCAGTCGGCCATAGTTTATCTAAAGATGGCAGGGATAAAACATATAGCAATACTACTCCAAACACCAGCATGCATAGCTCTTCGGTTGTTGCAACAGGTGAAGGCCAAGCGCATAATAATATGCCGCCGTACCTTGCAGTTAACTGCAATGTTGCACTGGTCGGGATATACCCTCCCAGAAATTAAACTGAATGCAATCGAGGTATAAAACGATGAAATCCAATATTCCCAATAAAATAAGTTTAATAAGCTGTGCAACGATACTGCTCACCAGTTTAACAGCATCTCAACCAGCCACTGCATCTGAACCTTTTATAGGTACAATAAAATATTTTGGCTTTAATTTTGCGCCTCGTGGCTGGGCGACTTGTGATGGACAATTACTTCAAGTATCTCAACATGACGCCCTGTTTTCATTAGTTGGCACTATCTATGGCGGAGATGGCAGAACAACGTTTGGCCTGCCAGATATGAGAGGCCGCATGCCTGTCCATATGGGCCAAGGTCCAGGCTTAAGCAATCGAACTATTGGTCAAAAAGCGGGAGCAGAAACAGCCACTATTACGACCGCCCAGCTCCCGGCTCATAGTCACAAGCTCATGGCAACAGACAGTGCAGGCAACCAGGTATCACCAGCTGAACATACACTGGCTAAAGATGGTAACGATGCGACCTACAGAGATGAAGCACCTAATGTTACTATGCACGCTAGCTCAATTACCGCATCAACGGGCAGTAGCCAGACACACCAAAATATGTCCCCTTATCTAGTAGTGAACTGTAATATCTCATTAGTCGGTATTTATCCGTCCAGAAATTAAGGAGAACTGTCATGAAAAACAACATTTCAAATCACGTATTAAGCTTAATTTCTGCCGCACTCTTCAGTACCAGCGTTTTCTCAGTTTCGTCCGCACAAGCTTCTGAACCCTATTTAGGACAGATTGAATACTATGCTTTCAATTTTTCCCCCAGAGGCTGGACGACTTGTGCTGGACAAATATTACCTATAAACCAGAACCAGTCTTTATATTCGCTCTTAGGTACAACTTATGGAGGGGATGGTCGAACCAGCTTTGCTTTACCCGATATGCGAGGCCGCGCTCCTATTCATCCTAACGGGTCATTTCAACTGGGACAACGATCTGGAGAAGAAACACATAGTTTAAACATTAGCGAAATGCCCAGTCATACTCATCTGCTACAAGCGACCACTAATAACGGTAACCAAACAACACCCACGGGTAACACTATGGCATTTGATGCTCCTGATGAGACGTACAGCGACGCCACACCCAATGTGACTATGCATAATAGTTCAATTGGTACAACTGGACGTGGGCAAGGGCATAACAATATGCCTCCTTATCTAGTTATTAACTGCAACATAGCAATACAAGGATTATTTCCTTCCAGAAACTAATCAGATCTATCTGACCGCTATCATTCAAAGCTGCCCAGTTAATTAAACTGGGCAGCTTTTTAAACTTGCTCTAGTCCTTTACCAAAAAAGCTTGATATGAAGAAGATATACCTTATTTTAATCTTTAATTTCTTAACGCTTGCTTCTATTCAAGCCTATGCAGCTAAAGATTTAGCGGCAGAATTAAAACAGGCGCAGCAAGATTTATCTGCTGGTCATTTTGATATAGCCTACAGCCAATATTTGAAATTTGCTCAACAAGGTAACTCCCTGGCTCAATTTACCACCGCTATGTATCATCAATTAGGCTGGGGAAATAGTGCTATTGACCCGATCAAAGCCTGCCACTGGCATGAAAAAGCAGCTGAAGGGGCAATTCCTGCTTCATCTCATTTTTATGCCGAATGTCTAGAAAAAGGAATCGGCAGACCGTCAAGTCCTACTGAAGCTGCCCAATGGTATGAAAAAGCCGCTAATTTAGGACACCTTATGTCTCTCTGTTCTCTTGCTGATTTATATATGACGGGAACAGGGGTAACAAAAAACCCTACAAAAGGCTTGCAACTGTGTCAACAAGCTGCTGAAAAAGGAGCTGTACCCGCTCGCCTTAAAATCGCACTTTATTATTTAAATGGTGATCTGAGTATCCGCGATCCATCACGAGCATATCAATGGCTGGAAATGGCTGCAGTCCAATCAGCCCACGCTAATTATCTATTAGGTACTATGCATGACAAGGAAAATGGCACCCCAGCTGAAAAAACTAAAGCACTTTACTGGTATGAAAATGCAGCAAGCTTAGGGTATGTTCCAGCTTATTTAGCAACAGCCAAGCTGTATTTTCAATCCTTTCCTGAGCTAAAAGAACAGCAGCCAACAGCTGATAATCTGGCAAAAGCCTACATGTGGCTTTCTGCATCAAAACAGTCCTCCTTTAGTACAGCTGAATCAGAGCAAGTTAATACCATGCTTAACCATGTTAACTCAATCATGCCCAAAACCTGGTTAACTAATCTGGATCAACAGGTTAAAGCACACTTTAAATCATACCCTGTCAGCAAATAATCAGGGAGCTGGAAAGAAATAATTGCCCCATATTTGGGCAGGATTTTTGTTTGTATTCAGTGGGGTAGCAACAGGCGCATAGCAAGCTACGTAACTGTTGCTCTAAAATATCTGAGACTCGTACCTAACCCTGTCTCTTTTCGTTTAAAAACCTAGAGTCAGACATTTTGTAGAGACGTAGCATGCTACGTCTCTACGTATCTGGAAAACCTCAGTTGAATAATCAATTCTAGCTTATTAATGCATATCAACCACGAAGTACATGGAGATGCTATTTATCTCTTACTGTTGTTTTAAAATGGCTGAGACTCATACGTAATCAGATAATGGTATCAGACAAGGCTATTAACAACACTCATATTCAACCCCATCTATGAACCCTGGTTAAAACAGGTTTTTCCAGTAAGTAATAGGAGATACTCGCCATTAACACAGTCAGTAAAAAACTTGTCAGACAATAAAGGTAAACATGTTGCACAGCATCCAAACCATAACTCGCCATGCTTCTATCTACAAACACTAATACCGGCAAGTGATATAAATAAAAACCATACGATACCCTGCCTACAAAAGCCAAAAGAAAACCATCCAGAGCTTTTTTGATATAAAGCGACCTAGGGCCACTGTATATTAATATTGCCATTAAAACTGGAAGCATTGGCAAACCATATCGGCCATAAGGAATCTGAATAACATCATTAAGGCTTGTGCCAGAAAAAACAAATAATAGTATAAAAGTACAGCTAAAGATCAAATCAAAGTGTACTGACCGCCATGCTCTACCTGTCTTATATTTTTGCTCATCATACAAAAACAAATAAGCAAGCATAAGCCCTATTAAAAAATGAGGTAAATGTGCAATTAATGAGTGACTCAGCACAGCACCATAAGGTCTTAACCAGATCAAGAAAGTATTATAGGGCCAGAAAATCATTTGATTCACGCCATCGACTATTAGGTAATGAATCAAATAAAACAAACTGGCTAAAAAGAATAAAAAATAGCATTGCCAGGCCCTTTTAACTTTCTGTAATAGAATAAATATCAAAGGCATAAGCAGATAAAACTGAATTTCAACAGCAATAGACCAAAATGGAGCATTGATACTGAATATTGAAAATTCAGCATAATTAAACAAAAACAAATAATGCAGTCCAATATCTGCATACATTTGAGGAAACTGCCATATACCACTTATAAAAACCAATAGCGTTAATAAAAAATAATACCCTGGCAAGATTCTAGCAAACCGCAACATCAGATACTTATAAAAAGATGGTAGTGATTGATTGCTATTGAGTGCCCGCCAATATGGCAGACTGATTAGAAATCCGCTTAATGTAAAAAACAGAGATACGCCATACTCACCATTAGCAAATAAACGCGCCAAATCGAATGGTCCAATAGTTAACTCCAATCTGACTTGCTGATTGAAATGAACGAAAAACACAGCCACTGCAGCTAATGCTCTTACTCCATCCAAGCCCTCTATATGTCTCTGACTCATAAACAAAACCTATTCTTCAGAAACTGAAAACTTCCAACTCTCCAATGCAGTCTCAGCTTTTTGCTGAACCTTTTCATCCTTATCTTTTGTGGCTTCATTTAAAAAGTGCTTAGCAGGTAAGATAGAAAAAGTAGATAACTCTTCTAAAACAATTTTTCGTAATTGTGGATCAGATGATGAAAATAATATCTGCGCTAACAACAGGCTAGACTCAACATTTCTAAAATACCCTAATGCCTGTATAACTGCCACTAAAACCTGATCATCCTTATCGCCTAGTAAGGGTGATAAAATTCTTATCACCTGTTCATCGTTTCTCAGTGTTAAGGTTTCAATTAAGTCAATTTTAACCTTTGCGTCTTTTTCATCCATCAGCATCTTAGCTAACTCAGGAATCGCATCTACATCAGCTAAAGCATCAATCAAACGAATTTTTTCAAGCTTATCTCTTACTTCAGAGGAAATAGGCTCCGATAAATCCTTAGCTTTACCATAAATACGGAATTCTTTAATCTGCCGTTCCGAAGCAAGCAAATCATTTTTATCAATTGCTGTGTAAATAATGACAAATGATCTCCCGCTGGCTATCCGCTTTAAAGCCTGTTCAATAGGTAGTTTATCAAATAGAAAACTTACCTTTTCTGTTAAATCACCCTTCACCACAGGACAAACATAAGTCTCTTTACAAAACTGTTTAAGAACCCTCTCCAGAGGTACTCTTGATGTCCTTAAGGTTAAAAAGTTATCTTTATGTTCAAAAACAAAATGTAACTTGTCATTTCGTTCAAGCTGTTCAGCATGACAAATCTGTATACTTAGCAAGGCAATAACCATTAGCACTCGAATCAAACTCATAACAATTCCCAAAAATAGCGTTCAATAAGACAATCATAGAATATGTATTATTGATGCAATAATTAAACATTTTCCACATGCTAATAAAATTTAATCTATCCTTTACAGTATGAATATCCATGCTTTTACTAAATAAACAGCATGGGATAAAAAAACTTATAACACAAACCATACAAGGAACACAGCATGCGTTGCCACCAAGTTGATTACACCATTATCGGCCATGATATTCAAATGGTTGAAATTGAATTAGATCCTGATGAAGCAGTGATTGCTGAAGCAGGCGCTATGACCTATCTGGAACAGGACATTAATTTTGAAGCCAAAATGGGGGATGGTTCTGAAAGCGGCGTGATGGGTAAACTTTTTGGCCTGGGTAAACGTATGCTCACTGGCGAGTCCGTTTTTCTGA
>Ga0209495_1001098_pt1 | contig 19515 bp, 24 predicted proteins | sample EN1Hudsemesocosm_FD_184629 | JGI IMG/M metagenome (GOLD analysis project Ga0209495, IMG submission 184629) | Methane-oxidizing microbial communities from mesocosms in the Hudson Canyon - EN1E Hudson Canyon (SPAdes) (version 2) | ecosystem: Environmental > Aquatic > Marine > Cold seeps | place... | reverse complement strand
GTGTGCATGGGGCTTGCTTGGTGTTGATAATGAAATTATCAGTTTATCGAGGTAGTTGGATTATCGCTAAAAGTATGCGGAAATGATGAAGATGTGAAGTTAACGCAAAATCGGATCCCCCCTGATTTATAGAACATAAAAAAAGACCCACTTAAATAAATAAGTGGGTCTTTGGTTGGGGGACTAGTTAATAATACAACCAGTCCACTCGATGGCCTCTTCATCTCGTTTGATAGATGCTTCAACTGAAGCGTCTATAGAAAGTCCCAAGGCTTCTTCTTCAGCCGATTCTGCTGCTGCATTAGCGGCAAAATCAGCTAGATCCATTTGAGCATGATCTACTTTGCCCAGATCTTTATATGCATTCATCATTAAACCTACAATGATGTGGAAGGTTTCCCTTCATTGTGCCGCAATTGGCAACGTTACTATCGCATATCAGGACAGTGGCAATCAATACTAAGCGGTGTATAAGTGGAGTATTATGACAATGGAATGTTGTTAAATAGCTTGAGTTTTTTATCTGGCAGGTATAGCCTGACTGAAGGACATGTTTTTTGTAGGGATATATTCCAAATGAGGGAATAAGTATGCCAACAACATCAATGAATACTGCCGATTATGTTCGGAGTTTAATTGAGTCGAGTTTAGACCCGCTCGTCACCATCGCGCCTGATGGTGCGATTACTGACGTGAATAAAGCCACGGAGCTTGTGACAGGGCTTAAACGTGAACAGCTTGTTGGTACGGACTTTTCTAGTTACTTCACTGATCCTGAATATGCACGTGCTGGTTATCAACAAGTGTATGAACAAGGTTCTGTTCGAGATTATCCCTTAGATTTACGCCATATTGATGGCCATACCACGCCTGTTTTATATAATGCATCCGTATATAGAAATGAACAAAATGATGTTGTCGGGGTGTTCGCTGCAGCGCGAGACATTAGCCAGCAGATTTCAGCAGAGCAGCAGTTAAAACAAGTGGGTGAATACACCCGAAGTCTGATTGAATCAAGTTTAGATCCCTTAGTTACTATTGCTCCCGATGGTGCAATTACGGATGTTAATAAAGCAACAGAATTAGTGACAGGGCGTACACGTGAACAGCTTGTGGGTACTGATTTTTCTAGTTACTTTACTGATCCTGAATATGCCCGTGCTGGTTATCAACAAGTGTATGAACAAGGTTCGGTTCGAGATTATCCTCTCGACTTACGTCATAGTGATGGTCATGTAACCCCTGTTTTATACAATGCTTCTGTCTATAAAAATGAACAGGGTGAAGTTGAAGGCGTGTTTGCTGCAGCGCGTGATATCAGTCAGCAAAAATCAGCAGAGCAGCAGTTAAAACAGGGTGCTGAATATACCCGAAGTTTGATTGAGTCGAGTGTTGATCCCCTAGTTACTATTAGTGCCAAGGGTAAAATCATGGATGTTAATAATGCCACAGAGAAAGTGACTGGGGTTGACCGTGAAGATTTAGTCGGTAGTGACTTTTCTAATTATTTTACTGATCCTGAATATGCACGAGCCGGTTATCAGAAAGTATTTACCGAAGGTTTTGTTACTGACTACCCATTATCAATTCGACGTCGAGATGGGCAGATTACTCACGTTCTATATAACGCCTCAGTTTATAGGGATTCGGGTGGAGTGGTACAAGGTGTATTTGCTGCTGCGCGGGATATTACGGCACAAAAACAAGCTGAAGATCGAATTAAAAAAATAGCACGTTATGATTCAGCGCATAGCAAAATTTTGACTGAATTTAATTCATCACAAGATCGGGTCGTTGTACTGACACATTTACTTGATATCTTGGCTGAAAATAATAATTATTTGATGAGCGCTTTTTATGGCTTTGATGAGTGGGCCGGAGAGCTTCATTGTGAGGCAACTCATGGCCTTAATAATAACTTTCAAAAACAGTATGCTTTGGGAGAAGGATTAATTGGAGAATGTGCTCAAACCAATAAAAAAATAGTGTTACATGATGTTGATAATGATGATTTCTTTATTGATGCTGGCTTTGCCAAGATAAAACCCAAAACAGTCATTATTACGCCCGTCAGTTATCAAGAAAAACGCTTAGGCGTATTTGTCATGGTCTCACGCGAAAGTGCATCAACAGATGAATTGAAGTTTATTGAACGTTTATGTGTACAGACAGGGGTTGCCTTACATAATCTTAAGCAATATGAAGACATGACGACCATGACGGGTAAATTGCGTGATCGAAATGAAGAAATTGAGCTCAAGAACAAGCAACTGGATGAAGCCAGTAAGATGAAGTCTGAATTTCTTGCCAATATGTCTCATGAGTTACGTACACCACTTAATGCCATTCTAGGTTTTTCAGAAGCGATGAGAGACAGCATGTTTGGTGATGTTAATGATAAACAGGAAGATGGACTTGGGGTTATTTATGAAAGTGGTCAGCATTTATTAAGCCTAATAAACGATATTCTTGATTTATCTAAAATTGAAGCAGGTAAAATGGAGCTGGATTGTACTAATTTCAGCTTGAATGATCTTGTTGACCGATCTATTTCCATTATTAAAGAAAAGGCGAGTAAACATAATATTCATCTAGAGCTCTCACTCGATCAGCAGATTGCTGAAATGTCAGCGGATGAGAGAAAAGTAAAACAGGTCCTATTTAATATATTATCTAATGCCACTAAATTTACACCTGACAATGGCACGATATCTATTACCACTAAGTTACATTTAAATGTAATACCTACATGTGATATGAATGAAAATCGTCGTAAGGATTATGTGACGGTTGCTATTGCCGATACGGGCATTGGTATTGCCGAGAATGATCTTGCCAGATTATTTACTCCATTCGAACAATTGGACGGGTCTTTTTCAAAAAAATATCAGGGAACAGGCTTAGGCTTGGCGATGGTTAAACGATTAACAGAATTGCATCATGGTTGTGTGAGTGTGGAGTCCGAGTTAGGTAAAGGTAGTTGTTTTACGGTGTGGTTGCCTATTGTAAATGACTCTTTTCATTCTGAGCTTGAGGATAGCTTGTCACATTATCTAGAGCTGAAGAAAAAAGTGCTGATTATGAATCATGATGATCGTGATGCTGCCATTATCAGAACAATTTTAGAAGATGCTGATATCGAGGTATATCGCACAACGCATATGTCTGAACTGGATAGCAAAGTAGAACAATATAATATTGATGCCGTATTGGCTGAGGTCGGGGTGCAGGAACTTGAACAAGTACAATTATGTGATAGTTTTACTAACCCTGAGAAAAAAATACCATTGATATTAGTACAGATGGGTAATGTTGACTTAGCTGGCGTTGCGCTTAAGCCAAGTGCAATCGTGAATAAACCTGTTAATAAAAATAGTTTGTTGAGGGCGGTTATTTCAGCAGGTATCCCTATTGATAAGCCATTATTGAAAGACTATTCTATTTTAATTGTTGATGATGACCCTAACTCAGTCGAATTAATTAGTACCTATCTACAGCATGATAATATCGAATTGAAAAAAGCATATTCAGGTGAGCAAGCAATAGCACAGCTAAAATTGTCATCTCCTAGTTTGATTGTGCTTGATTTGATGATGCCAGGCGTGACAGGTTTTGATGTGGTTGCTTATATGCAAACAGAACATTTACACCACATTCCCGTCGTTATCGTAACCGCTAAAATTATTACTGAAGATGATATTCATGCATTGTCAGGAAAAGTAAGTGATATAATTGAAAAGTTCAATATCGATCAACAAGGATTTGTTAGTTATATAGAAAACCTGTTGAGGAATGCTGATAGTGGATAAGAACCCCCACATTTTACTGATAGAAGATAATCCCAACAATATTAAATTGATGGTGATGCTACTTGAGCAACAACAGTATAAAGTGACTGTTGCGGTGAATGCTGAAAGCGGCATTGAACAAGCCAATGCACTACTTCCTGATATGATTCTTTTAGATATTCAGTTACCTGAAATGGATGGGATGGAAGCATGCCGAATACTTCGACAAAACGAGAAGTTAGCCTATATTCCTATCATTGCATTAACAGCATTTGCAATGCCCGGAGATAAAGAACGAATCATGGCTAACGGATTTGATGAATACATGGCCAAACCATTTAATTATCGAGAGTTTTTAAAATTAGTTGAGCGGTTGCTAAGTCGTGGTGAGTGAAATTAAATTACCTCGAATTGCTATTGTTGATGATCAGCATAGTGTAACTAGCCTATTGAGCACGCTATTAGAGCATGAGGGGTATGATGTTGTTGCCTTTAATAGCGGTACTGATTTTTTAAATTATATAAAGTCTGCTCATATCGATATGGTGTTATTGGATTTAATGATGCCAGGTATGACGGGGTATGAAGTGATCAAACAACTTAAAGCTACGATCACTAATGAATATATTCCTATCCTTATTATAAGTGCGCTTACAGACCGTGAATCACGGTTAAAATCCTTGTCATTGGGTATTGATGATTTTTTAAGTAAACCGATTGACCGTGAAGAATTGTGGCTTCGTGTAAGGAATACCTTGCAAGTAAAAGCGTATCAAGATCAATTAATTCAAGAAAAAATATTACTTGAAGATACTGTTGAACAAGATGAACAAGATATCGAGCTAAGCCATATTGAAACAATTCGAACGCTGATTATCGCATCAGAGTTTCGTGATGATGAGACGGGGCAACATGTAGGCCGCATAGGACATTATGCAAAAACATTGGCGAAACTTGCTGGAACCAAGCGTGAATATATTGATACATTATTCTATGCTAGTGCTTTACATGATATTGGTAAATTAGCGATATCAGACAGTATTTTGCAAAAAAAAGGTGCTTTGACAGAGAAAGAATTTGATCTAATGAAGAAGCACACGGTGATTGGCAAACAAATTTTATCAAATGCGACCACCTCTCCTTATTTACGCTTGGGTGCCGAGGTTGCGTTAACCCATCATGAACGTTGGGATGGAAGTGGTTATCCAAATGGTACCAGTGGTCTAGGTATTCCACTGGGTGGCCGTATTGTAGCTATTTGTGATGTGTATGATGCATTAAGGTCTATTCGCCCTTATAAACCTGCCTTTACTCATGAAAAGGCAATTGCAACTATGAGGCACGGTGATGGACGAACTGAACCCCATCATTTTGACCCTGAGCTATTAAGATTATTTTTATCAAATGAACATTTGTTTGAAAATATTTATCAACAGACAATGTCTATTTTCGATTTAAACACGAATTAAGAAAATTTACGTGTTTTAGAGTCGTTAACTGTGTATGATCTTCCCAATTTGGTGGCAATGATCACCTGAATATTAAGATTGAAGTGATGAAATTTGCGCTTCAAAGATGTAATGACGTTAAAATAAGCAACTCTAAATGGCTACCAGCCTTGAATTCGAATAAGTAATGCAAGTTAAGCTTTTCAAATTGTAGATATGTGCGTAAAATACGTCTGTTTTTCGATCCAGTTTTGTACAGGCAGGAATATGGTAACAATTAGATTATCTCGCAGCGGCGCTAAAAAGCGTCCTTATTACACAGTTGTAGTAGCTGATTCACGTAACAAACGTGACGGTCGTTGCATTGAGCGTATTGGATTTTTTAATCCTTTAGCGCAAGGTCAAGAAGAAACATTACGTTTAGATCTTGATCGTGTTGCATACTGGGTTGGTGAAGGTGCACAACCATCAGAACGTGTTGCTAAACTGATCGGTCAAGCTAAAGCTGCTTAAAGCTATCTTGAGTAAAGGTAGTGACATGGACGCTAATGATGAGTTTGTCCTTTTAGGAAAAATCTCTGGCGTCTTTGGGGTGAAAGGTTGGATGAAAATATTTTCATTCACAGAACCTCGAAAGAATATATTGAGTTATTCACCTATTTACATGTCTCGAAAGGGCGAGTGGATAGAGATGGAAGTGTCCGGTGGACGCGTTCAAGGTAAAGGTGTGGTGTTGGGATTGGCTAATGTAACCGACCCAGATCAGGTTTTACCATTGATTGGCTCAGAACTAGCTATTAAAAGAAGCCAGCTAAAACCAGCGGCGAAAGACGAATTTTATTGGTCTCAGTTAATTGGTTTAACGGTCATTAACATGAACGATGAAGTGCTCGGTAAAGTTGATAGCTTGCTTGAAACAGGTGCACATGATGTGTTGCTTGTTAAAGATAAAGAACGTAAAACTGAACAACTAATCCCATATGTAATGGAAGAAGTGATTCAGCTAGTTGATTTGGATGAAGCACTTATTCGAGTCGATTGGGAATTAGATTATTGAGGATGTAGTGCTATGCATTTAGGTGTAGTGTCTCTCTTTCCTCAAATGTTTGAAGCAATAACGGAGTATGGTGTAACAGGCCGTGCTGTATCGCGGGGAAAGTTAGCGATAGATTATTGGAACCCGCGTGACTTTACGCAGGACAAACATAAAACAGTAGATGATAGGCCGTATGGTGGCGGACCTGGAATGGTAATGAAAGTTGAACCATTACAGCAAGCTATTCAAGCTGCAAAATCAGCTTTAGGTCAGCAAACTAAAGTGGCATATTTGTCACCGCAGGGTCGAAAACTTGACCAGCAAGGTTTGCAAGAATTGGCAACAAGAGAAGCAATGATCTTTGTTGCTGGGCGATATGAAGGTGTTGATGAACGCCTCATTGAGCAAGAGATTGATGAGGAGTGGTCGATTGGTGACTATGTTCTCAGTGGTGGTGAGCTTGCTGCGATGGTCATGATTGATGGCGTTGCAAGATTATTACCAGGTGTTTTGGGTGATGAAGAGTCTGCACAACAGGATTCTTTTATGGCAGGTCTTTTAGACCATCCACATTACACAAGACCAGAACGATTGACCGATCAAGATGTACCAGCGGTACTTCTTGGTGGAGACCATGAGGCGATACGTAAGTGGCGTCTTAAACAGTCTTTAGGTAGAACGTGGTTAAGGCGGCCTGACATGTTAGTAATGGAAACGTTAACTAGCGAGCAGACAGCATTATTAGAACAATTTATTGCCGAATATAGGCATGAAGAGAAGTAGGAATTAGGAGTAGAACAATGAGCAATATAGTTGAACAGCTAAACGCTGAACAAATGAGACAGGACCTTCCTGCATTTTCTTCAGGTGATACTGTTGTTGTAAAAGTAAAAATTAAAGAAGGCGATCGTGAACGTGAACAAGCGTTTGAAGGCGTTGTGATTGCAGTACGTAACCGTGGTTTGCACTCTGCATTCACTGTTCGTAAGATTTCTAACGGTGTTGGTGTTGAACGTGTTTTCCAAACACACAGTAAAGCAATTGGTAGTGTAGAAGTTAAACGTCGCGGTGATGTTCGTCGTGCGAAACTTTACTACTTACGTGATTTAACTGGTCGAGCAGCACGTATTAAAGAAAAATTAGGCTAAAACCACTTATGCAGAATCGTGATAACGGTTCTGACTAGTGAATAAGAAGGGTGCGACTGTTTCAGTCGTGCCCTTTTTTGCATTATGGAATCCACTTTTAATTCAGTTATTGATTCTCCAACGGGGTGTTTACACGCTGTGATGAATGATAACTGTGTTAGTAAAATTGAATGGCTTAGTAACTCTTCTGATACAACTATTGCTATTCCAACAGTTCTACAACAGCAAGTTAGCAAACAACTGACGGACTACTTCCTTAGTGCTCATAATAAGTGGACCTTGCCATTGCTTGAATGTGGTACAGCATTCCAACAAAAAGTATGGCAATATCTACAAACAATTCCCTTAGGTGAAACCCGCTATTATTCAGATGTGGCTAAAGCGCTAAACTCCTCTTCTCAAGCTGTAGGTAATGCCTGTCGAGCAAATCCTTTTGTGATTATTGTGCCGTGTCATCGTGTTATATCAAAAGCAGGGCTGGGCGGTTATGATGGACAGACAAGCGGCAGAAACGTAGAAATAAAACAGTGGCTATTAGATCATGAGCGAGAATAAAAAAAAGGAAGTGGAGTCGTATTACCTAGAACCTTTCTTGGATTCTCTATGGTTGGAGTCAGGACTCAGCAAGAATACTGTTGAAGCATATCAACGTGATTTAATTGGTTTTGCAACGTGGCTAGTTCAGTTTGATACTGATTTAGCATCGGCAACTCGTCACGATATTTTACGTTATCAAAGTGAGCGCATGCGTGACGGTCGTAAAGTGCGAAGTGAAGCAAGACTGCTTTCAAGTTTACGCAGATTTTATCGCTATTTGTGCCGTGAAGATATTCGTGAGTCCGATCCGACTGCACTTATTGAATCACCACGCTTAGGTAAACCCTTGCCGAGCAGTTTGACCGAGGACGAGGTTGAATCACTACTCGAACAGCCAGATGTCACTGCTGCCCTAGGCTTGAGAGATAGAGCAATGTTAGAAGTGCTGTATGCTACGGGCTTGCGTGTGTCGGAGTTGATTGGTTTAACTTTCGAACAGCTTAATATGAGACAGGGGCTTATTCGTTGTATTGGAAAAGGTAATAAAGAGCGCTTAGTGCCATTAGGTGAGATTTCACTGGATTACTTACAACAATACCTTTTGGAAAGTAGACCGGCGTTACTTAATGGCCGTGTCAGTGATGATTTGTTCCCGACTAATCGTGGTAAAGCTATGACACGACAAGCTTTTTGGTACATTATTAAGCGTTATGCATCTCAGGCCATGATAGAAAAGGATTTGTCGCCGCATACCTTGCGCCATGCCTTTGCTACTCATTTGTTGAATCATGGTGCTGATCTGCGAGTTGTGCAATTGTTATTAGGCCATTCTGACCTGTCTACGACACAAATATATACGCATGTTGCGAAAGAGCGTTTGAAAAATATTCATCAGCAACATCATCCTCGTGGCTAATAAAAATGCCAATCAAATAAGATGTATAAACAGGCGATAATAAATAATAGCCAGAAAAATACAGCATAAGGTGTGGGACTGTTTTGTGAACCATAGTCACGAGCAAATACTTCAGGAAAACCAAAGCTGGCAAAGTAAGCAATCAGTTTATAAAACAAAATGGGTACTAAAAAGAGTAGTAATAACACGCTCTGTGAAATCATTTCATCATCGCTGCTACCACGGAAATAGATTAAGGCTAAGGTACTAATATAGAGTGTTACTGCTATTTTTTGATGCTTTTCCATTGTAAGCTCTCATGGCAAATAGGTGACAGACAATGATAAACTGTTCACCAAATTTGTAAACTTAAGGAAACAAAATGCCTTCATTTGATATTGTGTCAGAAGTAGATAAACATGAATTGACTAATGCTGTTGATCAGGCTAATCGTGAAGTGAGTAATCGTTTTGACTTTCGTGGAACTGATGCACGTGTAGAGCAGTCAGATAAAATACTCACGATACATGCTGATAGTGATTTTCAACTTGACCAGTTACAAGACATTCTTAGAATGAAGCTGGTTAAGCGTGGCATCGAAGTGGCTTGCTTAGAAGTGAAAGATTCAGTGGGTAATGGCAAAATGCGTAAGCAAGACATTATCATTCGTGAAGGCCTTGATAAGGATGCATCACGAATTATTGTTAAAGAAATAAAAAATAGTAAGTCCAAAGTACAAGCTGCTGTTCAAGGTGAAACCGTACGTGTCACTGGTAAAAAGCGTGATGATTTGCAAGGTGTAATGGCTTTACTACGTGATAATGATAAAGTTGATATGCCTTTACAGTTCAATAATTTTAGAGATTAGGGAAAACAGAATGTTAAAAAGTGCTTATGTATGGTTACTCTTATTATCAATGACTGGGCTTGCTCAGGCTGACGATAATGCTGAGATGAAAAGTAAACTAGAAGCGATGATGCCAGGCATTGTCATTGATAGCCTACAGTCTGTAGATAACACAGGCTTATATGAAGCTGTCTTGGAGGGGGAAATTGTTTATTTTTCACAAGATGCACGTTATGCATTTCAAGGTGATGTGATTAATTTAGAGACCCGAGATAATATTACGGAAAACAAGCGTGTTGTACTAAGAAAAAACACATTAGCTTCACTAAATGAATCAGATATGATCATTTATGAACCAAAAGAAACTAAACATACTTTAACTGTATTTACAGATATTGACTGTGGTTACTGTCGTAAATTGCATATGCAAATGGATGATTATAATGCCTTAGGCATTCGTATCCGCTATATGGCATATCCTCGTTCTGGGCCTGATTCTGAGTCTTTCGTTAAAGCTGAAGAAGTGTGGTGTTCTGAAGATCGTAAACAAGCGATGACTGATGCAAAAAATGGACTGGGTGTGGATTCTAAAATATGTGATTCACCCGTTAGTGCACACTATAAAGTGGGGCGTGAACTTGGTGTGAATGGTACACCGGCATTATTTCTAGAAAGTGGTGATATGTTACCGGGTTATGTTCCGCCTAAACGCTTGATCAAAATATTAGACGAGCGTGGTTAATTTTATAATCCCTTTCGCGGCGGGGACGCCGCTCCCACAGAATTGTGAAGCCTTGTAGGAGCGCGTTTTAGCCGCGAAGAGCCATGCCCGTCCTATCACGGTGGGGACGCCGCTCCCACAGAATTGTGAAGCCTCGTCGGACTTGTTCTAGCTGCTCACAACCCGATGATCAATCAATTTCATATCTTGCTCATCACATTGAAGATAACTTGTTTGATCTTCCCAGTCACCTAGCACAATTCGCTTTGCTTGCTCACCATTAATATGTAATGAGTGAATGGCTGGGCGATGTGTATGACCATGAATAAGCTGTGTGACGTTGAACTTTTCCATAACTTGTCTTACTTCTTCATGATTAACATCCATAATCATTGCTGATTTTGTTTGTTTTTGTTCACGACTTTTTTGTTTTATTTTGTCAGAGATGCCTTGTCGGTAACTTGCCGATAAATGTAAAAAGCACCATTGAAGAAGTGAGTTACGACTCCAGCGGCGGTAGCGTTGATAAGCAAGATCATCAATACATAGCGTATCGCCATGCATTAATAATGTTTTGGTTCCGTAAAGGTCAATAATGCAATAGTCATCGAGTAGTTGACAGCCTGTTCGCTTGGCAAACTGTTTTCCCATCATAAAGTCACGATTACCAACCATAAGATAGGTTTTAATGTCTGACTGATGAAGAGACTGCAATTGCTCAATGAGAGGTTCAAACTCTTCCGGGACAATATCATCACCCAACCATGTATTAAATAGGTCACCGAGGATATAAAGGCTTTCTACGTGGGGTGTATGGGTTTTGAGGAAGTCGACCGTGAGCTGAATGCGTGCAGAGTCGTTAGGACTAAGGTGAAGATCTGAAATAAAGAGAGTGGTCATAGAATGTGCGCCATGCCCATGGAGGGCATGACGATATATGATTTTTTATTCAACAACCGTTGCTGTGATAATAACAACATTCTCAACAGGTGCATCTGTTGGGAAAGGGCCTTTGCTACCTGTTTCAACGCTACGGATTGCATTAACAACATCCATACCTTCAACAACTTGAGCAAATACGGCATAGCCCCATCCTGCTTGATCTTCTGAACGGAAATCAAGGAAGTTATTATCAACGGTGTTGATAAAGAATTGTGCCGTCGCTGAATGAGGTGCGCCAGTACGAGCCATTGCAACTGAACCCGCCACATTGCTTAAGCCATTATTCGCTTCGTTTTCAATTGAAGCCTTTGTTGGTTTTTGAGAAAAACTTTCGTCGAAGCCACCACCTTGGATCATGAAGTTCTCAATAACACGATGGAATACAGTGCCATTATAAGAACCATCTTCAACATAAGATAAAAAGTTAGCAACAGTATTTGGTGCTTTTTCAGCGTTTAATTCGATGACGATATCACCAACAGATGTTTCTAGTTTAACGTTTGGCAAAGCATTGCCTCCTTCGGCATAAGATAAAAATGATGTGATTGTTAATATTAACGTTACTACAGAGCGAAAAAAGGTTTTCATAATAGGCTTGAGTTCCAAAATTAACAATAAAACGCACATGATAGAGCAAATAACATCCTAAGTGGAGTAATTTGCCGTAAAATAGCCGCATATTTGATTGGATTAGACCCCAGCGAAAACATTACTGAGAATACTATGCTACAAATTCATAATAGCCTGACCAAAAAGAAAGACGTATTTACGCCAATTGAACCGGGAAAAGTGAAATTGTACGTCTGTGGAATGACCGTTTATGACTTGTGTCATGTTGGTCATGCACGGGTAATGGTTGTTTTTGATGTGGTGACTCGTTATTTGCGTGCGAGTGGCTATGATGTGACATATATACGAAACATTACTGATATTGACGATAAAATTATTGCCCGTGCCAATGAAAATGGTGAAAGTATTCAATCATTGACCGAACGATTTATTGCAGAAATGCACCAAGATGCGGATGCCTTAGGCGTTATAAGGCCGGACCTTGAGCCCAAAGCGACAGAGTCAATGGCTGACATTATCTCGATGATTGAAACACTCATTGAGAAAGGGTTTGCTTACGCAGCTGATAATGGTGATGTGTATTACGATGTGAGTGAGTTTGACGGCTACGGAAAGCTATCTGGACGCAATATTGATGAGCTACGATCGGGTGAGCGTGTAGCAGTCAATGAAGCTAAAAATGATCCATTAGATTTTGTATTGTGGAAAGCAGCTAAAGCAGAAGAACCTGCATGGGATTCCCCTTGGGGCAATGGTCGCCCAGGCTGGCATATTGAATGTTCAGCCATGTCTGCTACCTGCTTGGGAGAGCATTTTGATATTCATGGCGGCGGTCAAGATTTACAGTTCCCACATCATGAAAATGAAATTGCTCAATCAGAAGGGGCGCATGGTTGCCAGTCAGTGAATTACTGGATGCATAATGGCTTTGTGCGCATTGATGATGAAAAAATGTCAAAATCATTGGGTAACTTTTTCACCGTTCGGGAAGTATTGACTCAATATTCTGCTGAAGTTATTCGCTACTTTATATTAACGAGCCATTATCGTAGCCCGTTGAACTATTCTAATGAATCATTAGAACAAGCAAAATCAGCATTAACACGCTATTACACTGCATTACGAGATATCGAAGCTTTAGCTGATGTTGTTTGGCAAGATGATAAAGAGTTTGGTCCACGCTTTGCAGAGGCAATGGATGATGATTTTAATACCGCACTCGCATTATCAGTGATGGCTGATGTTCGACAAGCATTAAATAAAGCACGTGAACAGAGTGATGACAAAGCGGCTTATTTCGCAGGGTTATTGCACTCATTTGGTGATGTTTTAGGGTTATTTCAACAAGTTGCAGAAGACTTCTTATTGGGTGACCAAGATGATGAAGAGTCAGTGAAGGTTGAAGCATTAATTGAAGCTAGAAATACAGCTCGAGCGGAAAAGGATTGGGCAAAAGCCGATCAAGTTCGTGATGAGCTAGCTGCAATGGGTATTGTATTAGAAGACAATGCGGGCAAGACAAGCTGGCGTAAAGCTTAAAGGTCCATTCGCGGTTGAAACCGCTCCCACAGGGATTTGTTTTTTGAGGGGAGCATTTGCGACTAAAGACTGCCCTACAACTTTTCCAATTTTGTGGGAGCGGCATCCCCGCCGCGAAAGGCTTGTGATGCTGTTCGGGGTTCAGGTAGATCCCACAAGTTCTACCATTCTGTAGGAGCGACGTCCCCGTCGCGAAAGGCCCTATGAGGTTGTTCGGGGTTAATATAGTTCCCACACGCTTTATGCATTATCTTGTAGGAGTCCGCTTTAGATGCGAAGCATGTAGTGAAATTCAAAATCTATTTTATTGTTTAGGCCCATTCACGGCGGGGATGCAGTTCCTACGATCTCTTTTACGATAAAAACACACATTACAATCAATTAAACCCAAACCGCATCCCACAAAGGATAATCACCCACTTTTCTCACCAATCTAGCACGTACTGGATTGGCCACAATATAACGAGCAATACCTGTTAAATCTTCTTCCTTGCGTACGGCATGATCATGATAAGATGCTTGCCAAATCTTGCCTCGTGAGCCCATAAGCCGGTTGACATGTTTCGCGCTGACACCTTTAAATGCATGCATTATTTTATCTAAGCTTTCCTGTTCCAATTGTATAAGCCAATGAACATGGTCAGGCATAACAACAAAAGCTAATGACAACACACGTTTAGAATCATGTAAGTGTTTCATTGTTCTAACAGCTACTTTTCCGACGAGGAAACTATTGAAAATAGGCTTCCTAAGGTGGGTAACGGTAGTAATGAGGTATATCTGATTATTACCAGAGAATCGTCCTTGTCGTAACTTGCGGCTATGAAAGTGTGTTATATCATTATCCTTAATGAAGGTTTTGTGTGTAATTACTCAGTTGGAATGGCGTCCCCGCCGTGAATGGTCTTATGATTTATTCGCGGCTAAAGCGCGCTCCTACAAAGGTCACCTTATTCCGTAGGAGCGACGTCCCCGTCGCGAAAGGGACTATAAGCTATTAACAGCCTTAATAATCGCACAACTTCTCCGCTGCATGCAAGGTGTTTATGGCTGTTCGCGGCTAAAGCGCGCTCCTACAAAGGTTTCTTATTCCGTAGGAGTGGCATCCCCGCCGCGAATGGGACTAGACAATTATTAACAGCCCTATGAATCGTGCAACTTCTCAGCCGCATACAAGGTATTTTCCATTAATGTTGCAACCGTCATTGGGCCAACACCACCCGGTACAGGTGTAATCCACGCGGCTTTCTCTTTGGCAACATTAAACTCAACATCACCTGTTAATGTTCCATCTTCAAGGCGGTTAATACCTACATCAATAATAATGGCGCCTTCTTTAATCCATTCACCAGGAATAAAGTTAGGCTTACCCACGGCAACAACAAGCAAATCTGCACGACGAACATGAAACTCTAAGTCTTTAGTCCAGCGGTGACAGACTGTCGTAGTACACCCTGCAAGCAATAGCTCTAAGGCCATTGGGCGGCCAACAATATTTGATGCACCTACAACAACAGCTTCCAAACCATGTAAATCAGTACCGGTACTGTTTAACAAGGTTATTACACCTTTAGGCGTACACGGACGGAGTTGAGGAGTGCGCTGCGCTAGATGGCCTATATTATAAGGGTGAAAACCATCAACATCTTTGTGTGGCGCAATATATTCAATAACTGATTCGGTATTAATATGCTCAGGTAATGGCAGCTGAACCAAAATGCCATCAATACTATCATCGTTATTAAGCGTATTAATTAATGCTAACAACTCATCTTCAGTTGTTGTAATAGGTAAATCATGAGAAACAGAATTAAAGCCAATTTCTTCGCAACTACGGCGCTTACTGCCCACGTATACTTGTGATGCAGGATCACTTCCAATAAGCACAACAGCTAAGCCTGGTTTACGTTTTCCTGCTGCAATACGTTTTTCTGTAGCTAACTTAAGGGATTGTTTTAGCTCGGCTGCAACTGCTTTACCATCGATAATTTGAGCGCTCATTAAAAGAGATTCCAGACAAGAAAAAGAAACATTTTCTCATGTTGAGCTAATAACGGCAAAAATATAAAAACAGTGATTGACGGATCACGTTCATCAGCGTATTATTTCGCCTTTCTTCGAGGATGTCTGTCCAAGATTAATCGAGAAAAATGTCGGGGTATAGCGCAGTCTGGTAGCGCATCTGGTTTGGGACCAGAGGGTCGGGAGTTCGAATCTCTCTACCCCGACCACTTCTTCAAAATACCCAACTTAAATCCCACTCGACAGAAATCACAATGCGCCCGTAGCTCATCTGGATAGAGCATCGGCCTTCTAAGCCGAGGGTAACAGGTTCGAGTCCTGTCGGGCGTACCATTTTACATAACTTGATATTAATCCTGTCACACAGGAGTTACAGTTATGGTCTCTATTCATTCACGAAATAATAATATCAGTATCAAGTGCTATTTCGTCTGCACTGTATTTCAATATCTGAAACTTTTATCAAGAAAAAATCTCGCACAGTAGTGTGTAATAGTGTCTTTACTTGACGTGGGTAATGCGATCGCATTACCATGATTGTATCGATATAGGAGATGATTATGAATACATCAATCTTGAGTAGTGAATCCAAATTAACGGATCGTTACCAAACTACAATCCCAGAAACAGTTAGAAAAGCATTACATTTACATAAACGGGATAAATTACATTACAGCATTCAGTCTAATGGTGATGTACTTATTTCTCGTGCTGAAGTGCAAGAAAGTGATCCAGTTCTTGGTGAGTTCTTGAATTTATTAGCCAATGATTTAAGTGATAATCCTGATCGTCTTACAGCGTTAGATAGAAACTTGGCAAATAGAGTCAACACATTAGTATCTGACATTGATATTGACTTGGATAGTCCACTTTCAGAACTGGACGATTAAGTTTGAAGCAATTAGAACCGCTAGTCGTTAACGGCTGGACACTATTTGCTCATCCTTTATTTTTAGAACAAACAGAATCCCTGATTAAGCAAGTTGAAAAGCTTCAACAAAAAGATCCTGTAAATTATAAAAAGAAAAATGCGACTAAACGCCTAGCCGCCATTGAAAAGCTTACCTTTGATGTTATTCCTCACGATCCAACATCATCTGAATATAGACAGGGCAACACATTAGGTAGTGAGCATAAGCATTGGTTTAGAGCCAAGTTCTTTCAACAATACCGCCTTTTCTTTCGTTTTCACCTAGAAAGTAAAGTTATTGTTTACGCATGGGTAAATGACGAAAGCACAAAACGAGCTTATGACAGTAAGACTGATGCATACCGCGTTTTTGAAAAGATGCTTAATAGTGGTCATCCTCCTGATAGCTGGGATGAATTATTAAAAGAAGTACAATCTCAAAATAAACGATTAACAATACGTTAATTCAATGGCTTGTAATGATTAAAAACATTGTTTGGCGAAAGTGATTTATTATCTAAGTATTTGTTTTCTCTAAAGTGTTTGTCGGCCTTCTAAGCCGAGGGTAACAGGTTCGAGTCCTGTCGGGCGTACCATTTTACATAACTTGATATTAATCCTGTCACACAGGAGTCACAGTTATAGCCTCAATTTGTACAGATTTTCTTCTCCCCCATATATTCCTTATGCACTATCTCTGTGAATGATTTTAACTTCACGGTGAAGAAAGTTTATCTCTACAGATGTGGCGGTTGATATGCAAAAGGTTGCAAAATGACACCTTCAGGGTATAGTATGAAGTTAGATCTATTTAAAGGCGTTTTATAATGGCAACAGCAATTAAACTATCAGATGAACTTGTCAGTGATGCAGCCTTGAACGGTAAGGCACAACATAGAAGCACGCCAAAACAAATAGAGTATTGGGCGAGAATTGGCAAGATAGCGGATGAAAACCCCGATCTACCTTTGGGTTTTATCAAAGGTATTCTAGTAGGGATTGAGGAAGTGAAAGTCGGTGCAGTTTCTGAATATGAATTCAGTTGATTATTCAACAAACAAATAGCTTTAAGCGACGTGTTAAAAAAATGCATAAAGCTGAAAAGCTAGCACTCGATGCTGCAGTAAAGGAAATTGTTGAGAACCCTTTTATTGGTGTTCTAAAGGTGGGTGACCTAGCGGGTATTCAGGTATTTAAATACAAATACAATACACAGCTATACCTGCTTGCTTATAGCTATATTGAAGAAGAGTTGGTTTTAACATTCATTGAGCAAGGTACGCATGAGAATTTCTATCAAGATTTAAAGACATAAGCGCCTTTCCCAGTTAAAGCCTAAAGTAATGTGGAGTGAATCACAGCATCGATAAGGTGTACTATAATAGAATCTTAACAACTGCTAAGCTATCATGTGGATATGATTAAAGGTACAAGATGTAGATCAGTCTTGTAAACTTAAGCTAGCAAAATCATTAACAATGGAATGTATATGAAAGCAATGAAAGGAATTATATTAGCCGGTGGCAGTGGCACGCGTCTTTATCCTATTACCCGAGGTGTATCTAAACAGCTCGTCCCAATCTACGATAAACCGATGGTTTATTACCCACTATCGGTATTAATGTTAGCGGGAATCCAACACGTCCTTATTATTACCACCCCAGAAGAACAATCCAGTTTCCAACGATTATTAGGAGATGGCTCTGAATTAGGTATGTCATTTGACTATATCGTGCAACCGTCTCCAGATGGTTTAGCCCAAGCATTTATTTTGGGTGAAGACTTTATTGGTGATGATGATGTGTGTTTAATTCTTGGTGATAATATTTATTATGGTCATGACTTGGCGGAGTTACTCGCTACTGCGGTAAGTAATGTTCACACTGAGAATAAAGCGACGGTATTTGGTTATCATGTGTCTGATCCGGAACGTTATGGCGTGGCCGAGTTTGATGAGTTGGGCAATGTGATTAGCATTGATGAAAAGCCAAGCCAGCCTAAAAGTAATTACGCTGTGACAGGGCTTTATTTCTATCCTAATGATGTGGTTGAAAAGGCTAAAAAGATTACACCTTCTCAGCGAGGTGAGTTAGAAATCACCTCTGTTAATCAAGCCTATCTAGTAGAAAAACGATTAAAAGTAGAAACAATGGGCCGAGGCAATGCATGGCTTGATACGGGGACACACGAAAGCTTATTAGCAGCTTCTCAATTTATTGAAACGATAGAAAAACGCCAAGGCTTAAAAGTAGCTTGTTTAGAAGAGATTGCCTTTGAACAGGGCTATATCTCAAAAGAACAGTTAATTGATTTGGCTCAGCCTTTAGCTAAAAATAATTATGGTCAATACTTGCTGAAACGTGCTGAAGAGGGTGTTTAAATTATGCAATTTATCCCCCAGTCCATTCCAGATGTATTTATTATAGAGCCAACAGTTCATAGTGATGAACGAGGTTATTTTGCTGAAACTTTTCGACACGATAAGTTAGAAGATGCCTTAGGGTATAAGGTTAACTTTGTGCAAGATAATGAATCAAAATCATCCAAAGGCGTACTTCGCGGGCTACATTTTCAGCTTGCACCTCATGCACAAAGCAAGCTGGTTCGCGTCATTGAAGGGCATGTTTTGGATGTGAGTGTTGATATTCGCAAGGGCAGCCCAACTTTTGGCCAGCATGTAGCGGTGGTGCTAAGTGGAGATAACAAAAAACAATTATTTATCCCGCGTGGTTTTGCCCATGGTTTTCTCGTTTTGAGTGACACGGCAACATTTGCTTATAAAGTTGATAACTACTACTCGTCAGAATATGACCGAGGTTTAGCCTTTGATGATGCACGGCTTAATATCGATTGGCTGCTGGATAATACGCAGTTATTACTGTCAGATAAAGATACGAAACAGCCGACATTGTCTGAGTTAGAGGCCTGTTTTGATTACAACGTAAATTACTATGCCTGATATCAAATCTATCTTGGTAACAGGTGCAAACGGTCAGTTGGGACAATCGATACGCCGCTTAGCGAATCATTATCCTCAGTATGATTTTATTTTTTCCAGCCGTGAGCTATGTGATCTAAGTGATAGCCCAATAATCAGCCAGTTTTTTAAAAC
>Ga0209495_1001097_pt1 | contig 19521 bp, 16 predicted proteins | sample EN1Hudsemesocosm_FD_184629 | JGI IMG/M metagenome (GOLD analysis project Ga0209495, IMG submission 184629) | Methane-oxidizing microbial communities from mesocosms in the Hudson Canyon - EN1E Hudson Canyon (SPAdes) (version 2) | ecosystem: Environmental > Aquatic > Marine > Cold seeps | place... | reverse complement strand
TAGGGTCAGCAAACATTTGTTGTGGCGTCATTTGCTCGCAGCCAAGCACCTTACTCAATTGATCTGCATTGGGCTGATAAGGATCATATAAGGCTACCAATTCTGCCTCTGGGTTGAGTAAAACATTGCGGCCATGAATGTTGCCAATGCGGCCCGCACCCAATAATGCTAGTTTAACCATTGTCTTCACCCCCTAATCAATAATTGAGTAACCTGCAGCCAAGGCTGCCTGTTGCAGAGCTTTGTAACCCATACACGCATATTCGTATGGGTTAGCTTTCGCAGGGTCTTGTTCGGCTTCCACAATCACCCATCCTTCATAGTTTTTGTTGGCTAGGGCTTGCATAAAACTACCATAGTCAATCATGCCGTCTCCAGGCACGGTAAAGATGCCACGCAGGACACAATCTAGGAACGAGTCTTGGCTAGGATCGACCGAGGCCATAATATGCTGGCGGATATCTTTGGCATGCACGTGGTTGATACGATGGCCATAACGATCCACCACACCGAGTAGGTCACCACCGGCAAATACCAAATGCCCCGTATCTACCAACAGGCCTACTGCATCACCTGTGTTTTGCATGACTAGATCGAGTTCGTGCTCAGTTTCAACGCCAGTACCCATATGATGATGAAATGACAAGGGCACGCCTTCACTGGCACAATACTGAGCCACTTTGGTGAGGCGTTCACCATAGGCTGCAAAATCAGCATCCGGCAGAATGGGCTTTTTCCACAGGGGTTTATTGCGCACATTCTGCACTGTTTTCCAAGTTTCTCCATATACTAAAACCGCAGCGCCTAGATCACGAAACAGCTCTAGTTGAGGCCGCATATTGGCAATTTCTTGCTCCACACTAATGTCTAACAACTGGCCCGAATACCACCCTGATACCAGCTGCAAATCATGCTCTTTAAGCACCTTACCAAGGCTGGCTTTATCCTTAGGAAACTTGCCACCTGTTTCTGTACCTGTAAAACCTGCTAGGCGGGTTTCACGCAGACAGGTTTCTAAAGAGGTTTGACCACCGAGTTCGGGCAGATCATCATTAGTCCAAGAAATGGGGGACATCCCAAATTTTAAGTTCATCAGCGTATCTCTAGCTATGCTATTTTTTTTCCAGCATCCACTCGTGTGCTGGATCATTATAAAAGTGCCATTCCCTTATAGGGCCAGCCATCACATTTAAGTAGTAACCTGTATACCCATGGGGGACGCCAACAGGGTGATAACCTTTGGGCACTAAAACCACGTCTCTATCTTCCGCAGAAAGGGTCTCATCTAAGCTACGGTCATCGGTATACACGCGCTGATGTACATAACCAGACGTAGGGTTTAAACGATGGTAATAGGTTTCTTCTAATAAGGTTTCCTCCGGGCTAGCGTCACGATCGTGTTTGTGTGGTGGGTAAGACGACCAATGCCCAGAAGGGGTAATCACTTCAACCACTAACAAGCCATCAGCGGCCTCGGTTTCTGGCAAAATATTTCGCACATAGCGGGTGTTGGTGCCTTTACCTCTAACTTCTTGAGACATAGTGGCAACATCTATTAACCGTGCTGCACCGCTATTGCCTTGCCCTGGTGCGCTGCACACAGCCACTTCAATAGCATCTAGAGCAACCATCCTAACTGTTTCCCCCGCGGGTACGTATACAGCGCCTGGTGGTTGGTCAACAAACACACTGTCTCGACCTCCTACATCAGCCCAACTTTGCAGACCCACAGAGATATTGGCAGTGCCTGTCAATATAACAATACACAACTCTCGCCCTGCCTGTTGGCACTGTAAAGTTTCACCTACTGCCAAATCGTGCACCGCAAAACCAACATAGTTCCAACCAGCAGACTGAGGTGTAACTTGGTGAACTTGGTTCGTAGCAGCGGGTTTAATTAATAGTTTAGACATGGTTTAGTATCCTCGCTCTGCTAGACGTTGAGCAGTCCACTCTTGGTGTTTAGCAACTACTTCTTCACGGGGTGACACTTCTGGCACTTCCACTTCCCAATAGGCTCCACCTGGTGAACAATGAAGAGGGTCTGTATCGATTACCACCACACTCACGCCAGCACGTTGCCGCGCAGCCAATACGGCTTGCTTCAGCCCACCTATATTGTCAACGTGAACCGAATGTGCACCCATTGCACGAGCGTGGCCAGCAAAATCAATTTGCGCCAAACCTTTGTTGTAAGTGTCTTGCAATAAGTTGTTAAAGTTGGCACCACCGGTGGCCATTTGCAGGCGATTGATGCAACTAAAGCCTCTGTTGTCCAGCACCACAATAGTTAACTGCAAACCCATGCTCACGGCTGTAGCCACATCCGAGTTCATCATCATGTAGGAGCCATCACCCACCATCACCACCACCTCACGATCAGGAGATGCCAGTTTTGCCCCTACGCCACCAGAAATTTCATAACCCATACAGGAGTAGCCATACTCTGAGTGATAACCACCCACCTGCTCTGAACGCCAATGTTTATGCAATTCCGAAGGTAAACTACCAGCCGCAGCAACCACCACTGCATTGTTATCAACACTAGCATTTACGGCAGCAACAACCTGCGCATCTGACGGGATTGTCTGGTCATCTGTAGCAGGTAAAATGCCTTCGCAGACCTGGGCCCATGCAGCAATACCCTCTTCAGTTCTTTGCTGCCAAGCAGCTAAAGTAACATAACCACCCAATTGTGAGGATAATGCTTGCAGACCCAACTTGGCATCGCTCAGCAAGCTTTGGGCACGGTATTTCACCGCGTCCATAGGCTGCACGTTAAGCTGAATTACTTGGCCTTTGAACAAGGTGTTGGAACCTGAAATAAAGTCTTGTAATCGAGTACCCACGGCCAAAACTACGTCTGCATTGGCAGCCAAATCATTGGCACTGTCTACGCCGGTCACACCCACAGCACCAGCATTTAGTGGGTCACTAGCAAGCATTGAAGACTTACCCGCTTGGGTTTCAATGACCGGAATCTGATGGCGCTTAGCAAAGGCTTGTAATTCACTTTCTGCCAATGAGTAACGCACCCCACCACCAGCCACAATGACCGGCTGCTTAGCAGCTAGCAAAGTTTCTACAGCTTGATTTAATTCATGTTGGTCTGGGCCTTGACGGCGTAGCCGCCATACCCGCTTTTCAAACATATATTCTGGGTAGTCAAAGGCTAGGGATTGCACGTCCTGGCAAACACTAATAGTGGCTGGGCCACATAAAGCCGGATCGGTAAGCGCTACCATGGCTCTCGGCAAAGCTTGAATCAATTGTTCTGGACGAGTGATGCGATGAAAATAGCGGCTTACGGGGCGAAGCGCATCGTTCACTGTACTGCTGCCATCAGCAAAGTTTTCAGATTGCTGTAACACTGGATCGGGCTGGCCCGAGGCAAATACATCACCAGGCACCAGCAACACCGGTAAGCGGTTAACGTAAGCCACTCCAGCTGCGGTCACCAAGTTAGTCGCACCTGGGCCGATGGAGGTGGTTGCCACCATTACCTGCTGACGCTGACGCGCCTTAGCAAACGCGATGGCCGCCAGGGCCATGGATTGCTCGTTATGGCCACGGTAAGTAGGCAACTGGTCTCGCACTTGATACAATGCCTCGCCAATACCCGCCACGTTGCCATGGCCAAATATAGCCCACACACCTGCAAATAAGGGCATTTCACGGCCATCATCAAGCTCAACATGTTGGTTAATCAAAAAGCGGGTCAAAGCTTGGGCGGTGGTTAATCGAATTGTTTGCATAGCAGGTTACCCTTCTTTATTACTTCTGCGCTTGGGAATCATCCCAAGCAGCAATGATTAATCGGTATTTTTGCGCCATTAACGCTACGGCCTGGGCATCGTTAAGGTTGCCTTGCAGCCAGCCCTGAGCAGCTTCGGCAAACAAAGTACGGCCAATCGCAAAACCTTTCACCCAGGGCTGTTTAGCGGCCGCATGAAATGCCTCACTAATGCTTTCAATGGTGCCATTTAAACCTAAGACGATGACACCTTGGCAATAAATATCATTTTGATCGATAACCTGACCCACTGAATGCCAATAGTCATAATTTAATGCTGGCTCTAGCTTCCACCAATCTGGTTTAACGCCTAGGTCGTAGAAAAGCTGCATGATCGGCGCAACTTGATCAAATGCAGGGCCGTTGTCATCTCGCGCTGTAATGATTTCCAACAGCCACTGATGTCCGGTAAAGCAACACGCACGGTCTAACTTAAGTATTAACTGTTCGTGGTGCTGACGCATTGCAGCATCATCATCTAAGCGATAGGGGCACAATACCTTTACCGTTTGATTGAGAGGCCAATCAGACAAATGTTGCACTATGTCGCCTTCGGCTTCTAGCTGCATCGGGAACTCTCCAGAGGCTTCTATAGGCCTGCCAATCCAAGCATTAGTACTGGTTATTTGATGCAATGCACTTCGGCCCGTTCGGTCATCCACTAACATGCCAAAACCAGGGTCTTGCCCAGCCTCTTGTTGTGCTGCTTGAACTGCAAGCTGTTTAAATTGGGCAATATGAGCTGGCGACTTACCTGCAGACTTAGCCCAATGGGTAAACTGATGCCGGTGATCGATAGCGAATGCCACCAAACGCTTGTGTTGTTTATTGCGATTGGTCGTACGATGGATATGATTCAGTACAGGATCAAAGCGCAGCGCTTGATGCTCACTTCCATGGGCTAGAAAATATTCTAATTCCTGCCATGAAGGCACAGCCGGAGCACAGCCGTGACGCGATACTGCAAAGGCACCACACGCATTAGCATAGGCGCAGCTGGTAGGCCAATCTTCGCCACCTAACCAACCACGTAATAAACCTGACATAAAGGCATCACCAGCACCCAGCACATTAAATACTTCTACTTTAAAGCCAGGCCCTTCAGCCCCCGATTGCCAGCCATTGATGTCACCCTCAAACACCCGACAACCTAATGCCCCCCGCTTACAAACTAAGGTCGCCATAGACATAGCACGCACAATATCCAAGGAGTCAAGGCTATCCTCGCAGCCAGCAGCAATATGAAACTCTTCTTCAGTACCGACAATAAGGTCGATGTCAGGAAGGAATGCTTGTACATGCTCACTAACATTGTCATCAGCTATAAACCGGCTTTCGCCATCACCATGGCCTGCTAAGCCCCATAGGTTAGGTCGATAATCAATATCTAACACCACCGTAGTACCATGTTTCTTTGCCAAGGCAATGGCTTTACGGCTCGCCGCCGCAACTGTAGGTGTACTTAAGTGAGTGCCTGATAACAGTAAAGCGCGACTTGAAGCGATCAAGTCTTCGTCGATATCGTCTTCGCACAAGGCCATGTCGGCGCAGTTTTCGCGATAAAAAATAAGGGGAAACTGTTCTTCGTCTTGGATACCTAAAATAACCAAGGCAGATAAACGTTCGGGATCAGTCTTCACCCCTTGCACGTCGACACCCTCGGTTTGCATGGTTTCACGGATAAAGCGCCCCATGTGCTCATCACCTACGCGGGTAATCATGCCAGATTTAAGCCCTAAACGAGCGGTACCTATAGCGGTGTTGGCTGGACTACCTCCTACATACTTGGCAAAGCTGCCCATATCCTCTAAACGTCCACCTACCTGCTGACCATAAAGATCAACGCTAGAGCGTCCAAAGCACACTAAATCCAAACTCTTATGTTTCATATTTATACCTAAGGAAATATATATTCCAAATGGCGAGTAAAAAAAGATTAATTATTTAACTGTTTATCTAACTCGGCACGCACTCTACCTGTCTCTACAGCCAAGCAAAGTGCTAAGCACATAGTTGCCGACAATCCCCGAAAGCCACTCACTTCTTCTTCCAACACTTCTAAATGAAAATCATCAGCCCGTGCGATTGGACTTAAGGTTGAGTCTGTTAAAGCCACAACCTTGGTATTATTAAGTAAGCAAATATCAACCAACTCACGGGTATTAGCGGTATAGGGGCTAAAACTAATGGCCAGCAGCACATCGTCTGTTTGTAACATACGAGCTTTGTCTGCCATGCTGTGAGGCATGCCCGATAAAACCACCGATTGCACCCCAAGCTTTACTAAGGTGTAGTGCAAATAAGCCACTACAGGCTCTGCTCGACCTTGGCCCGCAATGTACACCATTCGTGCCTGAGCTAGCTGTTCACTGGCTTTTAGTAAGGCACTTTCATCTACATTTTGTTCCACGTGAGCAATCGATTCGGCAGCGGCTTGGGCGAAGTGGGATAAAACAGTTTGCTCCTGGCCTGGGAAACGTTGCATAGAATTAAGGCGTTCTGAATAGGGTTGAGGCACGTGTCGCATGCTTTCCTGAAATACAATTTGCATGTCAGAAAAGCCTTGATAACCGATAGCCTTGGCAAACCGCACCATGGTGGATGGTGTTACGCCCATTTGGTCACTAATTGAGGCAATGGTATTCAGAGCAATAATGTCAGGGTTATGCATAGCAAACATCGCAACACTCTGTAACCTTTTAGGCAGGTCTTGATAATGATTTTGTAGCCAAGGCTTCAACTCGCTAAATACACGAGGCGGCTTTACTTGAATAACTGTTGTCATATATAAACCGATACCATGATGATCTGTTTGGTATTGGCAACGTGGCCACTTACCATTGTGTATGAATTATAGCTGTCATAGGTAGATTTAAAAACAAAAAACCAACTTATCAATACTCTATCAATCTTTAATGGAAGGAGAGTGCGAAGCCAAGCCAAGGCGAATTACGACAGGCTAATTTTAAATATAGCTGAAGTATACGTAAATGAATTTATTAATGGAATATTTATTTCAAAAATAAAAATGTTGAAATTTATTTTTGAAAATGGTACAAATTGATTCGTCTCAAGTATGTTTGTGTAGGTTGCCTTTTAACAACCTCTCTATGTATTTGTTAGAACAAGGTTTAACCTAAGGCATTAGCCTTAAGTTATTGAAGTAGTAGTATTGAGCAACCGCGGAATACTCCGTATAACAAACACTAAAAATTAGCTTGGCTAACTTTTTAGGAGGAAAATAATGAAAAAAATCAATTTGTTTGCAGCCACAGCTTTATCTGTGCTTATGGCTACCGGTGCAAATGCCGCAACCATTGGATATTTGAGTTCTAACTTCGACGACAACTTTCTAACCTTAATGCGTGAAGCAGCCAAAGTTCACACTGAAGAAAGGGGTCACACTTTCCAAATAGAAGATGCCCGTGAAGATGTTGGCACCCAACTAAGCCAAGTACAGAACTTCATCGCTTCTGGCGTTGATGCGCTAGTAGTGACAGCAGTAAGTGCTGCTGCAACCCCACAGATGACTAAAATGGCTAATGCAGCCGGCATTCCTATTGTTTATGTCAACCGTATGCCAGCTGACTCAGCTAGCTTAGGCGGCAACAGTACGTTTGTTGGCTCTAATGAAACCTGGTCTGGCACCTTGGCAGCCTTCGAATTATGTAACCAAGCTGGCGGTACCGGTACTGCGGTAATGCTGCAAGGTATCTTGTCTAACGAAGCCGCTGTAACGCGTTCTAAAGACTTCGAAGAAGTGTTGGCACTGTCTATGTGTAATGGCATTAAACTAGAAGCTGTAGAAGTAGGTAGCTGGCAGCGTTCTAAAGGCAACGACATCGTATCTAACTGGTTAAGTTCTGGCATGAAGATCGATATTGTATTTGCTAACAATGACGAAATGGGCCTAGGCGCAGTTCAAGCCTTCAAAAATGCTGGTATCAGCATGGATGACGTGCTTATTGGTAGTGTAGATGCCACTGCTGACGCTCTAGCGTCTATGAAAGCAGGCGACTTGGATGTAACAGTATTCCAGAACGCTGCAGGTCAAGCAACTGGCGGTATCGACGCTGCAATTGCTGCGATTAACGGTGAGTCTCTGCCAAACGCGATTACCATTCCTTTTGAATTGGTAACTCCTGCTAACATGGCAGACTACATGGGCGCTAACTAAAACTTAATGCCTTAGTTATGAAAAAACCTCTGGATATACTCCGGAGGTTTTTAGTTATACATTTAATTTTTTAGCTTTCAGTGCCTTTAGAGAATCCTATGAATAACCAAGACGACATCATTCTACGCACAGAAAACCTCACCAAACGTTATGGCGGAGTACATGCGCTAGAAGAAGCCAACTTTACTCTCAAGCAAGGTGAGCACGTAGCTATTGTAGGAGACAACGGTGCAGGAAAGTCTACCTTTGTGCGCCAAATTACTGGTGTAGAACAGCCTACTTCAGGTGACATATTCTTCGAAGGCAAACGGGTAGAATTTAACTCTCCATTAGAAGCACGAGAAGCAGGCATAGAGTCTGTATTTCAAGACTTAGCCTTATGTAATGATCTAGATGTGCCTTCAAACCTATTTTTAGGCCGTGAAGAGTTACTCTTCAAGTTTGGGCCATTTAGCATACTTAATGAAAAGAAAATGATGCAAAAAGCCAAGGAAGTCTTGGAAAGAACTGCCATCAAAATTCCAAATTTAAGTAACCACGTGGGCGACATGTCCGGTGGTCAGCGCCAATGTGTGGCTATTAGCCGCTCTGCTAGTTTCGCATCCAAGCTAATCATTATGGATGAACCAACTGCAGCGCTTGGTGTGCAGGAAACCACCCAAGTGGAAAATATTATTCGTGGCTTAAAAGAGCAAGGGGTGCCCCTCATTCTAATCAGTCATAATTTACGCCAAGTATTTAACCTAGTTGACAAAATCTGGGTGTTTCGACGTGGACGTATCGTTGGCGAGGTGATCGCCTCTGAAACTGACGGCAATGAGATTGTTTCCATGATCACGGGCATGCAGGGCGGTGTTCACGAAAAAGCCAGCTACATTTAGGAGGTCATCATGTTTAAGCGAGAAAACCTCCCCGCTGAGACCAGCATTTTTGCTGTGTTTGTTGGCATCGCGATGTTATTTGAAGTACTTGGTTGGGTATTTGTAGGTAAAAGTTTTTTAGGCAATGTACAACGCCTAGAGATTATCATCTTGCAGGTTTCTATCTTCGGCATTATTGCTGTAGGTGTAACGCAAGTCATCATCACCTCAGGCATAGACCTCTCAGGTGGAGCAGTATTGGCCTTATCAGCTATGGTTGCTGCGAGTTTCGCTCAATCGGCCGATGCCTTCGCCCCTATATTTCCGCAATTTTTAGGTTTGCCTATTATCATTCCTATTGCCATTGGCTTAGCTGTAGGTGCCGCTTGTGGCTGGATTAACGGCTCGATTACCGCTTATACGGGCATCCCTCCCTTTATTGCCACCTTAGGCATGCTCGTGACCGCACGCGCTGTTGCTGTAATTTATACCGAGGGCCAACCGGTTTATTCTTTGTCCGACTCTTTTACCGTCATTGGTTCTGGGGCTTGGCCCGTATTGGTATTTTTTGTTGTGGCGGTGATATTCCACCTCATATTGAAGCATACAGTATACGGCAAACACACCTATGCAATTGGTTCTAACGAAAAGGCGGCAAGAATCGCTGGCATTAACGTTCGACGTCACAAAATTATGGTATATACCATCGCTGGATCTCTGTCGGGTTTAGCGGGCGTGGTGATGTGCGCTCGCGCTACCATCGCTCAGTCTGGCATGGGAACTATGTATGAATTAGATGCTATTTCAGCCGTGGTGATTGGCGGCACCTCTTTATTTGGTGGCCGTGGACGTATTTCTGGCACCGTCATTGGAGTTTGTATTTTGGGTGTTATTACTTCTGGCTTTACCTTTTTGCGTATCGATTTCTATTATCAGGAAATTGTTAAAGGCATGATTATCGTTGGTGCCGTAATGCTTGATCAACGCCGTCAAGCCCAACAACGCTCACGCGCATAATAAGGACACTACCATGACTTCATCTTCATCCACGGGCGGTTACAAAACCGAGAGAAATTGGAAAGACTGGCTCCCCAAGGACGTCAGCATTCTCGCCGTGCTGCTTGGCACTGCGCTTATTTTTGAAATTCTTGGTTGGTTTATCGCTGGCCAAAGTTTTATTTTTAACACCCAGCGCCTCACCATTATCATTTTGCAGATGTCTATTATTGGCATTATTGCCATAGGTGTGACCCAAATCATCATTATGGCAGGTATTGACCTATCAAGTGGTTCGGTGCTGGCTTTTACTGGTCTGGTAGCTGCAAGTTTGGCTCAAACCTCGGACTATACTCGTGCCGTATACCCTGCCCTAACTGACATGCCTATTTTAGTGCCCATAGTTGCAGGTGTATTGATGGGTTTTGTTTTGGGAGGGGTGAATGGTGGATTGATCGCTTATTCAGGCATCCCACCGTTTATCGCTACCCTTGGTATGTTAGTTGCTGCCCGTGGTTTAGCGCGCTGGTACACCAGCGGTTCCCAAGTGAGTTTCTTTATTGACGACTACGCTATATTGGGCAGCGGTATTATTCCAGTCATTATATTTCTAACCACTGCTATGGCGTTTCATTTATTGTTGCGCTACACCCGTTACGGCCGCTACACCTATGCCATTGGTTCTAACGAACAAGCAGCGCGAGTGGCTGGTATCAACATTAGAGCCCATAAGCTGTTGGTCTATACCTTAGCTGGCGGCCTGTATGGTTTGGCAGCAGTAGTGGAAACATCACGTACCCTTACAGCACAATCGGGTGCGGGTATGTTGTACGAACTGGATGCCATTGCCGCTGTGGTTATAGGTGGCACTTCCCTAATGGGCGGTAAAGGACGCATCACTGGCACCATTATTGGGGTGTGTATTTTAGGTGTAATCACTTCTGGCTTTACCTTTTTAGGTATTGGCTCATTCTACACCAATATTGTTAAAGGTATCATTATCGTTGCCGCAGTCGTTGCGGATCAGTACCGTAATAACAACAACGGTAACCGTTAATGCAAAATATATTCATTACTTAGCCCACTAGGACTCTAGAGACAATAACATGAAAGAAATAGGCATAGGTGTTATTGGCACCGCTTTTATGGGCAAAGCCCACTCCATTGCATATGCATCAGCGGGCACTGCTTTTGGCGGTAGTCTGCGCCCGCGTTTAGAAATAGTGTGTGATCAAAATCCACAAATTGCTAAAACCAAGCGTGCGGAAATGGGTTTTGCCCGCTGCACTAGCGACTACATGGATGTTGTCAATGACCCCAGGGTCGATCTGATTTCCATTTGTGTGCCGAACTCCGTTCACAAAGAAATTGCTATCGCTGCCCTAGCAGCTGGCAAACATGTTTGGTGTGAAAAACCTATGTCCACCAACTTGGCCGACTCCAAAGCCATGGTGGATGCTGCTGAAGCTAGCGAGCAAAAAACCATTATTGGTTATAACTATACCCAAAACCCTCTAGTACATACTGCTCGTGACATGATTAACGAAGGCGTTATTGGTGAAGTCACAGGCTTCTTTGGAGTCTACGATGTAGACAATGAAGCTGATCCAGACCGGCCGTACAGCTGGCGTATGAACCGTGAGCTATCCGGTACTGGTGCCAACGCTGACGTGATGTGTCATCTAGTGAGCGTAGCCCACTTTATGACTGGCAGCGATATTAGTAGCGTAGTAGGTGAATATGACATTGTTTATGCCGACCGCCACGACCCCAAGACCAATACCCGCAAGACTGTGGACAATGACGATGTGTGTATGGCCATTGCCCGTTTTAACAGTGGCATTAAAGGTACTCTGCGCGTAAGTCGTGTGGCTTGGGGCCGTAAGTGTGGCTTAAGTTGGGAGGTACATGGTTCTCAAGGCATGATTCGCTTTGATCAAGAACGTCTTAACGAACTACAACTCTATACTCGGTCTGACGACCCGCGCCAGCAAGGTTTCCGTACTATTCTGTCGGGCCCTTATCACAAGCCCTATGATGCGTTCTTGCCTAACGCTGGCCATACCCTTGGTTATATAGACGTCAAAGCGTGTGAGCTAAACCAACTACTGACTACCATTGACCAAGGTGGCCAAACTTGGCCATGTTTTGCTGATGGTTTAAAAATAGAAAAGGTCATGGATGCCATTGATCGCTCGGCTATGAGTGGCCAGTGGACGGAAGTGGAATAACATGACTGACCTGCCCCATACTAGCACTGAAAAAACTTGGCATGCGTTAGTGCTAGGCCGTGCAGGGCTAGACCTTTATCCCCAACCCGATGGTGGTAAAACCCGTGATGCCAACGGCTTTAGTGCTGACATGGGGGGATCTGGAGGCAATATTGCTGCAGCTATGGGGTGTGTTGGCGCAAAAGTGGCTTTATTATCAGCCGTTTCAGACGATGCCATTGGCCATTTTGTGCGTCAACGACTAGAGCAATACCATGTCAGTGATACATTACTGCAAACCAGCCAAGGTAACAGCCGCACAAGCCTTGCCATTGCAGAAGTAAGACCCTCAGACTGCGACGTGGTGATTTACCGCAACGATGCTGCCGATTTGCAGCTGCACTTAACAGACGCTATGCAGACAGCCGTGGCTAACAGTAACAACCTAGTCGTCACCGGTACTGCACTTATTTCTGAACCTTCGCGTGCAACCAGTCTGGAGCTAATGCAACATGCTAAAAGCAACGGTTGCATCGTGTGGTTAGACTTAGATTATCGCCCATGGAATTGGCCTGATCTACAAACCACCCGGAGTATTTATAGCCTTGCTGCACAGCATGCCAATGTAGTGATTGGCAATGAAAAAGAATTCGCTGTGCTTACAGATCAGTTAGAAGACTACATAAAACAAGCTCATTTACCCCATATGGAACAAACCATATTACTCAAGCGCGGTGGTCATGGTGCTAGCTTATTTAACCAAGGACAGCGCCTTGATACGGGTGTTTACCCAGTAATACCATTAAAACCTTATGGTGCTGGGGATGCATTTTTGGGCAATCTGATACATCACTATAATAGCCATAACGACTGGCAAGCAGCTATTGCTTGTGGCAGTGCCGCCGCTGCTATCGTAGTTTCCCAACGGGGATGCGCCAGTGCTATGCCTAGTCCTGAAGAGATTAATCTAATGCAACAGTCTGCCACCATGACACCAGCTGCCAACTGGTGTTAGCGACAAGTATACTAGGAGTTATATATGCATATCCCACCTTATGATAACCAAAATAAAGCCATTGTTGACCGCAATGACGAAAAAACACCTTTATGTTATTTCAACATTGTTAAACTTACTAAAGGTGAATCCTTTACCTCAAAAGTTGAGGGTTACGAAACCTGCTTAGTGCCTGCCACCGGAAGCATTGACGTTAACGTAGCTGGCCAACACTTTGATGCGGTAGGTAAACGTATGCACATTTGGCAAGGTGAGCCTGAGGGAGTCTATATTCCCGTTGGCACTGAAGTCACTTTTACGTGTGTCAGCGACGCAGTTGAAATCTTCGTCTCAGGTGCCCAACACGACGAAGTGTATGAGCCGTTTGTGGTCCGTGAAGCCGACATCGACCCAGTTCAATATGGTTCTGATGACACCAAAACCCACCGTAAGATCAAGCATATATTGGGTAAAGCTCAAGCAGGTAAGGTGGGCCGCTTATTAGTGAGCGAATTATTTACCGTGGGCGCTGGAGGATGGTCTGGATTTCCACCCCACAAACACGATACTGATGCGTTACCTACAGAATCGCGTCATGACGAAGTGTATAACTTCCGTTTTAATCCAGAGCATGGCTTTGGCGCCCAGTTTATTACTCAAGAAGGCGAAGACATGGGAGACGTGTACCATATTCGCAATAGCTCTACCATCCAAATAGAGAAAGGTTATCACCCTTGTGTAGCAGGCCCAGGCTACGAAATGTACTACTTCACTATTTTAGGAGGCTTGTCGCAACGGCCATTACACCAAAATTTTCATCCTGAACATGTCTACCAACTGGATACTATCCCCGGTATGAAAGACATGATAAACAAGTTTAAGTAGGCCACCATGTTAGTTAATTTAACAGACCTAATGCGGCCTGCCATGAAACATGGTTATGCCGTGCCTTGCTTTAATGTGTTTGGCTACGAAGATGCCTTAGCCGTTGTAACCGCTGCTGAAGCTCGCAATGCCAGCGTTATTCTGGCCGTTAACTTAGATATGACGCTGTTTATGCCGTTGGATCATATTATAGGGATGCTCAAGCCTCTTGCACTGAGCGCCAAGGTGCCAGTGTGTCTTCATTTAGATCATAACTATGATATTCCTACGGTGCTCAAAGCAATAGACGCAGGTTTCACTTCGGTGATGTTCGACGGTTCACAGTTACCCATTGCACAGAACATTGCTGGGGTGCAGCAAGTTGTGGCCCATGCTAAGAATTTGGGAGTGTCTGTAGAGGCCGAAGTTGGATCTGTGCCCTATGCCACTGGCAGGGATCATATTAAATCTGAACTGACAGACATCAAAGAAGCCATGATGATGTTAGAACAGGCCAAGCCTAATGTCCTGGCGGTATCTGTGGGTAATGTACATCGCTTGGAAAATACCTTTGTGGATATCGATTTCACCCGCTTTGAAGAACTACAAGCTGCTTTAGATGTGCCCTTAGTCATCCACGGCACCAGTGGTGTAAAAACCCCTGATATACAAAAACTAGCCAAGGGAAATGTGTGCAAGTTCAACATAGGCACCTGCTTACGACAGCGTTTTGGCAAGTCGTTACGCCACACCCTTGAAACCGACCCCAATTTATTTGACCGGCTTACCATAATGAAGAGAATTATTCCTGAAGTGGGCCAAGAAGCCGATAAAATGATTGGTCTGCTTGGCCAATAGCTAAACCAATCAACTAACGCAATTCACCTCACCTGAGCTGTACAACCGCATTATGGACATTAATGTGTGAGCCCCCTTCTTTCTTATCCAAGAAGCGGCTAAATTGATGCGCAGTAATGGTACCGACGGTACCATTGTAAGCATAGGCTTCGTTGCCGCCTATACTGGCATGCCTTTTGGACGTTTAGTAGATCCTGACGAAGTTGCTAGAGCTTTAGCCTTCCTAGCCAGCGACGAGTCTGGGTTAATGACAGGTTCAGTGGTTAACTTTGATCAATCAGTGTGGGCTGCTAGCGATGCTATGGTAGTACCTGAGCACCAGCTGCCCGATTAAACCTGAGCTAACAACCAATTTTTGAGCGCCCTTACATCTGGGCGTTGCAGGTGTTTTTTTGGACACACCACATAATACGCATAGTCAGTAATTAGAACCTGATCAAACACCTTAACCAATCGCCCTGACGCCAAATGGTCCTCCACAAACGGAGTAGAACCTAACGCCACACCCTGACCATCTATCGCCGCCTGAATCAATACATTGGTGTCATCAATAGTAGTTCCGCGTTTGTTGTTAATACCCTTGACACCTGCCTGCCGTAGCCACTCATTCCAACAATACGGCTCCGCGTCGTGGAGTAAGGTTACATTAAGCAACTGTTCTGGTTGAGTTATAGGGCCGTTATTGGCAAGCCAAGTAGGGTTTGCTACTGGAAAAAAATCCAGCGTAATAATGGGAGTGCTCTCTACGCCCTTCCAATCGCCTCGCCCATAAGTCACGGCCAAGTCTATGTCTTCACGTTCAAAATCGACCGCATGGTGTGCGTGGTATAAACATAAGTCAATTTCGGGGTAAAGTTTCCAAAATTCCTTTAACCGTGGCGACAACCACTTAGCCGCAAATGAAGGCGCTAGGCGTACGTTGAGCAAAGAACCCGCTTTTTCTTGTTTCAGACTAACAACTGCATTAGCCATGTCGTCAAACGCGTCGGCTAACACAGGCATTAAAGCAGCCCCTTGAACAGTGAGCATTAAGTTACGAGGTAAACGCTTAAACAGCTTATGACCTAGGTACTCTTCCAAGCCTTTCACTTGATGACTAATGGCCGCCTGAGTTACAAACAGTTCGTCGGCAGCACGGGTAAAGCTTAGGTGCCTTGCCGCCGCTTCGAAAGCACGCAAACTATTGAGTGGTGGCAGTTTTCTGGCCATTAATTAAGCTCATTCATAGATTGAATTTCAGATTAGTTATTCTAATCCATATCCACAAAAATAATCAATTGTATCGATCGTCATTTAGGCTAAAAATTAGCCTGTTTTGGGCCCACAACAACCACATGGAAAAACCACTATGTCACGTCGATCCGGAGGCCGTCAGGCCCGTTTAGCAGAGCGCTTAGCGCCCTTAGCAGAAGAAGAAAAACCCGTTCATGCCGGTGAGATCGGGGGTACATTTACCCCCCTTTCAAAAACCGACATGGCCGCCATTGCCAACAATGCCTACCGCATTTTAGAAGAAATTGGTTTTGGCCGCTCCACGCCCCATTGTACAAAAACCATGGTCGCCGCTGGCGCCATCATGGGTGACGATGGCCGTTTACGGATTCCTCGTAGTTTGGTAGACCATACTTTAAACATTTGTCAGCGCAACCTCACACTCCACGGCGTAGACCCTAAACATGACTTAGAGCTCAATGGTCAGCGAGTACACTTCTCCACTGCTGGCGCCGCAGTACATGTGGCCGACCCAGAAAACAACACCTATCGCAATTCAACCAGCCAAGATTTGTACGACATGGCGCGTATTGCCGACACCTGTGAACACATCCATATGTTCCAACGTATGTGTGTATTACGCGATATAGATGACCCGAAAACCATGGATCTCAATACCTTGTACACATCGGTGATTGGCAACAGCAAACACATAGGCACCAGCTTTACCGAGGCTGAGCACGTGGAAGATGGGTTGAAAATGCTACACCTTTTTGCCGGTAGTGAAGAGGCATGGCGGAAACGCCCGTTTGTGAGCATGTCTAACTGTTTTGTGGTGCCACCCATGAATTTTGCCGAGGAATCACTCGAATGCCTACGCGTGGGTGTAGAAGGCGGCATGCCTATTTTGTTGCTTTCAGCAGGTCAAGCTGGCGCTACCTCACCGGCTCTGCTGGCGGGCGCCGTGTCCCAAGCTTGGGCCGAATGTTTAGGTGGGTTGGTGTACGTGAATGCCATTAAGGCAGGCGCGCCCGCCATTATCGGAACTTGGCCATTTGTGTCGGACCTACGTACCGGTGCGATGAGTGGCGGATCACCTGAGCAAGGGATTTTGTCGGCCGCTTGTGTACAAATGGGCAACTATTTTGATCTCCCCACCGGCACTGCCTGCGGCATGACCGACGCCAAGTTCCCCGATTATCAAGCCGGTGCAGAACGCGGCTATACCGCAGCCGCAGCCGCTATGGCGGGGGCCAACGTGGTATACGAATCTGCCGGCATGTACGCCAGTTTGATGGGCGCTTGCCCAGAAAGCCTGTTGATGGACAACGATGTACTCGGTGCTTGCATGCGTATGACCAAAGGCATTAAAGTGGACGAAAACTCCTTGAGCTTTGATGTCATCAATGACGTGTGTATGAGTGGTAAAGGCCATTATTTAGGTTCCGAGCAAACTCTATCGGTGATGCAAAGCGAATACATTTACCCCGATCTTGGCGACCGCAGCAGCCCAAATGTATGGGAAGAACTCGGCAAACCGGTGTTGCTAAACAACGCCATTAAGAAAAAGAAACAACTGTTAGCCAGCTACTTCCCCAAACACATCGACGATGCTGCTGATTTGGCAATTCGAGAAGAATTTGACATCAAACTTAGCCGTCAACAAATCGGCCGATAAGAGAAACCTATTATGTCCCTACAATCCCATGCCCGCGTTGTTATTATTGGTGGTGGTTCGCTTGGTGTTAACCTCATGTACCACCTTACGGAAGAAGGTTGGACCGATGTAGTTATGATTGAAAAAGGCGAGCTCACCAGTGGTTCTACTTGGCACGCGGCGGGCCTCTGCCCTAACTTCAACGGCAACCACACGTTAAGTAAAATTCACGATTACACCATTGAATTGTATGACAAAATTTTACCTGCCAAAACTGGCCTGCCTTCCTCCTTCCATAAGTGCGGCAGCCTACGCGTGGGTTATACAGAAGTGGAAGAGCAATGGTTTCGCAACGTCATGAGCCGCGCCCACAACATTGGCTGTGAAATGCGCTGGGTGTCTAAAGAAGAAGCCCGCGCCATTAACCCAGTAATGAATTTTGACGGCGCCCGTTGTATTTTGTACACCCCCAACGACGGCCATGTAGACCCAACCGCTGTGGTTATGCCGCTATCGCAATTGGCCCGTGAAAATGGCGCCACCATAAGCCGTTTTAACCGCGTCACCGACATCAACATTCTGCCCCAGGGTGGCTACGAAGTCATTACCGAACAAGGCAATATTATTGCCGAACATGTGGTCAACGCGGGCGGCTGTTTTGCCCCAGAAGTGGGACGCATGGTCGGAGTACATGTGCCTATCATCAACCTAGAGCACCAATACTTAGTTACCGAAGACCACCCAGAGCTCTCTGCCATGGTGAAAGAACTACCAGTCACCCGCGACTCTTCTGCCGCGGCTTATATTCGCCAAGAAGGCAACGGCTTATTGGTCGGACCTTACGAAACCCGCGGTTCCAAACCTTGGGCGATTAACGGCATGGACTGGGACTTTGACCGTGAACTATTCGCTGGCGACCTAGTGCGCTTGATGCCATGGTTAGAACGCTGCATGGAACTGGTGCCTATTTTCGAAGAAGTAGGCGTTAAAACCATTATTAATGGCCCCATCACCCACACACCAGACGACAACTTCCTGGTTGGCCCAGTGGCGGGCTTAACCAATTTCTGGAACATGACCGGCGCCTCTATTGGTATTGCCCAAGGAGGCATTGGTAAATACATGGCGCAGTGGATGGTACATGGTCAAACTGAGCTCAATATGGCGTCCTTAGACAGCCGCCGCTTTGGCAATTGGGCCGATAAAAACTATTGCATTACCCGCGCCATAGAATCTTATGAACGTATGTATGCCAGCGCTTCACCCACGGAAAACCGGCCCCATGGTCGACCTATCCGCACCAGCCCGTTACATACGGTAATGGCACAAAAAGACGCCGTGCATTTTGTTAGCGCAGGTTATGAAAAACCAGCGTGGTTTAAAACCGATACCGTGCGCAGCGAAAGCGAAACCTGGACCCACAGCGAAGCCCACACCGTAGTGGCAGAGGAGTGTGCCGCCGTTCAAAACGCTTGTGGCATCACTGATATAAGCGGCACCGCCAAATTCCGTATCACCGGCCCAGACGCCTACGCATTTTTAGATCACCTGTCGTGCAACAAATTACCTGCTAAAGACGGGCGCATCAGCTTAACGCTTTTCCATGCCAAAAACGGCGGCATCATGGCCGAACAAACAGTGAGTCGCATTAGCCAAGATCATTTTGTATTAATGGGCGCCATCGGTTCGCAAATTAAAGACCTCCAATGGATGCAACAACATGTAGGTGATTTTGATGTCACCTTAGAAGATTTCACAGAAGATTGGGGCGGGTTATTACTCACTGGCCCCAAAGCTCGTGAAATCCTTGAACACATTTGTGAAGACGACCTGTCTACTGCTGCTTTCCCATGGCTTGCTTGCCAAACCATTCAGCTAGACTCTGCGCCAGTATTTGCCA
>Ga0209495_1001096_pt1 | contig 19534 bp, 15 predicted proteins | sample EN1Hudsemesocosm_FD_184629 | JGI IMG/M metagenome (GOLD analysis project Ga0209495, IMG submission 184629) | Methane-oxidizing microbial communities from mesocosms in the Hudson Canyon - EN1E Hudson Canyon (SPAdes) (version 2) | ecosystem: Environmental > Aquatic > Marine > Cold seeps | place... | reverse complement strand
CCAGAAATTAAGGTATGAGGACAGGTACGGGTGATTTCCCGGGTCGCTTCAATAAAATCTACGCCATAATTATTATGTTCATCAATCCCTGTGGCGATGGCAAAAACATTGGGATCAAAAATAATATCTTCTGGCGGAAAGTTAACTTCTTCTGTCAGTATTTTATAAGCTCGCTGGCAGATTTCTATTTTTCTGGCCATAGTATCGGCCTGACCGTCTTCATCGAAAGCCATCACGATCACGGCAGCACCATAGCGACGAATCAATTTCGCTTGCTTAATAAAGTTTTCCTCGCCCTCTTTAATAGAGATAGAGTTAACAACCCCTTTACCTTGTATACATTTAAGCCCAGCTTCTAAAATATCCCATTTAGAGGAATCCAGCATAATAGGCACTTTTGCAATATCTGGCTCAGAAGCGATTAAATGTAGAAAACGCACCATCGCTTCTTTTGATTCCAACATGCCTTCATCCATGTTGATATCAATAATCTGCGCGCCATTCTCAACCTGGTCTTTAGCAACCTCTAATGCAGTTTCGTAATCGCCTTCTACAATTAAGCGTTTAAATTTTGCAGACCCCGTGACATTAGTTCGCTCTCCAACATTCACAAACAATGAATCTGGCGTAATATTTTGAGGCTCCAGTCCTGCTAATCGACATTGTTTTTCTAGCGTTGGTATTTTTCTTGGCGCATAGTTTTGTACAGCATCAACAATTGCCTTGATATACTCAGGCGAAGTTCCACAACAGCCACCAATAATATTTAAATAACCTTGGGCAGCCCAGTCAGCCAATTCTTTGGCCATTTCTTCTGGGGTTTCATCATATTCACCAAATTCATTTGGCAGGCCTGCATTTGGATGCGCCGAAATATGAGTATCGGCAATATTAGAGACTTCTTCGATATATTGACGTAATTCTGTAGCCCCTAAAGCACAGTTAAAACCGATAGAAATTGGATCGACATGGTTTAATGAATTCCAGAATGCAGCAGCGGTCTGCCCAGATAGAGTACGGCCTGATGCATCGGTAATGGTGCCTGAAATCATCACTGGCAACTTATGCCCCAGCACATCAAAATATTGCTCTACCGCAAAAATTGCTGCTTTGGCATTTAAGGTATCAAAAATGGTTTCGATTAAGATAATATCGACATTTGCATCGCACATACCTCGCACGGCTTCGGTATAGGCTTCAACCAATTCATCAAAGCTTATATTTCTAAAGCCTGGGTCATTCACTTCGGGCGACATTGAAGCGGTACGATTTGTCGGCCCTAATGTTCCGGCTACAAAACGCGGTTTATCTGGGTTTAATGCAGTAAATTCGGCGGCAACTTCTTTAGCTAAACGGACTGACTCAAAATTAATTTCATACGCCAGTGATTCCATGTTGTAATCAGCCATGGCAATGCTGGTGGCATTGAAAGTATTGGTCTCAACAATATCCACCCCTACATCATAATAGGCTTTATGAATGGCCTTGATAATATCGGGTTGAGTCAGCGATAATAAATCATTATTGCCTTTTAAATCACAATCCCAGTCTGCAAAGCGTTCACCTCGATAGTCTTTTTCTTCCAGGTTATAACTTTGAATCATGGTCCCCATGGCACCATCAAGAAACAAAATTCGTTGGGATAATTGCTGTTTTAAAAGTTCGATTTTATTCATAAAGATAGGGTATTGATTTAGCTATTGCCTGATCGCATTTAAAGCTATATTATAAAACACTAATAAATAGAAGTGGGAGAACAGAATGTCAAAACCAGGTTTACTACATGTTATAAAAAGCGTTCTTGCCGCAGGTATTGGCGTACAAAGCAAAAAAAACCAGGAAATAGATTTTGAGCACGGCTCCCTATCTAATTACCTGATTGTCGGTCTTATTGCTACCATCCTGTTTATCTTAGCTATTATATCCATAGTCTCAGCCGTAACAAACTAAAAAAACATTTTTCTACGCAAATAAAAAAGCCTAGATAAATCTAGGCTTTTTAGTGTCACTTAACAGATAAAACTTTTATGATGTTTTAAAGCTGTTTTTAATACTAATAAACATTTCTTTAAGACCGCCAAACAATCCCATAAAGCTAAAAGATTGTTTCAACATATAAAGCTGTCTAGTGATAGCAACAACAAAGAAAGGAACGATCCATGTAAGCAACTCAAAAACAATACCAATTAAAGAACCACCTGTACCACTTTGTAATCCAGCTGTATCACTGTTATCTCTAGCGTTTAGTCCACCAGCAGTGTCATATTCACTACCGATATCACTATCAAATGTTTCAATTATCAAACCATTTAAATTAATCGCTAAAAACTGCACCAGTAAAAACACAATAAAGCTTCCCGCCACCCAATACAGGGCATTACCTGTCTTATGTTCAATTGCAGTTCTATAAATCCAGATTGCTATGAAAATAGCAATAATTCCACCAAAAGTCATTTCAATTACCCCTTTATTTTATTTTTATTATAAAAAAATTAAACCCATCCAAAACATCAATGTTATTGCTGAATAAGCGATATTTTCTCTACTAATTACATAGAAACAATTTCAAATTATTAATCAGCAATCCCTTCAATCTTCTTCATGTATTCCATCAAATACAGCATTTTATATCATCAATTCAACTTTAGATAATATTCATTAAAGAATGTACACTCATACTACTCATATTCAAAGCATATAGCAATTTCGAACCAGGCTCTAAGTGAGAAAAACAAACAAAAACCACCAAAACTAACGGCCTGGATAACCACTTCAGCCCTGATTGACCTATAGCCGACATCTAATATAGAGTAACGGCCTTTATAAACACCATTATTAAAATGGCTTTTTACCATTCATGTAGCAGGGAACTTACTTTAAACCCAAGCATCCCATAGCAATCGATACAAAAATTAATAAAGACCAAGTAAATAGATAATGAAAAAAACAACTTATTTTACTCAACATCAAAAAACAGGCTCCGCAGGCAAAATTGTTTTTTTAAGCTTAGTTATATGTTCAATTTTTATTTTACCCTCTTGTGCTTTATTAAACCATAAGAACCCTACACAGAAAGTCATTAAAACAGATTTAAAAACAGTCCATACCTTAGATATGTACACTGACGTTAGCGGCGCCATCCATGCTCTATTTTCGGGGATCGATAAAAATCAGCAACTATCCTTAAAATATATCAATTCCTTGGACGGAGGGAAAACCTGGCTAGCTCCAGTCACTCTCAACAATGGGCTGGCTACAGTAAAAAAATCAAAAAGAGGCAATGATTTTCAAATAGCCGCTTATGGCAATAAAGTCATGGCGGTTTGGCAAACTCAGGGTGGCGAACCCTGGACGGGGAAAATTGCCATCGCTTTATCCAATGACTTTGGCCAGACTTGGCAACAAATAGCCAGTCCTGTCAGTGATGAATATGCAAAAGTTGATCAGGGCTATTTTGATATTGCAGCAGATAAGTCGGGACAATTTCATCTCGTCTGGTTAGATGATCGCGAAGAAGCTGGTGATACCCAAGGCCTGCGCTATGCCCGTTTTTCCAATCAGAAATCATCATGGAATCAGCATACAATTCTGGAAATGACGGCTTGTACCTGTTGCTGGACTAGCATTAGCAGTGATAATGACGGAAATATTCACGTCTTATACCGTAACGATAACCCAAGAGACATGATGATTAGTACTTCATTAGATGGCGGTAAATCATGGCAAAAACCAAAAACAGCGGGTGCTTTTGACTGGCAGTTTATCGGTTGCCCTCATCAAGGCGGAGGGCTGACCAGCACACAAATGAATAAAAATACAATATTACATAGCGCCATCTGGAATGGTAAAAACAGCAGCCGTGGAATTTATTACAGTCAGTCCAGCTTAAGCAAAGATAAAGTAGCAGTTCTGATGCCAATAGGTGACAATAGTAGTGCATCAGCAGATATTGCTGCTTTAGATAATGATCACCTGAGGATCATTTATACGTCTGGCGACTTCGAATCAAAATCAGTGATGAGCAAAGCATCTAATGATGGTGGCCAGACATGGTCCGATGAACAACGCTTAAGCGCTGATGGAGCAGAACCTTCTCACCCTCGGATAATTGCAACAGAAAATGGTTTTCAATTTTTCTGGACAGAGTGGCAAGAAAACGGAGATGCAGTTGCTATCATTGCGGAACTTGAATAACAAAGAACAGATATAACTATGAAAAAAATACTAATACTCAGCTTAACAATCGGCATGGCTTGGAGTCAATGGGCTGGTGCTCATGCGATTATGGTCAAATCTTCGCCTGAAAAAGAATCTAAAATATCCATAGCACCGAAACAGGTTGAAGTCTGGTTTGATGATAATGTTGGCCCAAAATATACTTCATTAGCCGTGGTAAATAGTAAGGGACAACGAGTTGATAATAAAGACGGTGCATTGGAAATGATGGATAAATCCCATCTGGTCACTACCGTAAAAGATCTTACTCCAGGGCGTTATGGTGTGAGATATCGAGTACAATCAGCCGACGGCCATATTGTGACTGGCAAGTTTTTCTTTGAAATCACACAATAAAAACAACTTTATTTTTTCTTAATTTATTTTACCGAGGGCGTTGTGAAAAATTCCATTTTCAATCCATTATTATTTGCTTTACTACTTTGGGGTTTTCACAGCCAAGGAATGGCACAAGGTCAGTCACAATATGATCCTACAAAATCATTAGAGTGCATGATTACAACCGATTTTTATATTGTGCACTTAACCTCTTATCAGGCTCCTAAACCTGGCGCAAAAAAAAGACACACCTTTAAACCATTCTGCCAGGAACTCCCTGAACAAGGCCTTAGCCATTTAGCGCTTGATTTTATTGATCGTGACTTACGCCAAATGCCTATAGGCATGGAAGTACTTGAGTTAATAGATAATCCGGAAGGCGGAGAGATGATTGATGGCAAGTCCATTGCTCTCAGCCCAGCCCAAACATATAAAACGGGTGTCGCCCAAATTCAAGCCGACTTTCCTAAGCCAGGGCACTATGTTTTAGTTGCCTCGGTAGGTGATGATATGTTTGCCGACAAAATTCGAATTCCCTTACGTGTTGGTATAGGCTCAGCTTTTAGTCTCTCATTCCTCTACCCCTATCTATTTTTCATCCTTGCAGCGGGAATTGCTTACGGTATTTATCGTTTCTTTGTCTATCGCTTTAACCGCAAAAAACAAGATTCTGAAGAAGACTAAACCACAAAGCAATTATGTTCCCAAAATGTGCCGGGTTGTGCAGATACAACCGTGCCTTCGCCAGTTTACATCTACTACTGTGCCTTTTAATACTACCTGTTCCAGTCATTGCCGACTGGAATTCGGGGGTTACCATTGAAGATGTATCAACCCGCATAGCGATTGATATTGTTGATGATGGCGTTGAGGTATCAATTGACCTTAAAGAAAATGCCATCACCCAGTTTTATGCAAAAAAAACAACTGATACATCCGCAAGCAATGAATTAATCAGCCTAGATCAGTTTGCTTTGCAGGCAATAAAAATACAGGCGGGAGATATACTCAAAGCCGGCATAAAATCATCGACAAAGAATGACAATAATGCGGCCATAAAGGTCTTTCTACCTTTTGTAAAAGCTCAGCCACAACAATTAGATATTATTCCTGACTTTAAAAGCATTGAAAAAGCAGGTGAAAAATATATTATCACCGTTTCTCATCAGGGATTACCCGTTATCGATCATGGTGTTTTAACGTCAGCAGAGTCTCTGAACCTTAATTGGCAAGACCCATGGTACAGCCAGTTTTCTAATCCAAAGTTACAACGAGGCCATAGTGACCCTGTTATGGCTTTTCTTTATATTGAACCTCAGCAGATTAAGTCCGAAGTTGTCGTCAGAATTAAAGAGATAGCAGCCTGGGCTAAATTAGAATTACGTGATGACATATTGATTCACCCCGATGAATATGCTGAAATAAAGCAAAAAGTTGGCCAATACTTATTAGCACAAAACAAAATCAGTACAGGTGACGTGGCTACAGCAACACCGATATTAGATCGTGTTGATTATATCCGCATGGGAGCTTCTGATATTCAGGCTTATGAACCTCAGCAGGCACAAAGACAGGTTGCCACCTTAATTGGCGTCAGTGTTATTCACCCCATTCCAGCCATTCCTGCAAAAATACAATGGCACTGGGATCTTTTTAATGAAAAAATCCAGCGCATAGCCATTCGGGCCTATGACCCTGCGGGCTTATTTGATAGCTACGTGACTCCAGACTACCCCGTTTTTGAATGGGAAAACATGCTGGCTGATATTGATTTACCAGAATTAGACAATAAACCTAAATCAATTGCAGTTGTGGTTGATAGTAGCAAGCAAACTGCACAGCTTTATGTTTTATTTGGCATCATTGCATTCATTTTGTTTTTCAGCCTCAGCTATAAATATACCCCTTCACATATTCGCAAATATACTCATACGGTACTACTGCTAATTGCCTTAACGGGTGTTTATAGTTTATTTAGCAAAGGCCTATTGAACATTAACAGTACTCAATTAGATAAAGCGCAGGCCAAACCGATACTCAAGCAATTAATATGGAATGTTTATCAGGCTTTTGAGGCAACTCAAGAAGAGGCGACATACGATCAACTGGCTTATAGTGTCAGCGGGGATTTAATTGAGTCCTTGTATTTACAGCATAGACAATCATTTTTAGTTCAGGATGGTGCATGGGCTAAAGTGAAAAATATCGAAATCCAGAACCTGGAAAGCTCCACTACCACTGATGATAGTTATTTATTCGATTGTGAATGGCTAGTCACTGGCGATGTTATCCACTGGGGACATCAACATCGCAGAGACAATCTTTATAGAGCCAATATCAAAATATCAGCTATAGATAAGCACTGGAAAATTATTGGACTGGAATCTATTGCTCAACAAAGAGTTAATTAACACATTTCATACTAAACACAGGAATATCACAAACAAGAACAACACCCTTTCTTAGGGATCTTCCTGTGTTTAGTGTGATTTTTCTCTTTTTATACTAAAGATAATAAATAACGAGTTGTTATGCGTATTTTAATCATAGAAGATGAAGAAAAAACCGCTGCTTTTTTATCCAAGGGATTAAAAGAGAATGGGTTTTCTGTTGATACCGCTAACAACGGACTCGATGGTCTAAGTGCTCTAGAACAAAACAATTACGACCTGGCCATTCTCGACATCATGCTACCCCGACTTGATGGCTGGTCTGTTTTATCTGTATTGCGTAGCAAAGACATACAAACCCGTGTACTGTTATTAACCGCCCGCGACTCCGTGGAAGACAGAGTTAAAGGGCTGGAACTAGGGGCAGATGATTACCTGGTCAAACCCTTTGCTTTTTCCGAATTATTAGCCCGTAGCCGAACCTTATTACGCCGTGGCTCGGCAACAGAAATCCAGACTATACACTGTGCCGATCTGGAAATAGACGCGATTAAACACCGAGTGACTCGAAATAAACATCGCATAGAGCTTACACCTAAGGAATTTCAACTCTTGTTATTACTAGCCCGTAGTCCCGGCGAAGTTTTTTCCCGCACCGTGATTGCAGAACAAGTCTGGGATATGAATTTTGACAGTGATACCAACGTTGTCGATGTCGCAATCAAACGTTTGCGGACAAAAATAGACGACCCTTTTGACAATAAGTTAATTCATACTATTCGCGGTGTTGGCTATGCCTTCGAACAAAGAAGCTAAACCAGTCAGTCAACAATCGCTGGCTCGCAAGCTTGCACTGCTCTACGCCTGTACCACTTTTAGCGTACTTCTCATCGCATCAGGACTGTTGTACTGGACCATACTGGACCACTTGCAAAAAGAACATCAAAGTCTGCTGGGTTCTAAAATCACAGAGTTACAACAGTATTTCAAACACAGCTCGACACTGGATAAAAATTTATACGACTTGATTGACGCTGAACACCATCATGCGGGTGCATCACATTCCTCAGCCATTCACCCAGGTATTCCTCATCATATTTTTCTTAGAATTTATGACGAACAAAATAACCTGCTGATCGAGTCGAATATCACCCAGCCTATACCGCCAGGCTTGCAATACCCTCAGCTTTCAGATCAAGAGCTGTCATCCATTGCTATTATCAAAACTCGAGCCGCTGATGGCCAACAATACCTGTCAGGTAGCGCCTGGGCTTCAACAATCTATGAAAACCAGACAAGAAAAGTATTAATTCAGGGCCTGTTAAAACTGTCACCCGATGAAGTCTTATTAAGCGATTATCAACAGGCATTAATTCTGGTCTTGGTTTTTGGTGTATTGGCTTCGGCCTTCACAGGTTTTTGGGTGACCCGCCAAGGTTTACGGCCCTTAAGAGAAATCACTAAAACCATACAAAATATCGATGTTCAGCAGTTAAACGAGCAACTTGAACCTGAAAACTGGCCTAAAGAGATTGCCCTACTGGCCAATGCCTTTAATCAAATGCTCAGCCGACTGGACCAATCTTTTTTACGCCTTTCCCAGTTTTCAGCCGATTTATCTCATGAATTACGCACCCCCATTAACAACTTAATGGGGGCGTCAGAAGTTGCTTTATCGCGTGAGAGGTCAAGCGAAGAATATCAGGATATTCTGGCATCCAGCATGGAAGAATGTACCCGCATTGCCAGAATGATAGATGAACTGTTATTTTTAGCTCGGGCAGAAGACCCGAAAACAGAAATTGAAGCCCGCCTTTTCCCCGTTGAGGATGAATTTAGGCGAATTGAGGAATTTTATGAAAGCCTGGCTGCCGATCAGCAAGTAGTGATGACTTGCCAAGCTAATCAATTAATACTTTACGCCGACCCCAACCTATTCCGTCGAGTCTTGAGCAATCTAGTTTCCAATGCCTTACGTTACACACCCGCTCTAGGTAGCATAAATCTTACTGCCACTGCCGAAATAGAGGGCATTAAAATAACCGTAGCAGATACTGGCTCAGGTATCCCAGAAAATAAGTTACCCCATATTTTTGACCGTTTTTTTCAAGCCGACCAATCACGTCACCACAATAAACAAGGCTCAGGACTGGGGTTGGCCATCGTCAAATCAATCATGGAATTACACGGCGGAAAAATATCCATCAGCAGCCCTAAGCAACAAGGTACTCAGGTGGAGCTATACTTTCCGACTAAAGCAGAAAAATAGAGACGTAGCATGCTACGTCTCTACGGATTTTTTTAGCAAAAATGACAAAAATGTAATCTTTATGTCATCTTCCTGTTGCCCTTGATTTATTACACTAGCTGATAAATTATCAGTACAGGTTTTATTTCATGAAATTACATCCATTTCGTTTGACGGCTTATTCTTTAGCGGGTTTTTTCTGCGCATTCAATCTATCCGCTCATCCACAAGATGAAACTAACGCAGTTTCTGAACTAGGTACAATGGAAGTAACAGGGCGTGCCTCCGACTTACTAGGCAGAACCGATTCTGCTTCAGCGGGCGTCATTGGACAGGCTGAATTTGAATTTCGTCCGCTATCCCGTCCCGGCGAACTGGTTGAAGTCGTACCCGGCATGATGGCAACACAACACAGTGGTAGCGGCAAAGCTAACCAGTTCTTTTTACGCGGATTTAACTTAGATCATGGCACCGATTTCTCAGGCATGGTTGATGGCGTACCTTTAAACTTACCTTCTCATGGCCATGGTCAGGGCTATTTAGATTTAAACAGTATTATTCCAGAATTAGTTGATATTGTTGAATATGGCAAAGGCCCTTACCATGCTGAAATGGGGGATTTTTCTTCAGCGGGTTATGTTCGTTTTCACACAAAACACAAAATGGATAAAGGTTTAATCAAATTTGGCTATGGTGAAAATGACTATTACCGTGGTGTACTGGCTAATTCCAACCAACTGGGTGATGGTGATTTATTATATGGGGCTGAAGTCAATTTTTATGAAGGTCCCTGGGACAAAGAAGAAAGCCTAAATAAATTTAATGGCTTATTACGCTATACCGTTGATGAGGGTTATAAAGGTTACGCTTTAATTGGAACAGCCTATAAAAGTAACTGGGATTCGACTGAACAAATCCCAAAGCGCGCTGTAGATTCAGGAGCTTACTCTGAGCTAGGTACTATCGACCCAACGGCTGGCGGTGATATGGAGCGTTATAGCCTGGCAGGAAACTGGTGGCGTCAATCCGAATGGGGTGAAACTGAATTTTCGGCCTATGCAGTCTATTCAGATTTCAACTTATATTCTAACTTCACTTATTTCCTTAATGACCAGACCAATGGTGATCAGATCACGCAAAGAGATCGTCGCTATATTTTTGGCGGTGAGGGTAAGCATACTAAATATGATGACTGGTTTAGCTTTGATGTAAAAAATACTGTCGGCTTACAAGTCAGACACGACTATATTCCCAACGTAGCCTTGTATAAAAGTAAGGCCAGAGAAATTCTTAGTACGGTGACTGAGCACGAAGTGAGTCAAACCAGCATAGGCATTTATTTGGAAAATGAAGTGCAATGGGCTGATAAATTTAAGTCCATCCTGGGCTTACGTGGCGATTTTTATGTTTATGATGTTGAAAGCCATCGTTTACCAGAAAACTCTGGGGAGACAGATGATGCACAATTCAGCCCCAAACTGAGTTTAATAGCAGGCCCCTGGTATGACACCGAATACTATTTCAATATGGGTTACGGCTTTCATTCAAATGATGCCAGAGGCACCACAATTCAAACAGATCCAGACACTTTAGGAACAGCCAGCCAGGTAGACCCGATTGTTTCTACCCGTGGTGCAGAAATAGGTTTAAGAAATCAATATATTCCCGGCTTAGTCTCTACTGTTTCGCTTTGGTGGCTAGAGATTGATTCTGAATTAGTTTTTGTCGGCGATGGAGGCAGCACTGAAGCCTCAGGCAAAAGCCAGCGTTATGGTATAGAAATAGCTAACTATTACAAACCTTTTGACTGGCTAACTCTGGATTTTGATGTGTCACTTTCTCAGTCTGAATATTTCAAAGCTGCCGCTAATGCCCAAGAAGTACCCAATTCCGTAGGCCGAACTATATCGGGGGGAGCAACCATAGATTTACCTAATGGCATTTTTGGTAGCTTACGTGCCAGACACTTTGGTGATATGCCATTAACAGAAGACGGCAGTGTTTATGCTGATTCAACAACCGTGGTTAATCTGGGTACAGGCTATAGATACAAAGATTACCGTGTTGAATTAAATGTTTTGAATTTGTTTGATTCTGGCGATACGGATATAGCTTATTATTATGAATCACAACTCGCTAATGAGTCAGCAGGTGTTAATGATATTGTTTCCCACCCTGTTGAACCTAGAACGGTAAGAGTCCAATTTAGTGTAAATTTTTAAGTTCTTTTAATTTAAGTGATGGGCTCTGGATAAAGCCCAATGCTATTAAGTTAAGAAATTCTACAAGATTTTATATCTCACACAAAGCCACAGAGACACAAAGAAAAGAAAAAGAAATCGCTCTTCTTGGTGGCTTTGTGCCTTTGTGTGAACACTTATTTGTTTTGAAACACACCTTTTGTCTCTAATTTAATGACATTGGGGTACCCCCCTTTTTGCCCATCCTTTATTTTACAGCTGCTCCAGAAGAATCAGCAGACGTCTTTTCAACATTCAGAATAGTTAATCTGTCCGCAACCAGCGTACTGGAGAAATCCAGTGATACATAGTTATTGCCTACCCAACGATTAAAAACCTGTTGAGCCTTGAGTTCTCCTCCTGTTATATCCAATTGAGCCGCTCCATTAGCACTTATTTCTTTAATTTTGACAGTGACCGTATATTTAGTATCAAAAAACTGCCCTCGGGAAGAGGCTTTATAATATATTTCCAAAGTGTCACCCACTCTGAAAGACTCTTCCTTGGCAAAATATTCACCCTTTGGCGTTACCTTACCCGCATGATGAGCCTTTGTTTGATAAGCCACTAAAAACATACCATCCCAAGCAAAGGGTGGGCAATGTAAGGGGCGTGATTCCTTATAAAAATTGACCACAAACTTTTCTTTATAAAGCCTTTTAATTTTACCTTTTGCAAAAAAGCCATGGCAATTGGCAAGTACTTCAGTACCTACGGGAAAATGTTCTGCCTTTGCCTGAATTGATAAAAAACAAAAAACCAATCCCAGACTGATAGTTATTATTCTGTTCATAACTCCCCCTCCCCTATCTTGTTATAAGTATTTTTATAGATGCTGACCGCAATGCCATTAAGTTAACAAATTCTACAAGATTTTATATTCACACAAAGTCACAGAGACACAAAGAAAAGAAAAAGAAATCGCTCTTCTTGGCGGCTTTGTGCCTTTGTGTGAACACTTTTTTTGAAATACATCTTTGTCCCTAACTTAACGTCATTGATACTGACCGGCACCGTAACACCAATAAATATCCGTTAATTTATTGATACCAGCAGTAATTGATGCAATTCAAGAGTAACAGGGACATACTTAATTAATCAAGCAGTTACTGCTGCAGCCAATTATTCAACTGCTAATTTTCACTGGCAAAACCTTGGGTTTTTGTCATTACGTAGAGACGTAGCATGCTACGTCTCTACGCTATGTTACTGAGCGGTAGGGATAGCTTTTAAAGCCGCAATATTTTCTTGCATTATAGTTAAGAAATCACCGACTTCTGGTGCATTCGAAACTGGACTAAAAACAATACTTTTTATACCGAGTTCTTCCAGTGCAGCAACGGTTTCAGCCGCAGGCTTACCTTCCCAGACCATCCATTTAGCAGGATGGGTCTCTAACATTGTTTTTAAGCCCGCCCATTGCTCCGCAGTAGGCGCTTCCTCAGGCTCCCAATGTACACTTTGTATATTTAATTGATAGCGTTTTTTCAGGTACTGATACACAGGATGAGATCCGACAAGCGCTTGTCCCTGCAACGCCTCGCCTATTTCTGCCAATTCACTATCCATAGCCAATAACGACGCTTGTAACGGAATAAATTTCTTTACAAACTCAGCATTTAAATTAGGCTTTTTTCGTGATAAAGCTTTAAACACAGCTTTGGCTTGTTTTTCTGCCAGTGATAAATCAAGCCATGTAGTGAATGCAGTACCCGTATGAGCATGCTTGCCTCCAGCGCCATGATTATGAGTCACACCCTCACTCAATGGAATATACGCATCTCTAAATTCAGATGAGGTATTCACTAATTTAAATAACGGTAATGACACTTTGGGCAACCATTTTGCGTAATTAGCTCCATTAAGTAAGATCATATCTGCTTTTTGTAAACCAGAGACTTCCTCAGCCTTAGGCGCCCAAAACGCAGGATCTATATCAGCAGGCATAGGTAAAGTCACATTGGCATGTTCTCCAGCAATATTCTCAGCAAAGAATTTTAATGGATAATTTACCGTGTAAATATTCAAAGAGGTGGCTTGTTCTGCATTGGTATTACTTAATGCTAATAATAAACTCGAAAACAACACTGCTTTTCGTGCAAAACGAGTACTGGATCTATTCATGGTGATATCACTTAGGAAATAAAAAGTTGATGGACAATTTCGCCCTGAAAATATTGCAAGACTAACAGCGCGGCATAACATAATGCGCCACTAAAAAGGACAATAATCATAATTTCAGCCACTATCAGCTGAATAACGGTAAAACGGCTACAGCCTAAATGTAAGATTGTGCTGATTTCTTTTTGGCGCAATCTAAATGACAGGCTAAAAACAAGAAAAATGGCCAATACCATTGCTATGGCAACAATAAAAACCACTGCATCAATAAATTCTTTTATCTGAAAAATATTACTGAGTAAATCTTCAATAACCTGTTTCGGTCTGACTATCTGATGATTCTTTTGTTCCGTTAAATAACGCCCTCTTAGAATTGTTGCAGACTTTTGGTCATTAGGTACCGCAATAATTGCAGTTAACGGGTATATAGATGAATCACCATGAAAATGGAATGATTCAAGATTATCAAGATTAATCTCGGTATATTGCTTAATTTTTGCTGAAGCGGTAACTAAATTATCTGAACGACTTAATACTGCTCCTGGCTCACTCATGGTTTTGACATCTTGATGACCATGCCCAAGCCCCTGAATAACCCAAGTCGTCTTTAAATCAACAAAAACGGCTTTATCATCAACGGAATTAGTTTTATCAAGTATGCCTGTAATTGTCATTTTTAACGGGTAGACTCCAGCCAAATCAAATAAATTCTCTGGTGAAGACAAAATACTGTCACCAATATCCAAATTTAAACTGGCAGCAACATCAGCCCCGATGACACATTCCCCCAGCATGGCAAACGCACGCCCAGAAGAAATGCTATGCTTTCGAAATTCAAAATAATCCAGTGATGTGCCTACGATTGGATATTCTCTGGCTTGGAAGCGTGTGTAAAGAGGGATTGGAAGTGCCAGATATGAGTCTAATATTTTCTCTATAGCCTTCATACTAATAAACTCGGGCTTTTCTTTTGAAAAATATAAAGAGTTCATCACTAAGTCTAATGAATTCCCTTTTGAACCAAGCAATAGCGGTGTGGTACTAGCCCGGGACATCAATTGATGCTCGCTTTCATTAAGTAGAATTTTCAGCGCAAAAGGAAGAAAAGAAACCAGACTGATACAAAGGACCAGGGTAACGGTTTTTACCCGGTTAAAGACTATATATCGCCATGCAAGATAGAGACTGTCAATCATTTCGCCCCCAAATCACAATATTGTTTAAAATCTATCACCCGATCAAAACGATCTAATAATTCATGGTCATGAGTTACCGCAATGAGTGTCGCATTATTTTTATCTGTGGTTCGAAACAAGGTATCTAAAATTTTTGTTTTATTACTAGGATCTAAATTACCCGTTGCCTCATCAGCAAGAATTAATTTGGGTGATGTCATCATAGCTCTGCAAATTGCTGTGCGCTGTTTTTCACCTTGCGACAAGGTATCTGTTAATCGCTTCATTTTATTGGCAATACCTAGCTCTTCAGCTAAATCTTTTGCTCTAGAACGAACTTGAGCATCTATTTTTAGCGCCTGAGTGATTCGAAATGGATGCAGAATATTATCTTGTACATTAAGATAGTCTAATAATTCAAAATCCTGAAATATAAAACCTATATTGGTAATTCGGTAATCCCGTCGTCCTGCATCAGATAACTGGTTAACAGTAACACCTGCAATTGATACTTCGCCTTTTTGAGGCAATAAAATACCCGAAATCAATTTTAATAACGACGTTTTCCCCGAACCACTTGGCCCTATTATGGCAACTTTTTCAGCATCATTGATTTTCAAATGAGGTATTGAAAGTCGAAATCCGTCGTCACCATAGGATAACTCTAGTGAATCTATGTTAATCAAACAAGTATCTCCCTCTTTATACGATATTTTCTAAATTTCATCGAAACTATTGCCCCCTATTTGCCTTTCTAGACATGATTTATTTAGAGCATTCAAAATTCATCGTAAACACGCTGAAATTTGTTATTTAACTGATTATATCAAATGCCTATCTATCGCATACAAGCATTATTTATCACTTAAAACCTGTCTCAATATCACATTTATCTTGACTTTAGATAGTACTAAAGTAACATATGCCGTTCGGAGGCCAGATTACTGGCACTTTATAATTTTCACATCATAAAAAAAGGTAGGACACTCATGGGAGCGATCTTAGACGTAGTAGAAATGTTAAAAGAACCAGCAGGCATGGTTGTAGCAGTTGTTGTTATTGCAGTCGGCTACTTCTTCGTAAAATGGGTTTTCCAAGAGCCAGAAAACGAAGAATAAGCTTCAATAGTTTTTTCTACATTAAGCCGTATCGGATATACTTCTGGTGCGGCTTTTGTCGTTTTAGGGATTGTAAAATACCTTAGACCACCTATTTCCCTTATAATTAGTAGTAATTTAATTCAAATAAATTTACTTGCTAATGTATAAGATACTTCATTCCAAAATATCCTCTCTTTACCATACCCAGGTTCCCGCAACTGGAATTGGTCTATTTCGAATACTTTTCGGCCTGGTAACACTGCAAGAAATCTGTTTTCTGCTTTATTTTAATCACCTTATTTTCGACCCGATCCCATATCTGGACATTGAATTCCCAATGATTCCTTTTTTCTTGGGACTATGGGCAATCAACGCCTGCCTTGTCACTTTAGGCTATCACAGCCAGAAAGCAATCATCAGCAACTATATTTTCTGGATTATCTTTGTCAACTTCACCCCTATGCAACGTGATTTTGATGGTGGCTTTGATTTATTTATGATCGGGGCAAATCTATTTATGATTTTTATGCCAATCGACAAAGCCTTTTCGCTTGATAATTTACGCCATAAATTGCTAACGCCTTTCAAACATTATTCAAGCCATTCAAAAGATAACATTTCAATTCTTAGCTATTATATTCCCGTCATTATCTGCCTTGGCTTCCTCTATTTTGATTCTGCCATCCACAAAATGTTTGCTGAACACTGGAGAAACGGGCTTGGTGCTTGGTTACCCTCCTCTATCCCTTTTTACATATCAGCAATTGATATGTCCTGGCTATTAAACAATGAATTAATTCAAAAATCGATTGGCTACTTAATCATTATTTTTCAGTTCAGCTTTGTTTTTTTATTCCATATTCGTCAACTAAGACCACTCTACTTCCTTATTGGGGCTGGCCTACACCTTGGGATTACCCTTACTTTTAACATTTATCCCTTTGGTATGGGGATGCTTATTTTTTATACTTTAGTTATGCCATTTTCATGGTATAGAAAAGCAGCTAAATTATTAACCGCTAACACACCTTCCTTAACCGTTTTTTACGATGAACAGTGCCCACTATGCTGTCGCACCATCCTTACTATTAATCATTTCGACATATTTAATTGTATCGATTTTAAAAGCGCTCAATCCCACGCGTCTAAGCACCCATCTTTAAATCACATCGACCAAGCAACATTACTGACCGATCTTTACGCTCTCGATAGTAATAACAAAGTTTTTTATGGCGTAAATACTTACGCCCAAATTTTAATTAAAATGCGTTATAGCTTTATAGCTGGCTATATTCTTAAAATACCCGGCATTTATCATCTTGCTTGTAAAGTATATAGAAATATTGCTGACTCACGCTCACGAAACCCTTGCGATAGTCATTGCACTACGGTTATCACTACACCTAGATCCCCCACTTTGTACGATAAAATATTTACTCCGACTTCTTCCAGAATCGAGAAGCGCCAAATACACAAAGTGTCTAAAATTCTTTTTATTCTTTTTTTGCTACAACTTAACAGTAGCATCCAGTACGGCCTTTTTTATCGCCTTAAACTTGATATAAAGCCTACCGTCATTACACAGCTTGTTTCTGGTATCAGTAATACCTTCGTTCATTATTCCGGTGTTTTCACCGGCATCACTCCTCATGCCCTTTATTTGCATGATCATTTTGAAGGCTACAATCACCTTATTGCAATAACTTACACCGATTCTCTTGGGACTGAACAATGGTTACCTTTTGTAACACCCGAAGGTCGCCTGCAATCCCCTAACTGGGGCAGAGTACATTCAATGTGGGCTAATATTGCTGTCACGCCCAACATCGACAATCATCGCCTAAAAAAATTCATCATGAAAACGACTGCTTTCTGGGGGATAAACTCTGGCCTTGATTTAAACAAAACAACATTTAATATTAAGCTTAAGAAAATTTCAGCCCCCAAGCAATGGGTGCCAAACCTTCTACAGTCCAATTTGTCTGGCTCCTGGACCACTATTGGCAGCGCCACATGGCTTAATAAAGATATCAGCATAACTATTCCTGATGACATTAATTTACTCTAAGTAAATTTACTATTGCACAGATCAAACACCCATGGTATAAATTACATGTACTTTAGATAAGTACATCTATAACTATAAAAAACGCTTTGGAGAAAATAATGAAAAAAGTTTTATCAGTTCTTGCTATTTCATTGATGCTTATCGGCATGACTGGTTGTATGGATGATCCTGATGGTTCAGCACAACACGTTACAAAGAATACCTAAATATTAGTTATTCACAAATCAATTCAAAAATAATAATAAAAATAAAAACAACCTAGGAGAAAATAATGAAAAAAGTATTATCAGTTCTTGCTATTTCTTTGATGCTTATCGGTATGACTGGCTGTATGGATGATCCTGATGGTTCAGCACAACACGTTACAAAGAATACCTAAACATTAGCTATTCACAATTAATTTAATAATAAAAAAACAACCTAGAAGAGAATAATGAAAAAGGTATTTTCTGTTTTAGCGATGACCTTAATGATTGTCGGCTTTACTGGCTGTATGGACAACCCAGACGGCTCCAAGCAAAATGTATCTAGCACTACCTCTTCTATTCAGTTGTAAGTTACAAGCTATACTAGAGACCCTTCATGGGTCTCTTCCCCCCTCTCCAACCAACAAAGCGAAATAATTCCTCAAAAAATATTTTTCTCATAATTAGATCCTGCTTACCCCTTCCGACCATCAAGATAACTGCCTCAAGCTCTACTTTATACATAAAGCATTAACTGCTTAACAAATATCTTCAATATAGACAGCCCCATTCAAATACGGCCGATTAATTTCTTTATCAATTGCCTTACTCAACACCACCCCAACACCTACACCTTAAACCAAGGTGAAAATTATCTATTTTAATACCTCCTCCATCGGATATAGATATTCTCACAAGTTTTTCACTTTTTTATTCACATATAAGAAACTATAAAGCCTTAATTTTTTTCCTTCTCACCCCAACCTTCCCTGCACACTAATTTGACCGCCCTGCATCACTGATATTCCTACAAGCATCCATTAACTGAGACAGCTAAAGAATAATATGGCTCAATACAAACCACTGGTAAATAATTATTTAGAAAACTCTTGAGTGATTTTCATTCACCGCGATAGGAACTAGATTAAGAACAGTCGCGGCCAATAGACCCCTCCTACCTTAACTACAAACCCCATATACCTCTGAAGCTTGTAGCATGCACCTCTTTAAGCCGCAGTTAATAGCTATGAAGAATAAAGCAGCTTATTTATATAAAATTTCAAATAGCTGTATTGACACCTGCAAATCCTTAAAATCAGCATGCATTCATCAAACACCATAAACAACTGATTTTCAATGATTATTAATCAGAATATTATAACAGGACGATATAACAGTGCTTATGGAGATAGTATATGGAGTTAATTACTGCCTTGTATTTGCTTCTGCAATAATTGCATTCAGCCTAACCATCAAGTCTGTCCTTTACACATCCTTATAAATACAACTCTAGACCTTCAGTTCTAAGCGTATCAGGTTTATTTGCAGCAATTCTCAATTTAAAAAAATTCAATGACTTATGCTTAGATATGGCTTAAACACACATTTATAAAGTTTTAAATCATATCTGATTACCCACAAGCTTCAGACTTTTTATACAACCCTTCAATAT
>Ga0209495_1001094_pt1 | contig 19560 bp, 16 predicted proteins | sample EN1Hudsemesocosm_FD_184629 | JGI IMG/M metagenome (GOLD analysis project Ga0209495, IMG submission 184629) | Methane-oxidizing microbial communities from mesocosms in the Hudson Canyon - EN1E Hudson Canyon (SPAdes) (version 2) | ecosystem: Environmental > Aquatic > Marine > Cold seeps | place... | reverse complement strand
GTACTCGTACCATGTGTATTAATATATTGAACACTCCGGTCACCAGCCTGTCGCTGAGCCATCTTCATGCAACGCTCAGCACCTTCACCTGAGGGCTGAACCATATCCTTGCCATCAGACGTGGCACCATAGCCAATAACCTCACCATAAATATGCGCACCACGTGCCAAAGCATGCTCAAGTTCTTCGACCACCACTACACCTGCACCACTGGCAATAACAAAACCATCCCTTTCGGTATCATAAGGCCGTGAAGCAGACTCTGGCGTATCGTTATATTTACTCGACAGCGCACCCATCGCATCAAACTGCAATGCCATAGTCCAGTGTGCGTTGTCTGCACCACCTGCAAAAACGACAGTTTGCTTTCCAAGCTGAATTTGCTCTACCGCTGTACCAATACAATGCGCGCTCGTTGCACAGGCCGAGGTGACGGAGTAATTGATCCCTCTAATACCATAAGCTGTTGCCAACACTGAAGAAAGTGCGCTATTCATTGCGCGTGTTACACGATAAGGCCCTACCCGTCGAACCCCTGCACGATGATATGTTTCCACCGAATCGACGATATCTTCCGTAGAGGTTCCACCAGTCCCCATCACGAGCCCTGTCATATCATTCTTAACCATATCATCATCCAGCTTGGCATCTTTGATAGCTTGACCCATGGCAAGATATCCATAACCAGAGGAGTTAGTCATAAAACGAAGTAACTTCCGATCTATCTGGTCTTGCAAATTGACGTTAACCTGACCACTGATTTGAGACCGCAAACCTCTTTCGGCAAATTCTTCATCTTTTTTAATACCACTTCGGCCTGATTTTAATGAGTCAGTCACGTCAGCAATAGAGTTACCTAAGCTTGATATAATTCCTATTCCGGTAATAACGGCACGTTTCATTTTATTCTCCTAATTAACTGCAAGCTTGCCAGAAACGGGTATCAGGCCGGTTTTAATATTTTTGGCACTATAAATTTGTTCGTCATCAACATAAACCTCGCCATCTGCAATCCCTAAAACAATATCTTTAAGAATGACGCGCTTTAAATGGATATGAAAACGAACAGTCTTAGCCTGAGGTAGTACTTCACCAAAAAATCTCACATCACCAACACCTAATGCTCTTCCCTTTCCTTCATAACCCGCCCAGGCAAGAAAAAAGCCTAAGCCCTGCCATAATGCATCAACACCAAGGCAACCTGGCATAACAGGATCGCCGGGAAAGTGACATTTAAAAAACCAAAGATCAGGGTGTATATCAAACTCTGCAATCAACTCTCCCTTGTTATACTTACCTCCTGTTGAGGATACATGTACAACTCGATCGATCATGCGCATTTCAGCTTGGGGAAGTTGCATCGTCGGAGGGTTTTCTACACTGAACATCGCTTCCAGCTCAGGTTGAGAATAGTTGGCTTGTTGTAACATGGTTTATTTCCTTTATCGGTCATTAATAACTCGAATAATTCTCATAGAATTAATACTAAGTTTTTTATGACAGCCACTATAAGGCCCTAACTGGCTATTCTCTTGACCAATTATTCCAATAGTTTGACATTTCGTACCAAGTAAGGATTTACATAATTGAATATGGGGAAAACAAGAGGAGTCAAATCACTTACACGGGTGATAGAAGAGGCTATAAAAGCTTTATAAGACAACTATTCAGACAAACAAGGTCTACATTCCGAAAGGTTAAGTTATGCAAATACTCAATAAACTATTCAAGAAATCTTTTTACAATGGCATCAATTTCGCCACTTTCTTTCATTCTTTTAAGAATAACCAAGTATCTTTTTTTGAAATCATTTTTATAGGGATATCTTGCACCTCCTGAGGCAAAACCAAGATAACCCTGTTCAGAACTAATCGCCGCGGTTTTAACAATACTTTCACCATCATAACGACCTTCCTTCATTAACTTCTTAAGCTCCCACTTGATGGAAATTTCATCATTCATATAACAATCTACCTGCCCACGGATCAATTTGAGCAAATTGTTAGGCGTTCCCTTGGTTTCTTGAACTGTTATTTTTCCAGTTTTAACCGCGCCCCAAAACTTATCACCACCTATAGCAAAGCCAGCATTATTACCGATTGTCAGACCATAATAATCTTCTGGCCAATTAGAGCGGGGCTTATCAATAATCTCTTTGCGACAATAAACAACCAGTTTTTCATCTAAAATTGGCGTATCAAACTCTATAAATGGCCTTTCGGCTCTTTTATAAGGAGGGTATAAAGCAAATATGTAGCCCCTTTGAATTTGAGCCAAGCTACGCTTCCACCCCATCCCTTTTAATTCGACATCATACTCAGGCATTTGATCAAAAATTCTGTCCAGTATAATGGTATAAATTCCGGTTAATCGACCACTATCTAGAAATGAATATGGTGGGTAACTGTCATCACCATAGATAGTGACTTTTGTTTGTGAAAACAGGAGTGTTGAAAATAAAAAAAGGTAAAGAAATAATGTTATTTTTTTCATTCGTCTTCCTCTAACAAGACAGAAACAAGCCTTCTACATTTATAGTTTATTCACGCGTTAAGTCAACCTATCGAGCTTAGCTCCCTTTAAGAAACAAGGGCTATGTACCTCATAGTTAACATATAGATACGTTAGCACTTAAACTGAGAAAACCTTTCACTACCGCCACCTCCGCGTAATACGAAGCGTATCGGCAAGCCCTAAGAGTAAAATATTAACTTAACTACTGAGAAGGTGCATTAAATGCAGACTCAATATGTTCATGTTCAAACCCTCTTCCCGATAAAAAACGTATTTGACGAGGTTTTTCCAAAATATCGCCCAGCCAGTCACCAAAGCGTTTTGCTCTCACTTTCGAAGCCGATTCAAACCAGTCACCTTCAAATTCCCGATAGGCCTGCTGTGACAAGTATTCGCTAATGTTCACTTGTCTAAGCAAACTTAATATTTTTCGTGGGCCCTGCCCACGTTCAAAATGATAGCGAAACATCATTTCAATATAACGCTCATCACTTAAGTAATTTTCACCAATTAAATCAGTAAGAACATTGTCGATCAAAGAGTCATCAAAAGCTTTCAATCGTAGTTTAGCACGCAATTCTTCAACCCCGTGCTCCCTCCTTGCGAGCAAAGAAAATGCCTTTTTTTTAATTGTTATGTATTCATCGGACACTCCGACTACTCCTTACCGCATTAAAATTCGTATTTTATCAAATAAACCTAGAAAACCAGCATAAAAAGTATACCGAAATATATCTTTCAACGTTAAACTGTCATTCTATTGTAGCTTTTGCCCTCTATTGCATGAAGGCAATTTTGGAGCCAGGTTCAAATGTTAACCTGACTCAAAATTTTTCACTCAAATACAGTGAAATCTATTTTAACGATCCATGCAACGCTTTTAGCTTTGATAAACATGGAAAACCAATTCATAAGAGACTAAGACCGATACACAGGAAGCACCATGGCCACTTTTTTATCCAAACTATTCAAGCCTAAATGGCAAAACAAGAACAAAAACATTCGCTTGGAAGCAATCGAATCACTTGATATCAACCTTGAAGAAGATCAAATCATTTTGCTTGATCTTGCTGAAAACGATACTGACTTAAGTGTACGTTCGAAAGTCATTTCAAAATTAAGTAACAGCTTACAACTCATAGAACTCCATAAAAAAGCCAAACCAGACACCTTACCTGCAATTGAACAACGTCTTTATGAGCTAGCTAACGCTCAATCATTAACATTATTTGATTTAATTCTCGATATTAAGCTATTAACAGAGATGATTATTAAATCAGAGAATCCGGATACTTTTATCCGCGGCCTTGCCCGAATCGAAGACCCTGAAGCACTTTATGATATAGCCACTGCCAGTAAAACCAATAAAATTCGCCAAGCAGCGGCAGAGTTAATCGAATCAGCTGACCAACTAACACGATTGTCAGTTGCTGCAAAATCAAAAGATAAGTCTGTATACCATATTGCGAAATCCAAGCTAGCTAAACTCAAAGCGCAGCAAGAGACACAAAACGCACAACAAGAAACGCTGGGTAAATTATTACAATCAATTGAAGAGCATGCGCGAACAGAGTCAAGCAAATTATTTGAAGCAAAGCTCAATAGCTTAATTGTTCGCTGGGATGAATTAAAAAAAGATGCTGACACGGCACAACAACAGCGCTTTAATATTGCTAGTGCCATCTGCGCTGAAAAGCAGCAACAATTAAACAAAGAAAAAACTCAAAAAGAAGAAAATGAAAAGCTCATTCAAACTGGCGGAGATGAACAAGAAGCGACACTATTTACCTTGTCAGACACCTTAAAACGTTTCCGTGCTGAACCTGCCTCAACCCATGATATATCGGCGCTTGATGCTCTCATCAAAACCCAGGAAACTCGTTGGATTGAAGCAACACGCCAAATAAAGGTTGAAAAAAATCAAAATAAACACTACCAACTTCTAATGACGGAACTACGCCAATACTTCACTGCATTAAAGAGCTTCAATGAAAATACAGCTGCAATAGAAAGTTTGGTAAACGATATCAAAGCGCCCTCTAAAGACCAAAAACGATTCGATCAGAACACGAATATTTTGAAGCGAAAACTACACATTATTGACTGGCCAGAGTCGTACGCAATCCCAGCATTATTGCTTAAAAGTAAAGAAGCGTTAGGTTATTCCGCTGAAATAAAACAACAATTTGCTGAAGACGCTAAAGCAGTACAAACGAAAGTAGCAAAACTGATTGAGAAAATGGATCAGTCATTAGAAGACCGTCAGATAAAACAATCTCACAAAATTCATAAAGAGATTCAGCGCCTGCTCAGCCAAATTGGCGCAAAGCAAGGTGAATCCTTTCACAATCAATTGATATTAAGAGTAAAACAGTTAAATGAACTGCGTGACTGGCAAGGATATGCATCAAATCCGAGGCAGCAAGAACTTTGTGAGTCAATGGAACGTTTAGCTGAACGAAACATGGAACCACGAGAAAAAGCAGACCAAATCAAAGCAATTCAAAAAGAATGGAAAAGTCTGGGTGGTTCATCAGATCAATCTTTATGGCTTAAATTTAAAGAGGTATCTGATAAGGCTTATGAACCTTGCCAAGCATTTTTTGATGAACAGAATAACCTTAAGAAATCCAATATTGAAAAGCGGTCAAAATTAGTTGAGCAACTTAATGACTTCATTCTGAATAATGACTGGACAAATGCGAACTGGAAGGCCGTTGAAACAATTAACAAGCAAGCTCGTATTGAGTGGAAAGAAGCCTACCCTGTAGACTTTAAAGCAAATAAGTCACTTCAAAACCAATTTAATGATTTACTCACTAAATTTGATGAGCAACTGAATACTGAACGCAGTAAAAATATTGCTTTAAAAAATGACATAGTAGAAAAGGCCAAGTCATTAATCTCTCATGAAGACTTGGAGCAGGCGATTAACCAAGCAAAGTCACTTCAACAAGATTGGCAAAAAATCGGCATCACGTCGCATAAAGAGGAACGCGCACTATGGAAAGCTTATCGTGATGCTTGCGATCAAATTTTTGCACGACGAGATGAGGTCAAAAATAAGCGTAAAGAAGAAATTGAAGATTCTATTAAGCAATCTGAGAACTTCTGCACTGAAATTGAAACATTTGCCTCTTCTGCAAGTTCACTTTCATTAAATGAAGCAAAAGCCAAATTAACTGATTTCCGCCAACAATATAAACAACTACCGTCTTTACCTCGCAAGCCATTAGAAGCCCAACAATTACGGTACGAGTCAGCTCTTAAAATAATCAAACAAGCAATATCAGTTCAAGAAAATGAGCAAGTGTTACTTGAATGGGAAGAAGTTCAGCGAAAATCTACTATCTGTAGAGTTTACTATTTCAATAATAAAAATGGTGTTGAACAAGACCTAACTGCTTTAGATGAAAGTTTCACATCTAAAGTCGAGCTGTCCAAATCAACTGAACTTGCACTAAAATCCCTCTGGATTTCAATTAAAGCGGAATCACTTAAAAACGATACCGTGTTGACACTGGATCAAGCCAGATCGTTGTGTATTGGTTGTGAAGTGGCTGCAAGTATAGATTCACCAGAAGAAGATAAAGAGTTACGCATGCAACTACAGGTCAACCGTTTATCGATTGGCATGTCTTCGGCAAATGATCATCAAAGCAGAGAAGATCAACTTAATTCATTATTATTAGACTGGTATTTAAAGGTCGGACTAAGCACAGAAGAATTTACTAGTTTGGAGGAACGTGTCGTAACTGCTACCAAGCATTTATTAGGTGCTTAGGTTAGTAGGCATGTAATTGCTAGCTTTAATAGCGCTTTACACTAAAGCAAAGCGCTATTAATTCACTCTTAAAACAATAATCTATTTTCGAATCCCTTCAATATTCAGCTCCAGAATTACTTGAGTCGAAGCAGGCCCTAAATTATATGTAATTCCGTAATCCGCCAATTTTAGACTTGTCTCACCTGAGAAACCTGCTCTATATCCGCCCCATGGGTCTTTACCTTCTCCTACCTTTTGGACTGGAAAACTGATTTCTTTCGTTACGCCATGCAAGGTTAAATTTCCGGTAACAGTAGCTTCATTGTCATTGATGACTTTAAAACTATTACTCTTAAACAGCGCTTTAGGATATTTCTTAACATCTAAAAAGTCATCACCTCTTAGATGCTTATCACGCTCAGCATGATTTGAGTCCAAACTTGCTGTTACAATATTGACATTGATACTCGACTTTTCAGGGTTTAATGAGTCATAAGAAAAGTCCCCGCTGAAGTCATTAAAACGACCATTCAACCAGCTATAGCCCAAATGCTTAATTTTAAATAAAATAGAAGCATGCGCCCCTTTAACATCAATCTGATAATCAGCGGCTTGAGCCATTGCACCGTAATAGGAAGTGGTAATAGCCAGTGCAGTCGTTAATAGTATTTTTTTCACTTTATTCTCCATATCAATGTTTCTTATTTTTTCAATTGTTTTTTAAACAGAATCATTTTCTTTAAGGTATCGTCTTTATCTACCAGATGATGCTTTAAAGCAGCCAAAGCATGCATTGCAACCAAGCTAATCAGGACCCAAGCCAGAGTGTAATGAATTTCCCCCGCAATATCTTCCTGGTTCTCAATAGAAGCCGGAATAGCAGGTATCTCAAAAAGATCGAATACAACAACACTTCGCCCGTCTGCAGTTGAAATCAGATAACCGCTCAACATAAGCATTACCATCACCAAGTATAAAGTGACATGCATCCAATGTGCTGCAACATGCTCAAATTTCTCTAACTTATTTTTTGCGCTTAAAGGTTCGGGGTTGACGTTAGTCCATCGCCACAACAACCTGAAGCACCAGATTAAAAATAGTGAAACACCTATGCTTTTATGTAAATCTAAAGACCCTTTGTACCATGAATCGTAATAACTCAGTTCTACCATATATAGGCCAAGCCCAAACAAAAAGAATATTCCAAAGGCCATAAACCAGTGAATAAAAATTGCAATAAGGCCATATGAAGTAGGCGTATTTTTTATCAAAGTTATATACAAACTCAACCGAAGTAATTTAACAATAGACAATAGAAGCTGGCTCAGATATTTCAACTTCAGTTAACGATTATTATCCTTTATATGAGCTAAAGCATTTTTAACCGCTGCATCAGCCTTATCTCGTATCTCTTGCATTTCAATAGGGGAAGTGTAATACACCATATCCACCTCATGCCGAATATAACGAGGCGGCAAGTGATTTATAGCAATACAAATAACATCCGTCAGTCTGTCCTCATCAATATCTTGCCCTTCTATCTGACTCGCCAATGATTCAATCACCAAGGTTTCATAATAATTTTGAATATTGTCTAAAAGTGACATGCGTACTCCGTTTAGATAAAAGAAAGCGCCAACTTAAATCAGCAACTATATTATTGTTTAGTTAGAACATTAGTTAAGTACGCCCATATATTCAACCAAGCGAAGCGATTTAATCTTTGAGATATTCATTTGGTATCAAATTGTTACGCAATTAACAATAATTAATCGCAACACGGCTGGCTAGGCAGGTAGCAATCACCTACAATCGAGGGAGATTCCACTTCTTTTTCTAACAACGATGCCCCTTAAATACAACAAAGTCCCTAAAATATGATGAAACATATCCTAATGAAACTATCCCTGATGAAAAGTAACTTACTTATTATTCAACTTGTAGCACTCCTTTCATTAGGTCTCGCTCATGATGCATTTGCTGCCACAAACACACACAAAGAAGTTGACCTTTCTGCTGAGTTCAGCCCTCTGGTACCGAGTAGAGATCAACGTGAAGCCAGTATTCATATTGCGCGCAATTTATTATTAAGCCATTACCGCAAGCAAGATATAGACAGAGACTTATCTGAAAAGGCTTATGAATATTATCTGGACTCATTAGATAGCCAGCATCTATATTTATTAAACTCAGACATTCAAGAGTTCGAACCGTATCGATTTCGTTTACATAACGCGTTGAAAACAGGTCAACTTGAACCGGGCTTTAGGATTTTCAACCGATATCAAGAGCGTGTCATTTCTAGATTAAGGGCACAAATCAAACATCTTAAAAAAGGTTTTGACAACCTCAACTTTAAAGCCAATGAATACATTTTGACCGATCGTTCAAAAACACCCTGGGCCGAAAGCGAAGACACATTGGATGATGTTTGGCGTCGTCGGATAAAAAGTGCTGTTTTATCAATTACACTTGACGGAAAAACTAAAAAAGAAGCTCAAGAGACACTCGTCAAACGCTACGAAAACCAATTAAAGCGAACACTTCAATCACGCAGTGAAGATGCGTTCCAAATTTATATGAATGCATTTACCAGTGTTTATGACCCTCACACAACTTACTTTTCTCCTAGAACATCTGAAAACTTCAATATAAATATGAGCTTATCGCTTGAAGGTATTGGTGCGGTACTTCAGTCTGATAATGAGTTCACCAAAGTTGTCAGACTTGTTCCCGGAGGCCCTGCACAAAAACAAGGCCAACTCAGCCCTGCCGACCGTATTGTTGGTGTTGCTCAAGGTGAAAGTGAGATCGTCAATGTTATCGGCTGGCGCCTTGATGAGGTCGTCGATTTAATTCGCGGAGATAAACACTCACTTGTTCGCCTTGAAGTTATTCCGACTGAAAGCACACTCGATACAGAAACAGAAATCATCCCTATCATTCGCGATAAAGTAAAACTTGAAGAACAAGCGGCAAGCAGCTCAACCATTAACACAGAGCGGAATGGACAAAAACAGAGAATTGGCGTTATAGACATCCCAACATTTTATGCTGATTTCAAAGCTATGCAGCAAGGTGACCCAAACTATACAAGCACAACACGTGATGTACTTAAGCTATTAAACGAACTACAGGCTGAGGGCGATATAGATGGGTTAGTTATCGATTTAAGAGGAAATGGTGGTGGCTCTTTAGATGAAGCAAATCGTTTAACAGGGTTGTTTATTCATGAAGGCCCTACAGTGCAGATTCGTAGCGCAAATGACCGGGTAGAAGTAATGGAAGACCCTGACCCTAAATTGGTTTATGACGGACCGCTAATGGTTTTAGTTGATCGCTTGAGCGCCTCAGCTTCTGAAATTTTTGCTGGTGCAATTCAAGACTATGGCAGAGGCGTTATAATGGGTTCGCAAACCTTTGGCAAAGGAACCGTTCAATCAGTTCGCCCGTTAAACCATGGTCAACTTAAGATCACTCAAGCTAAATTCTATCGTATATCTGGCGCCAGCACACAACATAAAGGTGTTGTACCTGACATAATTCTTCCTGAATTAGTAGATAAAACAAAAGTTGGCGAAGACTCGTTGGAGCATGCATTAAAATGGGATTCAATAGAATCAGCTAAATTTCAGAATTTAAATTATGTTTCGAGTTTAACTGAGATACTTATCGATAAACATAACCAGCGGATTGTACTGCAGCCTGAATACACCATTTTACTGGAAGAAATCACCTTACTGGAAAGCCAAAGAGCAAAAGAAAAAGTAACCCTGAATAAAAAACAGCGTGAAATTGAAAACACAAAATTTGAAGATGCTCAGCTAGCTATTATAAATAAGCGCCGAAAGCTTGATTCACTTGAACCATTCAAAAGTATTGATGCGTGGTCAGAGTTTCAAAAAGAAAAGGCCAGCACACCAGATGAAGACAATGAAAAGCCAGATTTTATCATTGAAGAAAGCGCTGAAGTATTATTGGATTTTGTAGAGTTACAGGAAGTTCTAACAGCTAAAGCTGCCTAATCTCTTCAGTAAAAATATGCTTCTAGCCTCCATGGCTAGAAGCATGACCAAACATATACAAGTATTAGGGCTATCAAAATACGGGGATTAACATAATGACAATTGATAAATCAAATACAGACCCCTCCGATAATGTAAATGCCGACACTTCGAATAACTCAAGCTCACCTTCCCCCAAGCCTTCAAGCAAAACCAGCTCAAACAAAAGTAAAACAAAAGCTGAGTCATGGGTATCTGATGATAAAATCTCGAATTTTCTGGGGCGTGTAAGCAACGCCACAACAAGCGCATTAAAGATGGCCAAAAAGACTGGAGGTACATCTTACAAAGTAGGTAAAGCTATTATCCAGTCTCAAGATCAACTTAAATTAATGGTGACAGCGGGCCAATCACTAAAGGATATGCGAGAGGTAGCAGGCTTAACGGTCAATGAATTAAGTGAAGCTATCAGTTTAAAAGACCAATCAATAATTGAAGCCGTTGAAAATGGAACTGCGACATTGTCTTTTGAGCTAATTCTAAGACTTTCCGCCCTACTCGCGCGCAATGATCCGATACCTTTTATATTAAAATACAGTCGAACCTACTCCCCTGACACCTGGAAATTACTTCATGATTGGGGCGCTGGTCGCCTCCCCTTACAATATCAACGTGAACGAGAGTTTATAAATATTTATCGCTCTCAAGATCAGGCAAGGCAGCTTTCTGATGAAGGGTTCAATAAAGTCCTTGAATTTACACGACAAGCATTCAATATGTCTTTACACTTTGTTTCCGAACAAGAAAACGCTATTCAAGAAATGAAAGATGAACAAAACCAAACACCTGATGAAGATGACATTGAAAACACCAACTCTCATGCTAACACCCAAGAAAAGAATGACACCACTGAGTGATTAAGCACAATTTAACCCAAGGAAATGTTGGCAAACAACTATACACCATGACCATCCCAATGGTTCTGGGTATTTTATCAATTATGTCAATGAACATTGTCGACACATTTTATGTTGGACAGCTAGGTACAGACCCCCTTACAGCCATGACCTTTACCATACCGGTCATCTCTATTTTATTGAGTTTGGCATTTGGCATTGGCATTGGCACATCCTCTGTTATAGCACGTGCTATTGGCGCCCAAGAACATACCCTCGTTAAGTCTTACACTACTCAAGCATTATTTATTGCGCTCACCATCGCCATTATCTTTGCTGTATCTGGCTATCAGGCAATGGATCAAATATTTGCATTACTCGGCGCACCTCAATCCTTAATGCCTTTAATTCACGAGTTTATGGACATTTGGTTTTTAGGCAGTTTTGTTGTAGTTGTACCCATGGTCGGTAACTCTGCAATACGTGCAGCGGGTAATACAAAACTCCCCAGTTATGTGATGATGAGCGTAGCATTAGTAAATATCATTTTAGACCCCATTCTAATTTTTGGATTATTTGGCTTTCCTAGAATGGAACTGGCCGGTGCAGCCCTTTCAACGGTCATCTCATATTCGATTGCATTTTTTCTTGGCTTGTATTTCTTAGCCTGCAAGTTTCGTTTTTTAAACTGGGCAAGCTGTTATGTCGGTGTGTTTAATAGTTGGCGTGCCATTTTACGCATAGCCATTCCTGCCGTTGGCACGAACTTAATAGCCCCCATATCCGTAGCGATAACAACATTACTTGTTGCCCGATACAGCCCTGAATCTGTAGCTGGTTTTGGCGTTGCATCACGAATTGAGTCGCTTTTTCTCGTCGTAATCATGGGGTTGTCTTCAATCATGGGACCTTTTGTTGGACAAAACTGGGGAGGCAAACAATTTCACAGAGTCGATCTCGCTCTTAAGCTTAGCTTTCGCTTTGCTAGCATATGGGGACTTGGTGTCGCTATCTTGCTTTGGTTTCTTGCTTCGCCAATTGCGGGTTTGTTTTCTGACGACCTGACAGTGATAAATTCAGCAACTATATATCTTCAAATCATTCCTATTACCTATCTGTTTCTTGCGATAATAATGATTAGCTCCTCAACCTCAAACGGCATGGGAAACCCAATGCCTTCATTAGTAATGTCATTCCTACGATTAATTGCTCTTTATATCCCCCTTGCTATAGGTCTTGCCTACTTTTTCAACCTATGGGGTATTTATCTTGCCGGTGCTTTAGCGAATGTTATTGTTGGTATTGGAGCATTTATCTGGGTTAAAAGGCTTAAAATCTCAAGCAAATCTGCTCATAAAAAATCAATTTTATAAGGCGTTACTATGTCAAAAAAATCAAATAGTCTTGTTTATTCAACCGAGTTTGGTCGCCTATGCCCTGAATGCGAAAAACCTCACAACAACTGTACTTGTAACGCAGACTCAGTACCTGAAGGCGATGGCATTGTTAGAATCAGCCTGGACACCAAGGGGCGAAAAGGTAAAGGCGTCACTTTAATAAAAGGCATACTTCTCGCTTCAGGCGATTTAAAAAAACTCGCCAAAGAGCTTAAACAGAAATGCGGCGTTGGTGGCGCCGTCAAAAATGAGTGCATTGAAATACAAGGTGATCATCGAGACTTGCTAGTTAAACTATTAGAACAAAAAAACTTCAAAGTTAAGCGCTCAGGAGGCTAATTAACTATTGATAGACGATAAAGCTTCGTACACAATAAAGTCCATTAAGAGTAAGATTCAGTTCTGGAACATATTACAAAATGAGGTGACTTATGGAACTCGTTATTGGCAATAAAAATTACTCGTCTTGGTCACTCCGTCCTTGGCTGCTTCTTTCGCACTTTGACATACCATTCGATGAAATCAAGGTGCTACTATTTGAAGAAAACACCCATCAACATTTAGCTGAATATTCTCCTACTTTTAAAGTGCCTGTACTGATTGATAACGATATCACTGTATGGGATTCACTCGCTATTTGTGAGTATATTTCTGAGGCTTATCTTAAAGGTAAAGGTTTACCTGAGTCGCAGAGCGACAGAGCAATCTGCCGATCCTATTGTGCTGAAATGCACTCTGGCCTTGAATTTCTTCGAACCGCAATGCCAATGAACTGTCGCGCATCCCGCCGTGTACACCTCGATGACAAAACCTTGAAAGATATTCATCGAGTGGATGGCATGTGGCAAGATGCACTTAACCGGCATGATGGTGAATGGCTATTTGGAGAGTTTACTATTGCTGACTGCATGTTTGCGCCTGTAGCTTCACGCTTTGCGACCTATCAGATCGATATTTCTGACACCAGCCAGCAATATGTAGACAGACTACTCACCCTCCCTTCTATGCGACGTTGGTACGAATCAGCATTGAAAGAGAAAGAAGTCATTGGAGAAGACGAAGCCGGTACTGACATTGATTAAGTTTATTATTTTTCTAGCGACAACTGATCTCTAACTATTCCGGTTATATCTTTAGCCGGAACCCAACTCCTAAGTGGCTATTTAGATATTAAAACAATGGGGCTCCGGCTTAAAGCATACAAGAGCGACGTAGTTGCTCTATCAAGCAGCTTTCGAGTAAAGCACTTATTAATATCAACACTCTGTATGGCTAAGCGCCAACCCTCCCAAGGAGGTTTCTTTGTATTTAATTGACATCTCCAGCCCTGTTTGTTTCATCGCCTCAATACAATTATCCAAGGACATAAAATGCTCACCAGAGCCTCTTAAAGCAAGTGATGCTGCAGTGTAAGCCTTTATAGCGCCAAAGCCATTTCGCTCTATACAGGGAACTTGAACCAAACCATTTACAGGGTCACATGTCATACCCAAATGATGCTCCAAAGCTATTTCTGCCGCATTTTCAACTTGCTTCACATTACCACCTTTAATCGCACATAGCCCTGCGGCAGCCATGGAAGATGCCGCACCGACTTCTCCCTGACACCCTACTTCGGCACCGGAAATTGAACTCCTGTGCTTAATTAACCCGCCAATCGCTGCAGCAGTATGAAAAAAGTCATGAACACAGGCATCATCGCCATTTTCGTGTTGAAGAAAATAATACAAAACGGCCGGTATAACCCCGGCAGCACCATTTGTTGGTGCAGTAACTACCACATGACCTGCCGCATTTTCTTCATTTACAGCCATCGCATAAGCGCATAAATAGTCATTCATATTACTCAGCTCAGGTTGAGATTGGAGCATTTGGTACAAGTTTTTTGCACGTCGTTTTATTTTCAATCCTCCAGGAAGAACACCTTCTACATCTAACCCTCGCTGTATACATGCAGTCATCACCTGCCACACCTCTGTAACTTTTCGGTCAAGCTCTTTTGCGGCCAACGACTTATTCTTAACCAAGGAAAGCTCATTTCCTTGCTTCATTTCAGAAATACTTAACCCCGATGATATTGACATCGCTATCATTTTATTTGCTGAATCGAATGGGTACGGATACGCTTCAAGTGACTGCATATTAATCGGCGCTTCCAGCGCACTTATTTCACTCGCAGTATTTACAAACCCACCACCTATTGAGAAATATACCTCGCTATGTTGCTCCATACCTTCTGCATCAAATAACTTAAAAACCATACCATTTGGATGTTGAGATAAGGTTTCTTCTTTATCGAAAATAAGGTTTTCAACCACATTGAATTTAAGCGTACATGCGTTATCAAGAATTAACCGCCCTCTTTTCATTAATGAAGCAGAAAGCACATCAATATCTAAATGAGACAACTCTGTTGGCAAATACCCGTGTAGCCCCATCACAATAGCCAGATCTGTCGCATGCCCCTTTCCTGTATGGGCAAGCGAGCCCTTCAACGTACAACAAACTTGCCATGTAGGTTTTATCTGATCAAGAAAGTGAGAATTTAAATACTCACGAAACATATACGCGGCAGACATTGGCCCCATCGTATGTGAACTCGAAGGGCCTATTCCAACTTTAAAGAGGTCAAGGGTGCTAATAAACATACTAGTAACCTTCCGATACAGATGAAATTAAAAACTGAATACTTATCTTTAATATAGGCCATTCAGAAACACCTCGCCTCTATATAAAGCAAGAATTAACCCTTCAATAAACATAAATAGGTTGGCGAAGACCTTCATCGCCGCTACAATTCCCTACTCCCACCCTAAATGCGAGGCTAATGTGGCAAAAATCGGACGAAAAAATCTTCTTGAGGTCGTTAAAATTGCTCCACATGGTGCTTACTTACAAGGAGGCTGGCTTGGCGAAATATTGCTACCAAACCGTTTTGTTCCTGAAGATTGTGAAGTTGGCGACCCAATTGATGTTTTTATTTACCTCGACTCAGAAGATCGATACATCGCCACAACACAAAGGCCAAGAGCTCAGGTAGGAGAAGTCGCCTTTCTACCTGTTGTTGCCGTAAACCAAGTTGGCGCTTTTTTAGACTGGGGTTTACCAAAAGACTTACTCGTACCTTTTAATGAGCAAAGGTCTACGATGGAAGAAGGGAAATCTTATCTCGTTTATCTCTACACGGACAGCGAAACCCATCGTATAGCCGCTTCATCAAAGTTAAACCAATTCATAGAACGACACCCTGAGAATTATGAAAAAGGTCAGGAAGTTAACCTTTTTATCAATGCAACAACTGATATTGGCTACAGCGCCGTGATCAACCATAAAGACTGGGGCGTATTATTTTTCAGCGATGTAGTGAAACCACTAAATATTGGTCAGAAAATAAAAGGTTACATCAAACAGGTTCGCGAAGACGGTAAAATAGACCTTTCACTACATGCCCCCGGCTTTGCTAAAATCGATAACCTTGCAACACGCATCCTAAAAGAACTTAACAACAATGATGGTTTTTTACCTTTATCTGACAAAAGCCAGCCTGAAGCTATTTATCAAGCATTTGGAATTAGTAAAAAATCGTATAAAACCGCAATCGGCACACTTTATAAAAAGCGCCTTATTACCATTAGTGAAAATGGCATACAATTAACGGACTCAAACCCTGATGCATGATCAATCACACGATCCTCTACACGGCGTAACCTTAGCAACTATAATTGAACAGCTTCAAGAAAATTATGGCTGGAAAGAACTTGGTGATCGTATACCAATTCGCTGTTTTCAAAGTGAGCCAAGCATAAAATCAAGTTTAAAATTTTTAAGACGTACACCTTGGGCACGAACTAAAGTTGAAGCGCTTTATGTTGAGATGGTGCAAGGACCTTGGTATAAAAAACAGAACGATTAAAGCTACAAACCGCTTACCTAAGCGTTATTTTGCAGTTATCATACTAAACGCACAAATTATTACGTTATTTTTCATTAATTCTAGAAAATAACCTGTATACTACAGCGCAATTTTCCGCCATGAACTTATCGAGTAAAGCAATGACAGATTTATCCAAATACAGAAATATAGGTATATTCGCACACGTTGATGCGGGTAAAACCACCACAACAGAACGTATCCTGAAACTGACTGGTAAAATCCATAAAACCGGTGAGGTACATGATGGTGCAGCAACTACTGACTTTATGGATCAGGAGCAAGAGCGGGGTATTACTATCCAGTCAGCGGCAACAACATGCTTCTGGAAGGATCACCGTTTCAACATCATCGATACACCTGGACACGTTGACTTCACTGTTGAAGTTTACCGTTCACTAAAAGTGTTAGACGGTGGTGTAGGCGTATTCTGTGGTTCTGGTGGTGTTGAGCCTCAGTCAGAAACTAACTGGCGTTATGCGAACGACTCAGAAGTTGCACGAATTATTTTCGTCAACAAGTTAGACCGAATGGGTGCTGACTTCTTACGCGTTGTAGACCAAGTTGAGAACGTATTGGGCGCAAACCCAATGGTTATGGTTCTTCCTATTGGTGTTGAAGAGGACTTTAAAGGCCTTGTTGATCTTCTAAGCCGCACAGCATACGTTTGGGATGATTCTGGTTTGCCAGAAAACTTCGAAATTGTAGATATTCCAGCCGACATGGTTGACCAAGTTGAAGAATATCGTGAAAAGCTAATTGAAATGGCCGTTGAGCAAGATGACGACCTAATGGAAGCTTACCTAGAAGGCGAAGAGCCTGCTATGGAAGACATCAAGCGCTGTATCCGTGCAGGTACACGTACCATGGCTTTCTTCCCAACTTATTGTGGTTCAGCATTCAAAAACAAAGGTGTTCAACTTATTCTTGATGCCGTTGTTGACTACCTGCCAAACCCAACTGAAGTTGACCCTCAGCCGTTGACTGATGAAGAAGGTGAGCCAAATGGCGAGTTTGCTGTAGTAGCAACAGAAGAACCCTTCCGTGCTTTAGCATTTAAAATTATGGATGACCGCTTTGGCGCACTAACGTTTATTCGTATTTACTCAGGTGTTTTGAACAAAGGTACTACCGTTCTTAACTCATACACTGGTAAAACTGAACGTATCGGCCGAATGGTTGAAATGCATGCAGACGAACGAAATGAAATTGACTCAGCACAAGCTGGCGACATTATTGCTGTTGTAGGCATGAAGAACGTACAAACCGGTCACACACTATGTGACATCAAACAACCTTGTACACTAGAACCAATGATCTTCCCTGAGCCTGTTATCTCCATCTCTGTTACACCGAAAGATAAAGGTGGTTCTGAGAAAATGGGTATTGCGATCGGTAAAATGATTGCTGAAGATCCTTCATTCCGCGTTGAGACTGATGAAGATTCAGGCGAAACAATCCTTAAAGGAATGGGTGAGCTTCACCTAGATATTAAAGTAGATATTCTTAAGCGAACCTATGGTGTTGATCTAGATGTTGGTCAGCCTCAGGTTGCATACCGTGAAACAATCACTACACCGATCGAAGACAGCTACACTCACAAGAAGCAGTCAGGTGGTTCTGGTCAGTTTGGTAAGATCGATTATCGCATCAAGCCTGGCGAGCCTGGAACTGGATTCACTTTCTCATCAACAGTTGTTGGTGGTAACGTACCTAAGGAATTCTTCCCAGCAATTGAAAAAGGTTTCAAAGGCATGATGACAGAAGGCCCGTTAGCTGGCTTCCCTGTTCTTGATGTTGAAATTGAACTATATGATGGTGGTTTCCACGCAGTTGATTCATCTGCAGTAGCATTTGAAATCGCAGCAAAAGGCGCATTCCGTCAGTCAATGCCAAAAGCAGGCCCTCAGTTAATTGAACCTATTATGGCTGTTGACGTATTTACACCTGATGATCACGTAGGTGATGTTATTGGTGACTTGAACCGTCGTCGTGGCATGATCAAAGACCAGATCGCTGGTGTTACTGGTGCACGTATCCAGGCTGACGTTCCTTTATCAGAAATGTTTGGTTATATCGGAAGCTTACGTACAATGACTTCAGGTCGCGGCCAGTTCTCTATGGAGTTTGCTCACTACTTACCTTGCCCTAATTCAGTTTCTGAAGCAGTCATTGAATCAGAAAGAGAAAAGAAAGCAGCTAAAGCTAAAGCTAAGAAATAGCCTGCCTTTAAAGTAGCAATAAAAAACCCCGATAATTTAAATTATCGGGGTTTTATTTTTTATACCTATAACCATGAAGACATTTAAACAACCTTGCCTTATTTCTTACTCCGTCCTCTTAAACTTCCAATGACAGATTCAAGCGCACGATCAAACAACAAACCATCATTCAACACCTGAACCGCCCCTCTTTTTAATTCAACAGCTAAACCAGATTTTGTTTTCTCTGCCACTTTAACACCTGAACGATTTACAAATATATATTTGCCCGTAGTCTTAATAATTGCTGCCAATTTACAACGCTCTGGTTGAGAATCGGTCTGAAATTCAAACCAACACCCGGGAGAAAACCTTAAAACTTGCTGAACAAAAGGGTCATCCTCATCAATATCTTTGACAACAAGGTCTTTTTCTACCGCCGATAACACAATCTCTTCATTCGAAAGAGCTTCCGCTTCAATTTGCTCAAGCCTAGATCCTGTCGCCTCTTTCACCTCCTCGTTTTGAAGATTTGATTGAGCCTGAAAGCTTTTGAACTCTTCCTCCATCTCCAAGGTTTCACGCATAAAATCAGCAACAAATTCATCCTGCTCTTCGTTTTTCACAGTGGCTAGAGGAGCAGTTTCAGCTATATCTTCAACCGGTTTAGCTACTCCCTCAAATCGGGAATCATTTTTCTGGTCGACTTCTTTTTCCTGAAGATCTTCAAGTATTTTAATGTGCTCTGCTTCTAGTAACTCAAGCAACTCATTTGCACGAAACTCATCAAATGATATTTCTTTAAGACCCGTACGAAAACGCCTCATAACCCCTGGAATTTTACGTAACAA
>Ga0209495_1001091_pt1 | contig 19583 bp, 12 predicted proteins | sample EN1Hudsemesocosm_FD_184629 | JGI IMG/M metagenome (GOLD analysis project Ga0209495, IMG submission 184629) | Methane-oxidizing microbial communities from mesocosms in the Hudson Canyon - EN1E Hudson Canyon (SPAdes) (version 2) | ecosystem: Environmental > Aquatic > Marine > Cold seeps | place... | reverse complement strand
TTAACTGATGTTGTTGATTTACCTACACCACCTTTACCAGAGGCCACAGCAATAATATTTTTTACATTACCTATTGCCTTGACGCCTTGCTGAACCTTATGTTTAGTGATTTTAAAGTCAATCGTAACTGATACATCAGTCAATTGTGTTTTTTGCTGAAGTAAGCTCACTATTTCAGATTGAAGTTGTTCAAAAGAACCTTTGGCTGGATAGCCTAAAGTAATAGCAACGGCTAATGATTCGCCATCCAATTTAACGTCTATCTTTGCTTTAGTCTCACCCAATGTCATTTGGGCGACAGAGTCATTATATTCGTGAATGATTTCTTTGATTTGAGATGGTTCTAACATTGTTTCTCCAGCATGATATATAAGGTTAATGGCTATTCACCAAAAATAACCGACTATTCTATACTGACTTTAGCTAAGCTTCATCCTTATATATTAAATGGTTTCTTTTACGTCACGACTACTCAAGTATATTTTTATTCCAGCCTTCGACACTTTGCTGAACATTATCTAATGTTCTGTCAGTACCGTTAACAAGATCTGAAATTGTAGCTGTAATTTCTGGTCCATATTGATCAGCCAAAATATTGCCCATCATGACACACAATGTCACCATCACTATGATGTATAAATGAATAAAAAATCTAACCATAACACTCCCCTAAATTGATTTACGATCGTTGACCACTGCTGATACAGCAACCCTGTTCACATCTATCATTATATCTCTGATTGTTATAATTTTAAAAAAGCGTTTTGTCCTGCAAAAACAGCCTGATTTCGCCCTGATTTTTTAGCTTCATATAATGCTTGGTCTGCCCGTTCATAAAAATGTTGTTTATCAAAATGTAATTGTGAGTCAACACAAATGCAACCGACACTAACCGTCACTGGAATTGACTGACCGTTATACATTTTAGTCGACATCTCATTTCTTACTGTATTTACCAGATTTTGTGCGTAAGCTTTTATTAATTCTTCATCATTTTCTTGCCATAAAATCGTAAACTCTTCACCACCGACACGATAAATATTTTCTATTTCACGCCGGAATTGTTTTTGTAAAACGTTTGCAAATTCAAATAGAACGGTATCCCCCGTTGCATGGCCGAACTCATCATTAATTTGTTTAAAAAAGTCTATATCCAATATAAATAATGAGATAGAATCACTTTCTCGCTGATTTCTTTTCCAAAGCTTTTCAAAATCAGCATCAAACTGTCGCCTATTACATAAACCTGTTAGTTCATCTTTCGATGCGATATGACTTAAATATTCTAATCGCTGACCATGTCTGAGAAAATAAAAAACAACTATAACGGCCCATATAGATACCGCAGGCATCGCCACTTTCACAGTTAATAATATATTGCTCATAATGACGATATATAGCGTAGCTAAAATCAACCCCCAGCTGTGATAATGATTCGAGTGCAAACACCATAAGCCACCCAAAATAAGTAGTATAAAGCCGAGCCAATATTGCCATGTTAATTCATCAAATATCTGTTGATCATGACCTAAAGAATAAAAAATATTTGCCTGAAATTCAACACCAGGCATAACCCCTGCCGGAGTGGAAAACACTTGGCCTAGTCCAACTGATGTCATTCCGACAAATACTGTTTTTCCTGTCAATTCAGTCGTCACTGTTCCTGAAAGCACATCCTTATATGAATATACTGGAATAACAACCCTTTCCAGTGGGAAAAATACTTTTTTTGACCTCAACCATTCAGCGTCATATAAAGTACTATTTTCCACATTCGGCCTATTTTCGAGCATGACTTGCTCTTTTACATATAAGGCTGATAAAGCCAATGCTGGCCAATGAGAAGCCCCCATGCCTGAATTCAAATAAATACCTCGTGAAACACCATCTCTGTCCGTAGGCACATTCGTATGCCCAATTCCTGCTGCTACTGATAAAAACTCGGCTGTTGGTAAAAACTCATTCAATTTCCCTGTGTGTGAGTCGAGCTCAGCACTAGCCGCTAAAACCACTTTCCCATGTGTTTCTATCGCATGAGCAAATGCTTTATCACCCAATAAATCACTCTCTTTTTTTTCAGAAAATAAAATATCAAACACGACGGGTGCCGTTTGATTATCTGCAAGAATATCTAAAAGTTTTGCATGCATACTACGCGGCCACGGCCAATAACCATATTCAGCCATGCTATTAGAGTCAACGGCAATAATAGCAACACCTTCAGCAGTAACCGGGCTTCGTAGAGAAATAAAGGAATCAATCAATACATTGTCCAAGCGTTGCATAAGCTGAACTTGGCTTAGTCCCCACGATGCAATAAGGAGTAATAACGCCGTCATCAACTTCAAGAGGTTAGTAGATAACAACTGCATTTATGGATTTTGATCTAAATTAAAAATATGTTCAGTCTGAAACGTTGATGCTGGCATAGCTAATTTCACAGGTAAACTGTATGAGCTATATTGCTTTCCAACGTTGTCCATTACTCGCACCCGAACATAATAATCCATCACTTTAGGACGCGACGATTGCCACTCTTGTGTGTAACTCGTTTGCATTGTCACATCATGCTGAAAATCAGCACTCGTACTTAATTGAATTTGGTAATGCTCAACACGGTCACTTGGCGTCGTAGTTTCCCACGATAATTGCAATGATTCATCTTCCGATGAATGTCCTGTAATTGTAGGCGTCTCAGGCAAAGCTGTAAGCGACAAAGAGTGAATACTACTTACTATTCCTTGTTCATTATCTTTAGTTAAGCCTCTCACACGATAGAAATAGACTCCCACCTCATCTAAATCAACCCTTATTTTTGTTTGTTTTGTAACTTTGCTATGAATTATCCGTGAAAATTCGGAATCTTTTGCCACTTCAAACAAGTAACTATCTGCATATTCAGCGTTGCTCCATGAAAAGCTGCTCTGACCCACATACTGTTGGCTAACATTATCAGCAGGCTTCAGAATAAGAGGTGCAAGAGGAAGAAGGTCAATCACAATAGGTTTTTCTATACTCTCACCCTCTATTCCATTAGCATCAAGTGCGCGTATTTTTAAATAATACGATCCTGACTGAAAGCGCTTATCCAATACAAAATCTTTCGCCACCTCATCATAAATAATGTCCATAAAATCATTCGTTGTTGAGACTTGAGTACGATATAGTTGCTCTGTATTGCTTGTTTTGACGGATAGGTGTACACGTTGTGGTAGGTAATGGATAGTATCAGCCACTTCAATCTGAGGCGGCTTCAATAAAGCAACAGGGTCAATTGGTGCTTTACCTTGCTCAACCAAAGTTGCATAACCTTGGGGTAGTGTCACATTACCCGATTCATTGGCCACGTCAACTTGCCCTTGGTAAACCCCCATACGAGATTTTTCGAGCTCACTCTGCACATAAAACTCCGTGCCTCGAACTGCCGTATTAGCAATAGGTGTCTCAATTAAGTATCGTGAATCATCAAGGTATTCTTCTGGATTCGCATTCATTTCAATTTCACCCTGTTTCAATTTTGCATCGAAATTGAGGGTTCGACTATTAGCGTCACCTAAAAGCTCTATATGTCGTAAGGAAATGTCACTATTTGCTTTAATTATCACCTGACTATTATCAGCCAGCAGTAATAAGATACTGCCTACTGAGTCCGTTGTCACGCGATCACCAGATGATAATCTCATTCCCGGTTTTAAAGGAACTGTTTTTGAAGAGCTGGCTATAAAGAGTTGAGCGTGACCATGCACATTAATCACTCTTGCACTTGAGTCCTGTTTCTTTACCAGCTCCATTGGAAAATAAATTTTAGTACCTGGCACCAACTTTTTAGGTACTTTAATACCATTTTTCTCTAACATTGCCTTCCATGCATGTCTGTCGACCAATTTATCGCTGGTCAACTGCCAAATAGTATCTCCTGCTTTAATCGTGTAGACCCAATCTTCAGCGTAAGCTGCCATAGATAATAATGACAAATAACATCCAGCAAGAAGAGATGCCACGCTAATGACGCTTTTTTTATATATATGCAAAGCTCGATACTCCTTTATCGATTTATTTAAAACAATAGTCCATTAATTAGCATTATTAAAAATAATAGCCTGTTCACCAACGCTATTTAATATAACAGTCTATTCACCAATGTTATTTAATACAATAGTCTATTCATCACTGTTATTGCACTCACACTAATTTCTTTCGGGCAAACTCGTTCACATTCACGATAATTACTGCACCCTCCAAAACCTTGCTCATCCATCGCTGTCAATAACTTTTCCGCGCGTTTCTTATCCATTTCCCCTTGCGGAAGCATCGATAAGTGAGTGACTTTTGCCGCAACAAACAATGTTGCCGAGGCATTTGGACACGCAGCAACACAAGCCGCACACCCTATGCAAGTTGCGGAATCAAAAGCAGCATCAGATACCTCTTTTTCTATCGGGATTGTATTCGCTTCACCAGCAGAACCCGTGCGGATTTCAATATATCCACCCGCTTGAATGATCTTTTCAAACGCAGTTCTATCGACAATTAAATCTTTGATAATTGGAAATGCAGTCGCTCGCCAAGGCTCGATCCATAATTCGGCTTCATCAACATAATCACGCATATATTGCTGACACGTTGTTGTGCCTTGATGTTTACCATGAGGCGTACCATTAATTACTAGATTACAAGACCCACATATGCCTTCCCGACAATCAAAATCAAAGGCAATTGCTTCTTTATCATTTTCGATTAGCTGTTCGTTAAGTGCGTCCAACATTTCCAACAATGATGTGTCTTCACTAACATCAATGTCATAGTGTTCAAAAGCACCTTTTGAATGTGCATTATCTTGGCGCCAAATATGTAATTTATAAATCATCTAAAAGGCTTACCTATAATTTCGTGTTGTTGGTCTTACAAATTCGAAGTCTAACTCTTCTCTATATAACACTGGCATACTTAAATTTCCGCTATATTGCCATGCAGCAACATAGGAAAAGTCGTCATCATGTCGTTGCGCTTCGCCATCATCAGTAATATGTTCTTCACGTGCATGACAGCCACAGGATTCTTCACGCGTTAACGCATCAATACACATTAACTCTGCAAGCTCAAAGAAGTCAGCAATTCGTCCAGCTCGTTCAAGTGTTTGATTTAAGGTCTCATCACTTCCCGTTATTTTCACTTGCTGCCAAAATTCGTCTCTAAGAGACTTAATGTCTGCGATAGCTTTTTCAAGAACACTTTTCTCTCGAGCCATTCCACAAGCCTGCCAGATAATATGCCCTAACTTCCTATGAAACTCATCTGGAGTCTTCTGTGGATTAGGTGCATTCATTAATTGCTGAATTTTGTCTTTACATGCTTGTAATGTGGTCTCAGCTTCAGGATAGGACTTTGTCACATCTAGAGGTTTTTGTTGTGCCAAATAGTTCGATACTGTTGACGGCAAAATAAAATACCCATCAGCTAAACCTTGCATCAACGCACTTGCGCCGAGTCGATTAGCGCCATGGTCAGAGAAATTAGCTTCACCACCTGCAAATAGCCCATCAATAGAAGTCATTAGATTGTAATCAACCCATAAGCCTCCCATCGTGTAATGAACAGCAGGGTATATACGCATGGGTGTTGTATAGGGATCTTCAGCAGCAATGTGAGTGTACATATCAAATAAGTTGCCATATTTTTCACTAATTGCATCAAGGCCATGAACCTCAATCGCCTTAGCAAAATCTAGATACACACCGAGTTTCTTACCATCAATTGCATGGCCCACCCCTCTTCCCTCATCACAGATCAGCTTCACTGCTCGAGAAGCAATGTCACGAGGTACTAAATTACCAAAAGCAGGATACATTCGCTCTAAGAAATAATCACGATCCTGTTCAGCAATTTCTTCGGGTTTTTTATCACAATCCTCTTTATTCTTTGGCGCCCAAATTCGGCCATCATTACGCAGTGATTCACTCATTAACGTGAGTTTTGATTGTAGCTCACCATGCTGAGGAATGCAGGTCGGATGAATCTGTGTAAAACATGGATTAGCAAACAATGCACCTTGCTTATGAGCGCGCCAAGCAGCAGATGCATTACAGCCTTTTGCATTGGTAGAAAGATAAAATACATTACCGTAACCGCCCGTACACAGTACGACAACATCAGCCATGTGTGATTCAAGCTGTCCCGTAACAAGATCACGAGAAACAATACCTTTGGCTTTTCCATCAATCAGAATTAGATCTTGCATTTCACAACGTGAATGATGCGTGACAGTCCCTTCTGCTATTTGCTTACTCATCGCCTGATAAGCACCAATCAATAGCTGCTGACCTGTTTGACCACGGGCATAAAATGTACGCGATACCTGAGCACCACCAAACGAGCGATTCGCTAAATAACCACTATATTCACGAGCAAAAGGTACACCCTGAGCAACGGCTTGATCGATAATACTGGTACTTAATTCTGCTAGGCGAAAGACATTTGATTCACGAGCTCGGTAATCTCCACCTTTAATGGTGTCATAAAACAATCGCCATACGCTATCACCATCATTTTGATAGTTCTTGGCTGCATTAATACCGCCTTGAGCCGCAATGCTATGTGCTCGACGAGGACTATCTTGAAAGCAAAATGTTTTAACGTTATAGCCCATTTCACCTAGAGAAGCAGCAGCAGATGCGCCTGCTAAACCAGTCCCTACCACAATAATATTATATTTTTTCCGGTTGGCAGGACTGACTATTTTCATGTCAAATTTATGCTGAGTCCATCTATTTTCAAGACTTCCTTTTGGCGTATGGCTGTCAATACCCCAACTACCTGAAGATGTCGGTTTCAGCATGATGAGAAGCGACCATATTTGAGACATAAAATTGTAGGACTAGTCATTCTAATTCACCATTTTATAACGAAGAAGATGGTCGCTTATCGTCTTCAGGTAGTTGGGGTATCGTTCAAAATCACTCATGACATCACAAAGTAAATATAAAGAGGAATTAAAGCAAAACCACCCGTTAGACTTAATACGCCAGCCCACACTAAACTGTGGCAGATGACAGATGTTTTACCCAAGGTTTGTAATACATTGGCTAATGAATGCTGCAAATGCATGGTTAATACAAATAAACCAGCTAAATAAAATAACAACATCATTGGAGATTGGAATAGCTGTATTAACTCACTATATAGCTGCACGGTGTCAAACAGAAGAGTTTGAACAATGTGAATAACAATAAAGCTTAAGAGGAAGATAATGCTGACCGTTACTAATGGTGCAGGTATTTTAAACGTGTCATGTTTTGCATAATCTATCGTTCGGGCTTGAGCATTTACCCTGCGTATTTTAATTGCCGTTTTCACATGAATCGCAATTGCAACAATCATGGCTAATAGTACCAACCATCTAATCGGGCCAGTATTGTATAGATCATAAAATTGGGTGAAGGTGTTTTCTGATAGGAAACTAAGATTTGAAAGCATATGAAAGACTAAATATACAGTCATGAACAGACCTGCCACAGCCATTGTTCTCTTTTGTAATTGAAGAACCATTATCTGTGCACCTTTAACTCTCCATATCCACTAGAATATCTTCGCTATCAAGGCGTGGTTTTAGTTTTTCTTTTTCTATTGTTCTTATACAACTATTCCAACGAAGAACAGCTTCGTCATTTCGTTCTGGACAGCGTTCAACCGCTTTTTGATAAAAACTGAGTGCTTCAACAAAATAATCATAAGCAAACGAATGAGACATAGGCTGCGAGATCAAATGACGAGCTCGACGCTCATTCAATAAGCCAGTGTAGTAATAGCGTTGATATTGGCTGGTTAATTTCTCAATCGCACGTTCAATACTTTTAATTTGGCTTTGTTTTTCTGTGCGAGAGATTTGATCCATCAAAGATAAAATATAAACAACTAAAACAGATTGATTGTCAGGATCAACATGCAAAACATCAAGGCATATGCTTTCAGCAATTTCAGGCTCTAGCAGTGATCTATACTGCTTTGCCTTAACTAACGCCTCATCTACAGCATTAATTCGAATATCATGTAGCTTGAGTTCCATCATATTCCTTTATATTGTGATTATTTAAAAGCAAGAATCTCTAATTTAATGTAATGGCTTAACAAGATCAAACTTTAATATTAAAAGACTAAATTAGATCACTATCTAAAAACATAATTTACTGCAAACGGCCCTCTTTATTCACACTGCCCCAACCTATTACTCACATTTTGAAATGCTAGATATAAGTCATCTAACACACCTCTAGCTGCAGTGATATCACCGGCGACATATGATGTCTGTATTGCTTGGGCAATAAAGTGAACTTCATCGTGTGCATCTTGGAGAGCATCTAGGCAGCGTTGTTCAAATAATTCTTCTTGTTTTGCTCGTTTAATCCATTGACCACAATGATCTTGATTATGGTTCATTACAGGCCAGTGTTTAACCGCGTCTGGTTCCGACTGAACATTACTTACAAAAAGAACCTTCCATTGCTCTAAAATTAATCTAAACAATTTCACTTTATTCTCTTTATCACTACGACGTCTTTTGCCAAACTGTAACCATTCATCATTAGGCATATAATCGCTGAGCCAAGCAGGCAATTCATCTGCTGGCATTGGCTTGGATATGCCATAGCCTTGAGCTTCATCACAGCCCATCATCATGAGCATTAAACCATGATTAGTCGTTTCAACACCCTCTGCTATCACATTTCGACTAAATGAATCAGATAGACCGATTATGCCATCTATAATCGTATAGTCATTTGGATCATCTAGCATATCTCGAACAAAGCTTTGATCAATCTTAATTGTATTTGCGGTTAAACTGCGTAAATGTGTTAATGATGAATAGCCAGTACCGAAATCATCCAATGCAACCTTAACGCCTAGCGTACTCTGGCAGGTGGAAATAATATCACTGATAGTCTGCAAATCACCTAATGCACTGCTTTCTAATATCTCAAGCTGCAAACATCGTGAATCGACATCAGGATAGAGAGCTAATAACTCTTCCAATCTATCGATGAAGCACTTTGACTGCAAATGATAAGAAGCTATATTGACACTCACTTCTAACTTAATACCCTGTTGTAGCCAATTATACAATTGCCTTAGAGCCTGATGAATTACCCAGTCACCAATCTGTATTTCTAAATCAGAACCATCAATAAGGGGTAAGAAATCCATTGGTGGTATTAATCCCTTTTCAGGGTGGTTCCAACGTATCAGTGCTTCGGCACCAAAAACCATTCCTGTCACCATATTAATTTTAGGTTGGTAATATAAGGTGAATTCTCTATTGCTTAAAGCCTGTTCTACTTCAGTTAGACGATGATTCTTGTTGACTATTTCTTGATCTTGAGTTGTATTAAACAAATGATATCTGTTTCTACCTGCTTGCTTTGCTTGATACATAGCTTGGTCAGCATGGCGTATTAACGTATCAATATCACCATTATCTTCTGGGTATAAGGTGATACCTATAGAAGCTGTGACGTTATGATGCTCATCATTGATAATATAGGGTTTTGAGAGAGCCTGTTGTATCCGTTGGATCGTTTTTTCACAGTGTGAAAATTCCTCAATATCGTTGAGGATCAAAGTAAATTCATCCCCACCTTGACGTGATACCGTATCCTCCTCACGAATAACAGCCTTAATTCGTTCTGCAACTTCTAGTAATAACTGGTCACCCACTTCATGACCAAAATTGTCATTCACAGGCTTAAAATCATCCAAATCAAGGAAGCACACTGCAAGCTGTGTATTAGAACGGTTACTATGTGCTATCGCTTGGTTAAAACGATCAACAAACAATGAACGATTAGGCAATTGAGTAAGCACATCATAATGTGCCATTAAATGTAATTTTTCTTGTTGTTGTTTTGCTTCAGTAATATCTGTAAATACACCAACATAGTTCACAATATTATCGTCCTGATCTAATAAAGTAGAGATTGTCAGGTGCTCTGCATATAACTCCCCACCCTTTCGACGGTTCCATACTTCACCTTGCCAGTGACCATGCTGATAAATCATCTTCCACATCTCCGCATAGAATTCTGGTCCTTGTTTACCAGAGCTCAGTATTCGTGGATTGTGACCAATAACTTCTTCACGACTGTATCCTGTGATCGTACATAACGCAGGGTTAACATCAATAATCATTTTGTCAGCATTTGTTACCATAATACCTTCGCGGGTATCATTAAACACACGAGCGGAAAGATTAAGTTTTTCATATGAGTCAATGCGCTCCAACTCAAACGCGGCCCTAACTGCAAGGCTATTGAGCAGACTTACTGACTGTGGTTGTGATGCCATTTCCTTATCATCAATAACAACAATAAGACCAATAACATTACCATTACGACTACGTAAGGGCACTCCAAGGTAGCTTTCAGCTTCAATCTCCATCAATAATGAGTCTTTAGGGAATTGCTGCTGAACATCCTTCGAGTAAAAACACATTCCCTGCCTAACCACATCTTGACAAGGAGAACCATCTAAGGGGTAAGTAATATTATCTATAAATTCTTGTTCGGCCCACAAAGCAATCGTTTCGGATATTGTCAGATCATTTATGTCCACTTTTGCAATAAACGCATATCGTGTATTAAGTGCATACGCTAACTGTTCAACAATTAAATGAAACACATCCATTTCTTGGGTTGAATTACTTTCTGCCAATAAGCGTAATACTTCTTCAGTACGTTTTGTTTCTGATATGTCTATAAACATACCTATCATCCGTTGCGGCTTACCATTTGTGTCCTTTTCAATAACCTCTCCTGTTACTTTCAACCATAGCCACTCCCCCGTTTTCTTTCTGCTACGGTATTCACAGTTTATAGCTGTTCCATTTGTTAATGCTTGTTGGAAAAGAGTCTCAACTGACTCTAAATCATCAGGGTGAACCCGTTGTAACCATAGCTTAAAGCTTGAATGAAAGTCTTTGGGATCGTAACCCAGCATTACGGGATAAGAATCATCAATAATCGTTTCTCCCGTCACAATATTCAAGTCAAACCAACTCTGACGAACGACGTTAATTGCGATATCTAAACGTTTAAGATTATCCTTAAGTAATTCTGTTCGTTCCGACACTTCCATTTCTAATGTCTTATTACTTCCTTTTATTCTCACAACTAAAAGTGCTGAGAATGTAATGAGAAACACAAACAATAATCCCATCATTGTGTAAATCAGAAATTCAACACTATTTCCCCAGCCATGAATAGGTGACACTTTAAATGTCCATATGCCATTAGGTACTTTAATATTAAATATTTCCGGATTATCAACGAGCTTCTCTGCTGAAGACAAAATAATCTGGAGTTTTCCAGTATCAGGATGAATACGAGAAAGCTGATAAGCGATTCCTGCTTTAGTCAGCGTTGGAAGCTTTACTGATTCAAACACATCAGGAAATCGAATCAGAACGGTTGAAAACCCCCAAAAGGTTTTTCCTTTCGGCCCATCTAGATAAATTGGTAACCGAGCAGCAGCGCCCACCCCCCCCTGAATCAAATCAAAAGGGCCAGCAAGTGTTAATCGTCCACTATCACGAGCAAGAAAAGCTTCTTTAGAACGAGCAGGATTCAGTAGTAAATTATGCCCAATTGCTGCCTCATTCCCCTTCAGTGGAACCACATACTTTAAAATACCATCAGGTTGGAGTTGTAAAGAAGCTGCACCAGGATAATTAGGTAGCATTTCTGTCGCCAACTCAGAAAACCCCGAAACATCGCCATTTCGAGCTTTAATTAATGCGGCTATAGGATAAGTCGCAGAAAAGGCATGATAGAGATTATTTTTTATTTGACCAACATAACTACTGCTTACTTTTTGAATAGATATGCGTTCATTGCGAATATCACTTCGCTCGACACTATAAATAATACTCAACGTGATCGTGAGTGAAATTATAAAGATAAGTTGAACAATTTTTGACTTTCTAAATTCTTGTAGCACTAATGCAAAATTCCTTTTAAGAATTTTATTCAACTTACAATATTAACGTTCTAATTTATCTGTGATTTGATTATGCCCACAGCATAGATAAATGTCTAGAACTACTCGTTTATTATGTTCTAGCCCTTACGAAACCGTTCTAGCATATTATTTAGCTCAGCTGCTTGGCTTGCTAATTCTACTGCAGAATCTTGTGCATCTCCTGCACCCGTGAGTGCCTGTACTGATGCATGATTGATACGATTAACATTCCCACTCACTTCCTCACTAACAGTACTTTGCTCTTCAACGGCTGTGGCAATTTGAGCATTCATATCATTAATACTATGAATTTGAATTGCTATTCCTTTCAATGAATCAATCGCATTAGTAATTTGTTGTTCACTGTCATCCGCAGATTTCTGACTATTTCCTAAAACTGACACAGCTGTTGTAACAGCAGTATTGAGCTTTGCAATCAGATTCTGAATTTCCTCTGTTGATTGCTGTGTTCGACTTGCTAAAGTCCTAACTTCATCAGCAACTACCGCAAAACCACGACCATGCTCACCTGCTCTAGCCGCTTCAATTGCAGCATTAAGTGCTAGTAAATTTGTTTGCTCGGCCACGCTTTGTATTACGTTTAGTATTGCATCGATATCTTTTGTATCTTCAGCAAGTTGTGACACGACTTCAGCAATATTATTCACGGCTGTAGTCATTGACTGAAGACCATCAGCTGCACCAGAAGCATGCTGAACCCCTTCTTGAGAATGGTTATCAGCATCAGCAGCAATATTTGCTGCATGTGATGCTGTTCTTGCAACCTCACCCACTGACGCCGCCATTTCTGTTATTGCTGTTGATACAAGGTCAGTTTCACCCGCTTGAACGTGCAGTGATTCATTAATATTTTGAACTGATGATGAACTCTGTTGCGCTGAATTGGTTATTTTTACAGACGCATCACTAATTCGTCCTAAAATTGTGCGTACTTTTGCTTGTAACATCATTCTTGGCAACTGAATTTGCCCGATCTCATCACTACGCCCTGTGTAAACAAGAGCCATAAGAGGATTGTTAACTTCTTTTTGTGCTATTTTCACAGCCTGAGTTAAGGGTAGTAAAGCCCACTTATTCGCTAGAAATAATGAAAAAACACCTACACCAGCACCCACTAAGAATGAAGCGCCCCCTAAGGTAGTTTGACTCGCAAAAATAGCTCCACCAGCAACGAGTAAACTCATTATATTGGCAATTAAATTTCGTTTAGTAATAGATAATCTTTGGATGACGTTACCTAATTTAGGCGATTGACCTTTGTTAATATCGCTGTAAATTTTCTCAGCACGTTTAACGCGCTCTGGAGAAGGCTTCGCACGTACCGACTCATAGCCTGTAACTTGGCCGTTTTCAACCATCGGAGTAACGTATGCATCCACCCAATAGAAGTCACCATTTTTACAACGGTTTTTAACAATTCCCATCCAATGTTTATCTGATTTCAAATTTTGCCAAAGATCTGCAAATGCTGCTGGTGGCATATCTGGATGCCGTACAACATTGTGATTCACACCATCCAACTCATTTTCAGAAAAACCACTCATCTTAAGGAATGTATCGTTATAACTCGTTATCGTTCCTTTAAGATCAGTAGTGGATATAATTTCATCGCCTACAGGAAAATTTACTTCGCTATTTGTAATGGGTAGATTTTGTTTCATACGGCTTGCCGCCTTTGTGAAGAATTTGAATTAGAGACTAGCGACTTGAATTTGTCAGCTGTCACGGCCGGACTAAAAAGGTAACCTTGGTAGGCGCTGCATTCATTATTACTATTTAAAGTTGTTAATTGATGCTCTGATTCAACACCTTCAACGATAATTTTTGCATCAAGCATCTTGCCCATCGATACAATGGCATTGATTACGGCAAGATCAGCCTTACTCGTGCTCACATTATCTACAAAACATTTATCTATTTTTAAAACATCCACGGGAAACGTGCTTAGATAACGTAATGATGAGTAGCCAGTACCAAAATCATCAATAGAGATACTACACCCTATTTCTTTGATCTGATTTAAACGATCTCCTACTGATCGGTGGTCATTTACTAATGCTGTTTCAGTTAACTCAATCACCAAATGTGCAGGATTAATATCGCTAAGTTCTATTGCTTGCTTTAAGTTATCCATAAATAATGGATATTCAAATTGCAAAGGACTAACGTTAACGGACACACTGGTAAGGTGTTCAAATAGACCGTTTTGCTCCCATTCTCTAATTTGTTGACACGCTTGCGTAATAACATCGTTTCCTAATGCGACGATTAGGGATGATTTCTCGGCGACAGGGATGAAATCTGCAGGAGATACAAATCCCAACTCATCATGATGCCAACGTAACAAGGCTTCAGCACCAATTATCTTCTTGGATTTCATATCAACTTGAGGTTGATAATAGAGCTTTAAGTGTCCATTTGGAATAGCGACTCGGAGTTCATTCTCTAACTGCAATCTATGGCGTGCTGACTCAGCCATTTCATCTTGGAAGAAACTGTGATTAAGTGAGCCTGATAATTTTGCCTGATACATTGCTGTTTCAGCTTTACGTATCAATATGCTGCCCTTATTGCCATCATCAGGGTAAACTGAAATACCAATGCTACAGTTAATTATGGCTTCATAACCATCAATACGCAAAGGGGAATCTAATATTGCTTGGATTGAGCCAATTAGTTCTTCAGCACTATTTCGAGCATCATTATTCGGCGTCTTAAGCCAAATAACAAATTTATCACCACCAAAATGTGACAATAAGGCTTTGCGTTTATTTGCACATTTTTCCAATATTCCGCTTAGTTCTAATAGCAACTTATCTCCGAACTCATGCCCCAGACTATTGTTATATTTCTTGAAGTCGTTAACATCCAGGAATAACAAGGCGGCATGATTTACTACACTGTCGTTGTTTGAGATATTCTTTGTCAGAAGTGAATTAAAAAGGTGCTTGTTCGCTAATTGAGTAAGGCTATCATAGTGTGCTAGCTGCTCGATTTGTGCTTGCTGTCGTTTATGCTGACTTAAATCAGAAAAAATGGCTACATAATAGTTTGGTCGCTCATCTGAATCTACTAGTACTGAAATACTTTGTAATTCTGGATAAACATTGCCATCTTTACGTTTATTCCAAATTTCTCCTGTCCATGAGCCCGTTGACTGTATTGAACGCCACATTTCTTGATAGAAATACTTGTCATGCTTTCCTGATGACAATATCTTAGGAGTTTGACCAATAACTTCAGCTTCACTAAAACCTGTAATATCACTAAACGCTTTATTTACTCTGATAATTTTCTGATTTTCATCAGTAATAAGAATAGCATTAGAACCTTGATTAAATACTGCTGCTGAAAGTAACAGCTCTTGCTCAAGGTTCCGAGAGTTCGTAAGCTGCTGTTTCAATTTCTGATTTGTTAATCGCAATTCTTTTTCTTGATTGATCGCATTTAAACGGGTACTAATCTTACTTAATAACACTTCTCTATCAATCGGTTTTTCAATATAGTCCATAGCACCGAGTCCAAGACCTTTTAATTCATTACTACGATTATTTCGTAAGCCTGAAACAAAAATAATATGAATATTCTTTGTGGCATCGTCCAATTTAAATGCGTCAGCCAATTCAAAGCCATTCATTCCCGGCATATTTACATCAAGCAGACAGAGATCAACCTTCCTATTTTGGCATATTTTTAGTGCATCTTCAGCTGAAGATGCTATTAAAACGTGGTCATATTTTCTTATTAGAATCTTTTCTAACATACGACGGTTAGTTTCAATACCATCTACTATGAGTATTGTGTTATCCATAGCTACTTTTATAAATTATAAGGTTTGGATCAGTAACATTATAAGATGTAAGTAACGCTGGCTTCATCATACGAAAAGTAGCGAAATCTGACTAAATCTGACATTTCTTGATTAAGGGCAGCGACTGGGCTATTCTCAGTTGTTAGAAATCTACTATGAAACTGTTTAGGAAAAATAAGGATACTGCAGGTCTGCAATGATATGAGTGATGTAAACGTAATTCTAGTAGAAGATGATGCCGATCTAAGAGACAGCTTAGTAGAAATGCTTGAATTATCAGGTTTTTACACTGATGGATCCGGTTCTGCACAAGAGTTTTATCAGGCTCTCAATACTGTTCGGTTCGATGTCGCAGTGGTCGACCTTGGCTTACCTGATCAGTCAGGGTTGAAGATTGTCGAATTCTTACGTGACAAAACTAATATGGGTATTATCATACTCACGGCTAGAACATCTCTAAATGACCGAATACTAGGATATGATTGTGGTGCAGATCATTTCTTTTCTAAGCCGGTTGATAACCTTGAACTCATTGCTGCAATTCGTAACCTCCATAGTAGGCTTGTCGGTGTTCAACCTAATATAGAGGAAGCACTCGAATGCTGGCGCTTGAATAAATCATCATGGCGCTTAGCATGTCCCGATGGCCGAGATGTTGAAATAACAAGTAAAGAATTGGTGTTTCTTGATGCTTTAATGCAACAATCTAATGAGAATGTTACTCGGCAATATGTCATGGATGTTCTTGGTTACTCGCATGATATGTATGGCAGTCGGTCTTTAGATTCACTCATAAAACGTTTGCGTAAAAAAGTTGAATCAACGTTAGACATAGAATTACCTATACGTACTGTTCATGCTGTAGGTTTTTGTTTCTCCGCTCCTAGTCACATTTTGGCTATAGAGTCTAGATAGAACAGATGTTTTTAGCTCAGCTCCGCAAATTAATCGGTGTATTCCTTATTATAGCTACCGTTCAAACTGTATTTGCTCAAGAGTATGGTTTAGATTTCACTTCTACACGTTTATGTATCATTCAGGATCAATTACCCTTTCAGAGTCTTAACGATAATTTAGCCATCGGTATTGTAGCTGAATTTAACCAAGAAATTAGTGAGCAGGCGGCCTTAAATTATATGGTAGTAGAGGCTGATAATGAACAAGTTGCTATACAAATGTTGGCTTCAGGTCAATGTGATGCCATGTACTCTCTTATCAATGAAAATCATCAACAAGCACCGTTCATCTACTCTAAAACGATTAACAACTACCCTTTAGCGATGGCAATTCTATCAAGCTCTAAGATAGATATTGAAGCAAGTTCATATAAGGAACAAAATGTTGCTATTGGCTCAAAACAAATACTGAATAACATCTCATTCTTTGACTCCGCTATAGAAATGACTGATGAAATAGGTGTCACCAGTGTCGCCACTGGCTTGATTGATGGCTATATTAATGTCATGCCAACGCTAGTGAAACAATTACAAAAAAACCCAAAATCTAATATTAAAATTATAGAATTAACGCTTGAACCGCTTGCATTAAAGCTAGTAATGCGTGCTAATGATCACGCATTGATGTCTAAAGTTAACAACATCATTGAAACTATTTCAGAACAAACTATTACTGATATTGAAACAAAATGGTTATCCTTAAACTATCATTTCATTCCTCGAACAACAGCTCCACTCTGGTTACTCGTTTTCATCCCAATTGTATTGCTCATTTTCTTCAAGCTAAAAATGGATAAGATTGCAATGCAAAAAAATGTACAACAACTCACTCTAGAAAATGAAACACTAAATCACTCATTAGATGACATAAAACAACAACAAAACTTAGGGTTACGTTTTGTTGAAATTATTTCGCATGAATACCGAACACCTGTATCAGTGATTAGTACAAATGCTGATATTTTAGAATTGAAAAATGAACAAGGTAATTTGGGGCTTTCAGGGCAAATATCAAAGATACGAGATGCTGTCACACGGCTTATTGCTATCGTTGAAACAACGCTCGATAGAGAAAAGCTCTCATCTGAAAGTATGATTGCTAATATGGAAATGTTTGATTTCACACTCTGCTTAAATGATGTATTAAATGATTTAGCCCGTGTCTATTTGAATAGAACCGTTTCAATAAAATGTATCCCTGATGATGTAATGCCATTTTTGGGTGATCAACGTTTAATTAGTTTAATGTTAAGAAACCTTGTTGAAAATACCTTTAAATATTCTCCTACTACCAGTCCCGTTGAAATTACTTTACGCCTAGATACAAATACTCTTCAGCTTACAATTCGGGACTATGGAATAGGTATTCCTAATACTGAAATTGAGCATATTTTTGAAAAGTATCATCGCGCACGTAATACTGCCAATACGCAAGGCATTGGTGTTGGCTTGTATTTATCTAAATCAATTGTAATTCAACATCACGGTGAGATCAGCGTTCGCTGTCCTGATAATGATGGTACAGAAGTACTTATTGTTTTGCCGATAACAAACCCCCAAGACTAAGGAAATCTAACTTAATGACAAACACCAAGATCAAACTACTCGGCCTAGGTTTAATAACGGCCTTATTAGTCGTGATTTTCGCAGCGTTTTTAAGTTTTCAAGACTATCAAAAACAGCAAGGTAGTGTACTCCTCAACCATCAAGCAGAAGGAATTGGCCTACTTATAAAAAAAGATCTATCGCAACAAATAAAAGCAGTACGTCATTTTAAGCTTTATTTAGCGAATAATAATAAAATTTCGCTAAAGAAATTTAATAATTTTTCAGAAAAAATGATGGGCGAATATAGCTACATCAACACTATCGAATGGGGCGTACATGTTTCCAGAGAAGATCGCTCTCAGTTTGAGTCTCACTTACAGTCGATATACAAAAAAACTATAACAATAACTGAACCTAGCCCTGACGGCAGACTTCAGACCGCTCAAGTCCGTGATCGATACCTAGCTATTAAATATGTATATCCTTATTTTGAGAATCGCAAAGCTATAGGTTTTGATCCTAGTATTGGTAAAGGAATTTTAAATAATTTATCACAAGCCGTTAAATCCCATAAGCCTAGCTTAAGTGGGCCAACTCGCTTGGCACAAGATTTTCAAGACCCCAACGCTAAGGATGCAATAGCTGTTTACATACCCGTATTCTCAGGACAGCAAGACTTAATCGGCTTTCTTACCTTAACCCTTGATATAGAAAGATTAGTAGAATCGATCCTGCTTGATTTAAAATCAGATTTACAAGATAGCTATGAGGTCAGACTTTTAGATAAAACCTATTCTATTGAACATCTACTATTTGAAACGGTTTCGAACGGACAGTGGGATAAGTTACCTGTATCAACAACAAATATTAGTATTGCTAATAGAATATGGAAGTTAGAACTATTAAATAAGTCCACTCCCCTATCGTCAACAACCTCATCGTCCCATAACATCATATTACTAATTGGTATATTACTTATATTCAGCACCTTATACCTTTTCTTTTTTCTATCACGTCGACTATCTATTACTGAAGATTCTCTTAAAAATAAAGAACTAGTTTTGGCAGACTCACATGCTTCAAATTCCTTATTAACAGTGACATTTGAGGCCCATCAAGCGATTGCCATTACAGATTCTAAAGGTGACATATTACGTGTTAATAAGGCCTTTTGTGAAATCACGGGCTATAGCGAACCTGAAGTAATCGGTGAGAATCCACGAATTCTTTCATCAGGACGT
>Ga0209495_1001090_pt1 | contig 19584 bp, 32 predicted proteins | sample EN1Hudsemesocosm_FD_184629 | JGI IMG/M metagenome (GOLD analysis project Ga0209495, IMG submission 184629) | Methane-oxidizing microbial communities from mesocosms in the Hudson Canyon - EN1E Hudson Canyon (SPAdes) (version 2) | ecosystem: Environmental > Aquatic > Marine > Cold seeps | place... | reverse complement strand
GAAGCAGAAGTTTATGTGCTAGGTAAAGATGAAGGTGGTCGACATACACCATTTTTCAAAGGTTACCGTCCACAGTTTTACTTCCGTACAACTGACGTAACAGGTGCTTGTGAGCTACCTGAAGGCGTAGAAATGGTAATGCCAGGTGATAACGTTCAATTGACAGCAACTTTGATCGCGCCAATCGCGATGGAAGAAGGTTTACGCTTCGCGATTCGTGAAGGTGGCCGAACTGTTGGTGCTGGTGTTGTTGCTAAAATCATCGAATAATATTGATGAAGTAAAAAAGCAGCCACTAGGCTGCTTTTTTTTGCTTAAAGCTTGGGCTTGTTTAACTGTTTCTGAGCTATCGTTTTAGCGGTCAGTATCTTTTTGCGCGATAGGTGGAAGAGAAATATCAATAAGCGCATACCCCTGAGGGTTTGTGAGTACCAGAGAAGTATCAGCGATGCGAACTAATTTGTTCTTTAGATCTAATATACGAGTGCCATATTGGCGCCACATTACATTATCATGCTTAGATAGCACGGAAAGTTGAGAGTTTGATAGCAAACCGAAACCTTGATATTCCCAGAGAATGTAGCGGTAGCCTTCCTCTAACAATATAGATTTAATTTCCTCCGAACTAAGCTCTTGCAAACTATACCAGGGGGCAAGTGTATGTGAGCTAGCAAAGTTATTAATGATATTCCTATCAAAATCAAACAAGAACGGCGTCGATGTCCAGCTAAAAATTTTCGAGCTCTCCTCTGTATGATTCTGCATGCTTTCAATTGAATCCTTATGTTCAGGGCTCCAGATGCGTTGCATATACTGAGTTGACGGAGGGCTTAAGAAAAAGAATAGTATAGTGTTGTGTTCATTAAGAATGCTGATCTTCTTAGTGTTCGCGGGTAAAAAAAGCAAATAAAGCATGGTGAAAGCAAGCAGACTGACAACCCCGGTAACTATTGATTTCCCCTTATCATCATCGCCTTCGTTCATACTGAAAGCGCTATTGGTTGCTACTAGGCCGACACCCAAACACGCAGGTAAAAGTGGGAGGAAATACCTAATGGCCATCTGATATTCAAATATCGTCAGTGATACAGCAAGGGTAAGCAAGGCGGCTCCACAGGTAATGATTGATACATCTGACGTTTGAATATTTTCTCGGGCTGCGACTGCTTTACGACGCATTGGCGTGATAAATAAAATTATCAGGACGATTGTCAAAATAAGGTAGCTTGCTGTGTTGCCTCCCCAAATCCACTCGTTAAACGAAAAAATTTTGTCGAGCGGGAACATGAAAAGATGTTCAGCTGAAGCAGTACTTTCTGAGATATTGTCAAAGATTGCCGCATAATTTTCTGAGTGAATCGCAAACCATGGAAGTGTAATTGCTATGAGCGAAGCGCCGGATAGGAGAAAGCCCATAGCTGTCTCCTTGCGTGAATATTTTAATCTGACCATGAGCGTCGCGAACACGCCAATAAAGAAGAAAGTCGCATAAAACGCGGATAATGTTTTGAAGGCGATTAAGCTTTGGCACATCAGTATTAACGGAACTGACGCAAGCCAAATTGTTTTTGGATTACTAAGTCGAGGTTGGTTTGCAATTAAGCTTAAGAGTCCAAGGGAAAGTCCTACTACGAGGAGAGTCGTAGAGTAGACGGAAGAGCTATTTACCTGCTGAGTATGAACTAGTATGGGGCAAGATATGGCTAAAACAGATAATGAAATAGGGCTGCTGAGCCTGGCACATAATGAGGATAATGCGAAAATAGTTAGTGTCAAACAAAAGACAGCATCAAAAGCGTAAATGTATTCAAAACCGAAGTTACTTACGACTAGGGCTTGAGCAAATGATTGTGCGCCTAAGCTATCCGCGCCAAGTAGCGAATATTCGTTTCCACCCAGTGATCCCGATGAGAGCATGAATGGTATTCGTGGAAAGTATGAATGAAAATCATCATGGTAATTAAAAAAATCTGAGGGCAACAATGAATCGCACAGGTATAGCCCTGAGGAAAGTGAAAAAGCTAAACCGATGCCAAGATACCGCCACTCTGTGTATAGTTTTTTTAGTATGGCTTTTCGTTCTGTGATTACACTTCCAGTGCAAAAAAGTAGACCAAAAAAGAAAAGCAGGTTTATTGCAGTATCGTTAGCATTGGACGTCAGGTTTAAAATGCCTCCCGCAAAAACGAAAATCGCGAGCCCTAGGATGCTTCGGTAGCTTAAGCTGGGGCTGTTTGTTTTTTGGAAGGCTAATTGGTAGCTTGCACCCCATCCATACATGCTCGCAACGGCAGCTAAAATAAATGAGAGGGCTGTAAGTGTTTCAGTCATATTGCACTCGTTTAATTATTTGAGCGTTCCAATCAAAAGGAGGTTGCTACCAATGCCAAAAAGCTTTTCTGAGCGACATACGAAGTTAAACTTTTTGATGTTAACAGATGCTTTCAATAGCTCGCTCTTTGACATTAAGTTTAAATTTTTTTCGTCGGCGAAGAATTGCATGTTAATACTTGTAAGGGCCTTTCTATGAGTGGGTTTCGGTAGCCAATGTAGAAAAGGTAAAACCGTATGAAACTCGATTGGGAACCATCTATTAGGCGTGGTTATAAATACTGCCTTATTTGCTACGCGAGAGCATTCCTCAATAAAGCGGATTTGATTTTTCCAACTGCCTACGTGCTCGATTACTGCTGATGAGTGAACAATGTCAAAATAATTATTTTCGAATGGCAAATCTAAACCGTTAGCTTGAACAAACTCAACTCCTGGAAATTTTTTTTCTAAAAATGAAGCGTCATCTACGCCTATCGCAGTGATTGATTTCTTGTGTGGATACCATGCTTCAAGATAATTTGAGGACTCAAAAGTTTGGTCTGAGGTGGCTCCAATATCACCAATCTGGTCATTTTCTTGTACCTCACATGTCCTGAGAAATGAAGCGAACATTTTCTTACGCTGATAATGTGCTAAGCGAGCAGGTATCCCTTTTGGTGAGGCGATGCCGGGGTGAGCTACCGAGGGTTTAATTTGAGTCATCGTTGAATATCCAAATATTTGAAAGTACGTAGCTTAAAATTCCCGCGAAAACTGTGGCGCACGCTACCGCGAGAAAGAGTTGGTTTGGCGCGGTTTTGAGGCTGATATGTGCCACTAATCCGGTCAGCAAAGAACAACTGACTTGCAGAATAGAGTACCGCACAAGCGTTCTTCTGTGAGGGAGTGAGCTGTTGAATGTCCAGTTTTTCTGAAGCGTGTAGCTACCACAGAACGCAATCATGTAGGCAGTATTGCTAGCGCTAAATGGTGACCACGCTAATAATTTTTGAGCACAATAGCTAAGTGCAAAGTAGGTGCTGGCAGACAAAAGCCCCGTAAATATGAACCGAAATCGTTTGTCTTGTGCGAATTTAAGAATATTGCTCGGCATTTTATGTGACTATTGTAATTTCGGTTTCCGGGTAAGTTTGGCGGTGAATTGCCATTTGGGTCGCAGTATGTACTTTAGTACTGGTATATGTGAGTAGAGATCTATCCCGATGTCTAAGTCAGTGCATTCTAAGTGGCAGTCCGATACTATCGCCGCGAATTGCTTTTGGTCGAAATAACGATCTGGAAGTTTGATGCCGTACCCCCAATTGCCGACAAAGTCCATTGCTAGGAGCATCAGTCTTGAATACAGCGAATATTCAAAATGGTCTTTAACGATTACCAGCGGGCTAACTCTTGATGCCTCTTCTAATAATCGGGCCGACATGCCTTCCGTGTGGTGTAGTACGTCGGCAAAAATGACCACGTCAAAACTATCGTTTACAAATGGGATATCTGATCCGTTGAATCGGCGGTAGTTGGCCCATATTGGGTCACTCTTTTTTTCCTCCGGGAGTTCATGAATGTCGATGGCAGACCATTCAGTGTTAGGTAGTTTACTTTGGATCAAACGAGAAAGACCAAGATCTCCACAGCCTACGTCTAGGCACTTTAGGTGTTGTGCGGTCGAAAAATTCTTAGCGATTTTCTTTGCAATCGTCGTTGCCAATATCTCTAGTCTGTTGGAGTGGGACATGGATTTGTGCGCTGAAACAACGACCTTGCCAACTACGTTGTCTTTCTTTTTTGCTGAAATTGGTGAGCTCACTTTCTAATTTTCCACGCTGTAATCAGATTTTATTGAAATAATCTCGGCTAAAAAGAACGAGAAAGCGATTTGTATGGCGGCAGTAATGGAGGTACCAGAGAGAGCCATAGTTTTTGTTAGACTTCCAACCTCAAGCGGACCAAGGCCCACGGAGAACCAAGTCATCAGCGAGTTTACAACACCAATAGTGCCAGTAATAAATAAGACAGCGCAAAAAATAAGAACTTTTTCTAATGATAGTTTTTCAATAAAAGATGAGCGATCATCAAGCTCTGGCAGTAAGCCTCGCATTGCAGCATATCTTCTGGAAATTATCGCAAAAGAGAGTCCCTGCAGTCCCATTAGGATAAGGAAGCAGGCTGCGACCAAGCTATTCATTCCAAGCGTTACATTGCTCGAAACAGAGAAAGTTCCCGGTAAAAGAAGTGCTGTTAGCCCGAGTCCAGCAAATAGAGCAAAAAGTGCAGGGTACATAAATAGCCACTTTGGGCTATACATTAGTAAAAATCTGAGGTGTCGCCAGCCATCGCTCCATGTGTTTAAGTGGGGTGGGCGAGTTCGCCCGTCAGGCGAGAGGGTAGTTGGCGTTTCACTAATAGAATAATCGCTTAGAGCAGATTTAACGACCATCTCCGACGCAAATTCCATCCCTGGTGTTCGTAGCTTGAGTGCTTTGATCTTTTCGCGGTTAAAACCTCTCAGGCCGCAGTGAAAGTCCTTTACTGGGATTTTGAAAAATAGGCGGCCAATAAAGCTCAAGACAGGGTTGCCCAAGTATTTATGTAGTATCGGCATTGCGCCAGCGCTTATGCCGCCTTTAAACCGATTGCCCATTACTAAATCGTGGCCATTTCTGAGCTCTGCCATGTAGTTATTAAGGTCACTGAAATCGTAGCTGTCGTCACAGTCGCCCATAATGACGTATGTTCCATGCGCATCATTAATGCCATTAATAAGGGCAGCTCCGTAGCCTTTTTGTGTTGCATGGGTCACGCGAGCGCCAAGCGACTCAGCAATCTGAATTGATCCGTCGGTGCTTCCATTATCAGATATCAATACTTCACCGCGAATTGAATTGTCTGTAATGTATTTTTGTGCTTTTTTGACGCAAATTTCCAATGTTTCTGCTTCATCTAAGCAGGGCATTAAAATCGTCAGTTCGATGTTTTTGTCGCTACTCATTGACTCTAGGCTCTTTTTAAACTTGTTTTTTCTTTATTTGCAACTGTTCAAAGTTTACTAGATTGTATTTTGGCGAAAAGGGCATTAAGTCACTAATTTCTGATACTTCTGATTTGTTAATGCTCAAAAGCCCGCTTGTTTAAAAAAGTTTGGTCAGCTATTGACCTCATTTTATGGTGTGCGTACAATGCGGCTCCTTTTTTATACAGGTGCCATGTGCCATTTCGGCTATATATGGCGATAACTGGAGTTTTGGTAAAAATGCAAGGCCAAAAAATCAGAATCAGACTTAAGGCTTTTGACTACCGTCTGATCGACCAATCTACGCAAGAGATCGTAGACACGGCAAAGAGAACAGGCGCGCAAGTGCGCGGTCCTATCCCTCTGCCTACGAAGAAAGAAAGGTTTACAATATTGGTTTCGCCGCATGTAAACAAAGATGCGCGTGATCAATATGAAATCCGCACTCATAAACGAATGATGGATATTGTAGAGCCTACAGAAAAAACTGTAGACGCACTAATGAAGCTTGATCTAGCTGCTGGTGTTGATGTTCAAATCAGCCTAGGTTAAGGCCGAATCTTTGATTCGGCGCTAGATTGATTTCGATCAGTCTGGCTAAGTGTAACTACCTAATTTTTAGGGCCATAGAGGGTGAGAGCCCCGTACACTTAAGAGGTGAAAAATGGCAATTGGTTTAGTCGGCCGTAAGGCTGGTATGACTCGTATCTTCACAGAAGAGGGTCAATCTGTTCCGGTAACCGTCATAGAAGTTGATGGTAATCGTATCACTCAAGTGAGAACTGACGATGTAGACGGCTATCGTGCCGTTCAGATCACAACTGGTGATCGTCGCGCTTCTCGCGTATCCAAATCGGCAGCGGGCCACTTTGCGAAAGCAGGTGTCGAAGCTGGTCGAGGTCTTTGGGAATTCCGTCTTGCAGATGGTGAAGGTGAAGAGCTGAAAGCAGGCGACACGTTAAGTGTGTCTGTATTTGAAGCGGGCCAGACGATTGACGTAACGGGTCAATCAAAAGGTAAAGGGTTTCAGGGCGGCGTTAAGCGCTGGAACTTCAGTATGCAAGACGCTACACACGGTAACTCTTTGTCGCATCGGGCGCCCGGCTCTATCGGGCAGTGCCAAACGCCTGGTCGCGTTTTTAAAGGCAAAAAGATGGCGGGTCACATGGGTGCTGAGCAGGTGACTGTTCAGGGTCTTGAAGTGGTTCGGATCGATGAAGAGCGCAACCTGTTGTTGGTCAAAGGCGCAGTTCCTGGTGCTACAGGATCTGACGTTGTTGTTAAACCAACAGTCAAAGCGTAAGGGGTGTAGAGATGGAATTAGCAATTACAGGTTCTAAGGCAAGTGTTGCAGTATCTGATGCAACCTTTTCTCGCGAATTCAATGAAGCGTTAGTGCACCAAGTTGTGACAGCCTTTATGGCTGGGGCGCGACAAGGTACACGCGCTCAAAAAACGCGCTCCGAAGTAAGAGGCGGCGGTAAAAAGCCTTGGGCTCAAAAAGGCTCTGGTCGTGCAAGAGCGGGCACTATTCGCAGCCCAATCTGGACCGGCGGTGGTGTTACTTTTGCCGCTAAGCCGCAAAACTTTGAGCAAAAAGTTAATAGGAAAATGTATCGTGCAGCGATGCAAGCGATTCTGTCTGAGCTTGTCAGGCAAGAGCGTTTGGTTGTTGTGGAAGAGATGAAAGTGGAAACGCCGAAAACTAAGGCGTTCGCTGCGCAATTAGCGAAGCAAGATTTACTAGGCAGTTCACTCATTATTTCTGATGAGGTTGAGCAAAACTTGTACCTTGCGGCTCGGAACCTTCCCGGAATTGACGTTCGTGATGTAGCGGCGATGGACCCGGTAAGTTTGGTCGGTTACGACAAAATCGTTATCACAGTTTCTGCGCTGAAAAAAGTTGAGGAGATGTTGGGATGAACGAAGAGCGTATATACAAAGTTCTATTGGGTCCTCATGTTTCTGAGAAAGCTTCAATGGCGGCAGAAAATAACCAGGTTTGTTTCAAGGTTGCATCAGACGCAAGCAAGCCTGAGATTAAGAAAGCTGTTGAGAAGTTGTTCAATGTGACGGTTGAAGGGGTTCAGACAGTAAATATTAAAGGCAAGACCAAGCTAACGCGTAATGGTCTTGGTAAGCGTAAGGATATTCGTAAAGCGTATGTGACATTGGCTGAAGGCCAAGACATCGACTTTATGGATGTTGAATAAGGTAGGGGATAGTTATGCCAGTCGTAAAAGCCAAACCAACTTCTGCCGGTCGTCGCCACGTAGTCAAGGTTGTAAACCTTGATCTGCATAAGGGTCGTCCTTACGCGCCGCTCGTAGAAAAGAAATCAAAGAATGGTGGTCGTAATAATAATGGCCGTATTACAACGCGTCATAAAGGTGGTGGTCATAAGCAGCACTACCGAATTATTGACTTTAAACGCGGGAAGGACGGTATTCCTGCGGTAGTTGAGCGTTTGGAGTATGACCCAAACCGTTCTGCACATATTGCACTTCTTAAGTATGCTGATGGGGAGCGACGTTACATTATCGCACCCAAAGGACTTAAGGCGGGTAATGAAGTTCGCTCTGGTGAAGATGCGCCTATTAAAGTAGGTAGCACGTTGCCAATGCGTAACATTCCTGTAGGTAGTGTCATTCACTGTATCGAAATGAAGCCTGGTAAAGGTGCACAGATTGCCCGAAGTGCGGGTACATCAGCGCAGTTGGTAGCGCGAGAGGGTGCTTATGCAACTCTTCGTCTGCGCTCAGGTGAGATGCGTAAAGTACTTGCGGAATGCCGCGCTACTTTGGGCGAAGTTTCTAACAGCGAGCACAGCTTACGTCAATTAGGTAAAGCGGGTGCATCACGTTGGCGCGGTGTTCGACCAACGGTGCGTGGTGTTGTTATGAACCCAGTTGACCACCCACATGGTGGTGGTGAAGGGCGAACCTCTGGTGGTCGTCACCCTGTTACTCCTTGGGGTGTCCCTACTAAAGGTCATAAGACTCGCAAGAACAAACGCACTGACAAGATGATCGTTCGTCGTCGGTCGGCTAAGTAATTAAAAAGAGGATTACGCTGTGCCACGTTCTTTGAAAAAAGGTCCTTTTATAGACCTTCATTTATTAAAGAAAGTTGAAACGGCTCTGGAGAAGGGTGACAAGAAACCAATTAAAACTTGGTCTCGACGGTCAACAATTTTCCCAGAGATGGTGGGCCTAACAATTGCGGTTCATAACGGGCGTCAACACGTTCCGGTTTATGTGACTGAAGATATGGTGGGTCATAAATTAGGTGAATTTGCTGCTACACGCACTTATCGCGGTCATTCTGCTGATAAGAAAGCGAAGCGTTAATTCTGAGAGGTTAAAGAGATGGAAGTAGCTGCAAAGCATAGAGGTGCTCGACTATCTGCTCAGAAAGCGCGTTTGGTAGCAGATCAGATTCGAGGCAAGAGTGTAGAAGACGCGATGCAAATTCTAGAATTTAGCACGAAGAAAGCTGCACACTTGATGAAGAAGGTATTGGATTCTGCCGTTGCGAATGCTGAGCATAACGACGGGCTTGATGTAGACGATCTTCATGTATCTACGGTTTATGTAGATGAAGGTCCGACCATGAAACGAATCCGTCCGCGTGCGAAAGGTCGTGCTGATAGAATAATGAAGCGCACCTGTCATATCACGGTCAAAGTGGCCGATAACTAGGAGATACTAAGATGGGTCAGAAAGTACATCCTACTGGTATTAGACTGGGTATTGTGAAAGACCACAACTCCGTTTGGTATGCAGAGAAAGGTGAGTACGCTAAGAATTTGCTCAATGATATTGAAGTTCGTGAGCATTTGATGAAGCGTCTACAAAAAGCGTCTGTCAGTAAAATTATGATCGAGCGCCCTGCGCAAAATGCACGAATTACAATTCATACGGCTCGCCCGGGCATCGTAATTGGTAAAAAGGGCGAAGACGTTGAGAAATTGCGCAAAGAAGTCAGCGGTATGATGGGTGTGCCCGTTCATATTAATATCGAAGAGATTCGTAAGCCTGACTTGGATGCAAAATTGGTTGCCGCGAGCGTAGCAAACCAACTTGAGCGTCGTGTTATGTTTCGTCGGGCTATGAAGCGCGCCGTACAAAACGCTATGCGTCAAGGTGCCAAAGGTATCAAGATTCAAGTTGGCGGTCGTCTTGGTGGTGCTGAGATTGCTCGTAGTGAATGGTATCGCGAAGGTCGCGTGCCACTACATACACTGCGTGCAGATGTTGATTACGCGACTCACGAAGCGGGTACAACATACGGCATCATCGGTGTGAAAGTTTGGATCTTCAAGGGTGAAATTCTAGGCGGAATCGAACAGGTTCGCGAAGAAAAGAATGCCACTCGGAAGAAAGCTGCTAAGTAAGGGACCGAGAGATGTTACAACCAAAACGTACGAAATTTAGAAAAGTACAAAAAGGTCGTAATCGAGGCCTAGCTCACCGTGGAAGCAAAATAAGCTTTGGTGAGTACGGCTTGAAAGCGACAGGTCGTGGTCGTATTACTGCGCGCCAGATTGAGGCGGCACGTCGTACGATTACACGTAAAGTTAAGCGTGGCGGAAAGATTTGGATTCGTATTTTTCCAGATAAGCCGATCACGCAAAAGCCTTTAGAGGTTCGTCAAGGTAAAGGTAAGGGTAACGTTGAATACTGGGTAGCCCAGATTCAGCCAGGCCGAGTGCTGTATGAGATTGAGGGTGTGTCAGAAGAAATGGCGCGCGAAGCCTTCGCTCTCGCGGCTGCTAAGTTGCCAGTTCCTACAGCCTTTGTTGAAAGGACGGTGATGTAATGAAAGCAAATGAATTACGTGAAAAATCTGTAGAAGATTTAAACCAAGAGCTACTTGGTTTATTGAAGGAGCAATTTAACCTTCGTCTTCGAAAATCAACGGGTCAGCTAAACCAGCCGCACCTGTTGACTCAGGTTCGCAAAGATATAGCTCGTGTCAAAACAGTATTGACGCAAAAGGCAGGTGAGTAATATGACTGAAGCTGCAACTACAACGGCGCGTACCATTAACGGTAAAGTCGTTAGCGACAAAATGGATAAGTCCATTACTGTATTGGTCGAGCGTCGTGTAAAGCATCCAATTTATGGTAAATACGTTAAACGGTCTACCAAGCTGCATGCACATGATGAAAATAACGAATGCAATATTGGCGATGTCGTCACTATTCAAGAAACGCGTCCTCTGTCGAAGACGAAATCTTGGAAGTTGATAAGCGTTGTTGAGAAAGCATCTAACGTCTAACCCAGGAAAGTTTGGAGATCCAAGATGATTCAGACGGAAAGTATGCTCGACGTTGCCGATAACAGCGGTGCGCGGCGAGTGCAGTGTATTAAAGTGCTGGGTGGCTCACATCGACGTTATGCTCGAATTGGTGACGTAATTAAAGTTACTGTAAAGGAAGCGATTCCACGCGGTAAAGTTAAGAAAGGTCAGGTAATGAATGCGGTTGTTGTGCGTACCAGAAAAGGTGTACGTCGACCGGACGGTTCATTGATAAAGTTCGACGGTAACGCTGCTGTTTTGCTGAATGCGCAAGATGCACCTATCGGAACCCGTATTTTTGGCCCTGTAACGCGTGAATTGCGTGGCGAAAAATATATGAAAATTATTTCCCTAGCACCAGAAGTGCTTTAAGGATAGAGGCCGGTTATGAAGAAGATCAAACGTGACGATGAAGTGATTGTCATAGCAGGCAAGGACAGCGGTAAGCGCGGTAAAGTTAATCGTATAATGAAAGATGGCCGTTTGGTCGTGTCTGGCATTAATATGATTAAGCGCCATACCAAACCAAACCCAATGTTGGGTACACCCGGTGGTATTGTTGAAAAAGAAGCCCCAATTCAAGCTTCTAATGTTGCGATTTTTAATCCAACGACCAGCAAAGCAGACCGCGTAGGTTTCAAAGTCCTTGAAGATGGCAAAAAGGTTCGTGTTTTCAAGTCTAACGACGAAGTCGTAGACAAGTAGTTGAGTAGGTAACGATATGCAGATGAAAGAAATTTACAAAAGCGAAGTCGTCCCTGCTTTAACTGAAGAGTTCAGCTACAAGAGCTCGATGCAGGTACCTCGTATTGAAAAGATCACCCTGAATATGGGTGTTGGCGAAGCGCTAGCGGACAAGAAGTTGCTTGAAAATGCCGTAGCGGATCTAGCGAAATTAGCAGGTCAAAAGCCGGTTGTAACTAAGGCTCGCAAGTCAGTTGCAGGGTTTAAAGTGCGCGAAGGCTATCCTATCGGTTGTAAGGTCACATTGCGTGGCGACCGAATGTGGGAGTTTTTTGATCGGTTGGTTGGGATTGCGATCCCTCGGATCCGTGATTTCCGCGGCTTAAACGCAAAGTCTTTTGACGGGCGCGGCAATTACAGCATGGGTGTTAAAGAGCAGATCATATTCCCAGAAATTGAATATGACAAAGTTGATAAGATTCGTGGATTAGACATCACGATAACTACCTCTGCTAAGACGGATGACGAAGGCCGCGCTCTATTGCGTGCCTTTAACTTCCCATTTAAGAAATAAGGCTAAAGGCTATGGCTAAGATCTCAATGAAGCAGCGTGAAATTAAGCGCGAAAAGACAGTTGCCAAATTTGCGGTGAAGCGTGCAGAGCTAAAAGCAATTATTGCTAGCCCTGCAACGTCTGACGAAGATCGTTGGGAAGCGCAGATGAAGCTCCAGAAGCTTCCGCGTAATGCAAGCCCTTCGCGCTTGCGTAATCGTTGTCAGGTAACGGGTCGCCCACATGGTGTTTACCGTAAGTTCAAGCTTTCACGTATTAAGTTGCGTGAACAGGGTATGAATGGTAATGTGCCCGGCTTGAAAAAAGCGAGCTGGTAATTTTCTAGTTCGATTTAGTGTTGGTAAGCGTTGCTGGTTCTCAATTTAGTAGCGCTGCACAACTGAAATGATCAGGAGAACATACGATGAGTATGCAAGATACGCTTGCGGATATGTTTACACGTATTCGTAATGCACAAATGGCCGAGAAGCAAACTGTTTCCATGCCATCTTCAAAAATGAAAGTGTCAGTTCTGGAAGTTCTGAAAACTGAAGGTTTTATCGAAAGCTTTGCAGTGGCAGATGACGCAAAACCAGAGTTGACCGTTGAACTAAAGTACTTCGAAGGCAAGCCTGTCATCGAAGAAATCAAACGTTCTAGTCGTCCAGGTTTGCGCCAATATAAGAGCGCTACCGAGCTGCCCAGCGTTCGTGGTGGCTTGGGTGTTGCGATTGTCTCGACATCGCAAGGCGTAATGACTGATCGCGCTGCCCGTAATGCGGGTATCGGCGGCGAAGTTATCTGCACAGTATTCTAGGAGTAAAGCATGTCAAGGGTTGCCAATAGTCCTGTCGAGCTTCCTTCTGGTGTAGAAGTAAAGCTGACTGATGATCAAATTGAAGTAAAAGGCGGCAAGGGTTCTCTTTCATTAGAAATAAATTCTGTCGTAACTGTCGCTCAAGAGGGCGCCAAACTTACATTTGCTGCTAAAAATGGCAGTAAGTTCTCTCGCGCTATGTCTGGTACTACGCGTTCGCTGGTTAACAACATGGTCACTGGCGTGTCTGCGGGTTTCGAAAAGAAACTACAGCTTGTTGGTGTGGGTTACAGGGTTCAAGTCCAGGGCGATAAATTAAATCTAACGCTCGGCTTTTCACACCCTGTGGTTTACGAACTTCCTGAAGGCGTGAAGGCTGCTTCGCCGTCTCAAACTGAGATTGTGTTGTCCAGTATAGACAAGCAGCTGCTGGGTCAAGTAGCGGCTGAAATCCGCGCTTACCGTCCGCCTGAGCCTTATAAGGGCAAAGGAGTTCGTTATGCTGATGAGCATGTCAGACGTAAAGAAGCCAAGAAGAAATAGGTGAGACAATGAGCACAAAAAAAGTTTCAAGATTGCGTAGAGCGAAGAAAACTCGCTTTAAATTGAAGTCACTCGGTGAAACCCGTTTGACGATCCACCGTACGCCTCGCCACATCTACGCTCAGGTTATTACACCCGAGGGTAGTAAGGTATTGGCTTCGGCATCAACAGTTGAAAAAGAGCTACGTGGTAGTGCCACAGGCAATTCAGATGCAGCGTCTAAGGTCGGTCAGCTGATTGCTGAACGTGCGAAAGCTGCAGGGGTTACACGTGTTGCTTTTGATCGGTCAGGCTTCAAATATCATGGTCGTGTCAAAGCTTTAGCAGATGCGGCACGTGAAGCTGGTTTGGAATTCTAAGGGGCATTACGATGAAGGTAGAAGAGCAAAAAGGATCTGAACTACAAGAGAAGCTAGTTCAAGTTAACCGAGTTGCCAAGGTGGTTAAAGGTGGTCGTATTTTCGGCTTCACAGCGTTGACCGTAGTCGGTGACGGTGCGGGTCGAGTTGGATTTGGTCGTGGTAAGGCGCGAGAAGTACCTGTGGCGATTCAAAAAGCCATGGACGCCGCTCGTAAAAACATGATCAACGTACCGCTGAGTGGTAATACGTTGCAGTATCCAATTAACTCACGTCATGGTGGTTCAAAGGTTTACATGCAGCCAGCTTCTGACGGTACTGGAATTATCGCCGGTGGTGCAATGCGGGCCGTGTTAGAGGTGGCCGGCGTACAGAACGTATTAGCAAAGTGCTACGGTTCAACAAACCCGGTTAATGTAGTTCGCGCTACGATCAACGGACTTAAGGCGATGCAGTCTCCTGAAGGCGTTGCGGCGAAACGCGGCAAATCAGTAGAAGACATTACAGGATAAGGTCATGGCTAAGAAAACGATCAAAGTCACGCTTTTTCGTAGCCCAATTGGTCAGTTGCCAAAGCACAAAGCCTGTGTAGCTGGTTTGGGTCTGCGAAAAATCGGTCAGACTGTAGAGCTTGAGGATACGCCCTCGGTTCGCGGTATGGCTAATAAAGTTAACTACTTAGTTAGAATTGAAGGAGAGTAATATGCGTCTTAATACTTTAAGCCCAGCTCCTGGTTCGAAAACTGCAGCCCGCCGTGTTGGACGCGGCATTGGTAGTGGTTTTGGTAAAACGGGTGGTCGTGGTCACAAAGGTTTGAAGGCACGTTCTGGTGGTTCAGTTGCGCCAGGGTTTGAGGGTGGTCAACAGCCCCTTCAAAGACGATTGCCTAAGTTTGGTTTTTCGTCTCGACAGGCTCAGTATTCCGCTGAGATTCGTCTTCACGAGCTCACACTTACCGAAGGTGATGTGGTGGATCTTGATGCGCTCAAGAACGCTAACTTGGTCCGACGTGATACGAAAACAGCAAAAGTTATTTTGTCTGGAGAAATTACGTCAGCCGTCACCGTCAAAGGTTTGAAGGTAACGAAAGGGGCAAAAGCCGCAATCGAAGCCGCTGGCGGAAAGGTCGAGGACTAACACAAAATGGCAAAATCTCCCGCAATGCAAGGTGGCGCCGGCAAAGGCTTGGATGAGCTTAAATCGCGCCTATGGTTTGTTTTTGCAGCGATCTTGGTTTATCGAATTGGCGCCCACATACCGGTTCCTGGGATCAACCCAGATCGTCTCGCAGCGTTATTTGAGCAAAACCAGGGAACGATATTGAGCTTGTTCAATATGTTCTCGGGCGGTGCCCTTGAACGCATGAGTATTTTTGCCCTGGGCATCATGCCCTATATTTCTGCATCGATTATTATGCAGTTGATGACTGCAGTAACCCCGAGCTTAGAGCAGCTGAAGAAAGAGGGTGAGGCTGGGCGTCGTAAAATTAGTCAAATGACCCGCTACGGCACGGTCTTTTTGGCTTTTATTCAGGCGTCTGGTATGTCGGTTGGTTTGGCGTCTCAGGGCGTTACGTTTACAGACAGCTTTAGCTTTTACTTTCTAGCGGTTACTACCTTTGTTTGTGGCGCTGTTTTCTTAATGTGGTTGGGCGAACAGATTACGGAGCGTGGCATTGGTAATGGCATCTCGCTGCTTATTTTTGCTGGTATTGTCGCCGGATTGCCTGGCGCTTTTGGACAGTCGTTTGAGGCGGCACGCCAAGGCGAATTAAACATATTAGCGCTGTTGTTAATTGCAGTCTTCGCAGTCGTAATTGTGGGGTTTGTCGTGTTTATGGAGAGAGGCCAGCGCCGCATCACCGTAAATTATGCTAAGCGTCAACAAGCACGCGGTGGATATGCGCAGCAAACTAGCCATTTGCCGCTCAAGGTCAACATGGCCGGAGTTATCCCGCCGATATTCGCGTCGAGTATCCTATTGTTTCCCGCATCGCTTGGGCAATGGTTTGGTCAAGGCGAAGGTATGGAATGGCTAGCTGATGTATCCCAAGCGTTAGGCCCGAGTCAGCCTTTGTACATTATTTTATTTGCAGCAGCAGTCGTGTTCTTCTGCTTCTTTTATACGGCGTTAATGTACAACCCGAGGGAAGTTGCAGATAACCTGAAGCGCTCAGGGGCATTTGTTCCAGGCATTAGGCCAGGTGAACAAACGGCAAATTATATAGACAATGTGCTCACTCGTTTAACAATATTCGGTGCTGCTTATATTGCAGCAGTGTCTCTTTTACCCCAGTTTATGGTGGTTTGGTTCAATGTGCCGTTTTACTTCGGCGGAACTTCACTGCTTATAGTTGTGGTAGTTGTGATGGACTTTATGGCGCAAGTACAATCGCATTTGATGTCGCATCAATACGAGTCCCTCATGAAAAAATCGAACCTGAAAGGTAGCGGTAGTAGCGGAATGCTGCGTTAACTGCCACTTTTCATTGCAAACTAGTTGGAGTAGCAAATGAAAGTTCGTGCATCGGTAAAGAAAATGTGCCGTAACTGTAAAGTAATACGTCGCAATGGCTCAGTTCGAGTCATTTGCCAAGAACCTCGTCATAAACAGCGCCAAGGTTAATTCTTGCGCTATTAGATGGGGCGTAGATTCAGCGACTTGATTTATTTATGATCAAGCGCTATGATTCGCGCCCTTTTATTGACGGTAACCAAAGGTGGCGGACGAGCAAATGCTCTGAAACCATGTAATTAAGTGGAGTTAGATGAATGGCACGTATAGCCGGTGTCAATATTCCTGATCATAAACACGCAGTGATTTCACTGACGTATATTTATGGTGTAGGGACAACGACTGCATATCAACTTTGCGACGCAACGGGTGTCACGCCAACTGAACGTATCAGTTCTTTAACTGAAGAGCAGTTGGACACACTTAGAGCCGAAGTCAGCAAGCTTATTGTTGAAGGTGATTTGCGCCGTGAAGTTCAAATGAACATTAAACGTTTGAAGGATCTGGGTTGCTTCCGAGGACTTCGCCATCGCCACAGCTTGCCTGTGCGCGGTCAGCGAAGTAAGACGAATGCACGCACTCGTAAGGGTCCTCGCAAACCAATTCGCAAATAAGTAGGAAACAGTAATGGCAAAGCCAGGTACACGTACCCGTAAAAAGGTGAAAAAGACTGTTGTTGATGGTATGGCTCACATCCATGCATCATTTAACAACACAATCGTGACCATTACAGATCGCCAAGGCAACGCTCTTTCATGGGCAACTGCTGGGGGTTCTGGATTCCGTGGTTCACGAAAAAGTACACCTTTTGCTGCGCAGGTAGCAGCTGAAAGAGCCGGTAACGCGGCTGCTGAATACGGCCTAAAAAACCTTGAAGTTATGGTTAAAGGGCCTGGGCCAGGACGCGAGTCCGCTGTTCGAGCACTAAACGCTTGTGGTTACAAGATCACAAATATCACTGACGTCACACCGATTCCACACAACGGTTGTCGTCCACCGAAAAAACGTCGCGTTTAGGGGAACAGTAAATGGCTCGTTATATTGGACCAAAATGTAAGCTGTCTCGTCGAGAAGGGACAGACCTATTTTTGAAGAGCGGTGTGAAAGCACTGGATTCAAAATGTAATATCGAATCTGCACCAGGCATGCACGGCGCGCGCCGTAGTCGCTTGTCTGAGTATGGTACGCAGTTAAGAGAGAAGCAGAAAGTCCGTCGTTTATACGGCGTACTAGAAAAGCAGTTCCGTGGCTATTATAAGGAAGCGGCTCGTCGTAAAGGCGCAACCGGTGAAAACTTGCTACAGCTTCTCGAACAACGCCTTGATAATGTCGTATACCGTATGGGTTATGGCTCAACACGCGCTGAAGCACGTCAGTTGGTGTCGCACAAAGCTATCTTAGTAAATGATACCGTCGTGAACGTTGCATCATTTCAAGTGAAAGCGGGTGATGCAGTGTCTGTTCGTGAAAAAGCGAAGAACCAATTGCGCATAAAAAGCGCGGTGGATCTTTCTGCGAATCGAGCATCTGTTGAGTGGGTTGACGTAGACGCGACTAAGCTAACTGGCACGTTTAAGTCGGTACCAGAGCGCAGTGATCTACCAGCAGACATCAACGAAAACCTAATCGTAGAGCTTTACTCTAAGTAAGCTCCGGATCTACAACATAACGTATAGGGGCGTATATGCAGCGTTCAGTAAATGAATTCTTGAATCCTCGTAACATAGAAGTTCAGGGATTAAGCGCAACACATGCAAAAGTTATTCTGGAGCCACTTGAGCGGGGCTTTGGGCACACCTTAGGTAGTGCTCTTCGCCGTATCCTTTTGTCTTCGATGCCAGGTTGTGCAGTTGTTGAAGCTGAGATTGATGGCGTATTGCACGAGTATAGTGCAATCGAAGGGGTTCAAGAGGATGTCATAGAGATTCTATTGAACTTGAAAGGGCTAGCAATCAATATGCACGCTAAAGAGGAAGCAACGCTCACTTTAACGAAAAAAGGTGGCGGTGCGGTCTTAGCGAGTGACATTCAAGTTGATCACGATGTTGAAATCTTGAACCCAGATCATGTTATCTGCAACCTAAGCGATAAGGGTGAGATTAACATGAATATTAAGGTTGCTCGTGGGCGTGGCTATGAGCCGGCGGACCAGCGCAACAATGGTGAAGATGAAACGCGTGCCATCGGGCGTTTGCAGTTAGACGCTTCGTACAGCCCAGTTGCTCGCGTTGCATACTCTGTTGAGAATGCGCGTGTTGAACAGCGTACCGATTTGGATAAGCTGGTAATCGATTTAGAGACAAACGGAACGATTGATCCTGAAGAGTCTATCCGTCGCGCAGCGACGATACTTCAGCAACAGTTGGCCGTATTTGTTGACTTTGATAATGAGAAAGAACCTGTACAAGAGGAAGAAGAGGAAGAAGTCGATCCGATTCTCCTGCGTCCAGTGGATGACCTTGAACTTACAGTCCGCTCTGCGAACTGTTTGAAAGCAGAGAACATTTACTACATCGGTGATTTGATTCAGCGTACGGAAGTAGAACTGCTTAAAACTCCTAACTTAGGTAAGAAGTCTCTTACTGAAATTAAGGATGTTCTTGCATCTCGTGGTCTTTCTTTGGGTATGCGTCTTGAAAACTGGCCACCGGCTAGCTTAAAGGGCGATGATCGAGTGCTGGCTCATTAAGTTAGTCTCGACTTAGACAGGTAAGGAATCTAAAAATGCGTCATCGTAAAAGTGGTCGTAAATTCAACCGGAACAGCTCTCATCGTAAGGCTATGTTTAAGAACATGGCAGCTTCATTGGTTGAGCACGAGTTGATTAAGACAACATTGCCAAAAGCGAAAGAGCTCCGCCGTGTCGCTGAGCCTCTAATCACTTTGGCTAAAAATGACTCGGTAGCAAACCGTCGTTTAGCGTTCGCTCGCGTTCGTGACGATGCGGTTGTTGCAAAGTTGTTTAATGAAATTGGTCCTCGTTATAAGGATCGTCCTGGCGGTTATATCCGTATTCTTAAGTGCGGTTTCCGTACGGGTGATGCGGCGCCAATGGCGTTCGTTGAGCTTGTAGACCGTCCAATCGTTGATGAGATCGACGAAGACGACGAGTAAGGACAAGGCTGTTAAGCCTCAAGAATTAAAAAGCCCGATTTCATTAGCGTGATATCGGGCTTTTTATTGTAGGTTCAGAGAGCAGTTAGTGCATGTAAGGCCTCAATTAAGTTAATTAGGGTCCCGTTTCTTTATTTAAAGAAAGTAGAGGTTTTAAAAACTGTCCGGTAAAGGATCCCTTTGTAACAGCCACTTCTTCGGGCGTTCCTTGAGCAATAATATTCCCCCCACGCACACCGCCCTCGGGTCCAAGGTCAATTACCCAATCAGCGGTTTTGATGACATCAAGATTATGTTCGATAACAACAATTGTATTGCCATGATCGCGCAGCCTATTTAACACAATGAGTAATTGTT
>Ga0209495_1001089_pt1 | contig 19584 bp, 4 predicted proteins | sample EN1Hudsemesocosm_FD_184629 | JGI IMG/M metagenome (GOLD analysis project Ga0209495, IMG submission 184629) | Methane-oxidizing microbial communities from mesocosms in the Hudson Canyon - EN1E Hudson Canyon (SPAdes) (version 2) | ecosystem: Environmental > Aquatic > Marine > Cold seeps | place... | reverse complement strand
GTTTACCTATCTTGTTAGTTGAACAATCCGGCAACCCCGAAATCAAGGTTAATATGCCGCTGGCGGCGGCACGCAAATTAGCATTAGGCCAAACTATGCAGGTACGTCATCAGGCGCAAGTTAGCGAAGCTAAAATCGATCGTATTAATCTTAGCCTCTCATCGAGCCGCTCAGCGGAGGTGTATTTATCGGCCGAAAAACGCAACATTGCTTTGATTCCTGGTGAAATTATAAAAGTTGAACTGCAATCAGAATCAGACTCAACAGATGTTTGGGTGCCACTCACAGCACTGGCTGAGTATCGACAAGGCTTATGGTCAGTGTTTATTGCCACACCCACAACAAACGGAGACGGAACCGAATTTATCTTGAAGCGATCGGTCGTAACCGTTACGAATCTGCGCGGTAATTATGCGCGTATCTCGGGTGGTGTCACGCCTGACAATAGACCGTATGTTGTGAACCAAGGAACCCATCGAATTGTTGAAGGGCAACAAGTGCGGGTCGCGCTCGTTGCAGATAAAACGGGCATGACACAATGAGCGACGCTAAGCTGGAGGAGACCAATGCCAGCAGTGGTTGGCAGACCGCTTACTATCGAAATCCTTACCTGCTCGTGATGACGATTATTCTTATTTTTGCTGGCGGCATCTCGTCTTGGTTTTCGTTACCGAAACTTGAGGACCCAAGAATCCCACAACGTTTTTTTCTAATTATTACTGAATATCCAGGCGCCTCCGCGCGACTGGTCGAGTCATCAATCACGGTACCACTAGAGTCGGCGTTGGCCAGCACGGCTGAAATAAAGGTAGTGAATTCAACCTCAAGCACTAACAGCTCAGTCATCACCATTGAACTTGACGAAACGGTGGATGACAGTAATAACCAACAGTTTATTTCAAGGATCAGCGACCGGGTTGCTGCGGCTGCACGCGACTTACCTAGCCAAGCCCTTCCCCCACGTATCGTTGAAGAGGAAAGCGTCGCCAGTGCCTTTACCTTTATCTCCGCGCTGGAATGGAAGGGAGATGGACCGCCACAGCTTGACATCTTGAATCGCATCGCGCGGATTCTCAAAGAAAGAATTGAGACGCTCTCCGGCACTGAGTATGTCAGCTTACATGGTGAACCTGAGGAAGAGATTCACGTCACCGTGAATGCCTCTGAAATCGCAGAGCTTGGGCTTTCCATGATGCAATTAGGCCAAGTGGTGCAAGGCTCAGACAGTAAAAGTGCGGCGGGTCGCCTGTTTCAGAACAACAAACTTACCAATATTGAAGTGAAAGGCGAGTTTGACTCAGTTGCCCGTATCGAACAGTTACCAATCAAAAGCGGCGACAATAACGTTTTGCTCGGCGAGATTGCAGCAGTCGAGAGAACGCATAAGCAACCGGAAGACAATATAACGCTTTTTAATGGTCAACGGACGGTGCTCGTCGCCTCCCGCATCAAACCCACCGAACAAACAGATGATTGGACGAAAAAGGTGCATCGCATTATTGACTCGGTCACCGATGAGGTTGGTGACTTAGTTGACATTGTTCCCGTCTTCAAACAATCCAAATATACCAATGATCGATTATCAGTGTTGGGTCAGAATCTTCTTCTAGGGATGCTGGCCGTGATGGGTGTGGTCTTGATTTTCATGGGATGGAAATCCGGTTTGATTGTCGCACTTTCCCTGCCGCTAACGGCGGGCTGCGTGTTATTTTCTCTGAGCGTTTTTGATGTCAAGATTCAGCAAATGTCGATGTTTGGGATGATCATGGCAATTGGCCTGTTGATTGATAATGCTATTGTGATGACCGAAGAAGTGCGCTCCCGAATTCAAGCAGGCATGGATCGAATTACGGCATTAAAAGAGGCCGTTGATCATCTATTTACGCCGCTACTGGCCTCTTCCTTAACAACCATTCTCGCCTTCATGCCGATCTTATTGATTAAAGGTAGCTCGGGTGATTTTATTGGTACTATTTCAGTCAGTGTAATCTTCGCGATCATCTTCTCGTATGCCTTATCGATGACCGTTATACCATCGGTATGTAGCCGGTTAGAAAAACCAAATGAACAAAATACATCGCCACGTTGGTGGGTAAATGGCATTCAGTCAACGAAGCATCGCGATGCCTTCGCCACATTTTTAAAAGGGACATTGGGTAAGCCTTGGCTTTCCATCATCCTGTCTATTGCTTTGTGCGCCGCCGGCTTTATGCTTGCGGGCACCTTACCAAAAGTGTTCTTCCCGGCAGCAGAGCGAGACATGTTTGAAATGCGTGTTTGGTTTGAGAAAGATATTAGTGTGTCGGGCGCACAAGAAAAGGTTCTGCAAATAGACGAAATTATTCGCAATCAAAAAGGCGTACGTCAAACTGTCTGGTCTATTGGCGACAGCATCCCCGTTTTTTATTACAACCAACTAATGAACAACAAGCAGCAGAATTATTACTCTGAAGTTGTCATTACGACGGAGAATGTTGAACAGTCAAAGAACTTAATTGACGACTTGCAAACCATTCTTAATGACCAATATCCTGATCTACAGATTGTAACCAAAGCGTTTTCTCAAGGACCACCGGTTGAAGCGCCATTAGAACTTAGAATTTTTGGCCCCCAAACCGATACCTTACGCATATTAGGTGAAGAGTTGCGAGGCGTGATTGCCAAACAAGACGGTGTACTGCATACACAAGCCAGTGTGAGCGGTGGCCGTCCGAAAATCTGGTTTAATGCCGATGAGCAAGCGCTTGCCGATGAGGGTTTACGATTAGACGATGTGGCACGCCAACTACGCAGTGCGTTTGAAGGTATCCATGCCGGAAGCATTTTAGAGGATGTCGTTGAACTACCCGTGCGCATTAGCGTGAGTAATCAGGAGCGTGCATCTATCGAGCAACTAAGAAGTTTTCCGATTATGCTTCCGAATGGAGAATGGGGGCCAGCCGCCGCATTTGGCACCTTCTCAATCACCCCAGAAGCCGCCGCTATTGGCCGACGAAATGGCGAACGCATAAATATTATTCATGGTTATTTGACGCAGGGCGTAAAGCCTATCGATGTCACAAATGCGATTGTCGCAGAGTTGACTGACAAAAATTGGCAGTTACCCGAGGGCTATCGCTGGAGTATCGGCGGCGATGCAGAAGAGAGCAATAAAGCGAATGCGTCGTTAAAAGAGAACTTACCGGTATTAATGCTGCTCATGATTACTTCACTTGTCTTGGCATTCAGAAGTTTTCGGATGGCGGCAATTATTGGTATCGTCGCGATTTTATCCGCGGGCTTTGGCCTTCTCTCACTTTGGATAAGCGGCTTTCCTATTGGCTTTATCCCTATTCTAGGCGTCACCGGCTTAATTGGCATTGCGATCAACGGATCAATCGTGGTACTGGCAGCCTTAAACGACAATGCACGCGCGCGCGCCGGCGATATTGATGCAATTACCGAAGAAACGATCGCCTGTTCCCGTCATATTTTGAGCACGACACTGACCACGATCGCGGGCTTTATCCCCTTAATACTCCTAGTAGGGGGGCAATTTTGGCCACCACTCGCCGTTGTCATTGCAGGTGGTGTCGGCTTATCGATTATCTTATCGCTATGGTTCACGCCCTCTGTTTACAAACTTTGGATAGGACGCGGTAAAGCAAAAACTGCGCGCACTGCACCAGGAGGATTACCGGATAGCGAGCATGCCTAACCATCTAAAACCATGGCAAAGCATGCACGCCTCTTTATACTGAAAGCACTAAGGGAGTGATGCTGTAATAATCAATACATCATCATCAATGAGATTACTTAGTATATCTGCTGGCGGCAAACCAGCGGTATTAGTGGTGTCAAGTTCGTCCAATGATGTCTCAAACAACACAATTCTCTGCACCTCATTTTCTTCGATGAGATTATCGCTCTCGTAAACCACAATGACACTGTCATCCCCATCTTCAATTAAGGCAAGATTATCCTGATTCGAGAAACTTAACGCAGCTTGTGCGCCGGATATGTTGATTTTATCATTAGCGACATCGAAGTCATTAATGACATCATGAGACGCTTGCGCCACACCAGCCGAAACCGCCCCAAACACAATCTCATCCTCAAATGCGCCTGCTTGGATAGCGGACACCGTATCGGCATCAAACGCAGGCGCATTGAGTGCATCTTGAGAAATACCACCTTGTTGTGAATCCTGCTCGTCGATAATGTTTAGAGCGATCGTTTCAGAAGTACCCTCTAGAATGTCATCATTCAACTCGGCTGTTGGGGTAACCGTGAGCACGAATACGCCGACCTCAACAGGTGCGAGATCACCAATCACGATCGCTAAATTAGGTACATCATCCAGCTCAACGACCCATTGATTCGCATCTAACTGCGTACCCAAATTGAAACTAATCCCCGCGGGCGGTTCCTGATCAAACTCAAGCGTAATAAAGCCAGTCTCATCTGGCGCAGGGCTTTGTAGAGTCAAGTTTAAGCCTAAATCAATTTCACTGTTGTCAACTGTCACAATGTTGTCAATCGTACTCGTCAATATTGGCTCATCGACTTTGGGCGCAATTTCAATCGTTAGCTGTTCAATAATGGAGTCAGCATCGGCACTGATGTCCGTATAGTTGGTGAGTATAATCCGTTTCTCATCAACACTACGCACCTCCAGATTAAGTTTCAACGACCCGAACGCCAAGTCACCGAGGTCAATGGAGAAGGTATCCAAACTAGTCTGGTCTAATGTCAGTTCAGCGAAGGTTGTATTAGTAGTTGAATCGAAGGTGAAGGCGGCATTTTCACCTTCCGCTGCAATCCCAACCAAGCCCTCGATCGCCGTTAAATCGGAACTGGGATCAATAGTAACTTTTAATAAGATCTTTTCGTCTGGGTTATTCAGCTCCAATGTTTCTACATTATTTAAATCGATCACCAGATTGTTGGTATCTTCTTCGGTTTCATACTCAAGCTCAATATCGCCGAAGCTCTGTAAACCGTCTGCAATCGGTTTAATCACAACTTCCGCATTACCGGTTTTGGTGACAAAATCGCCATTGAATCGGTCCTCAGAAATCACGGTCAAATTCAATGAGAGCAGACCACTAAAATCGGCCTGCGGTACGATGAAAATATTACTCTCGTCAATCTTGCCAATATCAATCCCCCAAGCATAAGTACCAGAGCCTGAGTCATCAAGCCCTAAGTTTTCGGCGAGATTTATGATGGTTCCATTGTCGTCGAATTCCTGGCGAATGATTGCGCCTGCGGGCACGTTTGAGAATTTTACATCGTTCGTCTCTGTGCCATCGATATCGGTGAGATTGATCCTTACACCATCCAAGAATACATCGGAGTCTTCATCACCAAATGACACTTCCAAAGGTAAGGTTGCACCATCGGTGATTGGATTAACAACAAAACTAATCGGCAGCGTCATTTGCTCTGACACGATCGTGGTATCCGTACCCCCATTAGCAAAGGTTTGCGCCTCATCTTGCATAATGTAGTCAATTTGTACGGGAAACTCGCTTTCAAACTCACCGGTATTCGGGTTGAGTCGAGGATAATTCTCAGGCGGGGTCAGAAACACCTCTGCCAAATTAGCAATACCCGCTGGCGTTATGCCAAACACCGCAATATCAGGGTTATAATCGGGGGCACTTGGATTGGTGATATCAATTACGTAGGCCGTGCCATCCGCCGCGGCGCCAAATAAGGCAGCGCCAGCGGGCACTTTGAACACCGCAGGAAAGATTCGATCAAAGACATCAGCAGACTCATCATATTGCGAAATATCAAAGGATTCGAGACCCGCCTCAATAAGACGAGGCTGGTCCTCGAACACACCAAAGCCTAGAATACTTCTCGCTTCGTCTTCGTCAAACTCTAAGCGGCCATTCGGGTTCGGCCCTGCTCCGTCTACCACTGGGTCAATTTGAATTCGAATCTCTTGCTCGTCGGTTTGTAGATCACCACTGGGGTCTGAAGCAATGGCTAAAATTGGAATAACCAGAGTACCCGCGAAATCTTCGTTAAGATTGACCATCCGCAGGTCTGCGAGGCCCGCCTCCGGGAACACATAGGCGACAACTCTCTCACCAGTCGTGTCATACTCGATTTTCAGCCCCGTCGCTCGGAAGCCAGCACCACGCGCACCAAAGGGCAAGTCGGCCTTTTCGATGCGATAAGAAATGACATCATCAGGCCCACTCGGGTCTTTTGATAGGTCAGTATCTTGATTTACGTCGAGGTCGATATTTCGACGTTGCAAGTATTCACCTATTTGAATCACCTGATCTTCTTCGACCTTAAAGCTGTCATCAATCGTCGCGATGATCTCACCGTCGAAGATATCTTTCGGTGCCGCCGCGTCGTCTTGCTCGACTAAGCCGGTGAACTTGACGCCAATTTGCGTCTCGATCAGCTCAGCGTCTTGGAAGCGATCCGGTGCTCGGTCACTGTCTAATACTCGCGCACCCACCGTAATTAATTCAAAACCTGCGGTGTCGCCATTACGATACAAGATAAGGTCATCCAAGATATATTGCAGGTCGTTTAAATCCTCTGATTCGCGCACCGTATTGCTGCTCAAACCCTGCGCATCAATCAGCCAGGTACCTTTACCATCATGCACGGCCGTGCGGCTTGAGCCTGGCTGCACATCAACAAACCAACCATCGCCGGCGCCAGGTTGGTCACCCGCATTTGGCATTTTTAGGAATATATAATCAAGCGTCTCTGAACCATCTAAATCTGCATCGACAAAATACGCACTGCCATCTAGCTCGATCTGATTAACGCCTGCTGGCGGTGCAAAAATAGAATTGTCAATATCCACGTTAAGACGCGAATCCGTCTCAACAATTGGATCAAGTTTTATGGCGACGGTCTTGCTAAATGTCGCCGTCGTAATCAAACCATTATCCGCGGTATCTTGTATCGTATACGTCGCGGTAACGTCCATTGGAAACGGCGTTCCATCATAGACAGAGCGATCCTCTGCCGGCTCAAATAAAATATTATCCGAGTTAAGCAGATCATTTAATTTATCAATGCGTTCCTCATTCGTGCCAGTGAAGAAATCAAAGTCGATATCAAAAGGTGGAAAAATTTCCGTTTCAATGCTGCTATCGCTCGCATCCTGAATAAATAAACGGCCGCCTTCTACATTGGTAATAGTCAGGCCTACCACGGTCTCACTGTCAATGTCTTGAAGGCGAGGCAACAAATTAATCGGCAATTTACCTGTTGAGTCTGACTGGTTATCTTCAAAGCCTTTATTCGATGAGAAGTCGCTGCCGTTTGTATCTACAACCGGCGTAATAGGCACCAGCACATCAATATCTTTTTGCGTGCTATCCCCATCCGGCTCGGTACTAATTTGCGTCAGTGTGAATGTAAAATCGCCACTAAAATCCTCTTCAACGCGAATAAAGGTATCGCTGAAGAGCGTCAAAATGGCGCTTATATTTTGCGCAGGGCCATTCTCATCAAACTGCGTGATCGGAATGTTATAGATAGGCTTGCCATTGTCGTCCAAGCCCGAAATTGGGAACGGCGGATCAATTATCTCGTTGTTTCCATTCACGAATACCGCGCCATCTGGCAGATCTTTCACCAATACGGAATTGATTTCAGTATTCTGTAAATCTTCCGTTTTAAATAAGAAATCCAACCTGAAGGGTTCGTCTTCTCGCACCTCTGAGAACTGCCCAATCGTAATCGAGCCATTGTCTGCAGAATCGGCAGGGGGCGTATAAACCCACTCTACATCGTTGTCTTTGCCTGCATCCGATATACTCGGTAAATCGGCTACACCAATGAGTTTGACATTCGACATCGACACGGCAGAAAACGCTACCGTCTCGTCAGCCAAACCCGCATTCTCAACAGCCTTTGTTTGCACTTGAATTTGAAAGGGTTGGCCATTGTTATCCACACTGCTTACATGCGGAGCTGGGGTTACTTGTGCCGAACCATCAATAACCGCCGCGGCGGCCACCGTATACGTGTTCGTGGCGGCATCAAATGACTCAAAACTATTGACCGTCCAATCTGTTGGCAATGTAAGAATGAAAAAGAGCTCCTCTCCACCGTCATCTGTCAAGGCGCCATTGGCAAAGCTCTTTATGTCGATGGCGAGATCTTCAAAAGAAGTAATATTTTTGGCATTGACAGTTGGCTCATCCGCCACGCCCTTTACTTCAAAAGTAATCCGCTGGGGCACCGACTCTTTAGATATCTCCGCAAGTGTTGCGTCTGCTGCAGGGTTTTGCTCTGTTGCAATAGAAATTACATCAAACGAAAAGGTACCGGATACATTTTCATCGGGACGAACGGTTAACCCGTCGAGACTATCCAGTTTCATCATCGAATCGACTGGGACGCCATTTTGTTCAATAATGAGCTCATCCGGAATATCTTCTATCCGAAAGGTGAGCACCTCTGAGCCATCATTATCCCGACCTGCTGTACTGCTGACGCTATCGTTTCCAAATAAGGCGTACGGCGACAAACTTAAGGGCGTTTCAGTTACCGCGGGGTTAGTATCTTGGTAATCTTCATTTATTTCGTAGGTATAGATGCCCGCCGGGTCCCATTCAGGCGTATCGGCGACCGGCTCAATTTCTAGGTTGTAGAGTGCTGACAGCAAGACACCGTCATTAGTATTACCAGCGATCAGGTCAAGCAAAAAGGCAATCGCACTCTCGGCATCATCTATTACATCACTGCCTTTGTTTATAAGACCAAAAACATCTAACTGGTATGATGAGTTCTCGCTTGAGACATTCTCCTCTGGTCTGAATTTAAGGTTTGGAAGTTGCACAGAACCATCCACGCCTGAGGGTGTAAAATCTGTGCCTTCCAAGAATACGTAGTAACGCTCTCCCAAGAATTCTACTGGCTGCACCTCTACCAGAGGTGCGCCGTTTAAAACTGTTCCCCCATCGAGTGCTGATGCCTCAATTAATACGGCAAAGATATCTTCGCCTTGGTCATCATCACCCTGATCAACAAGAAAATTTAACGGAATTAACTCATCTTCTAAGGTCGGTTCATCATTATAAGTAATCTCGCCAATCGCATCGAGGATATTCAGCTGGGTGTCGGTGGTAATCACGTCGCCATCTTGGTCTTCGATATAGAATTTAATATCGTAAACTAAGGTCCCCGTAACTGGCGCCTCATTCGTAACAACGCCCACATAGCCGTCCGGTCTCACAGTCAGCGTGCCTATCACATCAGTCGACGCGGGTAGCCTCAAATTGACAACAGTATCTGGGCCCAGAGCGTCTACCGGCGTACCTAAAACGAGCCGTTGCCCATTGGCTTCAATAGCGACATCAAGCCGAATAAGACGAGCGCCGTCGGCACCAGGCGAAACACCCTCAATCGTTTCGATAGGAGGGTTGAAGATATTTGTCTCGAACGATTCACCCTCTGTGCGCGTTGCCACTAAAGGCGTACTGGGTTCCTCAGGAATATCATCCGTTACCGTTACCGTGACCATCTTCGCTTGCGTTTCATCGTTATCGGCATCAATACCACGCACCAAGAACTCAAGATCTAGGGTATTCTTATCCTCGACAACCTCCACAGGATCTTCGTCAGTGATATCCGTTTCAGCAGTCAACGTTAATTCAGGTGGCTGTAGAGGCGTTATATGGTCCAGCGCTTTGTTTAATATAAATTCAACGCTACCGTTATTGGCGAATTTAACCCTGAATACCTCAACGGTATTACCGTTCACGTCAGGATTGGCCAATTCACCAATCCAGAAACCGTTCTGACGCTGCGTTGATAAGACAACCAGCTCACCACCTGAAGTATATTGTTGCGCATCAAAGGCTGCTTTATCTGGCGAAACAAGCCGCAGGTCATCACTGCCGTTCGCAAACTGGATGGCATTATTCACGGAAGCTTGCGCTGCATCGCCTTCAATATCACTCTCGTAAACACTCAACGATACTTCCGTGCTAGGGTCTTGTAGCTCAATCGCTTGACCATCGCGGATATTGACCACGACATTGCCGGTGCCCGTTGAGCCATCGCTATCGACACCCGCCACCTGCACATCTAAAAATTCAAGCAGGTCTCCATTGAGCTGATCAACAGGACCCAACAAAGTAATCGCGACACTGATATCTGTACTACCGAAGGGCGCCAAATCAATGTCGCCAGACGGTAAGGTTAAGACGAATACATCGTCGCCAGCATTCGTCTGCGCGGTCGCTTCGCGATTATCTGCAGAAATTGACCAACGCAAGGCTTTACCATTCTGCGTAACAGGGTCTCCCAGAAGATCACGAACAATATCGCCCGACGACACGGTGAAAATCACATCGCTTAAGGGATCAATACCGGCCTGAATGTTCAGCGTAGCCTCATCCTGCTGATCGGGTTTGCCCGCTATTTTTTCAGGCGTTTCCTCTACCACTAATTCCGTATTAGTTATCGCTGGCGCTTGGCCATCTGTCACACTAATATCGAGTGGCGCTTCGGTCACGTCGCCGTCTCGATCCGTTGCTTGAACAACGATAGGTAACGCCAAGGGCTGACCGTTCGTTTGATCCAGGCCCCGATCGAGTGTTAATTCAAACGGCACGATCGTGTCGCTATCGGTCGGGCTCGTTAGCGGATCAGTCAGGGTAATTTCAAAAACGGTTAGATCATCACTCGCGTCATTTACCGCGCTGTCATTGCGCACCGCGCCACGTGCTTCAGTACTATTCACATAGCCTACCAATTTGGTCGGATCAGGTGCGCCGCTTGTCTCGCCAAACTTGTAATACACATTTTTACCGCCGCTTGTCACGGCCGGCTGATTCGTGTCAGAAAAACCGAGCGACGTAATCTGGTCACTCCCCGCAAACAACTTGATTTGCCCTGTTCCGGATATCTCAGCGCTCGCATCTGATAAATCACTTTCGTTCAAAGTCAACGCAACGGTATCTGCTGGCAACAGCGATTTTTCAATATCAGCACCATCGTCGATGGTCCAATTGAAGTTAGCACTCACGGTATTAGTGCCGTCGATATCGCTGGCAAGCACCCGGAAAAAGAAGCTCAGTTCATCAATCGCTACGGGCTCACCAAGATTATTGGTGATCACATGATCAATGGGCCGAGATTTTGTTACTTCAATTGTGCCCACGGCATCCCCGGTATTTGCCGTGACGCCGTTTATTTCAGTCACTGGGCTTGCATCTGTAATCTGCTCGGCACTTAATTCAAATTTTAAAACTTCCTCACCACTACCTTGTTTCGTCGCGACGATGGTTTGGCCGTCAATTCTCGAAAATTCGAGCGCTATACCGTCACTAAACAGATTAATGCGGCTATTAAGTGTTGCATCGTCAACAAACCGAACGGTGTTTTCATCGATCGCATCCGAACCCGCTTGGATGAGGATTTTTCCCGCATCGGGCAGGTTCTGTTCAACACCGACTTTTCCCTCTTCAAACCTTGCTGAACTGGCAAGTACGCGCCCTGGTACGCCGTCGCTTACCTCTATAATCAGTTTCGATGTATCTTGGCTGCCATCGCCATCTTCCATTTCGTAATCAAATTCAAAGACCTCAGGCGTTACGGCATTGTCACGGTCGCCTGCGGCTAAAAATGTCCAAAGCCCATCACTCGTGACACTCAATTGACCAATCGGCTCTCCGCTGCCATCGATAACATCATTGAAGGCGCCATCCAAACTTAGGACATTACCATTGAAGGAGACTTCGGTTACCAATCCCGGCTGATCAACATACTCGTCATTGCTTAGCAAATTCCCACTCACACTGGTCAGCTCTGTGACCGATGCTTCGTCGATAGCGGCCGTGGGTTGGCTATCTAATATGGATAAGGAAACGGGCGAAATAAGTGTTTCAGTGGTTCCATCGGCATCCGTTTGTAAACTGTCAATGAGCAGCTTGCTTGTATTCCCCGAATCATTATCAATAGGGGCAGTCAATGCCATGGTTAAGATATTTCCGCTCAAGTCGGCTTCAAACACTTTAACGCCATCGCCATCCCGGATAGCGATTAGCTGAAAGTCTGTTTCAACACTTAAACTCAGTGATTGCCCATCGGAGGTAATCGATGATAAAAAAGTTTGGTCTGCGGAAAAAGTATGATCGGCGTTTTGCGAGAGAATAACACTCGTTGCGTTAGCAACACCGTTAAACGAATTGGGACCCGTTGCCTCGATATCAGACTCATTGAAATTTGCTGGTGTGGGCAAGATTATCGTGGGCAAATCATCTTGCGCGGCGTTTCCGGCGTTATCTGAGACATCGACCGTTACCGTCCATTCGACCGTGTCATCAAAAACAGGGTCTGGCGCCTCAGGCGCTTTAACATTTTCAACACGCCATGTATTCGTTCCCCCCACTCCAGCAACGATATTGCCTGAGAACGTCTTCGACACAGTGCCATCTGACAAAGTAAGTACAACCTGTTTCTGACCACCTTGAGCATCGGAGACCTCGGCATCTGTAGTGCCGGCAAACACAACTGCATTACCAAGTCGCAGACCCTCTAGCTGCGAGCCGTCTTGTGTTGGGTCTCCGCCGAGTTGATCGTCAAAATCGATAAACACGGTGGTGTCGATAATGGCTTCGGCATCATTCGAGACCGCCTCATTTCCAGCCAGATCGGATACGGTCGCGCGTGCCGTGACAGTGCCATCAGCAAACGAAATACTCTGGTCACCCAAGGGATCTAACAGATCAATAGCGGGCGTTATAAATTTAAATGGCTCAACCGCTCCAAATTCGACTGGGCCTTCACCTACTTTTACCTTTGGCGAAACTTCATAGGTAATAAATTGACCGGTCACGCGATCGGTACCACTTAGGATAATCGTCACCTCTTGCCCAGCTTCAATAGATGGGTCACCAGATCCATCGCGCACATCTCCAATTAACACCACCTCAGAGACCTCTGGGGTTGCCGGATCGTCAATTAGATTATCCGTATCACCGCTAGGCGATGCACCCGTACCTGATAACTGATTTGAAAAGAGACCATCACCTGCAAATTGCAACGTTACTTCGGCCACTAAATCTAGCTCGACGCTTTCGCCGTTTAGCGTAGCCGTATTCCCCGCCACATCAGTGACTTCGGCGCTTACGTCTAGTATGTCTTGGTGGTTAAACTGTACTTGTGTGCCGTTATCCGAAAACGCTGCGGTCAAATCAACGCTAACCGAGTAACTGCCGTCAGGCTGAATCGGCACATTACCAATCTCCAAAGTCTTGGGGCTTGGCCCCTGCGAGGTGACCGTGATAGTCACGGTATTTCCTGGCGCATCATTCGTTGATTCAACATCTGTCACGTCGCCGAAAATACGCGCCTGCGTGGCTTCGAGCGCATTATAAACGCCGTCGTCTGTCAGACCTGTATTGATGGCCGGCGTTTGATCAAATTGCACGGTAATTGCAGCCGTTTGATCTATTTCCGCAAAATCTTCGTCGCTCGCCGTATTATTGGACGAATCAACGCCAATAACTTCAGCCTGAATTCCACCATCGGGGAAAGAACGTAAATCAAGTTGGGCTGTGATAAAGTCGCCCACCCCTGTACCAGAATCAACATTCGCGACTGATGCAGTCACCGGCATTGAAAACGAGGAATCGATCAACGATGTGACAACGATATTCAGTACGGCGCCGTTGCCAAAACCCTCAGTTTTACCAGAGAGCGTCACGGTTTGTGCTTCGGTATCCGGATTATTAACGATTTGTGTAGAGTAAAACTTATCCCCATCGAATTGCAGCGATAAATCAGCCACGACATCCACCGCGATGTCATTCGTTGCCGAGGCTTGGTTACCCGCAACATCCATTGCGGTGGCCGTGACACGAATTTGATCATTAATTTGGCCAATGCCAGGATTGATAGGATCGACTGCGACTAATGGCGAATCGAGATATTCAGGAAGGGTCGTATCAACGATGACAAGGGAGCTCAGATCCGCTGTCACATTGAATGCGCCGTCAGGCTGAATGTCGACCCCGCTGATTTCAATCGGGCTTGTGTCGGGCCGCAACAGACTTGTGAAGGTTAGCGTAACGGTTTGGGTGTCTTCGATACTTAGACGCTGAGCATCGTTATAGTTCTGTTGATCTATCTGCCCTGAAACCGAAACATTGATGATCTCGCCGGCATTTATGACCCCATCACCTGAATCATTTTGATCAAACTGCACAGACATGGTGGCGGTGGTATCCAGCGTCGCCACTAAGCTGTCAGCGACGGCAGAATCGACAGAAATAGCGTTACCCTGAGCATCAAACCCGCTCACTTCAGCTTTTAGGTCACCGTCGGCGAAACTGAGCGTATCTGCGATGGGTGCGGTGACAAAGCGACCATCGGCAAGCACGCCTGCGGAGATTACCCCGGTAATCTCATCGCCATTCAAATCGTAACCTGTAATCTCTATATCGACGATCTGGCCTTGGTCAACATCTTCAGTTTGGCCACTAAAAATCGCGCTAGCATAATCTCCACTGAAATAGTTAGCTTGATTGAAACCGGCGGAGTCAAGCTCTGCGATGGTATCGATCGCCGCCTGTGCGACGGATGAATCAACGTCGTTCCCAGCATTATCTACCACATTGGCAATTGCCGTAATGGGGCCATCCGCAAGTGAAGATAAATTGAGCGCATCGGTACGAAATTCACCGTTTACCAAATCTGCAAATACGGGAGGCGAGAATACGGTGCCCTCAGCGTCGGTAATGGTAATTTCAACTTGTTTGCGATCACCGTTTAATTCGAAATCTTCAACTGTCGGGTTCCCATCGCTATCAAACACATTGCCCGATAAACGCACTTGCTCAACCTCGGGGGTGCTATCACCCGGCGCATTATTGTCGAGCGTTAGGGCGTCAGTCGTGGAGAAAATGCTATCGCCCTCAAAGACCAAGCTCACACCAGCAGTAAAGTCGAGCACTGTATCCGTGTCTGCACTCGCCGGGTTGCCGACTGTATCAGTCACTGTTGCGCTTACCGTGAGCGGCCCATCACCAAAACCCTCATCAATCAAATCGATTGCATTACTGGCAAACGTATCACCGGTCGTGAGTCCGGCAGGGACGACTACTGTATCCTGAAAGGTTTTCGGCGAACCATCAGGCGCAAAGCCTTCTAATATGAAGGCGATAACATTTGTCGCGTCAAGCGTTTGCGCATTTTGACCGTTCACTAGGCCATTCGCATCAAAACTCAGCTGCACGACTGATTCATCTTCACCAAGCAAGTTATCATCAGGCAGGGGGGCATTGGGCGGATCTAGCACCTCAATGGCAACAGCCAATTCCGCTACGGTATCCTTGAGTGTCTCGTTGGGTGGCTCCGGTGATACGGCTGGATTCCCTGCAAGATCTTGCGAAATTGCTGAGATTTTCACTCGGCCATCGTCAAGTCCTTGGAAATCTGTAAGTGGGATTCTGAAAATCTGAATAGCGTCACTAAGCGTCAATGTATTCGTGACAGTCGTGCCCGACACATCCTCAATGGTATACGTAATATCTGCGGTAGTTCCACGACCTACTTCGATGTTACGAATCTCAACTCTGGCGGTTACCTGACCCGTATCTACTTCCTGCTTGTTGTAATCACCTTCAATAAACTCGATAAAAATAGACGCTCTGGTGTCGACGGGCACGGCGTCATCAGCAAGGGCCTTGTTCCCAAATGAATCCAACACTTCCGCTTTGACAAGTAAGGGGGTGTCGTTGGTCGTGTCATCAATTAAGCCAGTCAAATCCTGAGTGGTCGAAAACTCCCCATTTCTAATTTCTGCAAAAAACGGCGCGCTTTGACGCATTCCACCGCCGACTTCGGCCCGTTCGAAGATTATTTGAACAAGTTGGCCATCTTCAACGCTTTGCACATCTGCCCCATCAAAAGGCAAATCTGCCACCGAACCATTAACGGTAACAGCAGAGAAGTCATCCCGATTAAAAATGCCGTCATCATCACCGGTTAAATCGAAAGCGATTGAAATTTCTGCACTCGTATCTAACAGTGCTTGGTTGCTCGAAACCTTTTCCGCTTGGTTCTCTTCAAAATCGATAACCACTGCTTCAGCTGTAAGTGTACCGTCAGCAAAGGTGTCAATGCTCGCAAGCACCTCTGCGGTGTAGGTGTTATTAAGCACGGTTGTTTCAACTTGTACCGACTCAATATCACCATTGGAATTGAGCCCAGAAATAGTGACGATTACGCGATCGCCATCAAGCGCCCCACTCACCGCGCCAGAAAGGGTGATCTGCTGAGACTCTTCGACCATGTCATTCGCGTTGTTGCCATCGTAGAGAGCGTCGTCACTCGTCCCGAATGCCAAATCGCCATCAAACGCTAATGAAAGAAGATCTACCTCGATGTCAATTTCTGCTAGCGCTGATGCTGTCGGTGCAATATTGCCCGCAACATCGACAACGTTTGCCGTCGCAGAAATTGCACCATTGCCAAACCCTGCATCAATTAGGTCTAGGCGAGGCGTGACAAAGCGTCCATTTACGATAGTCGCCTGCGTTTCAAGCTCGACTGAAGCACCAGTTGGCGTAAGTCCTGTCACTAAAATTGACACCACTTGCCCGTCTTCGACTGTCGCGGTCGTGCCATCCAATGCATCAAACACATCGCCAGACAATGTTACTTGGCTCGCTTCGGCTACGCCGTCGCTGGCATCAATGCTGTCTTTGCTTGCATCGGTGGTGGAATAAATCGCATCGCCATCAAACTGCAAATTCAAATTCGCAATTTGATCAATAAAGCCAGCCTCTATGGACTCAGCAATGTTGCCCGCCAGGTCAACCACTTGCGCCGATATAGTGAGCGGGCCGTCTATAAAACCGAGGGCGAGAAGATCGAGCGGTTGGCTGGAGAAATTTGTCGTCTCTACGGGAATTTCAAATTGATATTTTTTAGGTGTTTGCCCCGAACCAACCCCATCAATCGCGACGCTTATGATTTGCTGATCCTCAATACTCTGGGCATTTGGAATGTTGTTAATGGTCGCCGACACATCAAAATCAATCACTACGGCATCGAGTTCGGTCGCACTCAACTCCGCCCCACCGCGCACGGTTGCGTTTAAACTCGCGACGGTATCTTTGAATGTTACGGCTTCAGTCGTGGCAATGTTACCCGCAACGTCTTGCACTTCTAGAATTATCTCGACCGCACCTTCGGCAAGCTGGTTAAATACCGAGACGGGGATCGACAGTTCTTGGCTAGCACTGCTCGCATTGATCGTGCCAGAGACCTGATTGGCAAGCGAATCAACCAATGTATAACGAACTTCTGCCGGCTGTTGCGGCCCAACCTCTACGTTCGATATTTCCGTCGTCAGCGCAACCTGACCGGAGTCAACTTCAACTTTGTTATAAACCGTGTCGGTAAATGTGGCCTGAATCCCTGCAAGCGTGTCTTTAATTGCTGCATCACTGGCCGTGATAATTTCACCAGTTCTATCCAGTACCGCAGCAATCACCGTTAAATCGCCTTCCGCTAAAGCAGATATATCTAAGCTATCTACGCGGTAAGTTCCACCATTAATCTGCGTACTCACGGTTAAATCAGCAGTGGTTGGATCTGAATCCTGAATCGTAAGTTCGATAAGTTGTGATGGCTCAACGCCTGAAACGGCCCCTGAAATTGAGATGAGTCGCTCGCCGACCTCCGCGGCATTGTAATACTCGCCCGCATTAGTATGTTCGAATTGCACATCGATGGCAGCATTAAGGACGATGTCATTGCTCGACACGTCCGAGTCACCGCCATTGCCCAAATCTAGAGGCGTTGTCCGACTGGTGTAACCAACGCTCACTTCCTGCGCAGGCAGCGCATCTGGAAACTGAATAAATTGCGCAAGCGCAGCGCTATCGTTTGCTAAAACAGGCGATTGGTTCTGTGGATTTATAGGCTGTGCATCGTCGGACAAGCGATAATTTTGCAGTGATTCAATAACCACCTCAGGGCGCCCGGCAATATTAACTATCGGGAATCCCTCTTCATTCACTGACAAGCTATATTGGCCAGGCTGAAGAATTTCAATCGTGTCATCAATGGCGCTCTCATCGACAAGCAGTTGCAGCAAGCCGTTCGCGTTTAACAACCAAAGATCACCGTCGATTACGAGGTAATAAATAACATTATCTGTACTCATAAAGGTAACTCACACAACACCAGCGTTACGAAGAAGAGCAATTGCCTACCCCCACCAATTATCTCGAATAAACCCATTTTGATAAAGAGATGACGCTTAAAACTGAGAACCTTGGCTGGATCAGGCTTAGTTCTTTGCCAACTTACCTGCAGATTTTATACCTAAATGCCTACGAAGTCGGGCGAAAGCTGGGCAAGCCGTTCAAATAATACAATTTTTTACTTTACTAATAGGCTTATTTGAAGCCCTGCCAACCACTTTTGTCAAAAATATGAACCTGCCTTATTCGTTAGTCGCCCACAGATGGGCACATTTGTTTAACTCAAGACAAAATAAACGGATGCCTGCTTGACGAACACTGAAGAACCTATTTAAAGTCATCGGCACTTTGTAATGACAAAAGGCAGCGCTTTTATGCGAAAAAATGCATGTTTACTGATGGTATCCCTCCTTGTTTTAGCAAGCTGTAGCGATGACGAAGTACTGACGTTTGAGAGAGTTGGGGCGGACAAAGATGAACATGGCTGCATAGGTTCGGCCGGATACGCTTGGTGCGCCAAAACCGAGCAATGCGAGCGGCCTTGGGAATTAGCTGAAAAAGTAAGCGTAGAGAACACAAAAGAGGCTTTTGAAGCCTACTGCAACGAAGGTTAGAGACACCGTTTATCTCAATTTTAATCTGATAGGGAGTAAACCATGCCGAGCATCACATCGCTGGTGGCGTTGGTCATTTTTGTTATTGTCATCGCCCTTGCTCTTTACTCAATCAAATCAGAAATTACTGAGTGGTCGAATAATAATAAACAACCGGAAAACGAGTTATTTGTTGTATTGATTGAGAAGGACATGCGGACAAAAACAATCGAGCGAACAAAAAAAGCAGAGCAAATTAATAATCGTACGAATTCAATGAGTGCGCAAAAAACTACCAATACCCTTGTTTTTAAAGAAAAAACGAGTAATTCAACCCAAGCCTTCACCGTCAAAAATTCAATCTTTATGCGTTTCAATGAGGGGGACACAGGCACGCTTCGACACCAAGGCACACGTTTTCTCAGTTTTGAACCAGACAAAGAACCCTAAGTATTATTATGTCCATGCAGTAGTTGATCAACTGAACTATTCGCAACAGGCAGTCACGCACACGCGTTAATTTAAGCAGCTCTTAGCCTGCAGATGGAGCGTCCTACGACGTTACAAAAAGGGGGATCGTCATTTGCGCTTGCCAAACCGCAGATCAAAGCGCTGGTTTGGCAAACACCAATGTTAACGCTTAAAGCGTATTGATGCGTTAAAAGTACTGCGCCTTAAAACGCGCGATGGGTTTCTTTTCGCCGTTGAGCAAGGTCATATTATGTTCATGAATGGAGAAATAACCGGCATCTTCGAGAACTTTTACAAAAGCAGACTCGGTTTCCATGCCACTC
>Ga0209495_1001088_pt1 | contig 19587 bp, 18 predicted proteins | sample EN1Hudsemesocosm_FD_184629 | JGI IMG/M metagenome (GOLD analysis project Ga0209495, IMG submission 184629) | Methane-oxidizing microbial communities from mesocosms in the Hudson Canyon - EN1E Hudson Canyon (SPAdes) (version 2) | ecosystem: Environmental > Aquatic > Marine > Cold seeps | place... | reverse complement strand
CCATGGTCATTTAGATAGAGTCTCTTTATACTGAGGTCAATGTACGTTCAAACTACTATTAATTACTAATTAGTATAGACAGATTTTAACATTAGGTAGTAATGATCTGTAAACAAAAGTAAAACTGCCCAAGGGTTACACCAAGATAATGATAAATAAACCATTTCTTTTACTTTCTGGCTCTTTATTACTCCTTTTCTTTGCTGTATCAGTCACGACGTTACAAGGTTGCAGCAGCTTTTCATATTATCGGCAAGCCATTGCGGGACAGTATGAAATACTGAGTCATCGAATTGAAATAGAAACCTTAATCAGTGATGTCGATACCCCTGAAAAGCTAAGGGCAAAGCTTGAAACAGTACTTCAGGTAAGAGCGTTTTCTGAGAATGAGATGGCCATGGATGTGGGTAGCAATTACTCTCAATATAGCGATTTACAACGAGACTATGTAGTTTGGAATGTATCCGCCAGCCCTGCACTTTCTCTAACACCTCACCAATGGTGCTATCCCATTGTTGGCTGCCAGAGCTATCGTGGTTACTTTCATCAGGAAGTGGCCGAAGAAGAAGCCGCAAATTTTCAACAAAAAGATTACGATACCTGGGTAGGTGGTGTTTCAGCATATTCAACACTGGGCTGGTTCGAGGACCCCGTTTTGAACACCTTTATTTTCAGAAACGATGCAGACTTAGCCGCCCTTCTTATTCACGAACTCAGTCATCAAATACTCTATATAAAAGGTGACACAGCCTTCAATGAAAGCTTCGCCACCGCAGTGGAAATTGAAGGGTTAAAGCGCTGGCTCAAAAAGGTTGAACAAGAAAATCTGTTAAGAGCTTACCAGCAAAAAAGGGAAGAAAAGGCTTTCTTTATTGAAACCGTCTCAGAAACAACAGTAAAACTAAAGGCACTTTATAGTTCTGAGCTGAGTGACAGTGACAAAAAAATCAAAAAAGATCAGATTATTTCGACACTGCAAGAACGTTATAGAAAAGCTATTGCAGATAAATCTTTACGGGGCTACTACGCCCATTGGTTTGACGAAGTTAACAACGCCAAACTGGCTTCAATATCAAACTACTATAATTATGTGCCTGCTTTTAGTGCAATGATTGCTAATGTTAATGGAGATATGGCTACTTTTTACAAGCAAGCAAAAGCACTTGGCGAGAAAGATAAGAAGGGACGAGATAAATTACTAAGTAAGTACTTATTGCAATATAAGCAAAGCCATGCCGTAATTAAATAAATTTTATAATAAAAAGAGAGCATCTATGCCTGACTTATTGGGACAATACGTAGCTAAATACACATTACTCCTAAGTGTTGCCATGATAATGCCCTCACTTAATCAGGCAGCCACACTGAGCGGTCAGGTTCTATCAACAGAAGGACAGTCCATTTCTGGCGCAATCGTTACTTTAACCAGCCCATCAGAACAACGTAGCGAATCTGTTTACAGTAATGCCCTAGGTTATTTTACGCTAGATAACCAGCTAAGCGGTGAGCTAGAGCTTAGAGTGCGCACACCTAATTTTTCAGACCATACTGAAACAATAAAAACGGCTGCCCCAGCTATCGTCAGTGATGCAACGGAACAAAACATCACCATAAAAATGATACGACAGGAAGACCCAATAGCGCTGTCAGATAGCCTTAGCGCCAGCGCCCACGCAGCCCAGCTAACATTTAACAAAACTGAAGATAACACCGCATTTAGAAGCCAATGCCATTTTTGCCATCAAATTGGCAACGAATTAACACGAAGACCACGCAACGAAGACGAATGGCAATTGGTACTAGAGCGTATGCAAGGCTATGGTGCTTTGATTACCAGCAATAATGAAGATGGGTTTCGCGATACCCTGACTAACACCTTCAATGGAAAACCCATTAAGGTGCTTCAAAGCCACGAGGTATCACCTGAAATATTTCAAGCAGTTTATAAAGAGTGGCAAATAGGTGATGCTCAATCCTATATTCACGATATTGAAGCGGCTTCAGATGGTGTTCTTTATGGCGTTGATATGGGAAATGATTTGCTTTATGCACTCAACCCAACAACAGGCAAAAAAGAAACCTTCCCCTTTCCTCCAAGCGACCTACCTTTAGGCGGCATGTTTTCAGGTGCTGTTGCACCTCTAGGCACATTTAACGCAAAACACGGCCCTCATAGTATTCAAGAAGGACCAGATGGCAAATTATGGACGACCAACTCACTGGCGGCCGAAATTATGTCTTTCGACCCTCAAACCAAGAACTTCAAAATCTACCCCATAGGTGAAGATGCCATTTATCCTCACACTCTACGGTGGGATAAACAAGGTAAGCTTTGGTTTACCTTGGCACTCTCTAATCAAATCGGCATGTTTGATCCTAAAACAGAAGAATTCATATTAATTGAAACACCCTCTAACGGTGCTTGGCGATGGATAGCCGACGCTATGTTCCCGACTATTCTTGAAGTTGCCTCATGGTTTCCAAAAGAAGACCTGCATTTAACACTATCTCATCACAAAACCAGTGGAGAAGGCAAAGACGTTTTAAATCTGCCCTACGGCCTGGACGTTAACCCTACAGATGGAAGCATCTGGTATAGCAAACTTTACGCGGGTTACATTGGTCGGATCAACCCAGCCACCCTTGAGGTAGAGGAATTTAAAACACCACTGAATGGCCCTCGACGTTTACGCTTCGATAAAAAAGGAACACTCTGGATTCCCTCCTTTGATGAAAGCGCGCTAATGAAGTTTGATCCAGCTACCAAGCAGTTCAAAATATTTGAACTGCCAACACTTGCAGCCAATGAATATGAAATACCTTACGCGCTAGGCATTCACCCAGAAACGCAAGAGGTGTGGATCACCTCAAATTTATCCGACAGAATATTCCGCTTTATTCCCGATAAAGAGCGCTTTATCAGCTACCCTAGCCCTACACGGGTTACCTTCCTACGCGATATGGTATTCCAAAAAGATGGAGGTATTTGTTCAAGTAATGCCAACTTACCGGCACATGCAATAGAAGGAGGGTTACCTAAAATCCTTTGCATTTACCCTGATGCATTAAACTCAGTCAATATGCCTAAGGGTAAAGAATAATATGAAGCCACAAAACATCATCATTACAGGCGGAGCAAGCGGTCTTGGACTGGCGATAGCCCAGCGTTATGCAAGACAGGGAGCTAATATTGCTCTGCTGGATCTTACTAAGTCTGATAAGGCACTTAGTACAGTAAAGCAGGCCTGTCATTCAAGCACTCAAAAGGTTGAATTATTCAGTGTCGATATTTCTCAATTTGACCAGGCCAAAAAAGTTGTCACAAAAGCAGTAGATATTATTGGTTCACCAGATATAGTGGTTAACTGTGCAGGCATTAACAACGCCTGCGGGGTATTCGAGAAAATCGACCATAATGCCTTTGAAAAGGTCGTGAAAGTTAATTTATTTGGTTCCAGAAATATTACGGAGGCGGTGCTTCCCTACATGAAAGGAAGGCAAAGCAAGATAGTATTCATTTCCTCTTTGGCCGGTATCGTGGGGAACTATGGGTATACCCCCTATAGTGCATCTAAATTTGGCGTAATGGGGCTAGCCAATTGCCTCCGAATTGAGCTTAAACCTCATAAAATCAAAGTGCAGGTTGTTTGCCCACCAGAGATAGATACTCCAATGGTTGTTGATGAGCACAAAACCATACACCCCACTACATTAAAACTAAAGTTAATGGCTGGGTCATTAGGATTAGAAGAAGCTATAGATGGAATAATGAAAGGCTTAAAGTCTAACCGGTTTCTTATTATCCCTGGGAAATTAGCCAAGTTCACATACTACCTGAACCGTTTTGCCCCTAGCTTTATTACTCATGCCGTAGTTGATTGTGTTGTTGCCAGATCAGACAATTAATTAAGCACATCTTCCGCTGGCACATAATCATAACCTAAATCTCTGGCCACAGGCTCACAAGTCACTTTACCCCTGTATATATTAAGCCCATTACGAAGATGTACGTCATCCAGCAAGGCAGCGTTATAACCTTTATTGGCTAAAGCAACTACGTAAGGCAAGGTTGAATTAGTTAAAGCAAAGGTAGCCGTTCGAGCCACACCTCCCGGCATATTCGCAACACAGTAATGCACGATACCATCCACTTTATAAATGGGGTCTTGATGAGTTGTTGCTTTACTGGTTTCAAAACAGCCACCCTGATCAATCGCAACATCAACCAACACTGCGCCTGGCTTCATTTTGGCTAAGGTCGCGCGCTTAACTAGCTTAGGCGCAGCCGCCCCGGGAACCAACACAGCACCAACAACAAGGTCAGCGCTACAAACAGATGCTTCAACCGACTCGACCGTTGAATAGAGCGTTTTTAGCCTGGGACCATAAAGGTTATCGAGCATTTTCAAGCGGTCAATTGAACGATCCAGTACCGTCACATCGGCACCTAAGCCCATAGCCATACGCGCTGCATTCTCACCCACGACGCCTCCACCTATAACAACTACTTTACCTGGCTCCACACCAGGCACACCGCCTAATAAAGTGCCATTACCGCCTTGTGCTTTTTCTAAAGTATGCGCTCCGGCTTGAATAGCCATGCGTCCCGCCACCTCGCTCATAGGTGCAAGTAATGGTAAGCCCCCATGACTATCGGTTACTGTTTCATAGGCCACCGCCACTGCACCCGAGTCAATTAACAACCTTGTCTGATTTGGGTCTGGCGCTAGGTGAAGATAAGTAAATAACAGTTGCTCGGGACGCAGCATTGCACACTCTTGAGGTTGAGGCTCTTTAACTTTTACAATCATATCGGCAGTTGCAAAAATCTCCTCCGGCGTATCAATCAGCGTTGCACCCGCAGCCTCATATAGCTCGTTAGTCAAACCAATAGCCGTTCCACCGTCCCGCTGAACCAACACCTGATGCCCTTGATGTATAAGCTCTCTAACCCCGGCAGGAGCCATTCCTATGCGGTATTCGTGGTTTTTAATCTCTTTAGGTACACCAATAATCATGCCTAATACTCCAATAACACGGGAGAACACTAACACTCCCAAATACAACAATGATGCATTAATAACATCACCAGAACTTCTATCTAGTATAGTAAGCAAAATACGATATTTGGCTCTATAATTAGACCATCTACGCGATAAAATATCGTTATTACTCTTTTTTCAGCATGATTAACTATACATTTAGCGACTGTTTTAACTACGTATTAAAAAAAGGTTCAGGTGAATAAAAACAAGATAAGCACATCAAAAGTTATTGACCGTATCGATAAGAAGATTCTGAGACTACTACAAAGCAATGGTCGGATCTCAAATATTGAACTATCTAAAGCCATTAACCTCAGCCCTACCCCGTGTCTGGAAAGAGTCAAAAGGCTTGAGAAAAGTGGATATATTAAAGGATACGCAGCCCTACTGGACCCAAAGACACTGGGCTCTGAATTATTGGTATTTGTAGAAATAACGCTAACCAGAACCTCTTCAGATATATTCAATAAATTTAATCAGGCCGTGGTAAATCTTGCCCCCGTTCTTGAATGCCATTTAGTTTCTGGTAATTTCGACTATTTGATAAAAGCCAGAGTTGCCAATATGGAGGAGTACCGTCTCTTTCTTGGCGAAACGTTGCTGACTCTACCAGGGGTAGCAGACTCAAGAAGTTATGTTGTTATGGAGGAAGTTAAAGAGACGCTGAGCATTCCTATCAATTAAGCACATCAACCGCACTGTTCACAATGTGCAAAGCGTTACCATTCATGTTGATCATACCCACTACCAAAATAATAACCGTTCCTCTTGGCCTTGTAGTAACTATAGAGTCAATAGTTACTACAGAGCCAATAGTACTAGGGCTACACTTTTAAATAAGCAGAAGGGCAAGAAGCACATTGCTCAAACTCGCCATGATCATGAGAGCAAAATAAAGTGATATCTGAACGTTCTGTTTTTAACGCACGTAATCGTTTTTGATTATAAATTCGCTCAGCCCGGCTGGTTTCATCAATCATTTGAGTCAGTGATAAACCTGGCGCGCAGTGAGGCTTTGCCAATGACATTTCATCATGGTCAAAATAAGCATCACCACAATGTAAAATCCAGCCTTCAGTCGTGGGCACCGCTACACCGCAATGGCCTCTACTATGGCCATGCAGAGGGATCAGTAAAAGATCTTGCAAGCGATCCCCCAATACTTGAACACTTTCAAAATCAAGCCAACGCTCCCCTTCAAACCGATGTAATTGCCAGTCAGGATTATGTTTCCACATTTGACGCCTATAACGAACCGTTTCAATCAATGAACAAGGTTCTGTTGCCGCGCTGTATTCTTTCTCATGTAGGTGTACTTTGGCATTAGGAAAATCTACGATGCCACCCGCATGGTCTGGGTCTAAGTGAGTTAATATAATATGCCTGACATCATCTCGCTTAAACCCTAATTTTTCTATTTGGTAGAGTGCCGTTTGTGCAGGGTCCATTATTGGGTTCATCGCTTTTTTTACGACCAACCCCATGCGCGAAGCGCTCTGCATATCTTCAACACCAAATCCGGTATCAACGAGTATTAGCCCTTCATTGGACTCAATAAGGAGGCAGTGACATGAGAGTAGGCCTTTCTCAAACAGCCCTCCTTTGCCATTAAAGAACTTGGCACCCTGAGGGCATAGCGTCGCACAATTTAGGTGGTGAATTCGGTAAGCCATTTAGCGTCTCAAATAAAACATTCATAAGAAATAAATAACACTATCACTTAATTGCACAGAAGTATCAATATATAGAAACAGCTATTGAGAAGTGCTTCCAGATGCAGGAGTAGCAATAGGGGCAGCAACTCGTTTTCTTTTTTCTTTCGTAAATAGTTCCCAGACAAGCTCTTCTCTATAAATCTTTTCTACTGCTTTTTTAAGGTCAGGGATTAATGCTTGGTAAGCAGACTTATTAGAAAAATGAAGCCACCACTCCTTTTTATTCAAAACAAAAGGCTCACCCCATACTTTAGGTTGAAGTTCTAAATTATACAGTGCCTCTTCCAGCCCAGACTGAGAGCCAACAATGGCATCAACGCGGTTTACATTCAGCATCCTGAACCCACTTTCATAGTTCAAAACAGTGAATTTATTAATATTTGTATCTGAATCAAAACGAGATTCAAAATTTGCGAGCCTCAGCACCGCAATATTCCCGATAGAATAAAGGTCGTCATAAGAACGAATCTTAAATTCTTTACGTGGAATAATAAGGACTTTAGATTTAGAAATTTCACCTATATACGTAACATAAGGCTTTAGTGATTTATTTTTAAATATAATGGCAAGGTCCAAATCACCTCGCCTCATACTCTCAACAACACGAGGGTAAGGGTAATAAATAATTTGAACTTTAATCTTTAGCTCTTTTTCCAACATTTTGAAAATATCAACAACAACCCCTCTATCAATACTTTCTTTGGGGTATGCAAAGGGTGGGAAAGGAGGCAGGCCAACTCGTAATACAGGCAACTCAGAAGACATTTCGCTTGCGCACGCAAAAGCCGAAAGGCAAAAAGCCAATAGAAATACAACGCGCCTTAATATCATGCAGTCCTTATCACCTGAAAAATAGCGATCCTAGAGAGGAGCTGTGCTTATTAACATTTACCTATTAACAATTTAGCTCTAAGCCCACAGTTGTCAATTCAGATTTGATTTATTGATGAGTTAACACTTTTAAAAATCAACACTATACTGATCTTTGTGGTTACATTTTTAATAACATAAAAGAGTTTACTGTGAGCACATTGAGCCATCAAACCTCATCGCTTTTATTAGCCTGTTTATTCAGCATCAATGTTTGGTGCGAAGAAATTAATTATCTCGTAGTTGAAGATATTTCAGAACCCTTTCAGATTACCGAAAATAATGAAAGTAAAGGGGGGATTGTTTCTGACATCATAGATGAAATATTCAAGGGCTCTCAGTACTCCATTACACGTCATGTTCTACCGTTAAAACGTCTCTACAAGCTAGTAGAATCTGGTGAAGTCACAAACTGGATCGCCTATGATGCAAAGGTATGGAATGCATTAAGCCAATGGGGGAATTTTGTTGATGAGCCTCTCTTCCCCGTTAACCATACTTATCTAACTTGCCAACAAGACGCGCCAGTGCAAATATCATCAAGCAAAGATATAGAAACACACAACGTAGCTATCATCAAAAACTTTGATTACCCAGAGCTTACACAGCTACAGCAAGCAGGCAAACTGAGCCTCACCTCTGTGGATGGTTACCAGCAAGGCATTAACTTGGCCGGCTTAAATAGGATTGATGGTTTTATTGAGATGGAGTTACGCCTTCGTTTTAATATTCAGCAAGAGCAACTCAACAAACCCTGTTTTCAATTTATCGATATGAGCCAAGTGATTCCTGAGTATTCAATTTATTTAACCATAGACAAAAATAACAACGTACTTAATAGCTTTGCCAAACAGCGCATTAAGAAACTGAAAGAAGCGGGTGCTATTGATTCTATTTTGGATAGTTATACCCAAACAAAACGTTTGTCATCAGTCATCAATTAAAACCGAATCTATACTAGGCGTCGCACTATGGGCTATCGCCAGTCGTTCAACTTAAAATCCAGCACCAGTTCGCCTGATTGTAGCTTTAAGAAACCATGTTCAGGGATAGTTATACTCCAGTGCTTTTCACTTAATGCCAATGATTCACTTAAGCCACTGTCGGTAACACAAGCATTATTAATCATTTCTATCTGCTTAAAAATAAGTACCTCATTCTCAAGCAAAGCCACAGCACTAAACTGCCTGCAACCATCATTCACCGCTACAAACATTTGTTCACCAAAGTCTAAAATAGGTAAGGTGTTAAATTGTCGAATACTTATTGGCGCATTATTAATGGAACTTAACACCCAACGATGATGCTGTAAGTCACCCGGTATAATGATATTGGTTTGTGAGCATTCGTCATATACGTCATCAATAGTAACCAAACCATCATAGTCTGCGGCAAAGCCTTTTCGCTCAGACTCACGATCAATACGTCCTTTAATTACCACGCAAACAGCATCATAAGGTTTGGTGCTATATTGCTTCGAAAGCGCTTTTAACTGCTGTTGAACAGGGTGAGGCGTTGTGGGGCTTAGCCAATAACATTGCGTGTTGATTTGGGGGCAAAAGCTATTCACTTCATGACCGAGGGTATAGTTGCCACGATATCGAACTGAATTATCGGATAAGGGGGCGGCCGCTACAGCATTAACGGTTACAAAAACAACTATGGATTGAGTAAGTAAGTGCAGAATCATGGTTAATCCATTCATTAAGCTTCTCATTGACCAGACAAGGTTTCATTCACACGAGTGGTCATACGAATGATTTGTGGCCAATCATAAGAAACAATGTCTTGCCCATGGGCTAAGTTATTACGTAAAGACTCAACCTCTTTTATAGCCATTTTAGCTTCTCGTCTTGAACTATAACCAAACTGCTCTAGATGGGCAGGGTCTTCCAGTAAAATGAGCGCTTTATCCGACAGCTGTACACAATCCAGTAATTCACACTGCTGCCCTCGCCTTTCCCGCTCTTCCTTAAGTTCCTTTGCTTTAGCCAACCGCGAAGGGGTCGCAAACTTAACCCAGTCACCGCTTGGCCAGGTCAACTTAATCCGGTCTGCAATATATTGTTCAGTTAAAGTGATAATGCCAAACAGCCACATGCGAACCACAGGCTTTTGAATATCATTTCTGGAAATAACACCCGCCACTCTTCCCATACTGGTAACAAAGCAGAATTGGTGGTGCACAAGAACAGCGATAACACTTAATAAGGGCGTATCAATATCAACCCGTTGCGCATCCATAAATCGTCGTTTGAGGCAGGCTGGTTTACTATGAGTTTCATCCAGCAAAACATAACCATTTACAAAACCATCTTTTCTTAAGCCGATTACAGGCATATTGCTGTTATGCAGGTGATGCAATAGTTCCCTTTCGGAAATATCCCACTCATAAGAAGGTAATGATTCAGCAATATCCCGGGCGCAAAACATTTCACCAAACACCCTTTGTAGTTTTCTGGTTGAAAACAGCTCTCGCGTGGCATGAGTGCTTTCCTGGTCAACCCAGGTAACGTCGGTACAAGGGGGTATAGACCATTTATCAGCCCATTTTTTACAGAGTCGCTCAGCCCGCAGATAAAGACGCTCATCACCATCAACCAAATGAGGTAATAACTGTTGCATCTCCATCACAAACACGCGGCCAAAACGTTCATCGTGCTTACAAATATCAGCACAGTTATCCATCAGGTCTGCAAGTTTTATAGTTTTAGCTGCCGGTGATGCCTGGCTAAGATGTTCACGATCTATAGCTTTACGCTGGGCTCGACTGCCATCTCCGGGACGACTCACGTCTGTGAGATCAAAAACAAACTGAACCACCCTAGCACCAAAATTAAGTTCAATATCTTCAAACGTGGCAGGGGTATCTTCAACCGTATCATGCAACCAGGCTGCTGCGATAATTTCCGAATCATCTGTTACTTCGGACACGGTTTGTGCCACTCGCTTCAGGTGTACCTGATAAGGCTGCTTTGTGTACTTTCTTAAGTGGTTTATTTGTGTGTGGGCCTGTGTGGCAAAATGCTGCGCTGACTTGACTAGCGGTTCCATTACTCTACCTAATCAAATAAAATTAATTCACGTAGATCCTACAGGCTATTTTTCTATTCTGCATTACCAATATGGCTTTTTCAGCGCTGGAATGAATAGAGAATAGCCAGTGTGACTTTATCTAAAAACCATGTTAGAGTAATTACTCTATATATAGAAATATAAGCACTTTTTTCGAATTCAAGGTATCGTGCTTTAGTTTCAAGGTATCATGTAAACAACACTGTGTTCAAAAAGCTCAAATAAAAGGTTAATAAAATGCTATTTTCACTTCAGGTAAAAGGTTATCAAGGTTTAATGAGTGCAATGAAACTGGCCGCTAAAGTGGTTCCAATGCCTAAACCTACATTATTTACAGGGGTCGACTCATCCCTTGAGCTTTGCGATGCCATTGCTCAAATGGGTACAAAGAAAGTCATGATTGTTACTGACGCTGTGTTGGTTAAGTTAGGCGTTCTAGATAAAATTCAGGAAAGACTCATTGAAAATGGCACTCAGTTTGTAATCTACGATGGCGTTTTACCTGATCCAACTTATGACCAGGTAGAAACAGGTCTTGGCATTTATAAAACAACCCAATGTGAAGCGATTCTTGCCATTGGTGGTGGTTCTCCAATTGATGCGGCTAAAGTTATTGCAGCTCGCGCAACCAATAACCGCGCCATCAAAAAGCTTGCTGGGATGTTTAAAGTATGGATCGCGCCAGCACCATTATTCGCTATTCCTACTACCGCTGGTACAGGCTCTGAAGTAACGATTGCAGCCGTTGTTTCTGACCCGATTACTCACCAGAAAACACCTTTAATTGATCCTAAACTTGTGCCAATGATTGCGGCGCTAGACGCGGGGCTTATGACAGGCCTTCCCGCTCATGTAACCTCAGCAACCGGAATGGACGCATTAACACACGCAGTAGAAGCTTATATTTCAAAAAATGCCGCTAGCGACACCGATGGTTATGCCATTGCAGCTACGCGTCTCATTATGGAAAATTTAGAAACAGCAGTTAAGAAAGGCAGCGACCTGAAAGCACGTCAAAACATGGCGTTGGCTTCTTACTACGCAGGCCTGGCGTTCACTAAAGCAAGCTTGGGTTATGTTCATGCTATATCTCACAACTTTGGCGCTAAGTACTCTACGCCTCACGGTTTAGGTAATGCCATTGTATTACCTTATGTTCTTGATTACTCAAAAGAGGAAATCAATGACCGTTTAGCAGTCCTTGCTGAAGTAAGTGGTTTAAAAACAGGTTCGGAAACTAACTCAGAGCTGGCGCAGAAGTTTATTGATAAAATCCGCGCCATGCTAAAAGAGTTCAATATCCCAGATAAGTTGGACGCATTAAAAGAAGAAGACATTCCAGAGATAGCTAAACTTGCACTGAAAGAAGCACATTACAACTACCCTGTTCCCAAGTATATGGATCAGGACATTTGTGAGAAGTTTATTCAGCAAATGGTTGCTTAAATAAGCTTATGACCTTCGTCTGCTAAAATAGACGAAGGTCATGTACGCCCCCGCCAAAAACAGATTAAATTCAGCCTTAACTCCTCTCTTTATTACCCAATAGAAAAACAAAGGCTTTAGTATGAAATTTAATCCATGTACAGGATCGTGCACAGAAGACGGAACTCACTGCGAAGGTTGTGGCAGACCTCATGAAGACATTGCCACGATGAGAAGACTGGTAGGCGAAGTCGTAAGTTTTGCTAGGGAAAAGGGCTATGACAACCCTGAAGAATTTGCTGAGTCTTTCGGTAAAAACGTATGCTATAAGCTTCTAAATCCTTAACGCTTAACATTAAGTAGTTATCCTGCGGCCTAACCGTAGGATCCCCCCCCTAATAAACCTCGGGAATAAAATTTTGGTCTGATAACGGTGGCCGCACGTAACCTACCGCCTCTTGTCGTTCTGGCAACTCCACCGGTTTAGGCGATAAATCTTCATAATCAATCATACTTAACAAATGGCTGATCACATTTAATCTGGCGCGTTTTTTATTATCTCCATCGACCACGTACCACGGGGCCTGCTTAATATCCGTATGGGCAAACATTTCATCTTTTGCTTTGGAATATTCAACCCATCTAGCCCGAGACTCTAAATCCATCGCGCTTAATTTCCAGTGTTTGGTTGGGTGATAGATACGCCCCTGAAAGCGCTTTTCCTGTTCTTCATCACTCACTGAAAACCAGTACTTAATCAGAATAATACCCGAGCGAACCAGCATACGTTCAAACTCAGGACAAGAACGCATGAACTCCCAGTACTCATCGTCATCACAAAAGCCCATTACTCGCTCAACGCCTGCGCGGTTATACCAACTACGGTCAAGCAGAACCATCTCACCCGCTGCAGGTAAGTGTTGTACATAGCGTTGAAAATACCACTGCGTTTTTTCACGATCGGTAGGGGCTGGCAATGCGACGACACGACAAACACGAGGGTTCAGGGTTTCGGTAATGCGTTTAATGCTACCGCCCTTACCCGCGGCATCTCGCCCCTCAAACAGCACGACTACTTTAAGGCTTTTATGTTTAATCCACTCTTGTAACTTAACCAACTCAATCTGCAGGCGAGCCAGTTCGGACTCATAATGTTTATTCTTTATTCTACGAGGGGGTGATGCACTAGGCCCTGATATATTATCTGGTGATATTTTCTCAAGCTTATTATTTGACATATACAATCCCTCTAAGTTGGCGTACAGGTTCCTCCTAAGTTTAGTGGCAATTGTCTACTGCTCAAGCTCTCGCTCACGAACATATGCGGTCAACATTAGTCTAAAATCTAATAACTCACTTATTTGATTTTCAATTTGAGGAAGTACATCCTTCTTTTTTAGTTGTTGCCGAACAGAAGGCTCTAATTGTTGAAATTGTTTTCCTGCTTGCCAAAAGACAGTGCCTAATTCTAAGTACTGATTAATATCCTGACAAAATTTACCGCCATCACCTTGCTTAAGGGCAGATTCACAGAGTTTTGATTTAACCCATGCCAGGTTGATGATTTCAGCAATTTTATTCACCCGTTCATCCAATGGCCCATCAATGTCTACTTTCTCTTTATAACCATTTGTAGCAAGCTCTTCTTCCCACCATGCCTCAAGTTTCTTTTTGGATTGCTTTAACTGCAGGTGAGCAGGCTTACTTAGTTGATCGCAAGGAATATCAGAGAACACCATTCGGGAATTAACCTTACAACTATACACATCGGCATAAGTAGGTATTGAAAGGAGAATTAAAAAAAGTGAGGAGAAAAATCTCATACAACATATCCTTGTTTGATTAAATTAGACAGTCCAAAAAAATGAATTAAATTATATTGAATACAATACCTTAATAATTAATACGTTTTCACTCCATTTTATTAAACTGCCACGCCAATCAAGCAGGTATTTTTAAAACCTTCTTATATGCTACAACGATGTAGCATATTTTGATAAGAAATTTATTCACCCTTTTAGGTTCAGTCCTAACTATTAGCCCCGAGGCTTTTGCGACTCTGACTCCAACTTTATGCCACTAACCGCAAACTTAACCCACTTCTGCAGCCCTTTACCAAACAATGCATCAATAAACTGGCCAAATAGCTTATATTTAGCACGTGTATAGGGGTACCAGTTAGCTTCAATCTTAGCACTTTGCTTATCAACTAATATGGCTTTTGACTGTGTCATGCCATACAAGCCTTCCGCACCTTTAATTCGCCCAAAGCCACTTTGCTTAGTGCCACCAAATGGCAATGCTGGGTTTCCTTCCGTAAGCATTACGTTATTGATGGATACAGCTCCCACCTCTAAGGCTCTAGCCACTCGTTCAGCTCTCTTCAGGTCTTTACTCCACACACTCGCACTCAAACCAAATTCAGTATTATTTGACTCTTCGATTGCCTCTTTCTCACTATTGAAAGGTGATATAGTAATAACCGGGCCGAATGTTTCTTCGCTCACTACCGTCATATCAGTACTAGCATTTTCAATAATGGTGGGCATATAGAACGACATGTCATCTGATAGCAACTCACCACCACTAACAATATCAGCACCAGCTTTTTTGGCGTCATCAACCTGTTTGCGAATAATATCTAGCTGAAATCCAGCGGTAATGCCTCCAATATCTGCATCCCCTTCATCTCCAGAGTTAAGCACCAACTTAGCGGTTTCTTCTTTAAGTTTGCTTACAAATTCCTGATAAATGCCCTGCTGAACATAAACCCGCTCCACCGATGTGCAAGACTGCCCAGCATTGGTCATAGCTCCCCACAAACATCCTGCAACGGTTCTGGCAATATTCACATCATCAAATACGATCATCTGGTCTTTGCCGCCTAACTCAAGCTCAACCGGTATTAAATAATTAGCCGCCTGACTCAGAATTTTCTTGCCTGTTCTTGCGCTTCCCGTGAAAAATATTTTTGCAGGTCGCTGGTCAATTAACCGTTGTGCGGTACTGCCACTACCGTAAACTACTTTCACACAACGCTGCAACAATGGTGATGCCTTTATCATCTCTTCAATCAGGCCATTCAAAGGCGTTACTTCTGAAGGTTTAAACACAACAGTATTACCTGCAGCCAGAGCCGTAAAGATGCCCACCATGGCAATATTAAAGGGATAATTCCATGGAGCAATAATCAGTACAGGACCTAATGCTTCATGATATATTTTTGATGTTTTACCCATCAAAGATATAGGCGTAGACACCTTTTCATCTGCCAGAATTTTAGGCGTGTTACTAATGATCCAGTCAGCATAATCCAGTACCCCCATCACTTCAGACACCACTGCATCAGTACGAGACTTGCCTGTTTCAAGGACCACTTTATCAACTATTTTTTCACGGTTTTCAAAAATTGCATCCCGTACTTTTTTTAATTCAGCAACACGCTCTTTAGCGCTTGTTTTTTTAAGTCTGGAAAACTCTTCTCGTGCATTTTCAAAAATCGCTTTAATCTGCTCATCGCTGGTTTCATTAATTTCATAAAGCGTTTCTAAGGTGACACTGTTTTTCACTGCAATTGCATTCATTGCCCTGCACTCCCTTTTAATTCTTCTTTTTCACAACTAACTGGTTCACAATGCACTTGATACCCCATAGCTTCATGCACTGAAGGCCCCTGATAAAACTCACGCGTTTTGTTTGAGTAATATAGACTAAATACAACCCCTTTGATTCCAATACTCAACAGCCGTAACAAGCCAGCAACAGGCTCTGGGAAGCGGCTATCTTTGTCCACCAGGTTTAATATCCCACGAATAAAAAACACGGGGGAAATGCTAAAAACTTTCATTAATAGCTTAAAATCTTTTACATCAGCTGGCGGTGTTGCGGCCATCAATTCATCTATATGACTCACACAACCCGTTTGAGAAAATGACGGTAAACCATAACCACCAGGCACAACAATATCACCCACTCGACTTAATCCACGCAACTCAGTTTGGCTTAAATAATTCGACATTAGACCTGCACCTCCACGACCGATTGCTGTTGTTTCTTAGCTTTTTCAAGCTTTACACCGCACTCAGCAAGAATATGTTCACTGGCCTTTTGGGCTAAGGCCATAATACTTAAGGATGGGTTAATACCTGGAGCAGAGGGAAATATTGAGGAATCTGCGATAAATAAATTAGGGTGATCATGCACCTGAAAAGCCTCGTTAACTACAGAGCTTTTACCCTCTTTACCCAGGGTGCAACCGCCCATTAGGTGGAGGCCAATTTTAATGGGCGATTTCATGATCTCTCTAGCCCCTACAGTGGTAAATATCTCTTCAACCACCTGCAAACCTGCATTAGCTCGTTGCCAATCAGCATCGGCCATTTTCTTTTTAATTTTCAAGCGACCTGTTTTATCAATATCAATTTTACCCGTGGTGGCATCCCTTACCGCCACTTCTATGCAGGCCATGTTCCGGTATTTCTGCATAAACGTTTGATGATCAAGGCCAAAACCTGGCTTTAACATTGAAATAGCAATAGGCCCGGCAAATACATTTTCCAATTTGAAACCTTGTTCACGAAAACGAGGGTCTTGAGACTTAACCGACTGAAAGGCTCCCTTGTGGGAATCAACAATTTCATCAAATAAGGCGATATTCATAAACTGGGGGTGGCAGGTAAAGTTGTCGCCCAAAGCAGGTAGCTTATCTTTAAAGCCTGACTTTAATAACATTTGAGTCGTGCCTAAAGAACCTCCGGCAACAATACAGCGACGACCATAAACCTGACGGGTATTGCCTCGCTGCTCACCAAACACACTAACCAAATTTGAACCATGAACAATTTGAGAGACATTAAACTCTGTTTCAACTTCAAGTCCGAGCTCTCTAGCCATCTTGATATAGGTAACTAAAGTGCTCTGCTTCGACTCCCTTGGGCAACCGCCTAAACAGACAATACAGTCATTGCCTTCGCCGCAATTACTTTGTCCACGACGAAGAGGAGCCCACCCCATACCGCACTTTTCAAAACCTTCTACATAAAGTTCGGCATTACGGTTCCAGTCGCTTTTCTCCATAGTATGAAGCGACAGCTTTGATTCAACCTCATCATAATACCGAGTCATAGCCTCTGTGCTAAAAAAATCTACGCCTGTACGGTCTCGCCAATCATCAAAGGCATTGTCATCAAAACGGTCTAACAAACACTGATTTATAATACTGCCGCCACCTAACGTTTTTCCTCGTAAAAATAGCAAGCTAGCATCTGTGGTGGTATCCATACCACCATTCCACATTAGTGATGTATTAGCGTTTAGCTCGTTACTGGGAAATGTTTTTGAGGTAAATTCTTTCCCTGCCTCAAGCATCAGACAGCGGGCGCCCGCCTTACATAAATTGTAAGCCAGCACCGCACCTGATGGACCTGAACCAATAATCACAAAATCATATATATCTGCCACGAGACCATCCCTCTTTTAAATAAATGACTTGCCCTGACCGCGGTAGGTCATGCAGGTTCCTTCTATGTCGCCATTACGAATGAGCACTAATTCATTAAACCGCTCACAAAGTTCACCCGCTTTACAGTGACGGAAAAACACGGGATCACCAGGAGACAGCTTAGTTGTCTTAAACGGCTTGATGAAACCAGTAGATACTTTCAACGGTGTTTGCACTTCACCCGCACCTTCGTTTTCATCTAGCTCAATACCTTCTGGTAAATAGGGTTTAGGTGATTTTTCTATCCCCACCCCACCTGATGCGATATACCCTCCGCCACTGCAAGTCACATAACCTTTACCTGGCACGCGTGAAACTTCCAAGACAAAGCCCGCTGCAGGCTGATAGTGAAACTCATTGTAGTAGTCGAATAAATGAGGACTATAAAACCCAGAGCCCACCGCAATTTCGGTTACTGACGGGTCTTTTTTAGTCGAACAAATACTCCCAGTGCCTCCACCGTTCACAAAACGCAATTTAGCCCCTGCTCGTTCTAAAGCACGAACCACCGAAACACGACGTCTGGTGAGCTGAGGAATTGAATAACGCTTCAACCAAGGCACAACTGAATTCTGTAAATGCTTGCCTGGTAGTTTTTCACCGACGCCAGCAATTTGCGCTTCATAACCCATCACACCATCGAGTCTGACCCCATTGCTTTTTGTGATGGCATAATAAAGTGAGACGGCGTGCTTTGGCTGTGTGATGGGTGAGCGTCGAACCCCGAAGTAGATGCCAGGTATACGAGTTGACATATCAACTTCCATGCAAACAGGCTGAATAACACCAACCCGTTTAGCCACTTCATCAATACATTTAACATGAGCCGCAGAGTCCACCATTAAAACGATAGTTTTGCCGGATTTAGTCGCTTTACATACCGCTTCAATAGCGGCAACTTGCATAGATGGGTACGCCACCAGCAAATCATCAATGCCTTGAGCCGCAAGAAAAACAGCCTCGTCAGGGTGAAAGCACATCACCCCCTGAAACTGATCAGAGAATGCAAGTAATCGCTTTATAACCTCAGCGCTACGGAGCGACTTAGACACAACGCGCACAGGCTTACTGCCCGCACGCTGAAGTATCGCTCGGGCATTCTGCTCCAACATATCAAGATCAACATAAGCCAGCGGTAACTGCTGGCCCTTTATGCATTGACTGTAACTCTGATAACTCATCATATTCCTAAATTAATTTTCACTTGCCACTTTTAACTTGTTACTAATTCCTACTCACCAAACTTCCAACGCAAACCGACAGCCAAAGAGGTAAATTGATTTTCAACATTAGCATCCGTTGTAGCGGCCTCACCAAAGATAGAGGCATTACCTTGACTCGTGTCTCGATCAAACGACATCGTGTGCTGCAAACCCGCATCTATCGTAATCGTGTCTGAAGGTTCATAGCTAAAACCAACAGATATGGCTTTATAATCATCAAAAGCAAAATCAAGGGAGGCTGTACTATCAGGGATAGGTGTTTTCTCGAAAGCCAAGCCTGCGCGCAAGAGCCACTGCGGGTTTAGTTTAAAGCTTCCCCCAACCGCAATCCGCCAGGAATCATTCCAATTCTGAGGTGTGCTAAGTACATCGCCGGTATCTTCCAATACAACATCAATTGACTTAAAACGACTCCAATTTGTCCAGTTTGTATCCGCCTGAACAGCCCACCGCTCACTGATTTGGTGGAAAACACTCAATGATAGGGTTTCAGGCGTAACAAGCTCTACGGTCCCATCAGTTGAATGTGTCGTAAGGTTAGCGTCTAGAGCAGATAAAACGGCTTCTGCATTGGCAGGGATATCAAATGTAGCAGTCCCTTCAAGCTCATGTTCGATTTTACTTCTAAAATTCAAACCGACACGGGTATCTTCAGTAAATTCATACAGCACTCCCACGGTAAATCCATAATCAAGATCATTACCTTTGATTTTGAAGTACCCATCACTACTTGA
>Ga0209495_1001078_pt1 | contig 19717 bp, 15 predicted proteins | sample EN1Hudsemesocosm_FD_184629 | JGI IMG/M metagenome (GOLD analysis project Ga0209495, IMG submission 184629) | Methane-oxidizing microbial communities from mesocosms in the Hudson Canyon - EN1E Hudson Canyon (SPAdes) (version 2) | ecosystem: Environmental > Aquatic > Marine > Cold seeps | place... | reverse complement strand
TAAAACTGAATATTTTCCCAATGATACAGTTGACGAAACTATTCCTCCCTACTTTGAAAAAATTTGAAAAATCTTACATTTTGAATATGAGTAGTCTAGGTAGTTATAGACCCATACCTTATAAAGCACTTTATACTGCCTCAAAAGCCTTTATATATTCTTTTTCAAAAGCAATTTCTTCCGAATTGAAAGAGGATAATGTTCAAGTTTCTGTCTCTTGTCCAGGTGGAGTTTATACCAATCCCGATGTGGTTGAGCGAATTAAAGCCAGTGGGAAAATTGCCAAATGGACAAGCTTGTATGTTGATATAGTAGCTTCGTATATTGTGACAGGTATGTTGAAAGGGAAAAATTTGATTATTCCTGGAAGAGGTGCTAAAGTACTAATGGTGTTGATGAGGTTAATGCCTGAAAGCTTGAACAGGTGGATGGTAGGTAGAAATATGAAACGAAATCAAGGTGCAAAATAAGCTTAAACATATTATCAGATCTACATTTGACACTTTAGTTAAATGGAGAGAGCATTTACATGCAAACCCTGAGTTATCTTTTCTGGAGCATAATACATCTGCATTTGTTGCTTCTCGTTTAGATGAGATGAATATCTCTTATGTAAAAGGAATTGCTGGTACTGGAATTGTAGCTTTAATTGAAGGTGTTAATCCTAGTAAACAATGTATTGCTTTAAGAGCAGATTTAGATGCACTTCCAATTCAAGAAGAAAATAATGTTTCTTATAAATCAACAGTCGATAATGTAATGCACGCCTGTGGACACGATGTACATACTACTTGTTTGTTGGGAGCCGCAAAAGCTTTGAGTGAACTAAAGAATGAATTTGAAGGGAGTATAAAGCTTATTTTTCAACCAGGAGAAGAGGTATTACCTGGTGGAGCATCATTAATGATAAAAGAAGGTGTTCTTGAGAATCCTAGAGTTGATAAAATTTTAGCTCTACACGTTTTTCCAACGATGGATGTTGGGAAAGTAGGTTTTAAGCCTGGGCAATACATGGCTGCTTGTGATGAACTTTACCTTACCATTAAGGGAAAAGGTGGGCATGCAGCATTGCCTCATCAGTATATTAATCCAATTATGATTATGGCTGAGCTTTTACCTAAGATAGAGATGTATTTGAAATCTCTTTCAACTGGAGATTCACCTTATATATTTGCTTTTGGAAACTTACAGGCTGATGGGGCTACAAATGTAATACCTGAATATGCCAAGGCTGAAGGTACCTTACGAACTATGGATGAGGATTGGAGAATTTTAGTTCATCAAAAATTGAGCGTGTTTGTTGATGAGTTTTTGAAATCTAAAAATGCGAATGGGCAATTGGAGATTCGAAAAGGTTATCCGTTTTTACAAAATGAGGAGACTTTAACTAGAGTTTCTATGACGAATGCGAAAGTTTATTTAGGAGAGCAAAATGTTGAGGAAATGGACATCAGAATGACTGCAGAAGACTTTTCTTATTACAGTCAGCAGGTTCCTGCTTGTTTTTTTAGATTAGGAATTAGAAACGAAGATTTGGGAATTGTGCATGGAGTACATCATGCGAAATTTGATATTGATAAAAATGCTCTGGAAGTTGGAGCAGGAATACTGGCTTACCTAGCTATAAAAGCATTGGATTAATTCGCGAAATCAGACATAAATTTAATACGCATCAATCTTAAATCCTCTTCTTCGTAATCTCCATCAAACTCGGCTAAGGCATCATCAATAGAATCTGTTTCAGCATCTTCTTTAAAGTAGTCAAGAATTTCTTCTTGTTGATCTTCATCCAATACATCGTCTAGGTAGTAGTTGATATCGACCTTAGTTCCCGAATAAACAATGTTTTCTATCTCGGTTATCAACTTGGTCATATCGAGACCTTTTGCTGAAGCGATATCTTCTAATGGGAGTTTTCTATCGGTACTTTGTATGATGTATACTTTTAAGCCAGATTTGTTAACGATTGATTTAACCACCATATCTTGAGGCCTATCAATATCGTTATCTTTAACATATTGTGCAATAAAAGCTATAAACTCTTTACCAAACCTATTGGCTTTACCCGAGCCTACGCCATTTATGTTTGTCAATTCTTCAATTGTAATCGGATACTGAAGCGCCATATCTTCTAGTGAAGGGTCTTGAAAGAGAACAAAAGGAGGAACGCTTTTTTGATGAGCTACTTTCTTTCGCAAGTCTTTCAGCATACCCAATAATCTAGTGTCGAAAACTGATGACTTTACATTCGATTGAGCCTCTTGAACTTCAATATCAGTGTAATCGTGATCTTCGGTAATCATAAAGGAAGTAGGTTTTTCTATAAACGACCTACTACATTCGTTAAGTTTTAATAATCCGTAAGACTCAATGTCTTTAGAGAGTAGGCCTTTAACAGTTACCTGACGAATTACTGCGTGCCAGTAACTAGTATCCTTTGTACTTCCTTTTCCAAAAACTTCCAATTTATCACTATTATAGTCATTGAGCATTGCTGTCCTTTTTCCTATAAGAATATTAGTAATTTCTTTGGCTTTAAATTTCTCTCTACTTTCTTCTATGGCCTTTAATAATAATAAAACATCTTCTTTCCCTTCGTGTTGTCCTTTTGGGGTCTTACAGTTGTCACAAAGTTTATTACAACGCTCTTCATTGTATTTTTCCCCAAAATAATGAAGTATGTATTTTCTTCGACACATTGATGTCTCTGCAAACGAAACTGTTTCAAGTAGTAGTTGTCTTCCAACTTCTTGCTCAGCCACAGGTTTACCTTGCATAAACTTCTCTAACTTTTCAATGTCTTTATAGCTGTAAAAAGCAACACAGATTCCTTCTCCGCCATCTCTTCCAGCTCTTCCAGTTTCTTGATAGTAACTTTCTAAACTTTTTGGAATATCGTGATGAACGACAAAGCGCACGTCAGGTTTGTCAATTCCCATCCCAAAAGCAATTGTGGCAACAATCACGTCGCAATCTTCCATCAAGAAAGCATCTTGATGTTTTACACGTGTATTGGCATCTAATCCAGCATGATAGGGTAGAGCATTAATTCCATTTACTTGTAGTGTTTGAGCTATTTCCTCAACTTTCTTACGGCTCAAACAATAAACAATCCCAGACTTCCCAGGATGTTGTTTGATAAATTTTATAATCTCTTTATTGATGTTGATTTTTGGCCGGACTTCGTAAAATAGATTTTCACGATTAAAAGAAGATTTAAATAACTGAGCATTTTCCATACCCAGGTTTTTCTGAATATCTTCCTGAACCTTTTCTGTAGCTGTAGCAGTTAGGGCAATAATAGGAGTTTTTCCAATTCTTTGGAATATACTTCTAAGGTTTCGGTACTCAGGACGAAAATCATGCCCCCATTCTGAAATACAGTGCGCCTCATCAATCGCAAAAAAAGAGAGTTTTACAGTTTTTAAAAACTCAATATTCTCATCTTTAGTTAAAGATTCTGGAGCAACATATAAAAGCTTTGTTAGTCCATTACGGATGTCTTCTTTAACTTGTATCGTTTCTTTTTTTGTTAATGAAGAGTTTAGAACGTGAGCCACACTATCATGTGTAGCAAAACCTCTAATTGCATCTACCTGATTTTTCATTAGAGCAATCAAAGGAGATACTATTATAGCGGTTCCTTGCTCTATAAACGCAGGAAGCTGGTAACATAATGATTTACCTCCACCAGTAGGTTTAATCACAAAGGTGTCTTTCCCATCAAGAAGGCTTTGAATAACCCTTTCTTGATTGCCTTTGAAATTAGAAAAACCAAAATACTTTTTGAGAGCTTTGTGGAGTGTTTGATTTGTTTCGCTCATATGCGCTGTAAATTCCCGAAAATTGAGTTATTTTGCAATAATTAAAGTAAAGACAAAGTTCTGAAATAACAAAACAATAGCCTTGAAATCTTCTAAGGAAATTATAGAAATAGCGAAAAAAGTTATCAATCTGGAGGCTGCTGCAATAGCTCAACTTTCGACTTTAGTCGATGAGCAATTTAGTGATGCAGTATATGCTGTTTACAAGGCTTCTGGGCGGTTGATAATAACTGGGATTGGTAAAAGTGCAAATATTGCAAATAAGATTGTTGCTACTCTAAACTCAACAGGGCAGCCAGCAATGTTTATGCATGCTGCCGATGCAATCCATGGTGATTTAGGTATGGTGCAAGCTGATGATACAGTATTGTGTATTTCTAAAAGTGGAAATACGCCTGAGATTAAAGTTTTAGTCTCATTGATTAAAAATCTTGGAAATAAACTAATCGGAATGACTTCAAACAGAGAATCATTTTTGGCTCAAAATTCTGATTTTGTTTTTCATGCATACGCTGAAAAAGAAGCATGTCCAAATAATTTAGCTCCAACAACAAGTACTACTGCTCAGTTAGTTTTAGGTGATGCTTTGGCTGTAGCTCTTTTAGAATTAAGAAAGTTTACGAGTAATGATTTTGCAAAATATCATCCTGGTGGTTCTTTAGGGAAGAAGTTATACTTAAGAGTTGAAGACTTGGTTCATTCTGAAAAACCTCAAGTGAATCTGAACTCACCTTTAAGTGATGTGATAATTGAAATTTCTTCCAAACGATTAGGAACAACTGTTGTACTTGATCAAAATGTGATTCTAGGTTTAATTACCGATGGTGATTTACGTAGAATGCTTCAAAATGGTTCAGATTTATCTGGAGTATTAGCCAAAGATATTATGAGTGTAAATCCTAAAAGTGTTCAGAAAGATACCCTTGCTGCAGAAGCACTTACGATTATGGAAATAAATAATATTACTCAGCTAATAGTAACCGATAATGAGTCATATATGGGGATTATTCATTTACATGATATTTTAAAAGAGGGGATTTTATAAAATGAGTGCAAATAAAGCAGATATGTCCTTTTTAGAACATTTAGGGGTCCTACGTGGGCATCTGATTCGTTCTGCAATTGCAGTGCTTATATTTACTGTATTAGCATTTGTAAATAAGAGTTTTTTGTTTGATGAATTACTATTAGCGTCTAAAGAACCCGAATTTATAACATACAGAGCTTTATGTAAAGTTTCTGAGTGGTTCAATATGGGAGATGTCCTTTGTATAACCGAACAGCCATTTATTCTAATGAATGTGGATATGTCTGGGCAGTTTACGATGCATTTATGGGTGGCGTTTATAGCAGGGATTATTGTTGCATTTCCTTACCTGATTTGGGAGTTGTGGCGATTTATTAAACCCGCATTGCACGCAACAGAATCCAACTACACTTCGGGTGTTGTTTTTATGATTTCGTCCCTATTTATGACGGGAGTTTGTTTTGGTTATTATATGATTGCGCCATTGTCTGTGAACTTTCTGGGTTCTTATCAGGTAAGTGAAATGGTGTCCAATCAAATTAATTTAAGCTCTTTTATCAGTACCGTAACCACAATTACTTTTGCTTGTGGATTAATTTTTCAGTTGCCAATAGTCGTTTATTTTTTAACGAGCTTAGGGGTGTTATCTCCAGATACCATGAAGCAATATCGCTCACATGGAGTTGTAGGAGCATTGGTTATCTCTGCTATTATTACACCTCCAGACTTATCGAGTCAAATTTTGGTAACCTTACCGTTATTAGTCTTATATGAAATAAGTATTTATGTTTCGAAGTTTGTATTAAAACGATCTAAATCTAAAAATGAAATTACGCGCTGAACAAATTGTTAAGACTTATAAAGAACGCACTGTTGTTAAAGGGGTGAGTTTAGAAGTCAATCAAGGTGAGATTGTAGGTTTATTAGGCCCTAATGGAGCTGGAAAAACGACATCTTTTTATATGATTGTAGGTCTAATAAAACCGAGTTCGGGAAAGGTGTATTTAGATGGCGAAGACATCACAACTAATCCAATGTATGTTCGGGCTCAAAAAGGAATTGGTTACTTAGCTCAAGAGGCTTCAGTTTTCAGAAAGCTTTCTGTTGAAGATAATATTAAGGCTGTGTTAGAAATGACTAAGCTATCCAAGATTGAGCAAAAAGATAAGTTAGAAGAGCTTTTAAATGAATTTAGCTTACAACATATTCGAACTACAAGAGGAGACTTATTATCTGGTGGAGAGCGTAGAAGAACAGAGATTGCAAGAGCTTTAGCTGTAAACCCTAAATTCATTCTTTTAGACGAACCTTTTGCAGGTGTTGATCCAATCGCCGTTGAAGATATTCAATCGATTGTATATCAGCTTAAAAAGAAGAATATTGGAATTCTAATTACCGATCATAATGTACAAGAAACCCTTTCTATTACAGATAGAGCCTATTTGCTATTCGAAGGTAATATTCTTAAGGCAGGTACTGCAGAAGAATTAGCAGCAGACGAACAAGTTCGTAGAGTTTATCTTGGTCAGAATTTCGTTTTGCGTAAGTCGTAAGGAGTTTTCAAGCCCGAATTGTTTTACCCTTCGATCTCGAAGCTTAGGATTGGATCACAATTCATTTAAGTTTTCCGTCTTTCTAAATATCAGAGACAAAATCAAATAAAGAATTACGATAAGTGGTACTGCAGAGAACTGTAATAAAGCTAATAATAGAATTGCTAATCCAATAAACACAAACCTGAGTTTGTTATCAGCAAATTTTAAGTTTTTAAACTTTAAAGCAAAGAGAGGGATCTCTGAAACTAAAGTTAGCGATAGTAAAATTGTTAGTCCGATTAGAACCTCAGGCATTTCAATAATAGATGCTATAAAACTGTCTGCTTGGAAGGTGCTAATTAGTGGAAATGATATGAAGATCAAACAATTTGCGGGCGTCGGTAATCCAATAAAGCTTTCACTTTGTCTTTCATCAATATTAAATTTTGCTAATCTATAAGCAGAGAATGAGGGTATGGCAAGTGCAATAAAAGAATAAGCACTTAAAGAACTGGCTTCTAAAAGGTGAAAAACCACTGATGCAGGAACAACTCCAAAGCTAACCATATCGGCTAATGAGTCTAATTCTTTACCCATCGGCCCCGACACTTTTAAGAGACGAGCGGCAGCACCATCCATAAAATCAAAGATGGCTGCAAGAACAATAAGGTATGCTGCAAAGACTAAATTATCGTGAAAAGTAAAGTACAAAGCAATACAGCCACAAATAAGATTTGATATTGTAAGGAGGTTTGGAATGTGTTTTAGCATCTGAAACTTATATTTGTAACAAATTAAAGCAATTTATTGCGATTGAATTCGAAAATATGAGATTTGTAAAACATATTCTTTCTTGCCTTTTATCGGTATTGTTGTTTTTTATTTCTTGGCCCCCCAACTCATTGCCAGGATTTATCTTTGTAGCTCTGGTGCCTATAATCTGGTTGGTTTTTAATTTTGATCAGCAAAAAAGAAGATTTGCTGCTTGGTCATTGTTTGGGTATTTGTTTTTTACCTTTTTCTGCATCAATTTCTCTTTAACTTCTTGGTTAATGAATGCACACTGGGGAGGTGGTTTATTCGCCTCTATTTTCAATGCTTCATTAATGTCTTTAGTTTTTGTGCTTGTCTACAAGTTGAAAAAACAAATGGGTGATAAACACGCTTATTTGGCGATTTCAATAGTATGGTTAGCATTTGAGTATTTACATCTCAATTGGGAAATGACTTGGCCTTGGATGAGTTTAGGGAATGTATTCGCAGAACAGACTTCTTGGATTCAATGGTATGAATATACTGGAGTTTTAGGTGGTTCATTATGGGTGTTGTTAATTAACTCGTTAATCTATTATTCCTTGAGTAGAATCATCGGAAGACGAACAGTTATTAAATCAATAGTATTTGTACTCGCATTTTTATTTATCCCTTTATGGAAGTCAAATCAACTTGTTTCAGATTTTGATGTCAATTCTGGAGATCAAGTAAATGTTGTGATTGTACAACCCAATTACGAACCCCATTTTGAGAAGTTTAAAGTTCCTCAACAATTACAATTACAAAGAGTAGAAGGCTTATTAGATTCTGTTTGGCAAACGAACCCAGATTTGATTGTATTGCCAGAGACTTTTATTACAGATTGGATTTGGGAATCAAGAATCGAAAGTTCTCCTGTTATAGAGAGAATGAAGTTATGGTTAAATGAGAATCCTGAAACACAAATCTTAACCGGAGCATCTACGGGTAGAGTTTTAAACGATGTAGAAAATTTTAAATCTACGGCAAGAAGAAGCCAAGGGGGGACTTGGTATGAGGTTTTTAATACGGCATTGCTTATCTCTGTAGATAAACCTACTCAAATATTTCATAAATCTAAATTAGTTCCAGGGGCAGAAATGACTCCGTTTTCATCCATCTTAAAACCATTTTTTGAAAATTTCCCGATAGAGCTTGGAGGAACTATAGGTAACTTTGGAGTAAATGATTCGATATTTAATTTAAGAATACATCAAGGAGATATTGCATCAATGATATGTTATGAATCTGTTTTTGGGGCCTATGTAAGTGAATTTGTAAATAAAGGTGCAGACTGGATTTGCATTATCACAAACGATGGCTGGTGGAAAGAAACTTATGGACATCAACAGCATAATGCTTATGCGCGCCTTAGAGCTATTGAAAATAGAAGATTTGTAGTTCGTTCGGCCAATACGGGTATAAGTTCTGTGATTAATCCTCAGGGAAGGGTGGAACAATTTTTGCTCTATGGCGAGAGTGGAATTATAGAAGCGAGCATCATAAAGTCTAGCAAACTAAGCTTCTATTCAAGGTATGGTGATTATATTGGAAGACTTGCTTCCTTTTTAGCAATTATTTATCTTTTGCAATTGGTTCTCACCTATCTGAAAAACGATAAAATTGATTTAAAAAGTCTGAAAAATGAAAATTTATAAACTGCTATTGACCTTTTTGGTTGCAACACTATTTTTTAGTGGATGTAAAAAAGAAGCCTTAGTTCATATCTGTAAGAAAGGCCCAATTCATTTATCATTTAACACTCTTGTTGATGGAGAGCAATTTGTCTTAAATGATACATTATATGATGATTATTTGGGTAGAAAATATCGTGTAGAGTTATTGAAATTTTATTTGTCAAATTTATCTTTAGAAAAAGCTGACGGAACCAGAACTGTTTTAAGTGACGTGAATTTAGTTGATTATAATACGTTTTCCTTATTGGATATAAGTACTGATGTTGACACAGGCTTATACGTTAATTTACATTTTGGAGTAGGACTAGATTCATTGATGAACGCTTCAGATCCGGCCGATTTCTCTTCTTCGCATCCCTTAAGCATTGCACAGAATACTTATTGGACTTGGGCTTCAAAATATAAATTCTTCATGCTTGAGGGGCGTGTAGATACGTTAGGCACCCAAAATCCAGATGTTATTTTTTCATATCATTCAGGTTTTGATAGTCTATACAGAGAAATCACGATCCCTATCGAGGACCTTTTTGTAACAAGTGATGGTGATTCTCTCATTTTAGAATTTGATTTAGGTACTGCAATTAACGGTGATTCTGGAGTTATTGATTTTGTTGATGAAAGCTTTTCTCATTCAGAATCAGATTTTGAAATTGTCGAAAGAATTACGAATAATCTAGTAAACGCATTTTCAATTAATCAACATTAAGCTCTTATGAATAAGTTTTTTTTACTCTTTATTGCTCTTATTTATAGCAATTCGTACGCACAAAATGATACTCTGCAGATTCAAGCTCAAGAGGATTCACAGCTAACTTGGTATGGTAATTACGACGCAAATGTTGTCTTTCCAGTTGAAGGCTCTTTTGAAAAGATAATTATGGATTTCACTATGGGATGTGCTGATGGGGGATGTTCTCATTGGGATTATACCGTTTCAATATACTTAATGGAGCCAACAGGTTTATTAGATTCTAGTGTTTCAGTTTTAGATACAATAAGTATAGAGCCATTAGTAGTTGATACTACTTGGGTTGTTTATGAAGTATTAGAGAAGTTTGAGTTAGGGAGGTTAATAACGCCTTATGGAAACTATATGGACTGGGTACAGCCAACAGATCCAAATGATGTTTTTGATGATTCATGGGAGCATTTATATCAATTTGATGTAACTGATTTTGCACCATTATTACAGGATTCATCTTTAATTAGAGTACACTATGGAGGTTGGTCAAGTGGTTTTAGTGCAACTGTAAAATTTGATTTTATTGAAGGTACACCCCCAAGAGAAGTTTTGAATGTTGAAAACATGTATCCCGTTGGAGGTTATTCATATCAAAGTTTAGCTGATGATGTAAACTATCCATCAGTAGTTAAATCTTTTGAAGAAAACGTTGAAGGGCTAGCTGTAAAATCTTATGTGTCCGGTCATGGTCATGAAGGTCCTCAAAATTGTTGTGAATGGGTTTCTAAACAACATGGAATTTCAATTAATAATGAAGAAATTTATCAATGGTATGTATGGAAAGATTGTGGGATGATTCCAGTTTATCCACAAGGAGGAACTTGGCCTTTTGATAGAGCTGGATGGTGTCCTGGCACTACCGTTGATGAGCAAATTTGTGAGTTAACTGATTTTGTAGATCTAGATTCTGAAGTAATAATTGATTATAATGTTCAACCCTACTCTGATAATGGTGAAGAAGCAGGTTCTTTTATAGTATCGAACACCTTATTTACTTATGCAGAAATAAATTTTTCTAATGATATAGAGGTTTTAGATATACTAAAGCCTACCAAAAAGGATAAGTGGAGTAGAATGAATCCTATTTGTGCGAATCCAATTATTGAAATTAGAAATAGAGGTTCAGAGTTTTTAACTAGTGCTACTATAGAATATGGAATTGAAGGAGGAGAATTATCAACCTATGAATGGTCTGGTGCGATGGAGTTTATGGAGTCAGCTTTGGTTGAGTTGCCTGCGCCAAATTGGAGTGGTGCTAATGAATCCTCTAAATTTATTGCTACTGTCATTTTAGAGAATGATGAGTATTTAAATAATAATTCAGTAAGTTCTGATTTTGATATTCCTGAAGTATTACCAAGTGAGTTTGTTTTTGAATTTAAAACGCAATCAAATTATAACTCAACTAACCGTGCTGCCCAAAGTTCTTTTTATGTATACGATATGAATGGTGATGTTGTATTTGAACATTATTCGGGCTTAGTAGCTAGCACTTGGTATAAGGACACTTTGAATCTTCCATTTGGTTGTTATGAAATTGTTTTCGAAGATTCTGCAGAAGATGGTGTAAACGAGCACTGGTATTATGGGGAGTCTTCCTCGGCTGCAGGGAAAGTTCAAATTCGAAATATGGATGGGGATATTTTTAAAAAATTCCCTGATGATTTTGGTCAACAAATAGATTTTAGATTTACAGTTGATTATCCTCTTGAAATAAATAACCTTAATAAAGGTAGCTTTGATGTGTACCCAAACCCGGCAGATGATTATCTAGTTATGAGTCTTTCATTACCTCAGATTGAAGATGTAGTATTTGCATTATATAATAATTTGGGTGAAGAGGTATATAGATCTCAAAGAGGTGACTTTTCTGTTGGTAATGAAACTATAGATACGAGTCATTTAACTGCAGGGATTTATTATTGTAAAGCAATCACTTCAAACATGGAGCAAATGAAGAAATTTGTTTTGGTCGAGTAATTAATGATTTTTTTATAGCAAAGGCCTTTCATTTATTTGAAGGGCCTTTTTTTTATTGAATTTATTTTTTATTATATTAAGTCTTTAATAAAATAATACAAAATTATGTTAGTAAAAATCTATGGTAGTGCCGTACATGGTATTGGTGCTACAAAAATTACTATTGAAGTAAATATTTCTAGAGGAGCAAAATTTATTCTTGTTGGTTTGCCAGATAATGCCGTAAAGGAGTCTAAAGAACGGATTCATGTAGCATTGTATAATCAAGGCTACCGATGGCCAGGATTTAAAGTTGTTGTCAATATGTCTCCTGCTGATATTCGTAAGGAAGGTTCTGCTTATGATTTACCTATTGCCATTGGAGTATTAGTTGGTTCTAAGCAGTTAATTGCTGAAGACATCTCCTCATATGTAATTATGGGGGAAGTTTCATTAGACGGAACTATATTACCTATCAAGGGAGCTTTGCCGATTGCTATACAGGCTCGAAAAGAGGGCTTTAAAGGATTGTTACTTCCATCCGAAAATGCAAAAGAAGCCGCTATTGTAGATGGATTAAAAGTTTATGGAATGTCTACCATCCAAGAGGTGTGTAGTTTTTTTAAAAACCCTGAAGAGGTAAAGCCTGAGTTTGTAGATACTCGTGCAATTTTTCAGCATGAACAAACGATAAATTCCAGTGATTTTTCAGAAGTTAAAGGGCAAGAGAATATTAAAAGAGCTTTAGAAATTGCAGCAGCTGGAGGGCATAATGTTATTTTGATTGGTCCTCCAGGAGCGGGAAAGACCATGCTCGCAAAACGATTCCCGAGCATTCTGCCCCCCTTAACTTTAGGGGAAGCACTAGAGACTACAAAAATACATTCTGTTGCCGGAAAGTTGAATGGTTGTTCCTCTTTAGTGGCTTTGCGTCCTTTTCGTTCTCCTCACCATACAATATCCGATGTTGCCTTAGTTGGAGGAGGTTCAGTGCCTCAACCAGGAGAAATTTCTCTAGCACATAATGGCGTTTTATTCTTAGATGAGCTACCAGAGTTTAAACGATCCGTGTTAGAGGTAATGCGTCAGCCTTTAGAAGATAGAGTAGTGACGGTTTCACGATCTAAGTTTAGTATAGAGTTTCCAGCTAGTTTTACCCTAGTAGCTTCCATGAATCCTTGCCCTTGTGGTTATTATAATCATCCGGATAAACAATGCGTTTGTGCTCCTGGTTTTGTTCAGAAGTATTTAAATAGAGTTTCTGGACCTTTGCTAGATCGTATTGATTTACACGTAGAAGTTACTCCTGTTAGCTTTGATGAATTAACAGATACTACAAATTCAGAATCGAGTTTGGAAATACGTAAAAGAGTAATTACAGCAAGAAATTTTCAACAATCAAGGTTTAGTGATAACGGGATTCACTGTAATGCTCAGATGAACACATCTACATTAAAGAAGCACTGTGTAATAGATGAAGAAGCAATGAGTATTTTAAAGTTGGCGATGGAGAAATTGGATTTGAGTGCTCGTGCTTATAACAGAATATTAAAAGTATCGCGTACAATAGCCGATTTAGACAAAAGTAAAAGTATACAAACTGTTCATATAGCCGAAGCAATTCAATACAGGAGTTTAGATAGAGAAGCTTGGGCGGGATGATTTTGTTGTAATTTTTGAATTTGAATATTAAAAAAAAAGCTTCTCGCATTGCGAGAAGCTTTTTTTTAATATTTCAGTTTCCTGTATTCTGGATTTACTTCTGAATTAATCATTCAAGATTAAAGGCATACCGTTTTCACCAGATCCAATTACAACAACTTTAGCGTTATTAGATTTTGAAAGTTCGATAGTAGCTTCAATACCACGCATTTTAAGTAGACTAGGGGTAAGCGAGCTGTTAATGATTTTGTTGGCAGCAGCTTCACCAGATGCAGCAATACGTTTTCTTTCCGCTTCACTTTCTTCCTTGTCTAATCTGTAACGGTAAGCAGAAGCTTCTTGTTCTTGCTTTAACTTATCGTCAATAGCTTGACGGATTTTTTCTGGTAGACGAATAGAACGAATTAATAGCGCTTTCATGATTACGTTATTCTCAGCAAGAATAGTCTTTGTTTCGTCAATAATAGTTTGCTCGACTTCGTTACGCTTCGTAGAGTAAATTTCTTCTGCCTCGTAACGACCCATCACTTTACGAACTGCAGAACGTACTTCAGGAATTACCAATCTATCTACATACGATCTACCAAACTCTTCGTGTAAGTAACCAATTTTTTCATAGGTAGGATTGTAACGAACAGTGATGTCGATAGCCATTGAAAGACCATTCTTATCAAGAATGTCCATACTTTCTTCTACTTTTTGCTCTTTAACTTCATAAACATAAATGCTATTCCATGGAGCGATTAAGTGAAAACCTGGTTGGAAGATTTGTTCTTTGTCTAAACCAGTAGTGAATTTTCTAAAGATAATAGCTCTTTCACCAGGATCGATGGTAACAGCAACCTGAGAACCTACAAGCATTAAAAAGAAAAACACCGCACCAGCAATAACGATAAATGGATTTACTTTTTGATTCATTTTTTAATTTTTTAGTTAATGTGTGCCTAGTCTTTTACGGATTGCCCATTCGAGAATTAAGCTGAGTAAAAGTAATAAAAAGATTGGTTTTTGTTGGATTAAATCGCTTAACTGTTTGCTGAAATATACTTGAGACTGTGCTTTAACATTATTTGAAATAGTTTCAGCATAATTTTCAAAGTCTTCTTTCTGAATAAGTATCCCCTGAGTATTGTCACTAATTTTCTTTAAAGTTGCCCAATCAGCTTCTAGCTTTTGTTGTTCTAATTGTGAGTCTAAAACAGCAAATGTTCCTGTTTGTTCTGTCTGTTCGTCTTTAAATTTTGAGACAATTTTAAACTGATAGGTACCTTCGTTCAAGTTGACAATACTTGTATTGTAAGTAGTTCCGTTAGAATTTAAAGTGTAGAGGTATTCAGTTTTCTTTTCATCGATTAAATACAAGCTTAGTTCGGCATTATCAATTAATTGATAATTATCGTTGTATAGCTGTGCATTAAGTTGGAAGGAATTCCCTTGGTTTACTATTTTTGAATATTGTAAACGTAGTTTCCTTTTGTCTTTATTTAAGGTTAAATACTGACTGAGCGATTGAATCCATTCATTAAAATTTGCATGAGTTTCATTCTTTAGATAGTCAAACAATTTCCATTTCCAAAGTCCTTCGGCAAGTAGTACAGCTATTTGTTTTTCTTCTTTCTCTGCAAAGAATAGTAATTCCTTGTTCGTACTGATACCTTCAATGTTCTGTTTAAATAAAGTATGATCGATATCTTTATTAATTACCTCGCCAAAAGGTGCTTGTAGAGGTGGCGCCGCTTGAATAAATTCTTTACAAGCCACACTTAATTTAAAAGGACTGAAATTATCATTTATAATAGGGAAGACTTCCTGCATAGAATTCTTCGTTTTCACTTCTACCAAATTTTGATTTTGATTGAATTGAGACCACTTGGTACCTTTTCCGCCAATAAAGAACACAGAAGCTTCACACTCAAGAACCCTATTTAATAAGTCTTCATTTCTTTTGGTGTAATCTGGGATTTGATGAAGAATTATTAGATTAAAAGCTTCAATTTCTTCTTTAAATTGATGTAATAAACGACTTGTAACCTGATAGTTTTTGCCTTCTTCTAGAGCCGATTTTAAAGCGGCAATATCAGGATGGGGAGCAGAAGAAAGAATGAGAATGTTTTGAAGATTATTTAAAACTTCAATGGCGATTCTATGCGTGTTATTTTTTGTGTTTTTTTCTCCATGAAAAGAGCTTATGCTAATGTCATAGTATTGGATTCCTTCTTCTGTTGCTTCAATAAAAATTTGTTTTGAAAGGGGAGATTGAGAATCTAATGATATAAATTCTTCATACACCGTTTTACTTTGACTGGTAATATGAATTTTATGTTTTGTATCAGAATTAAAATTACTAAGTACTTCAAATTCTACAGGGAATTCATTCTGAAAATAAGCAATCTCATTGTGTCGTACCGATTCAACGCTTAAATCTCGTTGTATGGAAGAATCTCCAATTGCTAGTGTGTAAACAGGAGCTTTAAGTTCTGAAACTTGATAATATGGATTTATTCCCTGATTGTAATTCCCATCTGAAGCTAGAATAATACCGGCTAGATTTCTATTGTGAAATCGATCGCTAATATTTTTGAAAGCTTTAGAAATGTCAGTGCTTTTTCCAGTGTATTTAGAGTCGATACCTTCTTTAATCGAATCACTAAAGTTATAGCTGTAAACATCGAATTCTTGTTCTAGTTGCTTATTGTTTTTATCAATAAGTGCTATGAATTCATTTTTATAATAAGTAGAATCCGTATGGTTAAGAATAGAAGTGGAGGCATCTTGTAAAAAGACTAGAATTGGTTTTTCAACCTGTTTAATCTCATTGAGCAATTTAGGCTTAAAGAGTAAGAGTGTTATTATGCTGATTGAGATAAATCGCAATGCAACCAAAAGATATTTTATGGATCTGCTTGCCGATTTAAATCGGCTATCCTTATGGTAGATAAATAAAGTAAGCAGCAAGGATAAAATCATTGCTGCTGCTATACTAATTATTGGATGTTCAAATTGAAGCATCTATATTGTTGAATCTTAAGTTAACATTCCACCACAAACATGAAGTGTTTGTCCTGTAACGTAGGCAGACATATCTGAAGCTAGGAACACCGTAGCGTTTGCTACATCTTCAGGAGAACCACCTCTTTTTAGAGGGATTGTATTACGCCACTCTTTAATAACTTCTTCACCTAATTTTTCAGTCATTTCAGTTTCGATAAACCCAGGAGCAATTGCATTGCAACGGATATTACGCGATCCTAATTCAAGAGCAATAGATTTTGTAAATCCAATTACACCTGCTTTCGAAGCTGCGTAGTTAGACTGACCAGCATTACCTTTAACTCCAACCACAGAAGTCATATTTACTATAGAACCCGAACGTTGTTTAAGCATTGTTCTTTGTACCGCTTTAGTCATATTGAAAATAGACTTCAAATTGACTTCCATCACGCGATCAAAATCTTCTTCGCTCATACGCATCAATAAATTATCTTTAGTGATACCAGCATTGTTTACTAGTACGTCAATAGAATCGAAGTTTGCTAGAACGTCTTTAACCAATGCTTCAGCATCATCCATTATAGAAGCATCCGATTTATATGCTTTAGCTTTTACACCATACGCTTTAAGTTCTTTTTCTATGGCTAAAGCCTTTTCTTCTGAAGAAACATAAGTAAATGCAACGTTAGCTCCTTGTTCGGCTAATTTAATTGCAACGCCTTTTCCGATACCACGGGTAGCGCCAGTAACGATAGCCGTTTTTCCTTCTATTAATTTCATGTGTTGAATCTTTGTTTGTCATTCCCTGAATGAGGGAGGGTGAGCTATTTCTTTTTGATAAAACTTTGAATATGTGCCACGTACTGCTCTGGAGTCATATATTCAAATCCTGTTTGCCCTAGTAAATTTGTTTCTGAATCCATTACGATTACGGTAGGGTAACCTTTGATTTGAAATTTACGTGCTAGAACTAATTGATCTTTTGGTAAATCTCTTCTTCCACGTGGAAAATCAAGTTCTAATAAAATTAAATTCTCTTTAGCATATTCAATAAAGGGCTGCTGACTAAGAATTTGTTTATCTAATTTTTTACACCAGCTACACCATTCTTTACCGGTAAAGAATGCGAAAATTGGCTTACCTGTTTCTTTAGCTATTTCTATAGCTTCCTGTACATTGGTTTGCCATAACTTTTCGGGCTCTTGATCCGTACTTGTATTCATTTGACATGATATACTTAGAACAGTAAGTAATAAGAATATTATTTTTTTCATAAGTGTAGTTATCTTCTTCATCAGGCTAAAGTAGTGAATAATTATCAGTGTTTAGTGACCAATGACCAGCGAATACTATGTCTTGATTGGTTTGTTCTCGATAAAAAAAACATGCTACTCATCGATCAACTCAGAGTAGCATGTTTTTAAATTATAAGGAAACGTACTTATACAAGTACTTCTTTCATTTTAGAACCTAAATCTGCTGGAGATTTCACTACGTGAATTCCACACTCAGTCATAATTTTCATCTTCGCCTCAGCAGTATCTTCATCACCCCCAACAATAGCACCAGCGTGCCCCATAGTTCTACCTTTAGGAGCCGTTTGTCCAGCAATAAAACCAACAACAGGCTTCGTACCATATTCTTTAATCCAACGAGCAGCATCTGCTTCCATAGTACCACCGATTTCACCAATCATGATGATACCTTTAGTTTCAGGGTCGTTCATTAATAGTTCAACAGCTTCTTTAGTAGTCGTTCCAATAATTGGGTCTCCACCAATACCGATTGCAGTAGTAATACCTAAACCAGCCTTTACAACCTGATCAGCAGCTTCGTATGTTAAAGTACCAGATTTAGATACTACACCAACTTTTCCTGTTTTGAAAACGAAACCTGGCATGATACCACATTTAGCTCCATCAGGTGTAATTACACCAGGACAGTTAGGCCCAACTAAACGACAGTCGATGTTTGAAATATAGTTTTTTACAGTAACCATATCTTTTGTAGGAACACCTTCTGTAATACAAATGATTACTTTAATTCCAGCATCTGCAGCTTCCATAATGGCATCAGCAGCAAATGCAGGTGGTACAAAAATAAGTGTTGTATCTGCTTGTGCTTTTTGAACAGCTTCAGCTACTGTGTTAAATACTGGACGGTCTAAGTGGCTTTGTCCACCTTTACCTGGTGTTACACCACCAACAACGTTGGTTCCGTATTCAATCATTTGTGAGGCATGGAATGTACCTTCTTTACCTGTAAACCCTTGAATAATTACTCGGGACTCTTTATTTACTAATACGCTCATTTGTCGTCTTTTTTATCGAAAATTTTCGTTGCGAAATTAGGATAATCCATGAGAACTATCAAGAAAAAGAGAAGGGATTTGAAAATTTGATGATTTGAAAATTTGATGATTCCTAGTATGTCTATAGATAGATTGTAAATTCACTATTCACTGTTCACTGTTCACAGCTCACTATTTAGTATTTTTGCTCAAATTGATTATTAATGAAGAAAGATAATATATGCGCATTGGCAACAGGTTCTGGCATGGGAGCCATTGCTATCATTAGAGTTTCCGGACCCGATGCGATTGCTATTTGCGATCCACTTTTTAAATCGGTGAAGGAAGGCAAGCGTCTTTTGGGCCAAAAAAGCCACACAATACACTTGGGTACTTTTATGGATGAAGGTCATCTTGTAGACGAGGTACTCGTTTCTATTTTTAAAGGTCCTAATTCGTATACTGGTGAGAATGTCGTTGAGATTTCATGTCATGGATCAATATATATCCAACAACAAATTATTCAATTACTTATTAGAAAAGGTTGCCGTACAGCCGAACCAGGAGAATTTACTTTCCGTGCTTTTATGAACGGTAAAATGGATTTGTCACAGGCAGAAGCAGTAGCTGATTTAATTTCTTCGTCTAACGAGAAGTCACACGATTTAGCTTTGTCTCAAATGCGCGGTGGATTTTCTTCAGAGATCAATGCCTTGCGTGAAGAGTTGATTAAGTTTGCTTCTTTAATAGAGTTAGAGTTAGACTTCAGCACCGAAGATGTGGAATTTGCCGATAGATCTCAGTTAGAAGGTTTATTAAACAGACTGAAGCAAGTATTGCGAAAATTAATAGATTCTTTTGCTTTAGGGAATGTTTTAAAAAATGGGGTTCCTGTAGCTATTGTAGGGGAGCCGAATGTGGGGAAGTCTACCTTGTTGAATGCCTTATTAAACGAAGAACGTGCTATTGTTTCTGAAATTGCGGGTACTACGCGTGATACAATTGAAGATGAAATTGTGATCGAAGGAATGAGTTTCCGATTTGTCGATACGGCTGGGATTCGTGACACTAAAGATACTATTGAAAGTATTGGTATCGAAAAGACTTTCGAGAAAATCAAACAAGCCAAGGTAGTCCTATATCTTTTTGATGCTTCAACGGCGAGTTCGGAGAAGGTTCATTTAGAAATGAAAAAACT
>Ga0209495_1001077_pt1 | contig 19723 bp, 14 predicted proteins | sample EN1Hudsemesocosm_FD_184629 | JGI IMG/M metagenome (GOLD analysis project Ga0209495, IMG submission 184629) | Methane-oxidizing microbial communities from mesocosms in the Hudson Canyon - EN1E Hudson Canyon (SPAdes) (version 2) | ecosystem: Environmental > Aquatic > Marine > Cold seeps | place... | reverse complement strand
TTCGCGCTCATACGCTTCATGCACCGCTTTAATAAAGTCTGCGGGGTGATAATAAGAAATAAATTGTAAAGCATCAGCGACGCTGTCTATTAAATCGGCTTGGCGAATCGTAGTCATGGATCTCTCTATTAATTACTTATATTGCAACACGTGCCTGCTAATGGGCACCTTTTATACTCACGTTTACAGGCGGCAAATTGTACTCCCTATAGCGCATGGAGTGTAGCGAAAATCTTGCGCTCATGAACCGCGAGAAATGGCTCTCCAACATGAAATTAAATGCTTACAAAAAATTGAAAATGAATACACAGAGAAAACTCGACAAAAACATGTTTCATGACTAACGTTAAATGCAGTGATAAATCATGCTTCCCTAGCTGTGCCTCATTGCATAGTTTTGGCAGCGGTCAACCTTGTCACGCATAGCCTTCTAAATTAAGGCAATTGCGCCAAGGTTACCCGAAGTACGCAATACAATAATACGTAGGTAAAGGTCCTAACTATGTTCAAAAAAGCGATAATGAGCGCCGCAATCGCCTCCACTCTTGCACTCAGCGGCTGTTTAGATTCTGGCGAACCCGATACATCAAATGCTGGTGCCCAAACAGATCCGAATCCTGGCCTTGATAGTGTTTGGCCTATTTTTTCACCAGCAGAAACGCTTTTCCCTATTCCAAATGACCTACTTTTTGAAGGTGATGGTACATTTGCGGATCTCGGCCCTGCAAACCCATTAGAAGGTGAAGGTTATAACCCGGTCACAGGTGCTTTGGGTGGCCTAAGCGGCGCCTCAACAGCCGCCTCGATTGATATCGCAATGAGCGGCATGATCGACCCGGACCCCGCAACATTGGCGCAAAACGTATTTTTAATCGCCCTTAACTATGCAAGTGGCGACCCAGTTCAAGGCCTCTCGATTGCAGAACCACCTTCGGCCGCCGCGGACCAACCCGTACCTGGTGTTGATTACACAATCGAGCACAAAGTACTCGATGGTAATTCAACCATACGCATCAATCCGATCACCGTACTTGACCCACTCACACGCTATATTGTGGTGGTACTAAACGGCATTCAAGACGAGCAAGGCAACGCAATTATCAAAAACCCGGGGCTCACTGCCTATGGTGCATTGTCCGATCCAGAGGCCGCATTACTTGACCCAGCCCTCGCGCCGGTTAGAGCTTTAATTAATGGCTTATGGGAGCCGACCGCTCAAGTCGCTTTTGGTCTCGCTGATGATTCAACCATCGCACTCACCTACAGTTTCACCACCTCAGGTGATGAGAAAGTTCTAAATTACATTGCAGATCCCAAGCAATGGTTTGAAGATCAAATTAACCGGTTCGTTGGTCTCACTGTTGTGAAGTCTGTCATTGGTTATGCCGACCTAGATGCGGATGGTAATGTGGTCGAAGGCGGGGAAGATTACCGACCCGATGGCCCTAACTTTAATGAATCGTTGTTTGGTAGCGAGGACATTCCAGGCGCTGTCACTGCTACTACTGCAGCATTTCCGCTCTTTCTCTCCGCGGAGGCACAAGCAGCATTGTCAGGACTTGAGGCCATATTCCCAGCCGTAGGGTGTACCGGTACAGAAATTGGTCCGGCTTACATCTCATGCCTTAGTAAGAGTCTTGCAAACAAAGATTTTTCGCCGCTGGGACCACTTTTACCCACACCTGAAGCGGCAATCGTCGATTTTACAGGCGCTACCGCGGTTCCACATCCTGAATATGGTGGTTTAGTCTCGGTTAAACAGGGGTCGATGAAGATACCTTATTACGCACAGCCACCTCTGGATATTGGTACAGGTGCTAACCCAGGTGACAACGAAGGCGCGGGCTTCCCCATTAAGTATTTAAGCTGGGAAGCAGATGATACCCTAGCGACCGCTATAAACACGACGTTTGCATCTTTGGGGCTAGTGATTCCGCAAGCAGACCCGAATGTAACCACAGCAGTGAACTATATCTTTCCATTTCCTAAACAACAGGACGCGAACGTGGCGACGCCAGATGTTGTTGATGATTTGGAAATTCCTATCGTAGCCGTTTACCCAACAGTTGCATCGGGTCCCATGAAAACCATGTTTCTTGGCCATGGCCTTGGCGGCAGCAGAGCTTTTGCGGCCAGCGCCACAGGGGCAGCATTAGTAGCCCAAGCGAAGTCATTAAGCGTTGATCTCACTGTATTAGCGATCGACCAGCCTCTGCATGGGTTAAAGAGCGACTTTGAAGTAACTGTCGATCCAGATTTGGACCCTAGCACTGATAACAACGTGACCACCACCGTGATCGCAAAGACGGCCAACGAGCGTCATTTTGGTTATGCAGAAGCAGGCCCAGGCCTGCCACCGCGCGCACTCACAGAAGAAGACAACTTGTCTTTGCTATTTGTAAATGTCGAGAGTTTCTTAACCACTCGCGACAACAACCGTCAAAACGCATTAGATTTGTTAGCCTTGCGTAAAGCAGTGGGCGGCATAGATCTGAACGGTTTAAGTGGCGCAGGCACAAGCTTAGATGGGACTGACGTTTACTACCAAGGCTACTCGCTTGGTACGATTAGCGCCCAAGCAGCGCTCGCCGTGGCAAACGACACAGCACAAGCTGACACGACTGACGACTTCAAATCAGCATTTTTCTCGACGCCAGGTGGCGGTATTGCGCGCTTCTTTGAAAGCTCACCTGCCTTCGCGGGTTCCATCGTGGATGGCCTCGCCGCTCAGGGTTTAACTTCCGATACGTCGAGCTATCAAGCGTACATCTCAACCTTGCAAGCCTCTTTGGACGCCTTTGATGCGATTAACTTCGTAGGCGACTACGAAGAGCAAGGTACGAAAGTGCTTTACTATACTGCATCGAATGACCAGGTTATTCCGGTTTCACAAGTACCGGGCCGCACGCTGAGTGTGCCAGCAGGCGTGCTAGGTGTAACGGAAATAGATGCGTCAGTCTCTTACCTTTCTGGCGCTGAGCCATTACTTGTTGAATCGAACGCTACGGCAATTGAGGCGGCGGGAGCAAACATACCAGTCGAGAGAAGCGTAATTCGATTTAAACCCGGTGCAGGCTCACATGGTGGACCTTGCCTTGCAATCGGGGCTGACGGTGCTCTAGAATTTGGTGGCTACGCGCTTGGCATGCTAGGTCTTGCTGGTGTCCCAGCCGTTACCGTGAGCCCTACGGCTGAAAGTGAATACATTGATGCCGCACCGATCGACGATTTCTTCGTCGATCCAGACTTAAGCGGTTGTTCTGCCGTAGCACCCTAAGCGTTAGCAACACACGGACAAAAACCCCGCTATGCGGGGTTTTTTATTGCTCAAAATTCAAACGGCTCTGATCTTTTTCGCGGAAAAGAATCCGAAACTATTGACCGTAAAAGGCAGACACGTATAATTCGCCCCTGCTGTGCCAGTGTGATGAAATTGGTAGACATGAGGGATTCAAAATCCCTTGCTCGCAAGAGCGTGGCGGTTCGAGTCCGCCCACTGGTACCATTACTTTGTTTGTTTCCCTCCCTAAAAGCTGCATACCCTAACGTCAGTCTACCTTTCGTTAACTCACAAGTTTCGATCTAGAAATAAAGCACCGCATTGCTTAGAAAAACCTTAAAAATCATCGTTTACTATCGCGATGAAGACCCCAGCTACCCAGCACAACGCCAAATTAGCCACACTGTTTAAAAAATAGGCTAAGCTTTAGGTAAATAAAGTATTTTATTGGAGTTTGTTGTGAGCAACATTGGCCTGTTACTAGGCGGTTTAATGATCGGCGCTATCGTGCTGGCCATGCTTGAGAAAAAGACGCGGCTTATCTATCGAGCAAAGTGCCTGATGAGCGCTGCGCCGAAACGGCAGGTGTTAGAGGGTGACCAAGTGCCTGAATCCTTGCGTGGTGCAGAATTAGTGATGGCGAAAAAGACATTACGTATCAATGAGCCCATTAACACGCAAAGCAAACTTGATCAGGTCTGGGCCTTTGATGACCAGATTATTATTGCCAATACCGGCACCTGCAAAAGCGTGAAACCGGAAGACATAGAAAAAATGTCGGTACAACGAATCTTACTGGAAGCGAATGATTACGGCGAGGTATCAGACGTTGCGTATGTGCGCCTGAAATCACGGACAAACCGCGTGCATTGGCAACCCGTGCGTCTTAAAAATCGCGAATTATCTCAAGACTTACTGATTAAGAACTACCGCAATAAAGCAACGGCCTACGCGAGCTAATCGTGATGCACAGCTGCATTTGCGCGCCCAGTAAGTAAGGCGGCCCAGCCCCGAACCTCACAAAGCCTGCTCATACCATCACGAAAAGGACGACAGATGGAACAAACAACCCTGTATACGGTGCGAATCTACAAAGAAATATTTGCTTGCGATTCGCCTATTGAGGGCGGCCATGGTAGCGATAGCGAAGCAGTCGAACAGATCCTTCAACAACACCCTGATGGGGTGTGTTTAGAGTACGAGCTAACCCTTCCCTTTGCGCCTTTCCCGGGGCTAGAAATACAGGACTTTGACTACCCCAACGAGACATTTTTTCGGTCGAGTCCTTTATTAACGGTTAAGTGGATCAATGAGCGGCAAGTATTCCATTGCTATACGCGCGCAGACAACCCACCGTTTCAAAACGCGTCTGGGCAGTGGACCTATGAAAAATTAATCGCCCGAGCGATTAGTCAAGGCTGGACGACCACCAATCACCAAGAGGCGCCTCAGTAATACGCCATAGCCTGACAAACGTGTTATGTTAACGTTAACAACATCGCGCTAGTAATCACGCACCCTGCTAAGGCCCTTCAATTCTAAAACTTAACGCATTTACTAGGTCAACAGGCCTTAATTCGCTAGGATAGAGATCAGTCTTGGGCCCAACCAAGCCTAATGATTTTTTGGAGACCTACCATGCCCGCCTCAGCCGAAACCACTACCGCAACTCTGTTTAGAATGATGCTTGGCGGCGCGCTCCCCTTTATAACGATCGCCGCGGGGATTTGGTTTACGCCTGCGGTATATACGGAGTTTGTGAGTTTATTGTTCCTTGGCTACAGTGCGACCATATTTACATTTATGACCGGTACACTCTGGGGCGCGGCACTGACAAGTCCAAATTATGCCGCAACGAATAAAACCCTACTCAGTGCAATTGTTTTGTTTCTAGCGGCGCTACTTGGTTTTATATTAGGCTGTTTACTGCATATACTGCTGGGCTTAATAGTATTAACTGGCTGCTATTTATTGTTGCCTTTGGCAGAGCGATTTGCAGCGTTGCCCTTCCCTACTGCTTATAAAAAATTGAGAAGCCAGATCAATTTTATAGTCTTAGCCGGTCATTTAGCCATGCTTGGCTACTTCCTATTGACCGGCTAGCAACGCCTCTTATCTATGCGGTCGCTGGGCGCACAGAACAGGCCCCAGCATATAGGATGGGGCTAGCTACTGCCCAAGGCCTCAGCGAGACGCGAGCGTGATAATACGCCTTTTAATTTGCCCTCTTCATCGACAACCGGCAGCGGACATTCGTTATCGAGCGTTTCAGGAATTACCTCTTCCAATAAATTTGAAGGTGAGATCTCTGCCATGTCCTCGTATAGCTCATCACTCAAAAGATCAGACCCTGACGCATCACTTTCTTCAATGGCTTCCTCCAGGGTTTCTTGCGTCACCGCGCCCTTAAAACCGTCATCCGACACAACATAACCGTAGTCTTTTGTCGAGGCGCGCATTTGTTCTAAAGCTTCGCCTATGGTTTGCGCTGTAATGCGATTCACCGGCGCCTTCATTACGTTTTCTACGGTGAGTGCTCGAGCACGATTGACGTCCTTAACAAAGGCTTCAACATAGTCATCAGCAGGCTTAAGCAAAATCTCTTTGGGCTCACCTACTTGCACTAATTCACCGTCGCGCAAGATCGCGATGCGATCACCTAACCGGAGAGCTTCATCCAGATCATGCGTAATAAACACAATCGTTTTATGAAGTGTTTCCTGCAGTTGAATCAATTGATCTTGCATTTCGCTGCGTATGAGCGGGTCAAGCGCCGAAAAGGCCTCATCCATCAAAAGAATCTCTGCATCCGTGCACAGAGCGCGGGCTAAGCCGACCCGTTGCTGCTGACCTCCCGAAAGCTGCGCGGGATATTGGTCTTCGTAGCCCTCTAAGCCAACATCTGCAAGCCATGTTTTTGCTTTCGCTAAGCGCTCTTTCTTTTCCACCCCTTGGGTTTTTAAGCCAAACGCAACATTATTGACAACCGTTTGATGCGGTAACAAGCCAAAGTGCTGAAACACCATTGACATTTTTTGACGACGAAACATGCGCAGAGCACCTTCATCTAACTTAAGCACATCGTTGCCTTCGACCAATACCTGACCCGCCGTCGGTTCAATCAGCCGATTAAAGTGGCGAATAAGCGTAGATTTACCAGAACCCGACAAGCCCATAATGACAAAGATCTCACCGCGCTTTATATCAAGGTTAATATCTTTAAGCCCCAGGGTATGCCCAGTGTTATCAAGAATTTCTTGTTTGGTTTTTCCTTGCTCTATCATCGGCATGATGGTGCGAGGTTTGGCGCCAAAAATCTTAAAGAGCCCTTTTATTTGAATCAATACATCTTGGCTCATTCTCGCCCTCCTAAATACTGCTGCGAGCGTTTGGCATAAGCCTGGGAAACTCGATCAAAAATTATCGCTAAGACCACAATGGCGAGACCATTCAATAAGCCCAACGCAAAATATTGGTTAGTGATGGAGCGAAGTACTGGCTGCCCCAGGCCCGCGACACCAATCATCGACGCTATCACCACCATCGCGAGCGCCATCATAATGGTTTGATTAATACCGGCCATAATGTTGGGCATTGCCAGCGGCAACTGAACATTCCACAACTTCTGCCAGGGTGTCACGCCATACGACATGGCCGCCTCAAGCACCTCTTTATTTACCAAACGAATACCCAAATTTGTCAATCTGATCACGGGCGGAATCGCATAAATAATAACCGCGATGAGGCCTGGAATTTTGCCAATCCCTAACAGCATTACTACCGGGATTAAATACACAAACGCCGGCATGGTTTGCATGACATCAAGTATCGGCGTGACAAAGGCCTGTGTGCGGTCAGAACGTGCCATCAAAATACCAATCGGGATACCTAATGCAATTGAGAGCAGCGTGCTTACCGTAATAATACTGAGGGTGCTCATGGTATCTTCCCACATACCAAATAGCCCAATTAAAAATAGCGAAATAATCACGCCAATCGTCAGCCGCCATGAGCGCGCAGCAAGATGCGTAATCAATGCAATAATAGCAATCATCAGCCACCAGGGTGTGGCAAGCAGCAGTTTTTCAAACCAGACTAGGAAATATAAAAGCGGGTCGAAAAAGGCTTCAATATTCTCACCATATTCTCGCGAAAACTCACGATACGAACTATCTAAAGTTTTGCGTACCGTCACTAAGGTTTCACGACTCAGCTCTGGAAATTCAGTTATCCAAGACATTTTTATGCTCATTGTTTGGTGCAAACAGTTAACGAGTACATCAATAACTATTTTAAGTAAGGCAAGTAAGCACCGGGACTAATTACCATGCTTTGGTAACGAACCTCGGCTAAGAAAAAGGCCATCTAAGATGGCCTTTTTAGCGTTTTATAATTGGGCAATTGCCGCCTCAATATTTGCCGCTGCATCGGCACTCACCCACTGACTCCATGTTTCGCGCTGAGTCTTAAGGAAGTTTTCAGCTGCTATTTTACCATCCGCTTGGTTATCTTCCATCCACGCTAACAAATCATTCATCTGTGCGTTTTTGTAAGCTCGCTTGGTGAAATAGTCGTACGCTGCAGGCGATTTGCTGGCAAACGACTCTGTTGTGACCGTTTGAACAGATGAAGGCGGGTACATGGTTGGTTTAGGATCTGCGCAATCTTCTTTCGTGATGCACGCTTTGAAATGCTCTAGGTCAACTCCGGTACCAAAGTCTACTTTGGTCATTTTGTATTTACCTAGCACAGCAGTGGGCGCCCAATAGTAACCAAACCATGGCTCTTGACGCTCATATGCTTTAGCAATGGCACCTGATAACGCCGCACCTGAACCCGGATCAACGAGGGTAAAGCCAGCTTCTTCTAGCCCGTTTGCTTTAAACAGGTTGCCTCCAGAAATCTGACAATTCCAACCAGCAGGGCAGCCCATAAACATAGATTTTTCAGGATCTTCGGGATGCTCAAATAACTTAGCATTCGCCTTAATCCCGGCAATTGTACCTAAAGACGGGTCTTTATCCGTCATGTATTTAGGCACCCAGAATGCTTCCTCACCACCATCAGACAACGAATCGCCTGCGTAACGAAGCCTACCTTCAGCTACGCCTTTATCAAGCGCCTCGCGCAGAGAGTTACTCCACATTTCAGGCGCCACATCTGGCTCACCTTTTTCGACCATTGAGGTGCCGGTTGGCATCGTATCACCGGTGACTAACTTCGCGTCACAGCCATAGCCATGCTCAAGTATAAAACGGTCAACATTCGCCATAAGCGCGGCTGAATTCCAGTTCATTTCAGCGATGGTGACGGTACCGCAGGTGACAGGAGGGGTAGCGTTGGTTGTTGCAGTTGCTTCTGTTGAGATTGTGTCAGTTGTCGTCGTTGTTTCAGTTGAAGTGTTTTCGCCGCAAGCAGAAATAAGTGCGAGGCTGCAGGCGAAGCTTACTAACTTAAGCTTCATGTGAATTCCTTGATTTTAATAATCATTATTATGAATTTGGTACTGCGTCTACCACTTTAGTATAAAGCATCTAGCCTTTAACATCTAACCGTCAGCAAAATGCTGGACATTTAGAGCGGAAAACTCAGGTGTTCCAATTAATATCAAGGTAAGAAAAAATTAAGCAGGATAAAACTGTATGTCAATCTGCATATTCGCGCTGAATCGCCATGAGTTTTTCTTGATTATCAAACAATAAATCTACTAACTCTGGTTGAAACTTGATGCCTCGCATTTCGTCTATAAAGTCGAGCGCCTTGTCCAATGACCACGACTCTTTATAGCTGCGCTTGTTCACCAGCGCATCGAACACATCAGCCAATGCAGCGATGCGTGCAAAAATATGGATAGATTCACCGGATACAGCATTAGGGTAGCCTGAACCATCCCAGTTCTCGTGGTGCCCACCCGCTATCACTGCCCCCATGCGCAGGATTTCCAACTCCGAGGTCGCCAAAATATCATAACCAATTTGCGCATGCGACTGCATGATCACCCATTCTTCTGGTGTCAATTTACCCGGCTTATTGAGAATGTGATCTGGGATCGCTATTTTACCAATGTCATGTAAAGGCGCCGCTTTGTATAGCACGTCAACCTCCCGCTCATTTAACCCATAAGCCTGCCCTAGCGCTCGGCTGCTGAGGGCCATGCGCTTAACATGATTACTGGTTTCTTTCGAGCGGCTCTCGACCGCTTCGCTCAAGCGATAAACCATTTCACGCTGTGTTAATTCAACCTCGTTGTACATAGACTGGTTGTCAAAAGCGACCCCAATATTCTGCCCGAATATTTGAATTAACTGCTTATCCAATGTCGTTAAAGACTCAAAACCTTCTAAAAAGAGCAGATGCTTGCGATGCATCTTTGATTCATAAACGCCGATGTAAATGCCATCACCAATAAACTGACCGTTACCCTCAACCGCTTGAGCAACTCGCTGAAGCTCGACGGCGTTCAATGCAGCTTGCAAACTTTTTGAAATGGCTCCCGAAAATCGACCCATTGCAGCGAGAATATGATCTTTATCTTTGACCAGCTGGGCAGCAAAGCCGTGTAACGCTGAGGGCCGCGCACTTGTTGTTGAGGTCAGCAACTTAGCTAGCTGCTCAAGCGAGCTGGAGGTGAAGGTTTCTAAGGATTGAGGCGCAAAAAGTTTTGCACTCGACTCTATAATGCTCTCCAAACCCTGTTTACTTTTATACAAGGTCATCATGTCACGATACGAGCGCAGACTAGAGTAGATTAGCGTAAATAATTTATTGGCTGTCAGTTCAGTTTTTTCTTTGTAATCATTAATATCATAATTACAAATAACTTCCCGTTCTGGCGCTTGACCAGACTGCCCGGTGCGAAGAATCAGACGCACATGCGGGTCTTTCAGTTCTTCCCGAATCCACTTTGCAAGATCTAAACCCGCATGATCGCTCTCCATCACCACATCAAGCAGAGCTATCGCATAATTTGCGTCGCCTTTTAAAAAGAGTTCTCGCGCTTCTTCCGCGGAGTATGCAGAATGAATATCTAAGGAACGATCAGCGAATTTAAAACCTTGCAAGGCGAGTCGCGTAACGGTGTGTACTTCGGGGTCATCGTCAACAACGAGCACCTGCCAACATAGACTACTTTCGGCGACCACCTCAGCAATTTCACTGACACTTTCACTCGCAAACACCATTAAGTCGTCGTTATCAATCATCTGACCAAATACCTACACATCCATTTGAACTGGTTAAATTAGTTTAGACTATTTTTACGAGATACCTTAAAAATAAGAGCAACAATCATAGGCGCTCGCGTCAAGAAAAAAAAAGCATTTTAACCTTCAATAGACAAACGCTCTCAACTTAAAGACCAAATTAACGACTTACTTCAGCGCTGACTCAAAATCATGAACAAGACTGAGTTCGAGTGAGCCAACATCCATGTGCTCTATATCCCAAAGCCCCTCTTCATTCTGAACTTGAGAGCGCCGCCTTAGCTGATCTTTATTCGTGTATAGCAAAATAAACCTTTCACGCACAGCTGCCGTCTGCTCAACCTCCAAAACGGCCTTTAGATAACCGTAACTGGTCCATGTTTCAGAAAAAGACTGCATTACAATATCTGACGCAATACGCGTTGGCTTCATATTCTCATCAAGAAACACAACTTGTGGTATAAATACGCCGTGCTCTATCCCCAACTCTTTAAATTTTCGGACAAAACTCTTTAACACAACGAGGTAATTCTGATCACGGGCTGGTAGTATGGCGAGCGCGTAACGACTCGTCCCGTCAACAAAACGGTAAGAGGTATCATTTTTGTTCAACTCGTCAAAAACCCGCGCATCTTCACTCAAATCAAGCAATTCAATAGTCGGCAAATTCCCACAGCATGTCTGTGAAAACTGCTCAAAGAAAGATTTCTTCTTTTCGAGGCCACCTTGCAATATTCTTAGCGCCGTTGGATCTGCGCGTTTAGGCACTGCAACTAATGCCGCTTTATCTGCTCGAAAAATTGTCGCCGTGCTGAGTTGCTCTTTGTACTCACGCTCTTTGATCGCCTTGCGCATAACACTGGGACTGTAAAAAATGACATCCTGCTCTCCATCAGGATTCATGGTCATGTAAAAAGGGCGCTCACCCTCCTCATTCACATTACCCTGCAGCAGGTCTTCACTGTCTACAAAATCTGCTTCATTAATCGCTGTTGCATCATAGGCATTACCACCCACATTAGCTCGAAGTCGCTTGATGATCGGGTCAGTCTCTTGCGCTTCGGAGGCTTTATACGCTTGCTCAAAGGGGTCGACAGCCTCGGCAGTAGCTGAGCTGACATCAGGGACCACAGGTGCGTTTAATTCATTTTCCTGGACTAACTCCTGCACTGGGGCATCATTTGATTTTGTTGTCGCTTGTTCAGGTTCGAGATAATCGGCCCCGACAGTCACAATCGAATTAATAGTTTCTGTCAATTTGCTTGGGGCGTCAGATTGAGAAACCGAATCAACTATTTGATTTAAACCTTCAGGGCGGGATATTGCCGGCTCAGCATTACCTAACTCTGGTGTTTTTTCTGATAATTCCTGTCGATAAGACTCTGCAGAGGTGTTGCCAAATGCATCTTCAGACACAACATAACGCTCGGCAAGGAGTGCTTCCGAGCAAGCCAAAAAAAAGGTCAGCGTTAGGAGCCGCTTGATCATTAAAATTGACGTCGAAAAGAAACCCCTAACCCGAAGATACGCGACGAAAACTTAACGTCCAGTCCGGCATAAGGGTTATAAATTACGTTTGTTAAGCTAGTTTCGTTCAGATTACTACTTGTATTACTTGGGATATAATCAATCGATTGCATATAAAAAAGACTGCCCGTTACATGCGTGCGGCGATCCCACTGGTATCCGAAACCTAGCCCCCAAGTTTCCATATCTCCGACAGGGATGGGGCCCATAACATCTCGTCCAACCGGGGATTTACGGAGCTCAAGACCGTAATGAATATCAAGCCGAGAGTTGATATGCTGCTTCAAACCAAACCCATAGTGCCACGTATCCTTGAGGCCGAGCGCCAACCTCAGGGTGGTTGGTGTTGCAAAACCGGAGAGCAACTGTGCTGTCGAAAGCAGCTCTAAGGGACGATCAAAAAAGAACTGCCATTCGTCCCATACACTCCAATTAGTCCATGTTGCGTCCATATTCAGCGTCCAGCCAGGCGTGACACGGACACTCATACCACTTTTAAACTGCTGAGGCATGGTAAAATCCATTGAAATATTACCAGCCTCAAATGGCACCCCCCGCGGTAACCCCAAAATAGCCGCCGTTATGGCGCCGATAATCGAGCCGTTAAAACCTTGCCAGAAAGCCGTCCACTCATCCGTGTAATCCATCAGGAACGTACCTTTTAGCTGCATATCAGCCTCGGACATGTACGAAACGCCCCAAGAAAACCAGTCTGTTGGTTCCCATAAAGCTCCAACATTATAAGTGGGGGAAAGTGTCTCTTGCATATCAATATCGATACGACCCACGTTGTCCCATGGCCCAATATTACCCTGACATAGAGACAAAAAAGGCTGCAGCGGATCCCGACGCTTGCCTATCGGCTTATCAAACTCACATGCAAACGCATCTTGTAGAATCTCGGTCACTGCTATCAATAGGTTTGGTGCTCGGTTGTTCTGAGCAATGGCAAAACCTTGATGCGATAACTGAATACCTAACCCGACCGACCACTCATCATTGATCTCATAGCCAACCGCCGGCGAAAAATAGGTGTAGCGTTGTATAGCTGCTTCTTTACCCAAGAACGTGCCGTTATCTTCCGCGTCTTTAAAAACACCTAACGGTGAATGCATATAGTTCTTGTTAGCGAAGGTAAATTTTGACCCTGGAGGATTAACAGAAAAACCGATCTGAAAAGGCAATGGTGCCGGTCCACTCCATACCCATTGCTGTAAGCCCCATCCCGGCAGATACAACGCTGGCTTGCCTGTATGGCTTTCGCCGATCCCATTACCCCCAACAACTGGATCGCGAGGAACGGTTGGATCGTAGGTATTAAAACCAGTACCGTCCAGACCAAAAAGTTCGTAATCCTCAGGCGCAATAAACGTTGCGTCCAAATCCAACCCAACAATAATTTGATCGACCTCAAACTGCCGTTCTTTCAGCTTTGTTACGCCCGCTGGATTGTGATAGACCGCCGCTAAGCTCGGGTTTGTATCACCTACGACCGCATTACCCAATGACATGGCTCGACTATCAATGGTGATACCATGCCCAACTTGCGCCCATAAACTCGGCGGAAAAGCCAAGCTCGACACAAGCACAGCTACAAGGAGCCGGTAGAACGTTCTGGAGATTTTGTACACGTATCGCCCTAAATCTTGACCTACCAAGTGAATGCGCCGATATCAATCGGATAAGATAGCCCCAAAGACAGATCTGATGCATCTTCTGTCAAACCAAAACCAAAACTGGTATTGATAATTTTAGTTGGGCTAACACGAATACCCAGCGATAAGTTCAACGACCCATTCACTTGATCCTGAGTAGTCGTGTTTGAACCGTCACTAAAATAAAGCGAGGTCTCCGTGGAATAGCCAACCTGTGTCGAAATGCTCAGTGAAGTATCATAAGAAAGCGAGTAGGAAAAACCGCCGGAAAAACTAAAGCTTTGGCCTTGCTGTATACTCTTTAACACTCTACCACCACGAATCTGATTTAATCCGTTTTCTTCAAATGTATAGCCTGTCGTTAAACCTCCATAAACAACAACTGGGTCGAGCACTTTCGACACATTTACACCCGCAGAAACAGAATACGTGCCGCTACCGGTTGACAAGCGCCTATCGAGCGGAATTTCATAAGGGCTGACCCCCGTCTTGGTACTTAAGCTTGAATTCACCGTGACAGACGCTCGACCAGGAACATACGCAAAGGGCTGCCAACGAACACCTATACTCACATCGCCCCAGTCGGTCGCTGATAATTCACGTTGCGTGTCATAACGCGTGGAAAGAGGTATACGCGTATTGAGGGTTAAGTTATTGAGTATGCCGTAAGAGAAGCTAAAACTATTGGTAAAACTATGCGACGCCGACGGATTGACATCCAAATTTCGAATGGTGTTATTAACGACTTCAAGATCAATCCGTGAATCTGACGTATAAGAGTAGTCTAAGGAGTAAGATAGCGATTTCCCTCCCGCTTTTAAAAGAGAGTAGTTTTTTTCCGCCGCTTGGAATACTTCCTCTAACTGCTCATTATCGGTCTCGCCCTCTTGCGCAGCAAGCGCTTCTCGAGCTTTGTCAGTGTCACTAGCCTCTTCGGCAAACACAACCGAACCGAAACATATCAACAAGGCTCCAACTAAGGCTTGCTGTACACAAGATTTCATTCTTTTGTCCTTCTTCACACTATTCGCTCGGCGCTTTAAACTCGCCTGTTAATTTTTAGTTACGACGGTAATGTAAAAACTTGGTCGTACTGTTCACCTCAGGCGCGCCGTTCTCGATATCTTCATCCGAGTTATTCTTCTGACGTTCGATCGCATTATTCATGCGCCACAAATAATTATCATAATAATCAGGCAATTCTCTGAATGCTTGAAGCTCCAGCGTTTGATCATCAATATATCGTAAATCTTCTTCTCTCAGCTCCAAACCATCGACAGGTTTTGCGTCGCCAGGAAAAATAACAAACAGTACCTTTTGTGGCCAAGCTTGCTCGAAGCGTTCTATCGTGAAGGTCAAATTACCTTTTGATGGGTCGGCTATAAAGACCCGCCCATCCTTAACCTCTTTAACGACAACAAAATGTTTAAAGCCCGAATACTCGATTGGCACAATGGCAGGATGATCCAAATCCATTAAATCTTGCAGCTCAGCTTTAAATCCGCCCGCTGGGAAGCCTAGTGCAGAAACTAGGCGCTTCATATCAAGCATAGAGAAACCACGGCGCGACACAATACGTTCATTTTCGCCGTAATGGAGAAGACCTTCCATGACCTGACGCTCTTGGAAGTTTCTACCAAGGTAGTGCTGCAAAACGGTTGTTAAGGCGGCCGAGCCGCAGCTGTAATCGTAGGCTTGCCGAACAATATTGCGATACTTGATGATAGAGAACGGTTCTATCTCGACGCGATTGAAGTCGTAAGGTCGGTCCAAATCAGAGTTGAAGTCGTAAAGCATCGTACCTTGGGGTAGCGGCTCAATTTCTTTAAATCCATGGACCAGCGCTAAAAGAAGCACTGACGCTGTCGTAACTAAAACCATTTGCACCCAACATAGCGGCGTGGAGGCCACATAACTTTTTAAGTTATAGGCAAAAAATAAACCCGACTCAAGAATTAGAACGATACTTCAATTGGGTTTATTTTAAAGATAACCAGTACACAATATGACTGAGCGCGTATTTCAGAAAGATTTAAAAACTATCTGAACTAAAGTCGCTCGATCTCAGCACCGTTTTCAATAGATACCAAATAAGAGGAGTAGTCAGCACCTCCGTATGTGCTGCCTAACGTACGCGCTATGCTGCGACGCTCAACAGGCAAAATAAGCTCAGCGTCACCAGACTCTACCCGCGCCAATGACACTATCGCAAAATCACCATCATTCACATCAAAACCAGCAACTTGCTTGGTACCTTCTCCTACCGGCTCAGGCATCGCAAACACATTCATTACCAACTCAGGCAATAGATCAGCATTGTCTCTGCGTATTTGGCTATACTCCACCCAATCTAAACCAAGATCCTCAGCCACGGCACTAGCTTGTTCGCCGGCCTCAACTCTTACGACAAACGCCTGCCCTACAGAAGCCGCAAATTCGGCAGACTTTTGATTTTTTAGAAGCGCTTCAATCTCACCGGCAACTTGATCTATAGGTAGATCAGACGCTTCGTTATAGCCTTCAACACGGAACACAATTGCGCGACCATCGGCTAGCTCAATTAGATCGCTATTATTACCACTTTCGCGCAACTCGGAATCGAACAAATCTTTTTGCACACGGCGATCAGAAAATATGGGATCCGATGTTTCAGCCGATACAGAGGCCAACGTTCGAACATCCAACGCTAATTCTTCAGCTGGTTCCGCGAGATCTGATGCAGAGTAGCTTACATCCGCTAATTGCTGACTCAACTCGACAAACAACACATCAAGCTTTTCTTCCTTCAGCTGCGCAACTAAACTCTCTTTCATCTCCTGTAGCGATGGCGGCTCATTCGTTTGAATCTCAACAAGTTTAATCAAGTGATAACCAAACTCTGTTTTTACAGGCTCTGAGATTTCATTAATACCCAACTGAAATAAAATGTCTTCAAATTCAGACACGTAGACGCCTTTACCCGAAAAGCCCAAGTCACCGCCTTCAACTGCTGAACTCTCATCTTGAGAATTAATCTTTGCCAATTCGCTAAAGTCCGCTCCTTGATTCAAGTCGTTCGCCAGCGATTGCGCCTTTGCCAAAGCCGCTGCTTCATCTAATGATTCATCAATCGTAATGAGAATATGCGACGCCCTGCGCTGCTCTTCACCTATAAAGTCTGCGATTTCTGTCTCATAGCGAACATTCACTTCTTCATCACTTACCGAGACTTCTTCAGAAAGATTATTTTTATCGAGGACTACATAGGCAACATCGACACTTTCGGACTTGCGAAAAATCGCCGAGTTTTCAGAATAGTACTGCTGTACGTCATTAGAGTTCACCTCCACCTTTTCTGCATAATCTATACGCTTCAATATCGCGGATCCGAAACTACGCTCTTGACGATCAATCGCAATCAACTCAGCCTCTTCTTGATCAAGCACGAACGCTGATGCAATTAAACCGCCGCGGTTTTGGTCAAGCATAAACTGTTTAGCTAACGTATTGCGAAAACCCTGCAAGGTAAATCCGGCAGACCCCAGCGTCATCTGCATGCGACTGTTATCAAATTCACCATCGGTTTTAAAATCGTTCAACTCGCGTATGTACTGGTCAATCATTTGTTGCGGAATATAAAGACCCTTTTCCTGCGCATCTAGCAACAAAATCTTTTCTTGAATCAAACCATTCAAAACCGATGAGGATAACAGAGCATCATTAATTAAACTGGCATCAGCCGCATCACCCATTTGCGTAAGCACTTGTCGACGCTTACGCTCTAGTGCAATTTTAAATTCACTCTCAGCGATACCCTCACCGTTTATTTCAGCGATCTCCGGCTCACCACCAATACCACCAACGATTGATTCCACACCAAACAATGCAAACGTAATGGCGATCAACCAGACAATTACCTTTGCGGTCGTACCTTGCATACTCTTTCGGACATCTTGAAGCATATCGCCCTCTAACCTGTCTTTAAACTTTAATAGCTATTGCTATGGTTATCGAACCAAAGCAGACTGTTTATCATAACCAAATGGCTAACACTCAAATATGAAAAAAGGCGCATTCAAACGAACGCGCCTTCTTGTGTTACTCGACTCAGAGAGTCTAGTGCAAAAAGACTCTTAGTTAACAGCGTCTTTTAACGCCTTACCCGCTTTGAAACTCGGAATTTTAGCAGCAGCGATTTGGATCTCTGCGCCAGTTTGCGGGTTTCGACCAGTGCGCGCCGCACGATCCTTGACAGAGAATGTACCGAAACCGATTAAAGTCACTGGATCGCCTTTTTGAAGCGAACCAGTAATTGAATCAACAACGGCATCGACCGCACGTCCTGCTGCTGCTTTTGAGATATCTGCAGAATCTGCAATTGCATCGATTAGTTCAGATTTGTTCACACTAAACCCCTTTCGTAGAAAATATGTGTAGTTGTTAAGCTTTTTTTGTTGAACTGCGTATTGACTAGATCAGCCACCGCAATCCCTTTATTTTTTGTTACATCAAAACTGTTCTGTCTCGGAGCCCTCTAGAATACTGCTACCAGACGTCATGTTGTTTATACCAACTGTTCAAAACTTCTGTCAAGCAGCCATCGGGTCTAATGTGTATTTATTCTTTCAGAACTGCCTTTTGCTTCATCTTTTTGTGATTTTTTCTCCTCAACGCCCATTTCTGGCGCATAAGCCAAGGCAACGTCCAAAACCTCATCAATCCACTTTACCGGCACAATATTGAGAGAATCTTTAATATTTTTGGGCACTTCTTTCAAATCTTTTTCGTTCTCGTGAGGGATCACAACCGTTTTTATGCCGCCTCGATGCGCCGCTAATAATTTTTCTTTTAAACCGCCAATAGCTAAAACTTGACCGCGTAAAGTAATCTCACCAGTCATTGCAACATTAGCCTTGACCGGTATGCCGGTAAAGGCTGAGACCATCGCTGTGCACATAGCGATACCCGCACTCGGACCATCTTTTGGCGTAGCGCCTTCAGGCACGTGAATGTGCACGTCATTCTCCTCGTGAAAACTAGATCCAATCTGCAATGCCTCGGCACGGCTGCGCACCACGGTCATGGCCGCCTGAATGGATTCGAGCATTACGTCTCCCAGTGATCCTGTTCGTACCACCTTCCCTTTGCCTGAGACTGTGCAACATTCTATCGTCAGTAACTCTCCACCAACTTGGGTCCATGCCAGTCCAGTAACGTGACCTATTCGATCTTCTTCATCTGCCATGCCATAACTGAATTTTTTCACGCCGAGATATTGCTCTAAATTATCGGAATCGAGCCGCAATGTTTCGACCACGTCACCCAATGTAATCTCCTTGACTACTTTACGGCAGATCTTTGCGATCTCACGCTCTAAACCGCGCACGCCAGCCTCTCGGGTGTAATATCGAACCGTATCTCGAATGGCTTCTTCGACGATCACAAGCTCATCGCGCTTAATCCCATTATCTTTTATTTGCTTCGGGATTAAATATTTCTGCGCGATGCTTACCTTCTCATCTTCGGTATAGCCCGGGATTCTAATGACCTCCATACGATCCAACAACGCGGGTGGAATATTCATCGAGTTAGACGTACAGACGAACATCACGTCAGAGAGATCATAGTCAACTTCTAAATAATGATCGTTAAAGGTGTGATTCTGCTCAGGATCCAACACCTCCAGCAGCGCAGAAGCCGGATCACCGCGATGATCCATACCCATTTTATCGATCTCGTCTAGTAGAAATAGAGGATTTTTAACACCTACCTTGCTAATTTTCTGAACTAATTTCCCAGGCATGGAGCCAATGTAAGTTCGACGATGACCTCTTATCTCGGCTTCATCACGCATACCGCCTAACGCAACGCGGGTAAATTTTCGATTAGTGGCCCTGGCTATTGATTGCCCAAGTGAGGTTTTACCAACACCCGGCGGACCGACCAAACACAAAACAGGGCCTTTCAACTTTTTCACGCGCCCCTGAACGGCCAAATATTCAAGGATTCGATCTTTCACCTCCTCCAAGCCATAATGATCAGCGTCTAATATTTCTTTTGCCTTCGCGATATCATGACGA